>Ga0307477_10001554_pt1 | contig 19049 bp, 18 predicted proteins | sample atmos_gasesECM2C_FD_203316 | JGI IMG/M metagenome (GOLD analysis project Ga0307477, IMG submission 203316) | Hardwood forest soil microbial communities from Morgan-Monroe State Forest, Indiana, United States - atmos_gasesECM2C_515 | ecosystem: Environmental > Terrestrial > Soil > Temperate...
TTTTATTTATCCCCATATTGTTGGGAATAAAAAAGCTCTATCCCTGGGCGCAGTGGGTCGTTGATAAACCAACCGACCCGGCTCTCCATTTCAAAGCCATGTATCTCACGCCAAATTTCTTCGTTGTACGATCCGTAATCTACTTTGCAATTTGGCTCACTCTCGCGTATTTCTTAAACCGGTGGTCCTACGAGCAAGATCGCACAGCCAATATTCGGTTGGCCTCCGTCCTGGAAGCATTTAGCGGTCCGGGACTGATTCTTTGGGGAATCGCGGTCACCTACTCCGCGGTCGATTGGGTGATGTCTATCGAGCCGCTTTGGTTTTCCACAATTTATGGAATGCTTTTTATGGTGGTGGAAGCTCTAGCTGCGATGGCGTTCGTAATTTTTGTGTTGCGCCTGCTCTCGCATACCGAGCAGATCAAACAAATTGTCACGGCTTCACAATTCAACGATCTCGGCAACCTGATGCTGGCCTTCGTGATGCTTTGGGCCTATCTCTCGTTTTCGCAGTTTTTGATTATTTGGGCCGGCAATCTGAAAGACGAAATTCCGTGGTATATGGCGCGCGCGTTCGGCGGGTGGGGAGCGTTGGCCGTTTTTCTGATGGTCATGCACTTCGCTGTCCCGTTTTTGCTGCTGCTCCAGCGCGGAGTGAAGAGAAGGTTATATGTTCTTTCCGCGTTGACGGGCATGATGGTTGTTTTAACTCTGGTGGACGTTTATTGGCTTGTGGTTCCAGGTTTTCAGGGCGAAAGAAGCGGGCCGCGGTTGCACCCGTCGGACTTACTTGCGGTGATCGGAATCGGCGGCATGTGGGTCGGTACCTACATCTGGCAGCTTAAGAAAATGCCGCTTTTGCCATTGCACGACCCAAGATTTGAAGGAGTGTTCCAGCATGGGCATGGAGACTAACCGGCCGAATATCCCGATTCCGCCGGGTGGACCAAGCCATCCTTCGGAAGGATATGAACACACCGATGCGAACACTCGCAGTTTGTCCAAATATGGGCTCGGGCTCGCCATCGTTATTGCCGTCGTATTGTTGGCGATGAAAGGGATGTTTTCTTACTTTGCGAAATCGCAGCCGCTCGGGCCGCCGGCTTCACCGTTTGAGGATGCCCGGGTTCTGCCGCCGGAGCCGCGGTTGCAAGCAAAGCCACGCGCAGATCTGCGAAATTATTGCGGCGAGCAGATGCAGAAGCTTGACAGCTACGGTTGGATCGATCAGGACAACGGAATAGTCCGCATTCCGATCGACCGTGCCATTGACGTTACGGTTCAGCGTGGCTTGCCCGCGCGCGCTGTGAACGGTGAAGAATCGAATGCGTCTTCTTTGGACCATGAGATAAAAACGCAGTCGTCGCCCAATGGTCCATGCGCCTACTGGATAGGCGAGGACGAGTACGCAAAATCGCACCATGCGGAGAAGTAATTTGGCCGAGATTCTTGGACTCCTCAGGCGGGTAAAGAAGTGAAAAGATTCTGTAAACTTCCGGCGGCGGGAAGAGCGCGCCCGCTGCGGGCTTGGCGTATCGCGTTGATTGTCCTTGCGTTTTTGCCGCCTTCGGCGCGTGCGCAGCTGCAGGGCCCGGTTCAGGACCTTGGAGTACGCCCTGATCTGCTCCAGGACGTCGGCATCGACCAGAAATTGGGTCAGCCGATTCCTCTGGATCTCGCGTTTCGAGACGAGCATGGAAATCCGGTTCAGCTCGGTCAATACTTCGGCGAGAAGCCGGTGATTTTGTCGTTGGTCTATTACAACTGCCCGATGCTCTGCACCCAGGTTCTCAATGGCCTCGAATCAAGCCTGAAGCTGATCCCCATGGACATTGGAAAACAATTCAAGGTGGTGACGGTGAGCGTCGATCCGACCGAGAGGCCGGTCCTGGCCGAAGCCAAGCAGGCCCTCTATACCGGCCTCTACGGACGCCCTGACGCTGCGGAGGGTTGGCATTTCCTGACCGGCGACGAACAACAAATCAAGCGTCTCGCAAACGCCGTGGGTTTTCGTTACGCATATGATCCCGCTTCGAAACAGTTCGCCCATGCCAGCGCCATCATGGTCCTGACGCCCCAGGGGCACATTTCGCGCTACTTTTACGGAATTCAATTCGCGTCACGCGACCTTCGGCTCGGTTTGGTGGAAGCTTCCGAGGGGACAATCGGTACGCCGGTCGATCAAGTGCTGCTGTTTTGCTATCACTACGATGCGTCGACCGGGAAATATGGACTGCTGATATCGCGCCTGATTCAAGCCGCCGCAGCTGCCACCGTGTTAGCCATCGCTGGGCTGGTTTTGGTGCTTTACCGAAAAGAACATTACGCGTTGCCGGAACGAAGAGTGTGACAACTGTATCGGTAGTTGGAAGTTGCGTAAGCCAGAGGAACCAGTAAGTCGACCATGAGCGGACTGGTTAAATTCGGCTCGACCTTTCTCTGTTCGGTGATGCAAGCGCCGCAACTCCGCCCCGAGGCGGCTTCGTCCATCGCGGAGGGAGTGGATCACCTTTATTTCGTCCTCACTTTCATCACGCTATTTTTTACCATCGCCATATTTTCAACAATCTTCATTTTCATGGTGAAGTATCGCAGGCGAGCTGAAAACGAAGTCCCGCCAGATATCGAGCAGAATCTTCCGCTGGAGTTGGCCTGGACCATTATCCCCACGCTGATCTGCGCCGGATTGTTTCTCTGGGCTTCAAGCTTGTATTTCGAGAACTCCCGCCCGCCTTCAGCCTCCACGGAAATCTTCGTGATCGGCAAGCAATGGATGTGGCACATCCAACATCCGGAAGGCGTGCGCGAAATCAACGAGCTGCACGTACCCGAAGGTGTGCCGGTGAAGTTGACCATGACGTCGGAAGACGTAATCCACGATTTTTATATTCCTGCTTTTCGCGTCAAGAAAGATGTGATTCCCGGCAGATACTCTTCGCTTTGGTTTCAAGCTACCAAGGTGGGCACCTATCATCTGTTTTGCGCGCAATATTGCGGAGCCGACCACGCCGAGATGCTCGGATGGGTATACGTCATGTCGCCGGCAGATTATGAAACGTGGCTCGCCAGTGGAACGCCTAGCCAGACGATGGAGAAAACCGGCGAGCAAATATTTAATAAGCTCGGATGCGCCTCTTGCCATCAGCCGGATGGCCCGGGTCGCGGCCCATCGCTCGTGGGGGTTTACGGCACCGAAGAGGAGCTCCAGGGTGGCGGGAAGCGCCTGGTGGACGAAGCTTTCATCCGGCAAGCCATCATCAACCCTAATTCGGTAACTTTGCGGAATTATCCGCCGATCATGCCCGCCTTCCGGGGCCAGATCAACGAAGAGCAAGTATTGCAGCTCATCGCATACGTCAAATCGCTCGCGTCGGAAGAAAGGAATTCGAACGGCAAATGAGCACGGCCACTTTAGACCTCCATGAAGTTCCGACCGGGTCGCGCGTCAATTATTTGAATGCGCAATATGGCGTGAAGTCCTGGCTGTTGACCACCGACCACAAGCGCATCGCGCTCCTCTATCTTGCTTCCATTACCCTGATGTTTTTTGTCGGCGGCTTTTTCGCCGTTCTAATGCGCTTGCACCTGATCGAGCCGCAAGGCGCGTTAGTGCAGCCTGAAACGTATAACAAGCTGTTCACCATGCACGGCGTCATCATGGTTTTCTTTTTCCTGGTTCCGTCGATTCCTGCGACGCTTGGGAATTTCCTTGTGCCCATGATGATCGGCGCGCGGGACCTGGCTTTTCCGAAGCTCAATCTCCTCAGCTGGTACATCTACATCATCGGCGCCATCTTCACGCTCTACGCCGTGATTTCCGGGGGAGTCGACACCGGCTGGACCTTCTACACACCCTATAGCAGCAGCTTTTCCCACACTTCGGTGATCCCCACAGCGCTCGGCGTGTTCATCACCGGATTTTCTTCGATTCTTACCGGGCTCAATTTCGTCGTCACGATTCACAAAATGCGCGCTCCCGGACTCACCTGGTTCCGCTTGCCGCTTTTTATCTGGGCCATTTACGCCACCAGCATCATTTTTATTCTTGGCACTCCGGTGATCGCCATCACGCTCTTCCTGCTGGGTCTGGAACGTCTGCTGCATATCGGGATTTTCGATCCGGCGATCGGCGGCGATCCCATTCTTTTTCAACATCTATTTTGGTTTTATTCTCACCCGGCGGTTTACATCATGATTCTGCCGGGCATGGGAGTGATGAGCGAGCTCATCACTTGCTTTTCGCGAAAGCGTATTTTTGGTTACGGCTTCGTGGCTTTTTCAAGCTTGGCCATCGCCTTCATCAGCTTCTTGGTTTGGGGACACCACATGTTCGTCACCGGCCAGTCGATTTACGCCGGGCTGATTTTCTCCGTGCTTAGCTTTATGGTGGCCATTCCATCGGCAGTAAAAGTTTTTAATTGGACCGCCACTCTTTATAAGGGATCGATTTCCTACGACGCTCCGATGCTGTACGCCCTGGGTTTTATCGGCCTGTTCACCATGGGAGGTCTCACTGGCTTGTTTCTTGCCTCGCTCGCCACGGACGTCCATTTGAATGGCACCTATTTCATCGTGGCGCATTTCCATTACATTATGGTCGGCGGCGCGGTGATGGCTTACCTGGGAGGAATTCACTTCTGGTGGCCGAAAATTACCGGTCGTCTTTATCCCGATGGCTGGGCGCGTTTTGCGGCCCTGGTAATTTTCGTGGGATTCAACCTCACTTTCTTTCCACAATTCATGCTCGGATATCTAGGGATGCCACGGCGATATGCCGTGTACCCCGCGGAATTTCAGGTGCTCAATGTAATGTCGTCTGCCGGCGCGTCGATCTTGGGTATCGGCTATCTGATCCCGCTCATCTACCTGACTTGGTCGATGCGCTACGGTCCGACGGCAGGTCCAAACCCCTGGGGAGCCAAAGGATTGGAATGGCAAACGCCGTCCCCGCCTCCGACTGAAAATTTTGAGGAAATTCCGGTAGTGACCGAAGAGGCTTACGACTACGCGCATACCACGGTGACCCGTGGCTGACATGGCTGTCCAGCAGCCGCACCCGCCAGGATTCGCGCACCAGTTTGAAGACATGCAGCAACAGCGCGAGGCCGGCAGCCTCGGCATGTGGGTATTTCTGCTCACCGAACTCATGTTTTTCGGCGGCCTGTTCGCCAGCTACATCATTTACCGCGCGCTTTACTTGCCGTCCTTCGAGATTGGAAGCCATCTGCTCGAAGTGGAATTTGGCGCGTTGAATACCGCCGTGCTAATCGGGAGCAGCCTGACCATGGCGCTAGCCATCCGTTCTGCGCAAGTGGGCAGGCGGGGCGCACAAGTGGGATTTCTTATGGCCACGATGATTTTGGGCGCGGCGTTCTTGTTCTTTAAGTTTACGTTTGAATGGCATCACGATTACATCGAACACCTGGTACCGGGCTTCGGGTTTGTGATCCGGCCCGAATGGGGAGCGGCCGGTGCGCATGTTCCCCTGTTCTTCTGCTTTTATTTTTTTATGACCGGGTTGCACGCGCTGCACATGATTATCGGGCTAGGCATCCTTACCGTCCTCTCCGTAATGGCGCACCGCGGCCGCTTTAATCCTGCGTATTACAGCCCGCTCGAGGTGAGCGGCCTGTACTGGCACTTCGTGGACATTGTGTGGATATTTCTTTTTCCGCTTCTCTATCTTATCGGAGGGCGTTACATCGGGGGTGGGCACTGATGTCCGAGCACCTGGTTCCCACGAAAACCTACATCGGAATCTTCGTTGCGCTTCTCCTGCTCACGGCGCTCACCACCGGAATCGCATACGTGGACCTGGGCGCATGGAACACCGTTGCGGCTCTGGCCATTGCCATGGTAAAGATGCTTCTGGTGGTTTTGTTTTTTATGCACGTAAAGTACAGCAGCGGCCTTACGAAAGTCTTTATCCTTGCGGGAGTTTTGTTCTTCGCTATCCTGGTTACCTTGACGCTAGCGGACGAATTGACGCGGCACTGGTCTCCGACACCGAGCGGCTGGGGCGCCCTGCTACCGTTCTCCACACGCTTCTACTAATCGCTCGCGACTCGTCTTCCGGTACTCTTTCAGGGCTCTTCACGAGCCCGCCCGCGCAAAGGCCAGGAACATCGCTACAGCTGTGCCGTAAGCGTGAGCGAAACTAAAAACAGCAAATCCGCTAGGGGGCGAGTTTCATCGGCGGCGAGCTTTTCTTCGCGCTTCTAGCCAAATAAGAAAGAACCGCGGCGACCAGGAATCCGATCGACACAAATTCGAGAAAACTGTCGGCTAGGGTCCTGATCTTTTCAAATCCCGTGTAGATTTTGATCAGCCCGATAACCGTCAGGCACAATAGCAGCCTAGGGAGCGTTGGTAACAATTTGTTCGGCAATGCCGACTTGTACGCTTTGCTCGCCGCTCTGGCTTTCCGTGAATCCTTCTCCTTCATTGCTACTCGGGAACAATACTCCACGGCTGGCTGGTGATTTGGGAATTTGCCTTATTTAAGTGCGTTTGGAAAGCCCCGTTTCCCGGCGCATGAAGTGCAGATAAGACGAACAGCAGAAGGTTTAGCGCGGCACGGCGCGGAAAGCGACCACGGCGTTCAGTCCTCCGAATGCAAAGGAATTCGAAAGAGCGGCTTCAACCTGCTGGGTGCGAGGTTGGTTTGGAATGTAATCCAGATCGCATTCCGGATCGCGTTCGTTGTAATTCGCAGTCGGCGGCAAGATCCCGTGATGCAAAGCGAGCACTGTGGCGATAGCTTCGAGCGCACCTGCGGCGCCGAGGGCATGGCCATGCATGGACTTAGTAGAACTGACCGCGAGATTGTCCGCATGCGCGCCGAAAACTTCGCGAATGGCGCGGCTTTCGACTGGATCGTTTCCCGGTGTGCCGGTGCCGTGGGCGTTGATATAGCCGACTTCCTCAGGCGCCATGTTGGCAAGCCGCAATGCGTCTCGCATTGCTCGTGAGGGCCCTTCGACGGTTGGCTGCGTTAAATGGTGGGCGTCCGAGGACATTCCGAACCCGCAAATTTCCGCGTAGATTCTCGCGCCGCGCGCTCGAGCCGATTCCATCGGCTCGAGTATCATCATCGCGCCACCCTCGCCCAGAATCATTCCCCGCCGATCCTTGCTGAACGGCCGGCAGGTATCCGGCGCAATTACCCGCATGGCCTCCCAGGCTTTCAGATGTCCGATCGCGAACGGCGCCTCGCTGCCGCCGGTCACGGCCAGATCCACTTCGCCATCGCGCACCAGACGAAACGCCTGTCCAATAGCATGATTCGCAGAGGAGCAGGCGGTCGACACAGTGTAGGTGGGACCTGTAATGCCCAGTTCCATGGAAATATGGCTCGCACCAGCATTGGCCATCGTTTTGGGAATGGTTAGCGGGTGGACTCGGCCACGGTCTGACACGTAGAGATCCGCGAAGCCGGTTTCGATGGCGGATTGCCCCCCTACTGCTGAGCCGCAAACAATGGCGGCGTGGTGGCGGATCGCCGGCGTTAGCTGGAGGCCGGAATCACCTATGGCTTCCCGCGCCGAAACCACGGAGAATTGCGCAAAGCGGTCGAGGTAGGCTTCTTTACCGCCTTCGAAGTGCTGCGTTGGGTCGAAGCCCCGCACTTCGGCCCCATTCTCCATCTTTAAGGCCACGCGTGACCGATCGACGCCCCTCAGGGCTTGGATGGCGCACCGGCCGTGACTGAGAGAATCCCATGAGTCAGCGAGATTCAGTCCTAACGGGGAAATAATTCCTAGGCCTGTGATGGCAACTCGGCGGGTCGCCATGCTTAGTCCGCCGGCGTGGGCGAGCCCACCGTCGAATCAGGCGGCGTAGCGGCGATAATCTTCTTGATGCCCGTCACAATATCATTCACGGTACGTAAGGACCGGACATCATCGTCGGGAATAGAAATCTTGAAAGCATTCTCGAGCTCGAAGAGCAAGGTGAAAACATCCAGCGAATCGATGCCCAGGTCCTGCAGATTGGTTTCCAGTGTGATTTTGTCGGCTGGAATCCGCTTTACCGATGCAAGTGTTGTGATTACCTTTTCTGCGACTGCATCAGACGTCAAATTCTCCCCCCCAGGTGCCGCTGGACTTTAGACCCCATCCACGCGCCGTCCTACCGGAACTTAAACCATATGCCCCGACCGTCCTCAAAACGCGCCAGCCAGAGCCACCAAATTTTAGCAGGACTGCTCGCTCCCGGTCAGGCTATTTAAGCATAACGCCTGCCCTCCGACAGCTAATCTTTCGTTGGCATTGGATCCCGCGGCGTTGCGGCCGGCGCGGTGGCGGGCGCTGATGCCACGGCCTGATCAAACTCTCGTTTCGCTGCTGGAGGAAGCTTTTCGATATTGCTCAAAAATGTCACGAGCTGCCACATTTGCGTATCGTTAAGCGTTTTGCTCCAGGCCGGCATGCCTGTCCAGCGAATACCGTGCTGAATGATATAAAAATTCTGGTTCTCGGGCATGTCCGGAGCGTCCGTGAAGAACGTGGGCACCGGAGGATTGAACGAGCGTGCGAACTGGCTGTTGGAATTCGAAGGAAGGCCATGGCAGCCCGCGCAGTGGTTGAGGTACAGCTTAGCGCCCGCCGCCAAATTCTCATCGTTCGCTGTAATCGGATTTTTCTGGTCCGGAGCATGACGGTCCGTCGAAGAGTCTACCGCTTGCATCGCAAATTTCCTCTCTAGCACGGACGGCTCTTGGTCCGCCCTAAAATCCACGTACCCTTGTTTGATCGCCAAAAAAATAGCGATGCCGATTATCAAAAGTGTTAGAAAAACTCCCGTGAAAAAATTCCTCATTTAGATTCCCTCCTGTTTCCGATGATGAATTCGCCAGAGTTATTTTACTTCGGCCAGCCGGTTATATTTCTTGAGAACTTCACGCAGCCGGTCGTGCGGCAGAGCTTCCACGGTATGGCCTTCCGGACCCGTCATCGTTTTTGCCGCCACCATGGCATTTACTACGGCTTCCTCGGTGGCCTGCACCGTAGCTTCAAAAAGCGCATCCATTCGATCGTTGGGAAGCATTCGAACGCTCACCGGATTTTTGCCTCCCCATCCCGCGCCGGGGTTCGCGGTGGAGAAGGCGATGAAGATGTCGCCCGAGCCGTCTCCAGAAATGCTGCCCAGTCGTCCGAGACCCAGCGTAACGCGCTTGGCGATGCGTTTCATCTGATTTGGCAATAGCGGAGCGTCTGTGGCGACCACGACAATGATTGAGCCAGTATCATTATCCCAGACCGGCTTTCCCGGGATCTCGTATCCAATCGGCGCGCCGGCAATTCGCAAGAGATGCCGCGTGCCGAAATTGCATTGAGCCAGCACACCCACCGTATAGCCGCCGAATTTCTCCGCAAGTTGCCGCGACGCGGTCCCCGTGCCACCCTTGAATTCAAAACAAATCATCCCGGTCCCGCCGCCTACATTTCCCTCGGCAATCGGCCCCGCATGCGCATCATGCATGGAGGCGAATGCGTCTTCCGGTTTCACGTGAAACCCGTTGATATCGTTCAGATAGCCGTCCCAGGTTTCAGCCACTACCGGAAGCGACCACCAATCGTCCTCGGGAATGGGCGCACCGTGTTTCAATTGCCACGCGATCACTGCATCACGTACAACTCCCACGCTATGCGTATTCGTAATCATCACGGGCCCGTACAGAAATCCAGATTCCTCCACCCAGGCCGTACCGGTCATCTCGCCATTGCCGTTTTCCGCGAACCAGCCGGCAAAGACGGGATCCACGGCGTTCTTTCCACGCGGAAAAATTGCGGTGGCGCCGGTTCGCACTGGGCCAACTCCCACTTGCAGTTTGCCCTCTCCTGAAATGAGAGTGCGGTAGCCTACTTCCACACCCTTTACATCGGTAATCGCGTTAAGCGGCCCCGGCCTGCCTTCGAATGGCACGCCCAGGTCGCGCGCACGACCATCGCTGGGCTCGCTTGCGGACTTCTGCGCGCTGGCCGGGATCGAGACCGCAAGAATGATCGCCAGAGAAAAAGCTGATTTCTTCATCGTGTTTCGTCTTTCGCCAAAGAGTCCAGTTCCTGTCGAATGTGCTTCAGCAACATCGTATTTTTCACGAGCTCATCTTCGAGGATCCTGGCTTGATCTCCCGCGCGCTTCCAATCGCCCGCCTCCGCAGCTTCGGTAAGCCCAGGCAGCTCCAGATGAGCATACGTATAGCGCGCCGCATAAAGTGAGTGCTTAAACCACGGCCGACCCGGAATCCCTTCCGGATTGCACCAATTGTGCTCCACCCGCATCAGTTCTTGGTTTATGTAAAATGCCACACTGCTGTTCAAACGCCCGCTTGCCACCGCGCGGCTCTCACTCTGTTTTAGATCCTGTCCACTCTGCTGAAATTCAGTAGCGTGTTTCTGCAACGAGCCAAGATCGGTATGTGAAGCAACATGGCTGGCTTCTTCAAGTTCCACCAGGAATTGCCGGATATGCTGGCCGTACGATTCGAAGTCAAATGGAAGAAGCTCGGCGTTCGCCAACCGAAGAGCTACGCTTCCCCAAAGTTGCGTTATCAGGGAGTGGTACCGATATCCCGGATCGCCAAAATGATTCATCCAATAGAAGTCGTCGTATAGAGAGTGATACACGCCGTAAGGACCCACAAAAGTAAGTCCAACCGTCGGAATCCCCAGAAAATTCAAAAATACCGTGTGATCCGAGCCGCTGCCGATGCGAGTATTCGCCAGCTCGAAATCCGGCACCGGCTGCTTGTCTTTCAGTTCCGCGCCCCGCGAGACTCTCCATTCATCATACAGAGTCTTGCCGGAAGGGGCGGTCAGAGCCCGGCTCACATCCACAAGCATCGGTGCCAGCGAACCTACGGCATCGCCTTGAAAGTTGGATCCAGAAGTTGCCTCATCCACATTCAAATACGCGACCGCCTTCTGTTTCAGCTCGTCGGCAAATTCTTCACCCCATTCCGTGGAACCGGTCAACGCGTACTCTTCGCCGTCCCAACTGCAAATCACCAGTGTGCGTTTCGGCCTGGTTCCCTGGCGCAACATTTCGCCGAGATTCCGTGTCAACTCCATCATCGAGGCCGTTCCACTGGACGGATCCACCGCGCCATACACCCACGCGTCGCGGTGATTGCCCAGGATGACCCATTGATCGGGCGCTTCACTGCCGCGAATGCGCGCTTCGGTCACGTAATAAGGCTGCACGCTCGTATCCATGTCAACCTTCAGGCGAACCTGCACGCGCTTCCCACCGAGCCGGTATTTTAGCGGCAGGCCTCCTTGCCACGAAGCCGGCGCCACGGGCCCGTCCATTTTTTGCAATAGCGGTTTCGCGTCCCGCCAAGAGAGCGGTAGGCCCATGATTTTAGGCAGCGAGACCGCATCTTGTGGAGCTATTCGTTGCGCGCCCGGAACGGACGCCCAACCCGGCGTCAAAGGGTCCCCAGGCTCGAGAAAGTCATAGGTAATCGCCCCGCGCTGGATATGGCTCGTCGGCCCCCACGATCCATCTGGAAAAACTTTCCCGCGTGTGTACCCGTCTTCCTGCGGATCGGAATAAATAAGGATCGCTGCGGCCCCCAGCCGCTGGGCGGTTAGCGCCTTGAACCCCCGATAGCTGTAGGGATTCGAATAGCGCACCAACACTATTTTCCCTCGCACATCAATACCGTGCGCGTGAAGATATTCGTAATCCTCCGGATTACCGCTGTGCGCGTACACCACCGGGGCGGTTACTTCTCCCGAAGCGGAGTATCCCAAATACGCGCCGTCGGCTTTTGGATTCTTGGTATCCGGGTCCACCTCGTAAGGATCCTCGCGCAAGCTCGCGCGGTAATGTCCGGGATGCAGCATTTCGAGAGAAATTTCGCGCGGTCGAGAATTCAGCACATCGTATCGGTGTACGGTCACGTCTTCCAAACCCTGCGCACGCCATTGCTCCGCCACCCATTGCGCGAGTTCGTTGTTGCGCGCAGATCCCGCCGGATGCGGCTCGGAAGTTAGGTAGCGATGAAACCTAGAAATCTGCTCGGTAGAAGCCGACGACCGGAATCTTTGCTCGATAGATATTTCCTCGGCAGCGCCACGCGCCGAAAACCCCACCATCGAATCTGTATCGCGGGAGCCCGCCCATGCCGCCAATCCAACGGGCACCGCCAAAACGAACGCTGCAATTAACCAGGGGTAGCCTCCGCAACTAGCCGCGCGCAGATGAGCCTCCGATTCCGGCAAGATGCGCTTTTTCAAGCGCAGCAATCGCTTTTTCGAGTCCAGCAGCAAGCATTTGTATCATGGCGGAAGTGATTGTAAACGGCGGCGCCAACAGGATGTGATCGCCGCGTGTGCCATCCACGCATCCTTGAATCGGATAGGTCATGATCCCCGCCTCCAGCGCATCTTCTTGAATTCTTGACGCAATTCGCGCCTCGGGTGGAAAAGGCTCTCGGGTCTTTTTGTCCTGCACGAACTCTATTCCCCACAGCAGTCCCATCCCGCGCACATCGCCCACAACCGAGAATTTCTTCAGCGGCTCCAGTGCTGCGCGCACTTCGCTTCCCGCAACATCCACTCGCGCAAATAGGTTTTCACGTTCGATGTAATCCAGCACAGCGTTTCCCGCCGCCGTTGCGACAGGATGCGAGTTATAAGTAAATCCGTGAAAAAACGTGCCCGACCCACAGGAAATTGTCTCCGCAACATGCCCGCTGACGATCACCGCTCCCAGCGGGGCGTAGCCGCTCGCAATCCCTTTGCCAACCAGGATCATATCCGGCGTCGCGTCCCAGTGCTCCACCGCAAACGGTTTCCCCGTCCGTCCCATGCCCGTCATCACTTCATCGGCAATTAACAGGATGCGGTGCTGGCGGCAAATTTCCGCAATCCTTTGCACGTATCCGTCGGGAGGCGCAACTGCTCCCAGTGTTGCCCCTACCACTGGCTCAAAAATAAATGCAGCTACATCCTCAGAACCGTCGCGTTCCAGCATGCGGTCAAGCTCGTCGGCGCATTCCACGTTGCATTCCGGATAGCGAAGTCCGTAGGGACAGCGGTAGCAATAACAAGGCGGAATCTGCCCCCACCCGACAAGCATGGGTGCAAACGGTTCACGCCGCCTAACATTTCCGGAAACCGACAGGGCTCCGAGCGTGCTGCCGTGATAGCTCTGCAAGCGCGAAAGCACACGAAAACGTTTTGTTTCGCCGCGCTCAAGCCAATATTGGCGTGCCAACTTCAACGCTGTTTCGGTCGCCTCAGATCCGCCCGAAGTAAAATAAACGCGGCCCGCTCGCCGCATTCGTTTAGGCGCCAGCCCAAGAATTCGCCGCGCGAGTTTCTCTGCAATCTCAACATGAAATTGCGAGGAGTGGACGTAGGCAACGCGTGAAGCCTGTTCCGCCATCGCACGGCCAATCTCTTCGACGCCGTGACCGACGGTGACCACCGCCGCGCCGCCCGACGCATCCAGATATCGCTTACCGTCGTCGGTGTAGACAAAACATCCCTCTGCGCGCGCCGCGTGCGGGTACTTCTTCAGAAAATGTCGCGGAAAAATGGCTTCGTCCATCGTGATTCGCCTAGGGCCGAGCGATTCTAGCAGGAAACTTCAGGCACGCTCACTTCCACCTCAGCTTTTTCAAATTCATGGTCGGCAGCGGAAATTTCATGTCCATCTCTTTCAAGGTCTCATCGATGATGTGCGACACCGCCAAGTTACGAAACCATTTCTTGTTAGCCGGAATTATGAACCAGGGCGCTTGTTCGGTGCTGCAAAGTTCCAGAGCATCCTGGTAGGCATCGGTGTAATCGTCCCAACATTTTCGTTCCTTGAAATCGTCTTCGGAAATTTTCCAGCGCTTGTCTGGATCGTCCATGCGTTCCAAGAAGCGTTCTTTCTGTTCGTCTTTGCTGATGTGCAAAAAGAACTTCAAAATCTTCACCTTGTTTTCTTTCAGCATGGCCTCAAATTCGTTGATCTGACCGTACCGCCGCGACCAAACCTGTTTGGGCACCAGCTCGTGGACGCGCACAACCAAGACGTCCTCATAGTGCGAACGATTGAACACTCCGATTTCCCCGTAGCCTGGAATCGCTCTATGAACCCGCCATAAGAAATCGTGGGCCGCTTCTTCCGCCGAAGGCACCTTGAATGATTTCACCACACACCCCTGCGGATCCACTCCCGACATCACGTGGCGTATGGTCCCGTCCTTACCTGCGGCATCGAGTCCCTGAAAAATCAGCAGCAAGGCGCGCTTTTTCTCCGCGTACAGCCGGTATTGGAATCCCACGAGTCTTTCGATGGCCTTCTCCAGGCTCGCTTTTGTCTCCTGGTCTTTTTCGAATCCAAACGTGTCGTCCGGATCCCATTTGGACAGCTTCACCGGACGGCCTGGTTTTACTGCCAGCTCTTTGCTAAATTTCATGCGCGCTCCCGAAGGATCTCGATTAACCGGCTACCCGCGGTTCCTAACCCTGTTTTTAGCGAGTCATCATTTTGTTACTTCCCGTTCATCGTTCCGAGCTATCATATGTGATTCTGTGTAAATTATTCATATGGCCACCAGCACTCCCGATGTTGCTATTGCCGCCGATCCCTCCCCGGCTAAACAGCCTACTACCAAACGCGCTTATCCCGGCGCTCTGGTCGTCGTGGAAGGCATAGACGGCTCCGGAAAAAGCACCCAACTCTATTTGCTGAAGCGTTGGCTTGAAATCGGAGGCTACCGCATTCACTTCACCGAATGGAATTCTTCGCCGCTGGTGAAATCGGCGACCCGTCGGGGCAAACAGCGGCGCCTGCTGACAGCGACCACGTTTTCGTTGTTGCATGCCGCGGATTTCGCCGATCGCTGCGAGCGGCAAATCATGCCGTTACTTCACGGCGGCTATCTGGTTCTCGCTGACCGCTACATCTATACCGCGTTTGCGCGCGATGGCGCCCGCGGATGTTCTCCGCACTGGCTTCGCAATCTTTATAGCTTCGCCCCCGCGCCGGACATCACGTTTTATTTCCGCGCCCCTTTGGACGTGGCGGTAAACCGCATCGTTGCCGGGCGTCCCAAGCTGAAATATTATGAAGCCGGTATGGATCTCGGAATCTCGCTCGACCGCTCCGAGAGCTTCCGTATTTTTCAGGAGCGCATTCTGAACAACTACGACCAGATGGTGGAGACCGACAACTTCGTCCTGATGGACGGTACTGTGCGAGTAAACAAACTCCAAAAACTGATGCGGCAAATTGTGGGCGAGAAAATCGCATTGCAACAATTTGCGCCCAAGAAGAAATGACCCGCTCGGTCAAAAACTCGCTGGCCCGCGTTTCCGGGAATGGCCGCCCGGCGAGGAAAAAGCAGACGAAAAGCCCGTTAGCGCCTCCCTCGCGCTTCTACGGCACACCGCTGCCAGGCGTAAGGCCGGAAGAGCTCAGCGGAACGCTCATCGTTATCGAAGGAACCGACGGCTCCGGCCGGTCCACCCAAATTTATCTCCTCACAGAGTGGCTCGAGTCTCAAGGCTTTGCCGTGCAGACCATGGGTCTGCGCAGATCATATCTTGTGGGCGAAGACATTGACGCGCTGCTTGCGGAAAACGCGGTCACTCGCATGACTCTAGCCCTGATGTATAGCACCGATTTTTTCGACCAGCTCGAACGCCGCATTCTCCCGGCTTTGCGTTCGGGATTGATTGTGCTGGCAGACCGCTACATCTTCACCTTGATTGCACGCGCGGCTGTCCGCGGGATTGCTCGCGATTACCTGCACGGAATCTATGAAACTGCGCTGCGGCCGGACCTTACGTTTTGGCTGAACGTGCGCCCCGAGATCGCTTTCGACCGCGAATTCAAGAAATCGCAGACCATCAGCTATTGGGAATCTGGACGCGACATGTCGCTCTCGAATGACCTGTTTCAATCCTTCATTCGATATCAGTCGATGATCAAGCGTGAGTTCGAGTATCTTTCGAAGCGGCACGGTTTCCTTGAATTAGACGGCGAAAGCAGCGTCTCTGCGGTCAACCGGGTGCTACGCAAGCGAATCGCTTCGCACCTGGGGATACGCAGCACGCAATACAAGCCTTCGCACGCGCTGTCGCACCTCTGGCGCTAAAGAGTGGCTGCCCCGGTCCAACTAGCCGCGATCGATGCGGGCTCCAATGCCATTCGGCTCGTCATTGCCCGTGCCACTTCCCCGGAGCATATCCAAATACTAGACAACGAACGTGCCGCGGTCCGTTTGGGACACAACGCCTTTACCCGCCGATTGCTGGATGACGACACTATTGCTCGAGCAGCACGCACCTTTAAACAATTCCGCGATCGCATGGACAGTTATCAAGTCGGCGCCTATCGCGCCGTTGCGACTGCGGCTGCCCGCGAATCGCGCAACTATCGCAAATTGATGGACCGCATCCGGCGGAAATCCGGCCTCGAGCTGGAAGTGATCGGCAATGAGGAAGAGGCCCGGCTCGTCTGCTCTGCGGTGAAATGGGCTCTGAACGACCGCTTGCAGCCACGACTGATTTTCGATCTAGGCGGCGGCAGCCTGGAGCTGAATTTCTTTCAGCGCGGAGTTCTCGAGCATCGGATGGGGCTTCCGCTCGGCACTATACGTCTGATGGAAACGTATTCCATTCACGGCGCGATTGACGAAGACGATGCCAACCGCCTTCGCCACCACGTCCTGGCGATTCTACGAAGTGCGCTTCCCTCACCTCCAAAACTTAGCCGGGCGATTGCGGTTGCCTGCGGAGGAAATGCCGAAGCTTTGGTGCGCATCGCTGCCGGACCCATGATCGAGCGCATTCCGTCGATCAATGTACGCCTGCTAAAAGATCAGACTTGGCGCATGATGGCCCTTGATATACCGGGCCGTATGCGGGCCTTTCGCGTGCGTGAAGACCGCGCTGAAGTCATCGGAATTGCGGCAATCATCATTACGACGCTGGCCAGATGGCTGGACCTCCGCACCATGCTGGTTCCCGGTGTCGGCGTTCGGGAAGGGATTCTTCTCGATCTGGTAGCACAGCAATACTCCGGCGGAATTGTTTCTGACGAAGAAAGGGGACGCGCCGCCGAAATCCGGCAAGGCGCGCTATGGTTCGCAAGCCGCCTCAATTACAATCAACATCATGCCGAGCAAGTAGCCCGGCTGGCTCTTTCGTTGTTCGATCAGCTTCGCCCCATTCACGAAATGGGCTCGGAACTTCGGCTCTTACTCGAAGTGGCCGCCTTGCTGCACGATATCGGACATTTCGTAAATCGGAAGAATCATAATCGGCACGGCGAATATTTGATCCGAAATGGAGAAGTCCCTGGCTTGCGCGGTTGGCGGTGTGAGATGGTGGCTGCGCTGGTGCGTTACCACAATTCGAAGTCGGAACCCGCGCTCGAGCACTCATCCTACGCCGCGCTTGACGGCGAGAGGCGCCGACAGTGCCGCCTCCTGACCTCCCTGCTGCGCATTGCCGAGAAGCTGGAGTCCGAGCACGAGCAGAAAGTCACGGGTGTTGACGTGCAGATCGTAGGCCACAAAGCTATTTTCATGATTCGGGCCGCCGATGGCACACGCTTGGATATTGCCGGGCTTCAACGCAAGGCGGAATTATTCGAGAGAGAATTTCACTTGAATGTGGAATTTCGTCGCGTGCAAAAGAAAGAAAAAGAGGTAGCTTAGACCATGATTCTCTATCTCGTGCGCCACGGCATCGCCGTGGATCCCAACGATCCAAAATCACCAGCCGAGCCGGAACGCCCGCTCACGGCGAAGGGTGTGCAGAAGACGCGCGCAGCCGCGCTCGGTCTCAACGTCTTGGGTATCAAGCCGGACGTCATGATCACGAGTCCTTTTGTCCGCGCAGCACAAACGGCGGAAATATTCGCCGAAACTCTTGGATTCGCTCCTGCCAAGATTCGAGTACACGATGCGCTCAAGCCCGCCGGGAATCCCGCTGAAATCGTCAAGGAAGTTTTGGGCCTGCGCGCCAAAGAAGTGATGTGTTTTGGTCACGCGCCCCAGCTTGATTTGATGATGGCACACCTGCTCGGCGCACGCGGAGCGGTCACTGAGCTGAAAAAGGCCGGTATTGCTTGCTTTGAACACACTGCCGCCCGGGGAAAATGGAATCTTCGCTGGCTCGTGACACCTAAGATGCTTCGTCAGCTGGCGGAGTAAACCTGCTGTAGTTCTGGCGGAGAAACCGTTTTGAGGTTGTGGCCCCACTGCAATCCCTTGTGCCAAAGCACCCAATACGATTCCTTGTCGATGGATTTTGTCCGAAATTCCTCGAGACGATCTTTTCGTTCACTCTCGATTTTCGCTATCCAGTCCGCGATGATTTCCGGGTCCATGCCCGCAGCTTGTTTTCTTACCAGGGGCCGCAACACATCTAAATCATGAACTTCACCAAGGATGTCCTGCATACGCTTTAGCTCTTTGCTGCTGTGCTCGTAGCGCTCCGGCAGAAAATTCTCAAGGATGTAACGGAATCCTTTTAGCCCGATTCGAAGACGATGCCAGGCCGCTCCGCTTCGAACTTTTTTGGCCCGCTGGTAAAGATCCACCGCCTGGTTCAATTTTGTAAGCGCCAGGCGCTGGAAAACCACGCTCTCGACCGGAAAGAATTCGGCTTTGGCCGGAAACTTTCGCGACCATTTTTTCCAATCCTTCCGATCGAACTGCGCCCGAGCTTTTTCCGCTGTCTTTTGTTGCCGTTTTTCCGTCTGGTCCAGGGCCTTCAACAGACTTCTGCGCACAGGGTCTTTCGCCCCGCCCAGTTTCTTCACCCACTGCTTTGCCACCTGGGTATCTCTGAGCTCGCCCAGCGCTTGAAACAGGTCCCTTGTGGATTTCTTAAGCTTCTTCCAGCTTGGCGAGGGGTTTACTTCGCTCAAAGCGTCGGCCATCGTTCGGCAGCGCCGGAGCGCGACGCGCAAGTCGTGCACGCCATCGGAGTTCCAATCGTCCCCGACCTGATCGGCTACCTCCAAGACGCGATTCATCCAGAATTCTAGGCCGGTCCGCTTGGCCGGAATACTGGGGGGCAAATT
>Ga0307477_10001556_pt1 | contig 19041 bp, 16 predicted proteins | sample atmos_gasesECM2C_FD_203316 | JGI IMG/M metagenome (GOLD analysis project Ga0307477, IMG submission 203316) | Hardwood forest soil microbial communities from Morgan-Monroe State Forest, Indiana, United States - atmos_gasesECM2C_515 | ecosystem: Environmental > Terrestrial > Soil > Temperate...
GGCCCGCTCGGCCACGGACCTCCAACAGATCAACTCGCTGTTCACATTGATCCCGATCACCATCGCCAACGCGACCATCGTCTCGGCCGCGGCCGTCATCATGCTCGTGACCAACGCCCGGCTGGCCATCCTCACGTTGGTGGCTCTGCCCTTCCTCGGCGTCGTCGCGCAGCGCTTCTCCGGGCGAATTCATCCGGCGTCGATGGGGCTGCAGGCCGAGCTGGCGGAGTTGTCCGTGCTGGTCGAGGAGACCGTGACGGGTGTGCGGGTGGTCAAGGGCTTCGGGGCCGAGACGGAGTTCGCCGGCCGCATGCGGGCCCGCGCCGGCCGGGTGTACGGGCGAGCCATGGAGGTCGTGCGGGTGCGGGCGGCGTACTTGCCGACGCTGGACTTCCTCCCCGCCCTCGGGGTGATCGCGGTCGTCTGGTACGGCGGCCACCAGGTTCTCGACCACCACCTCAGCCTGGGCCAGCTCACCGAGTTCTATCTGTACGTCCTGCTGCTCATCAACCCGCTGCGCATGACCGGCATGCTCGTGGCCCAGGCGCAGCGGGCCGTAGCCGCGGCGCAGCGCATCGATGACATCCTGGTGACCGAGCCGGCGGTCGTCGATGCCGCCCGGCCCGTGGCGCTGCCCCGAGGAGGAGGCGAGATCCGCTTCGAGAGCGTGCGCTTCCGTTACGACTTGACCGCCACCGCGCCGGTCCTTGCCAGTCTCGACCTCACCATCCTTCCGGGTGAGGCCGTGGCCCTCGTCGGTGCCACCGGCAGCGGGAAGACCACAGTGGCCAAGCTGTTGCCCCGCTTCTACGACGTCGAGAGTGGCCGCATCACCCTCGACGGTACTGACATCCGAAACGTGCCCCTCCGCGACTTGCGCCGCGCTGTGAGCATCGTGTTCGAGGACACGTTCCTCTTCACCGACACCGTGCACGCCAACATCGCCTTCGCCGATCCCGACGCCAGCAACGCCGAGGTCGAGCGGGCAGCTCGTCTGGCCGGTGCTCACGACTTCATCGTCGAGCTCGAGCACGGGTACGACACGGTGATCGGCGAGCGGGGCTACAGCCTGTCCGGGGGCCAGCGCCAGCGCCTCGCCTTGGCCCGGGCCATTCTCGCCGACCCCCGGGTGTTGATCCTCGACGACGCCACCAGCTCCGTCGATCCGACCAAAGAACACGAGATCCGTGGCGCGCTCACCGAGGTGATGCGGGGCCGAACGACGATCGTGATCGCCCACCGGCCGGCGACCATCGCCCTGGCCGAGCGGGTGGTCTTGCTGGGCGACGGCGGGGTCGTGGCTCAAGGCACCCACGGCGAGCTGCTGATGACCTGCGACGCCTATCGCGACGTCCTGGCCCGGGCCCAACCGGACGAGGCCGACCAGCTCCCGCTCGGGATGGCCGACTGATGGCGTGGCTCCAGCCCGTCGGGGTCGACGATGAGGACCGGCTCGACCGCACGGCGGCGACCAAGGTCGTGCGCCGGGCGCTGGCCAACCTGCGTCCGTATCGATGGGAGGTTCTGCTGGGCGTGGTCGTGATGGTCGGGGCGACGGCGTGCATCGTGGCTCCCCCGTTGCTGTATCGCTTCGCCGTCGACCGCGGCCTGGCTCATCAGCGGGCCTGGCCGGTGGACGAGGCCGCTATGGGTCTCATCGTCGCGGCGGTCGGCGCTCTCCTGCTCACCCGGGCCCAGGTGATCATCGTCACCCGCGTCGGTGAGAAGTTCCTACGCGACCTGCGCCAGCGCGCCTTCGACCATTTGCTGGCTATGTCGCTGGGATTCTTCGACACTGAGCAGACCGGCCGGCTGGTGGCTCGGATGACCTCGGACATCGACACGATGGAGGACCTGGTTCAGCAGGGCCTCGTGCTGTTCGTCACCAACGGGTTGCTCTTTCTGGTGACCATCGCCATCCTCATCTACCTCTCGCCGTTGCTGGCGGCCGTGTGCCTCGTCGCCGTGCCCCCGGTCGTGGCGGCCAGCATCTGGTTCCGGCGGACGTCCAACCGCGCCTACCTCCACGTGCGGGACACCGTCAGCCAGACGCTGTCGACGCTCCAGGAGGGACTGTCCGGCGTGCGGGTCGTGCAGGCCTTCAACCGTGAGGAATCCCTTGTGCGTCGCTTCGGCGAGCACAACCGCGCCCAGCGCGACGCCAACCTCGACGCGGCGCGGATCTCGTCGTTCTACTTCCCCGTGATCGAAGGGTCGGGTGTGTTGACGCTCGCCGCCGTGATGGGCATCGGCGGCCTTCTTGTGCACCGCCACGAGGTGGCCGTCGGGGTCGTAGGCGCCTTCGCCGTGTACCTGACCAACCTGTTCGAGCCCATCCAGCAGATCTCTCAGCTGTTCAACATCGTGCAGTCGGCCGGCGCCGGGTTGGCCAAGCTCTACACGCTGCTCGACACTCCCTCACCAGTCCAGCAACGTCAAGGAGCAGTCGACCTGCCGTTACAGGGCAGCGTTGATCTCGACCGAGTCACGTTCTCCTACAACCGCGACCTTGCTCCCGTCCTCAACGCCGTGTCGCTGTCGGTCGCTGCGGGAGAGCGCCTGGCCCTCGTCGGCCCCACCGGGGCGGGCAAGTCGACCCTGGCCAAGCTCGTCGCCCGTTCCTACGACCCGACCGGAGGCGCGGTGTGCTTCGGCGGGGTCGACCTGAGGGACGCCACGTTGTCCTCGCTTCGGGCCCGGGTCACGGTCGTCCCCCAGGAGGGACATCTGTTCGGCGGGTCCATCGCCGACAACGTCCGGCTCGGTCGGCGCGACGCCACCGACGAGGAGGTGGAACGGGCGCTGCGCTCGCTCGGCGCCTACGAGCGGTTCGCCTCGCTGCCCGAAGGGCTGGCCACTGAGGTGCGGGAGGGCGGCTCGAGGCTGTCTTCGGGGGAGCGCCAGTTGGTGTCGCTGGCGCGAGCGTTCCTCTGCGACCCGCGGGTGCTCGTGCTCGACGAGGCCACCTCCAACCTCGATCCCGGGACCGAGGCCGACGTCGAGGCCGCGGTCGAGGCGCTCATGGCGGGCCGGACCGTGATCGTGGTCGCCCACCGGCTGTCGACCGCCCAGCGGGCCGACCGCGTGGCCGTGGTAGCGAGCGGCGGCATCGCCGAGATCGGCACGCACGACGAGCTGGTGGCACGCGATGGGCGCTACGCCGCCCTGTTCGCCTCCTGGACCGGCGGGCTGGCCGCCGCCGGCTGAGCGCCGCCCTCGGGTCGGATGGCGTTCACATTCCTGGGGTGTTCACACGCAGCCGGTCACGATGATCGGGTTGGAGCCGCTCACCGAACGGTTGAGCCCCCGCGCCGCCCAGTCCGCAAACGCCGTGTGTAACGATCCGGTGGGAGCCGCATCCACCGCCAGGCGCGCGCACGGACCGGTAGGACCCAGCCACGTGACGTAGGAGCTGCCCGTCCACTCCAGCGCGGCCCGGACGGCTACGCCCGCGGGCACGGCGTCGCTGAACATGTAGACGAGCTCCAGCGTGCCGATGGTCCCGTGGTCGACCATGGGCCCGCCGGCCGACGGGGGATCAACGATCACGGGGATGTCGCCTTGCTCGAAGGCGGCGGGAACGATGATCTGCTTGGTACTCGTCGGTGGACTGGTGGCGAACGCCGCATCCAGTGCCGCCTGACCCCTATCGGTCAGCAACTTGTTCACGAACTTGCTTCCCAGCGTGTACGGGAACTGCCCCAACCCGACGCTGAATCCGGTTGGGTACTCCTCGTCGCCATGGGCCTGGGCCTGGCGTTCGAGCAACCCCTGTTCGGCGAGGCTCAGGGTGGATACCCAGTTCTGCTCGACGCGGCGGGCGTCGCCCTCTACCAGCGAGCGCGCGGCGATGCTGCGGTCGTCGAACCCGGCGGCCAGCAGGTGGCTGAGGTCGAAGTGCTGGTCCTGGAGCGCATGGGTGAGCTCGTGCACGATGGTTTTGCGCACGTAGACGCTGGCATAGTCGCCGCGGACCACGATCTCCTTGGAGGTCGGGTCGTAGTAGCCGAGGACCCCGGTGGCGTCGTTGCCCGCGGGTGGGGTGAAGTCGGCCGGCAAGATCCCCAGCGCCTTGAGCGTGGCGATGTTGCCGGCGAGCTGGTTGGCATCGGGCCGGTTGGCCCCCAGGGCCTGAAACCGGGCCGCGAAGTCCTTGTCGTTGGCCAGCACCGCCTTGACCGGGTGGAGGAACTTGAGCCCGCGCGCGGCCTCGACGTAGTGCGACAGGTCGTTGACCACGGTTTGGAGAGCGGCTTCGGCCGAGATCGTCGAGGTGGGTCCGGCGTCCACGACGTTGGGGCCCGGCGGTGACGATGCGCCGGTGAAGACGATCACGGCCAGGATGCCCACCAGCGCGACCAGGGCGACGGCGGCGATGATCACGTTCTGGGGGGTCAGCCACGGCGGGCGAGCAGGTGGGGGCGCCATGGCTGGTGACGTCATTGCCCCCACCGTGCCAGACCGGGAATCGGCCCGCCCGGGATCAGAACGGCAGTCCGGGTTGTTACTATCTACGTAGGAGAAATAGCCGGGTGCCGTCCCCCCACCCGGCCTCTCTGGAGGAGCACATCATGACGACCACCACCGATCTCGACCTGGGCCGCTACAAGCTGGGGTGGAGCGACGTCTCCGACTACGCAATTACGCCGCGAAAGGGACTCAACGAGGAGGTCGTGCGGGAGATCTCCTGGTGGAAGGGCGAGCCCGACTGGATGACCCGGTTCCGGCTCAAGGCCTTGCGCATCTTCGAGAGCAAGCCCATGGCGCCCTGGTACGCATCGTCGATGCCGGACCTCGATTTCAACGACATCTACTACTACCTGAAGCCCAACACCGAGCAGACCGACGACTGGGACGCGCTCCCGGAGCAGATGAAGGCCACCTACGAGAAGCTCGGCATCCCCGAGGCGGAGCGCAAGTACCTGGCCGGCGTCACCAGCCAGTACGACTCCGAGGTCGTGTACCACAAGAACCGGGAGGATCTCGAGGCCCAGGGGATCCTGTTCTCGGACATGGATACCGCGGTGCGCGAGTACCCAGAGATCGTGCGGAGATACTTCGGGCGCATCATCCCGCCGGGCGACAACAAGTTCGCCGCCCTCAACTCGGCCGTCTGGTCGGGTGGGAGCTTCATCTACGTCCCGCCCGGGGTGAAGTGCGAGCTTCCGCTGCAGGCCTACTTCCGGATCAACTCCGAGAACGCCGGGCAGTTCGAGCGGACCCTCATCATCGCCGACGAGGGAGCGCAGGTGCACTACATCGAGGGTTGTTCGGCGCCGGTCTACACGTCGGACTCGCTGCACTCGGCTGTGGTCGAGCTGATCGCCCACCCGAGCTCGCGGATCACCTACACCACCATCCAGAACTGGTCGCCCAACGTCTACAACCTCGTCACCAAGCGGGCGAGGGCCGAGACCGAGGCGCACGTCGAGTGGATCGACGGCAACATCGGCTCGCGGCTGACCATCAAGTACCCGAGCGTGGTCATGGTCGGGCCCAAGGCCTCCGGCGAGGTGCTGAGCGTTGCGTACGCCGGCGCCGGCCAGCATCAGGATGCCGGGGCCAAGATGATCCATGCCGCTCCGGAGACCACGTCGACGATCATCTCCAAGTCCATCTCCAAGGAAGGTGGCCGGAGCACCTACCGCGGGTTGGTCCACGTCGACCCGGGGGCCAAGCATGCCAAGAGCTTCGTGCGCTGCGACGCGCTGCTGCTCGACGACCAGTCGCGCTCGGAGACCAAGCCCTACATGGAGATCGAGGAGCGCGACGCCCAGGTCGGTCACGAGGCCACCGTCTCGAAGATCGGTGACGACCAGCTCTTCTACCTGATGAGCCGCGGCCTGTCGGAGAACCAGGCCATGAGCATGATCGTCAACGGGTTCATCGAGCCAGTGACCCGGACGCTTCCCATGGAGTACGCCGTCGAGTGGAGCCGCCTGATCGAGCTGCAGATGGAGGGTTCCGTCGGCTGATGGAGTACCGCACCCTCGGTCGCACTGGTGTCAAGGTCAGCCCGCTCTGCCTCGGGGCCATGATGTTCGGAGCGTGGGGCAACCCTGACCACGACGAGGGCGTGGCCGTCATCCACGCCGCCCTCGACGCCGGCATCAACTTCATCGATACGGCAGACGTGTACTCCCTCGGCGAGTCGGAGCAGATCGTGGGCCAAGCCCTGGCCGGCCGGCGCGAGCACGTCGTGCTGGCCACCAAGGCCCACGCCGCCATGGGCCAGGATCCCAACATGACGGGCAACTCGCGCCGGTGGCTCGTGCAGGAGTGCGAGAACAGCCTTCGCCGGCTCAACACCGACTACATCGACCTGTACCAGATCCACCGACCTGACCCGTCCTGCGACATCGACGAGACCCTGGGGGCGCTCAGCGATCTCATCCACGACGGCAAGATCCGCTACGCCGGCAGTTCCACCTTTCCGGCCCATGAGATCGTGGAGGCGCAATGGGTCGCCGAGCGGCGCGGGCGGGAGCGCTTCGTGTGCGAGCAGCCTCCCTATTCGATGCTGGCCCGCGGCATCGAGGGCGATGTCCTGCCCGTCTGCCAGAAGTACGGGCTGGGTGTGATCCCCTGGAGCCCGCTGGCCGGCGGCTGGCTGTCGGGCAAATGGCGCAAGGGTCGCGAGCTTCCCACCAGCGGCCGGGCGGCCCGGGTGCCGCAGCGGTTCGACCTCAACGTGCCCGAGAACCAACGAAAGCTCGACGTGGTCGAGGAACTGGCCCACGTGGCCGAAGACGCCGGCGTCACCCTGATCGAGCTGGCCATCGGGTTCGTGCTGGCCAACCCGGCGGTGACATCGGCCATCATCGGGCCCCGGACCATGGAGCAGTTCAAGGGCCAGATAGACGCCGGCGAAGTCCGGCTTGGTGACGATGTCCTCGACCGCATCGACGCGCTCGTGGCGCCGGGCACCAACCTCAACTCGGCCGACGCCGGATACAGTCCGCCGACCCTGGCCCAGCCCCGCCTGCGTCGCCGCTAGCCGCAGCAGCGGCCGGCGCCGGTACCAGCGCCTGGCGTGTCACGATGGTGGGATGCCCATGCGGGAGGACTGCAAGCACTTCCAAAGCCGCACCTACGCCAGCGGCGAAGTGGCCCGCATGTGCGAGCTCGACCTCGCGCCCGAGGCACCCTGGCGCTGCCCCGACTCCTGTCCGGCCTACGCTCGCCGCTTGGCCGACGTCAACTGGAGCCACGGAACTCTGGTGACGCCACCCCCGACCGAGGAGCCCAGCGGGTTCGATGCCGACAGCATCGCCCTCCTCGATGAGGCCGAAGACATCGTCAACGCCGTCGCCCCCGACCTGCTGAGTCAGGTCCAGCGCGATCGGGACAAGGCCGAGACCTCACCCGTGCAGCGCCTGCGGGACCGGTTCCGCAGGCGGCGCTGACCGCTACTGGCCGGTGAAGTTGGGGGGCCGCTTCTCCAAGAACGCGGCCAGGGCCTCGTTGAGGTCGTCGGAGGCGAGGAAGGCGGCGTTCCACACGGCGACGTAGTCCAGGCCGTCCTCGACGCTGCGATCGGCGCAGGCGGCCAGCACGGCTTTGGTGCCCATTACCGCCAACGGCGAGTTGGCGGCGATCTCGGCGGCCATTTCGTGGGCCGCCTTGTGCAGCGCATCGACGTCACCCAGGACCTCGTTGACCAACCCGATCTCAGCGGCGCGGGCCGCGCTGATGTCCTTGCCGGTGAAGGCCAGCTCGGCCACGTGACCCTGGCCGACTATCCGTGGCAGTCGCTGCAGGGTGCCCACGTCAGCGACGATGGCGATCTTGGTCTCGCGCACCGAGAAGTAGGCGTCGGCCGAGGCCAGCCGGATGTCGCAAGCAGTGATCAGGTCGATGCCGCCGCCAATGCAGGCGCCGTGCACTGCGGCGATCACCGGCTTGGGGCAGTCGGCCACCGAGGTGATCGAGCGTTGGAGGCGCTTGACCTGGGACAAGAACGCGCTGGCGCGGGCGGCCGCCGATCGTTTGGCGCCGCCGCCGCCGATCCCCATCGTCTTGAGGTCGAGGCCCACGGTGAAATGCGGTCCGCGTGCCGCGAGCACGACGGCCCGGACACCGTCATCCTCGCCGAGCTCGGCCATGGCGTCGGGCAGGTCGGCCCAGAACGCGGGACCCATAGCGTTGCGCTGCTGTTCCCGATCGAGCCAGAGCGTGGCCACTGGCCCGTCCCGTTCGATGGTGAGCACGTCGGAGCTGGTCATGAGTCGAGCATAGGGGGCGGCCGGTAACCTCGGCCCGGTGAGCGGCGTCGACCTCGCCAACGCTTCGGTGTTTCTCGACTTCGATGGGACGGTCACGCTGACCGACACCGGCCGGTTCATCCTCGAGCGAATCGGCCGGGACGACTGGCGCACGGTGGACGCCGAGTACGCGCATGGATTGGTCGGCAGCCGGGAGGCGCTCGATCGCGAATGGGCGTGTGTTGAGGGCGGTCTGGCCGCCGCCCTTCCCCTCGCCCGCCAGGTCCCCGTCGACCCCGACTTCGCCACACTGGTCGACGGTCTGCGCGGCGCCGGAGCCGAGGTGACGGTGGTGAGCGACGGGTTCGGCTTCTACGCCACCGAGGTCTGTCAGCAGGTTGGGGTGGAGGTGCTCACCAACCGGATCGACGACGCCGGAGAGCTCGTATATCCCTGGCAGGACCGTTGCTGTGCCTGTTCGTCGTGCGGCGTATGCAAGCAGGCCCCGCTCAAGGACGCGCGCCGCCGCGGCCGCACGACCGTGCTCGTGGGCGACGGGGTCAGCGACCGCAAAGCCGCGCTGCTTGCCGATGTGCTCTTCGCCAAGGACGATTTGGCTGACTGGTGCGACGAGGCGGGGGTGGACTACCGCCCGTACGCCCGGCTGGTCGACGTCCGGCGCGCCCTCGGCTTGCGGTGATCCTCGACCGACTGGCGTCGGTCGTGGGTGCGCACCACGTGCTGACGGATCCCGACCTCACCGCTCCCTTCGAGACCGATTGGACGCGGCGCTGGACGGGGCGGTCGCTGGCCGTCGTGCGCCCGGCCGACACCATGCAGGTGGCTCACGTGGTCGCCGCCTGTGCCGAGCACGGCGTAGCCGTCGTTCCCCAAGGCGGCAACACCGGCCTGGTCGGCGGGGCGGCGCCGAGGGGTGGCGAGGTGGTCCTCAGCCTGATCCGGCTCAGCGAACTCGGCCCCGTCGACGTCGCGGCGAGCCAGATCACGGCCGGGGCCGGTGTGACGTTGGCGCGGCTTCAGGAGAACGTGACCGCGGCCGGGTTGCGCTTCGGCGTCGATCTGGCCGCGCGCGACTCGGCAACCATGGGTGGGCTCATCGCGACAAATGCCGGAGGCGTGCACGTGCTGCGCTACGGCTCGATGCGGTCACAGGTCGTCGGCATCGAGGCGGTGCTGGCCAACGGCCGAGTGGTTTCGCATCTGAGCGGCCTGGTGAAGGACAACACCGGCTACGACCTGGCCGGGCTTCTGTGCGGATCCGAGGGCACGCTCGGCGTGGTGACTGCAGCCCGCCTCCGGCTCGTTCCCGAGCCACGGCATCGCGTGACGGCCCTGGTCGGGTTGGGTGACGTCGAGGCCGCCGTCGAGATGCTCACGGCGCTGAGGCAGTTGGCGACGCTCGAGGCGGTCGAGGTCACGTTCTCCAAGGGCATCGAGCTCGTCTGCGCCTACGCGCAGCTGCCGCCGCCGTTCCCGGTCAGCTATCCGTGCGTCCTCGTCGTGGAATGCGCCGGAGGGTATGACCCGACGGCTGAGCTCGGCGACGCGCTGGCCGGCGCGCTCGACACCGCCGTCGCCGCGGACGGCGCGGGTCGGGCCCGTCTGTGGTCGTGGCGAGAACGTCACACGGACGCGGTCAGCGCCCTCGGCGTGCCGCACAAGCTCGATGTCACCGTGCCAGTCGCTGCGGTGCCTGCGTTCGTCGTCGCTATCACCGCGCTCGAGCGGACGGGGGTCGAGATCGTGATCTGGGGTCACCTAGGCGACGGCAACCTCCATGTCAACGTCGTGGGCCCCGGGGCCGACGACCTGCGTGTCGATGACGCCGTCTTGCGGATGGTGGCCGACTTCCACGGCAGTATCAGCGCCGAACACGGCATCGGCGTGGCCAAGCGCCGGTGGTTGCATCTGAGCCGTTCCGAGGCCGAACTGGCCGCCATGGTGGCGATCAAGCGGGGCCTCGATCCGCTCGGCATCCTCAACCCGGGAGTACTTCTGCCGGGCGATTAAGATCGCGTTCGCGCGGGCCACCCCCGGACGCCGAAAGAGGAGTTGTGAGCCCGTTCACCCTTGATGACGTCGCCGGCCTGGCCGGGCCGCCATGGCTGGGATTGCAGCGCACGCAGGCCATGGAGCGGTTCCTGGCCGGGCCCATGCCGACCTCGGCCGACGAGATCTGGCGCTACAGCCGGATAGACGAGCTCGACCTTGCGGCGCGGTCTCGGGCCAGCGCCTCGCCGGGGTCGTTTGACTCGGACGACTTCCTCGCCGCGGTCGGCGCCACGGCGTTTGTCGTCGAGACGGTCGATGGCCGGGTCGCATCGTCGGCGGGAGGCGCCGAGGGCGTGCGCGTCGGACCGCCGGTCGAGAGCTCGGGCCTTGGGCGGCTCACCGACACGGCCGCGCCGTGGGACGCGTTCGTCACCCTCAACCGCGCGCTCGCTCCTGACCCGCTCATCGTCACCGTCGACGCCGGCGTGGTGGTGCCGCGGCCGATCGTGGTTGAACACGTGACGACGTCGGGTGTGGCGTTCCCGCGGACGCTGGTGGTGCTCGGCGAGGGATCCCGAGCCACCGTTGTCGAGCGCCGCCGGTCGGGCCCGGGGTCGGGCTTGTGCATCCCCGTCATCGAGCTCGACGTAGGCGACAACGCCCGGCTGGATCACCTCGTGGTCCAGGAGCTGGACGGGGCTACGTGGGAGATCGCCTATCACGCCAGCAGGCTTGGCCGGGACTCGTCACTGCGGTCCTTCACCATCGCTTTCGGCGGCGACTACGCGCGGGTGCGCACAGATTCGCGCCTGGAGGGCGCCGGGGGGACCAGCGAGCTACTGGCTCTGTTCTTCGGCGACGGCCACCAGATGCACGACTTCCGCACCTTGCAGGACCACGAGGGCCCCAAGTCGACCAGTGACCTCGTGTTCAAGGGAGCAGTGACGGGCGAGGCCCGCTCGGCCTATTCGGGTCTCATCCGCGTGCGGCCGGGTGCGGCCGGGACCAAGGCCTTCCAGACGAACCGCAACCTGGTGCTGTCCGACACCGGGCTAGCCAGCTACTCGGTCCCCAACCTCGACATCGAGGACAACGACGTCACCTGTAGCCACGCTTCGGCCACGGGCCCGATCGACGAGGACCAGCTGTTCTACCTCGAGAGCCGCGGTATTCCCTCGGCCGCGGCCGAGCGACTCATCGTGGTGGGTTTCTTCGACGACCTCCTGAGCCAGCTGGCGGTGCCCGGCTTGCGCGCCCATCTCCTCGCCGAAGTGGCGGCGAAGCTGTGAAGGCCGTGCTGTGTCGAGCCTCAGATCTCCCGCCGGGCGAGGCGCGCCGGTTCGAGGTGGAACGGCACCGCGTGGCCGTCGTGCGCATTGGCGACGACTTCTACGCCATCGGCGATCGATGCAGCCACGCTGACTACAGCCTGGCCGAGGGCGAGGTGGACACCCACGAGCGGACCATCGAGTGCTGGAAGCATGGCAGCACGTTCTCGCTCGAGACGGGTGAGCCGCTCACGCTGCCGGCCACGCTACCGGTGCCCGTCTACGCCGTGACCGTCGAGGACGATCAGCTCGTTCTGGAGGTCTCATGAGAACGCTGCAGATAGCCGGCCTCGAGGCCAGTGTGGGTGGACGGACGATCCTCAACGGCGTCGACCTGACCGTGCGCTCTGGTGAGGTGCACGCCGTCATGGGACGTAACGGCTCGGGCAAGAGCACGTTGTCGCACGTGCTGATGGGCAAGCCCGGATACTCGGTGCTGGCCGGGAGCGTGACCATCGACGGTCAGGAACTTCTCGAGCTGACCACCTGGGAACGGGCCCAGGCTGGTCTGTTCCTGGCTCCCCAGTACCCGATCGAGGTGCCCGGGGTCTCGCTGCAGGACGCGCTACGCGAGGCCTTCGTGGCCGCGGGCCGCGACCCCGGGGACGTGGCCGAGCTGGTCCGAGCCGAGGCCGGCCGAATCGGCTTCGACCCGCAGTTTCTGGAGCGGCCGCTCAACGTCGATCTCTCGGGCGGCGAGAAAAAGCGCAACGAGACCGTGCAGCTCGGTGTGCTCGACCCGGCCTTCGCCATCCTCGACGAGATCGACTCCGGGCTCGACATCGATGCCCTTCGGGCGGTGAGCCGCCGCATCGAGTCCGCTACCAAGGAGCGTCAGCTCGGCGTGCTCGCCATCACCCATTACAGCCGCTTGCTCACCGAGCTGCGGCCGGACGTCGTTCACGTGCTGTCGCGAGGTCGCATCGTGGCGTCCGGTGGGGCTGACCTGGCCGAGGAATTGGAGCGCACCGGGTACGCGGGCTACGACGAATCGGATGACTTCGAGCCGGTGGGCGACGATCCGTTTGCCGATCCGTTGGCCTGACGCTGGCCTTCGGTCTCGTGTGAGCCTCCCGTCTAGAGTGGCCTGACGTTCGTCGCGGGGGGACCCGGAGCATGCGTTTCTTCAGCTTCCACCTGATGCCTTATCCGTCGCTGCCGGCTGACTACGACGGTCCGGCGTGGGTGACCTGCCCCAACGAGCTGTTCGACCCGGCCGTGGGCACCCGGATCTACAACGAGTACCTGGACCAACTCGTGCTGGCCGAGGATCTTGGCTTCGACGGCGTGTGCATCAACGAACACCATCAGAACGCCTACGGCCTGATGCCTTCCCCCAACCTGATGGCGTCCATCCTCGCCCGCCAGACCCAGCGGGTGAAGATCGCCGTCGTGGGCAACGCCCTGCCGCTGTACAACCCCCCGACCCGGGTGGCCGAGGAGTTCGCCATGATCGACTGCATCAGCGGCGGGCGCCTCATCGCTGGCATGGTCGTAGGCGGAGGCCCCGAGTACTACTCGTTCTCGATGAACCCGGCCCATGCCCGGGAGATGTTCCAAGAGGCCCATGACTTGATCAAGCGGGCGTGGACGGAGCCGGGCCCCTTCGAGTTCTACGGCAAGCACTACAAGCTGCGGTACGTCAACAGCTGGCCCAAGCCCGTGCAGAAGCCCCATCCCGAGATCTGGATTCCCGGCGTCGGATCGCTGGAGACCATGGAGTTCGTGGCCCGCAACCACTACGCCTACATGGGCATCCCGTACTTTCACATCAGCGTGTTCGAGCGCACGTTCCGGATGTTCCGGGAGGCGTGTGGGCGCGAGGGCTACGACGCCGATCCGTTGCAGATGGGATGGCTCGAGCCGATCTACGTCGCCGAGTCCGACGAGCAGGCCCGGCGGGAGTACGAAGATCATTTCTTCTACTTCGTGAAGCGGCTCCTGCCGGGGATCAACATCCAACCTCCCGGCTACACGTCGCTGCGCTCGTACCAGAACATCCTGAAGGGGGCGGGCTCGTTCGCCATCAACCTGCAAACGTGGGACGAGGTCGTCGAGGGCGCGTACGCGATCGTCGGCTCGCCCGCCACTGTGGCTGAAAAGCTGGCCGAGAACCTCCACCGGCTCGGCACCGGCAACTTGCTCGGGCTGATGCAACTGGGCACCCTGCCCGATCACCTCACCCGCAAGAGCCTGGGCCTGTTCGCCTCCGAGGTGATGCCCAAGTTGCGCGCTGAGTTTCCCGTGGCGGTGCCCGTCTAATGGGGGCCCTGGTCGAGGACGTCGTAGCCAGTGGGGTCGGGAAGATCCAGGTATGGCGGGGCGGGAGCGGGGATCCCGTCGTCTACCTGCACTCGGCCAACGGCGAGGCGGCGGGCAGCGTGATGCTGGAGCAGCTGGCCGATCGGTTCCAGGTGGTGGTCCCGATGTTCCCCGGGTTCGGAGAGTCGGAGGGCATCGAGCACATCGAGGACATCGAGGACGCGGCTGTCCACCTGCTCGATTTGCTCGATGCCGTGGGGCTCGAGGCCCCGGCGGTGGTGGGAACGTCGCTTGGCGGATGGATGGCGGCCGAGGTGGCCAGCCGGTGGCCGGCGAGGGTGTCGCGGCTGGTGCTCATCAACCCGGCCGGCCTGCACATCGACGGGGCGCCGATCAAGGAGATCTTCGGGCGTGACCTGGCCGAGCTGGCGGCGGATCTGTTCGCTGACCCGTCCAATCCCGTCGCCCAGCTGATGAATCAGATGAGCGCGTTGGGGGAGAAGGATCTGGCCGAGGTTCCGTTCGAGGTGCTGCGCCCGACGTTGCAGGCGTTGCAAGCTACGGCCAAGGTGGCGTGGAACCCGTACCTGCACGATCCCAAGCTGCTACGGCGACTCGGCAAGATCACGGCGCCGACGCTGGTCGTGCATGGGTCGGCCGACCGGCTGATCCCGGCCGTGCACGCGGCGACATTCGTAGCGAGCATCCCGGGCGCGCGGCGGGCCGAGGTGGAGGGCGGCGGGCACCTGGTGCCGCTCGAGCAGCCCTCGGTGGTGGCCGACCTCATCGCGGAGCACGTGGGCCGCTAGCGCCGCTTGGGCGTTGTGGTGTTTGTTTGTTCTTGGCCGTACGATCGAGGGCGCGGATCAAAACTGGGCCTTTCGTCGCGTCGGGCAGGCCGCGACGGCAGAACGATCGACATAGTGCCACCCTTCTGCCCTCGAAGGGCCCTATCTCAGCCGTGAGTCGGCCGGGTTGTCGGCCGGGTTGTCGGCTGCCTCGGCCCGGTTGTCGGCTGCCTCGGCCCGGTTGTCGGCTGCCCCGGCCCGGTTGTCGGCTGCCTCGGCCCGGTTGTCGGCTGCCCCGGCCGGGTTGTTGGCCGCCCCGGCCGGGTTGTTGGCCGCCCCGGCCGGGTTGTTGGCCGCCCCGGCCGGCTCGTCGAGGCCGAGCGCATTCAGCACGTGCGGGCGGGCGACGGCCAGACCGGTCAGAACGGCAAGCAGCAGGCCGGCCCCCACCGTGGTGGTCAGCCCCAGGCTCGTGGCATCGGCCACTGGACCCTGGATCAACGACCCGATCGGGTAGACGACGCCCAGGGCCACGAAGTACAGACTGAGGATGCGCCCGCGATACGCCTCCGGGGCCTGAAGCTGCACCACCGTGGACAGCCCCGAAAGCACCCCCAGGTAGATGGCACCGACCAGAACCAGCGCGACCGCCGCCGCCACCAGGCTGGGCGCCCAGGCATACGCCATCAGGGCCATGCACAACCCGACCAACTCGGCGACAAGCACCCGACCCCGCCCGAAGCGCTGGGCCAGAGGAGCGACGGCCAGCGCGCCGAACACGGCTCCGACACCCTGGGCCGTTGTCAGCACCGCCGTCGCGGTACCCACCGCATGCTTGGACCCGTCGGTAAGCGAGCGGGCCACGGCCGGCACGAGGGCGATGAAGGGCGAGGCCAACAGGGCGACGACGGCGATGAGCCCGACGGCGGCCCGACAACTCGGGTTGTCGCGGGTGGCCCGGGCGCCTTCCCGGATCGTCTGCCACAGTCGCCGCCCGACCGTTCCCGGCGGCGGGGGCAGACGAATGAACGACAACGCGACGACCACCGCGAGGAACGAGACCGCATTGGCGACGAAGGCGGCCCCGTAGCCCAAGGTGGCGACGGTGATGCCGGCCAGAGCCGGTCCGATCACACGGCCGAGGTTGAACTGAGCCGAGCTGAGCGACGCGGCCGCCAGCAGCTCGTCCCTCGGAACCAGGTCGGGCAAGATCGCCTGTTGGAACGGGATGACTAAGGCGGTCACGCATCCCTGGGCGGCCACCACCAGCACGAGCAGACCGGGGGAGGTCTGGCCGGCGTAGACGAGCACGGCCAGCAGACCGGCCAACGCCGTCTCCACCAGGTTGCCGACGATCAGCCAACGCCGCCGCTCGAGGCGATCGGCCAGGGCCCCACCCACCGGCGAGAGCAGGCCAATAGGCAGGAACGCGGCCGCCGCCACCAGAACCGTCCAGAGGTCTTTGCCGGTAGCCGCGGTGACGAGGGCTCCGACGGCGACGGTCTGCATCCATGAGCCGACGTTGGAGACCATGCTGCCGGTCCACAGCAAGGTGAAATCGCGCCGGCGCAGCGGGGCGAAGGAGGCCGACGTCATCGCCTCTACGTGTCCGGCGGCGGAACCGGCGCCCCGTCCTCGATCAGCCGGCGGTAGTGAACCAAGCGACCGGGCCGGTTGAAGAGGACAACCCCGATCAGGCGTCCCGCCAACCCGTAGGACGCCACCCATTTGGGCGAGTCGGGCGAGCCCTCGACGAACACCACCTCGTCCGCGCCTGCGGTTTGGCCCAGGCACTGGATCTTGGCCCCGTACTGATCCGACCAGAAGTAGGGCACAGGCGCGAACTCCGGGGCCGACGCACCGCGCAGCAGCGTGTTAGCCGCGGCCTCAGCTTGCTCGACGGCGTTGGACCAGTGCTCCACTCGCATGTCGACGCCGAAGCGGTTGTTGCGCCATCGGGCCACGTCGCCTGCGGCCACCACCCCCGGGGCAGCCTGGCAGCGGGCGTCGCACTCGACCCCGTTGCGCAGGCCCAGACCTGAGCTCTCCAACCAGGACGTGTTTGGCGCAACGCCAACCCCGATCACGACCACGTCGGCACTGACCACCGACCCGTCGCTGAGCCGGACCGCCTCAACGGACCGGGAACCCTCGAGGGCGGTGACGCTCGTCCCCAGCCGAAGCCGTACGCCATGAGTCGCATGGAGGCGGCTCACCACGGTTCCGACGATGGGGCCGAGCGCCCGATCCAGCGCCACGGGCAGCGCTTCGAGCACCGTGACCTCCAGCCCGCGGGAACGGCATGTCGAGGCCACCTCGGACCCGATGAAGCCGGCCCCGACCACGACGACCCGCGGTCCCTTGTCGAGCACGGCCCGCAACCGAAGGCAATCGTCGAGCGTGCGCAACGTGAAGACCCCCTCGAGCTCCCGGGTGTCGCCGAGGGTGCGGGGGGTCGCGCCGGTTGCAATCACCACTCCGTCGCAGGCGAGTTGTTCGCCGTTGTCGAGGGTCAGGGTGCGCGAGGCGACGTCGAGGGCGGCTGCTCTACGGCCGAGCATCCATTCGGCGTCGAGCTCGTCGGCGCCGCGAAGGGCGACCTGCTCCGATTCCCAGGTGCCGGCCAGGACCTGCTTGGACAACGGCGGCCGGTCATAGGGCAGACGGTCCTCGTCGCCGATGACGACGAGGCGGCCGTCGAAGCCCTCGCGCCGTAGGGCTTCGGCGCTGCGCAGGCCGGCCAACGACGCGCCGACCACGGCGAGCACGGGAGCCACGCGGCGCGATCAGGCGGGCTGGGTGGCCTGGTCCGTGGCCTCGTCCAGACCCTGGGCCAGTGTGTTCCAGGACAGCGTGGCGCACTTGATGCGTACCGGGAACTTGACCACGCCCTGGAGGGCCTCGAGATCGCCGAGCTTGACCGGCGGACCGGACCCTTCCTCGTCCTCGACTGAGTCGGACGCCCCGTCGAGACGCATCTCGTGGATGCTCATCATGGCCTTGAAGGCTCGGATCAGGGCGCGGGCTTCGTCGACGGTCTTGCCCTTGACTGCGGCCGACATCATCGACGCCGACGACTGGCTGATCGAGCATCCCTGGCCGTTGACCTTTACGTCGACGACCAGCCCGTCCTTGACGTCGAGGAAGACGACGATCTCGTCTCCGCAGAGCGGGTTGAAGCCCTCAGCCCTCGTCGCCGGCGGGGACTCCAGCTCCCCGCGATTACGGGGGTTGCGGTAGTGGTCGAGAATGATCTCCCGGTAGAGGTCTTCGAGTCCGGGCATGTCGTGGGGCTCCTAGTTGGTGGAGTGGCTGGTCAGGCTGGAGTGGTACGGCAGGCGGGCCATGCGGGTCAGCCGAAGAGGGCGGCGGCGTCGGCTAACGCGTCAGCCAGGGCGTCGATGTCGGCTTCGTCGTTGTAGACATACCACGACGCCCGGGCGGTGGCGCCAACGCCGAGGCAGCGCATCAGCGGCTTGGCGCAATGGTGTCCGGCTCGGACGCAGACGCCGGCCTCGTCCAGCACCTGGGACAGGTCGTGGGGATGGATGTCGCGGAAGGCGAAGCTCATGGCCCCGCCCCGGCGGTCGGGGTCGAAGGATCCGTGGATGACCAGGTCGTCTCCGTAGCGGGCGGGAAGGGTGCGCAACGCGTACTCGGTCAGCCCCCGCTCGTGGGCCCGCACGGCGTTGAGGCCCAGACCCTCGAGATAGTCGATGGCCGCGCCCAGGCCGATGACCTCGGCGATGGGAGGGGTGCCGGCCTCGAACTTCCAGGGCAGCTGGGTCGGCTCGAATCCGTCCAGCCGCACGTCTCGGATCATTTCCCCGCCGCCGAGGAACGGGGGCATGGCCTCGAGCAGCTCCTCTCGTCCCCACATCACCCCGATGCCGGTCGGGCCCATCATCTTGTGGCCGGTAAACCCGTAGAAGTCCGCTCCGAGGGCGCCGACGTCGGTCGGCGCGTGCGGCGTGAGTTGCGTGCCGTCAACCACCACGACGGCCCCGGCGGCGTGGGCCGCGTCGGCGATCGTTCGCACAGGGTTGATCGTGCCCAGCACGTTGGAGACCGCCGTGACTCCGACCGCCTTGACCCCGGCGACCTTGGCCTCGAGGTCGCTCAGATCGAGCTGGCCATCGTGGGTGACCCCGAGATAGCGCAGCTTGATGCCGATGGCGTCTTTGAGCATCAGCCAAGGTACGAGGTTGGCGTGGTGCTCCATCTCGGTGAGCAGCACCGTGTCCCCGGCCCGAAGGTTGGCCCGGCCCCAGCTGGCCGCGACCAGGTTGAGGCCCTCGGTCACGTTCTTGGCGAAGAGGATCTCGGTGGTCGACCGGGCGCCGATGAAGGCGGCGATCTTTGCTCGAACGGCCTCGTAGGCGGCCGTGGCCTCGTCGGCGATCGTGTACACACCGCGATGGACATTGGCGTGGGTGTGCTCGTAAT
>Ga0307477_10001557_pt1 | contig 19013 bp, 16 predicted proteins | sample atmos_gasesECM2C_FD_203316 | JGI IMG/M metagenome (GOLD analysis project Ga0307477, IMG submission 203316) | Hardwood forest soil microbial communities from Morgan-Monroe State Forest, Indiana, United States - atmos_gasesECM2C_515 | ecosystem: Environmental > Terrestrial > Soil > Temperate...
GCGGCCAGCGCTGGAAGGGCATTCGCAGTTTCGCTCAATCGGCCGGGTTGCGTCTCGATTCCAAACGCATCGCCGAGCTTCCGGAATCTCTCGATCCCAATTCCAGCTTCGAGGCCGGCTCGCATTTGACCAGCGAACTGCTACGACACGAAAAGCCATTTACCGCGCTTATGGCATACGACGACGTGACCGCCCTCGGCGCTCTCCGCGCCCTGAACAAAAAGGGTCTGCGCGTTCCGGAAGATTGCTCCGTCATCGGCTTCGACGACGTGGCTCAGGCCAGCTTGTCCGTCCCCTCGCTCACGACGGCGCGGCAGCCGATGGAAGCAATGGGCTCGATGAGCGTTGGAATTATTTTGGACGCCATCCAGTCCGTCAGTCAGAAGCGCGACCTCCCCGTGGTGCGCCGCAGGATCCCGGCCGAAATCGTCGTGCGCGAATCCACTCGTTCCTTAAAGTGAACGGCTCGCGCTTGACGCTCCGATGGTTACCCAAGTCTTTTTCTGGGCGCTCTCGGCAATCGCCTCGCACAGGACAAGCTCTTCATGCCCGGTTTCGAACGTGGGAAATCCGTGCGGCGCCCGCAAATTCCCCGCGGCAATGTAACCGTAGAAATCCTTGAACAGTTGCACAAACGTGTCGGGATAGCCTTCCGGGTGTCCGCCAGGATATGCCGCATAGCCGCGCGACTCTGGCGACTGCAGGCTGGGATCCTTCGGCAGCAGTTCACAAGCGCGATCGCGCCGCCCGATCCAGAGCGTATTTGGTGATTCGGAATTGAAAGCCAGCGAACCTTCCGAGCCGTCGATCTCGATCCACAGTCGCGCCTTGCGCCCGGCGCTCACCTGCGACACGGTCATCGCGCCGCGCGCGTCATTTTCAAAGCGCAGCAGCACCGACCCATAGTCGTCGGTATTGACCATCACCTCTTCCGTCTCCATTCCCGCAGCCTTCTGAAAACTTTCCACCGGCCCTTTGGGCCGACGTCGCGCGGGCAGCACCGTGGCAAGATCCGCGCAAAGTTCCGACACGCTGCTGCCAGTCAGCCACGCCGCCAGGTCCAGCCAATGCGTGCCGATGTCCGAAACCGCGCGAAGTTCGCCGCCAAGCCTGGCCTCCAGCCGCCAGTTCCAATCCGATGGGAACAGCAGCCAGTCCTGTAAAAAACTGCCGTGTACTAATTTCACCTGGCCGATCGCGCCCTTGCGGATCAGGGCTCGCGCTTCCTGGCAGAGCGGATAATACCGAAGGTTGTAAGCAATGGCGCCGACAAGCCCGGTCTCCTTCACCAGCGACACCAACGCCGCTGACTCTCGCGAATCGAGCGCCAGTGGCTTTTCGCACAGAACATGTTTTCCCGCTCGCAGTAATTGGCTGGCCTCCTGAAAATGCAAATGGTTCGGCGTGCACAAGTGGGCCACATGCACTGAAGCGTCCCCGGCCAATTCCTCCAGCGATTCGTACGCCCGCGGCAGACCCAGCGAATCGCGCGCCGCTTTCCCGCGTTCAGGAGAACTCCCCAGCACGCCTTGAACGGAAATTCCGAGCCGCCGCAGCGCTTCGAGGTGAGCATGCCCGACAAATCCCAGCCCAACAATCGCCGCATTCAATTGCATGCAAGCCCCCTGAGCTTTCTGCCTTAGGTCACGCACCGCCCACGAATGTCATCCTGAGGCGCGGTGCCTTTCCGAGCCGAAGGATCTGGAACGTATGAATCTCGCATAAACTGTCATTTGAGACCGCCAAAGATCAACGCTGGCCAGCTTTTAGTTCGCGGCCGGACGAAACGTCTCTGGGGGATCAAGATAGCTCTGCGCCCAGAACGCCTCACGACTGAGCGCTCCTGCCGCTACTCTCTGAATGTCGGCGAGAGTCGCGCCGGCGATCCCGCCATCGGCGGCGTCAAAGATCACCACCACTCCGTCAGGCACCGGTGTGACCGAGGCCGACTCTTTCAATCCCTTCTCGAAAAGCGCTAACGCATAATTCAGCCGTATCGCCGGGCCGCTTTCCTTCGGATTTTCCGTCACCGGCTGCACCGTGTAGATCTTCACCGTTTTTCCTTTTAGTCCCGGCCAGTCTCCCGGGAAGCTGCTCATTTCCTCGCGCTCAATGCGAAACCCCGCGTATTTGGCCTCCGGGCCCGGGGCGGCGCCGTGAAGTTTTGCGGCCACGGTTTCGGGCAATTGAACGGCACCCTGCCGGAGGTACCCGCGCGAATCGCCGGAAATCTCCACGTGAACCCATTCGCCTTCCATGTCGAGGAATTCAAACTCATCGTTGGCCGCCGCCTGGAACAGAACGCGCGAGCCTTCTCCCGGTTTCGAATACACCGGTGTGGCGGATTTGTAGACAATGACCAGGTTTTGCTGGTGAGCCTGGTTATGCTTGATTTCCTGCAAACTCTTCAGCTCTTCGCTGAGTTGCTGCACGCGTTTTTCCGCAATCACGCGTTGTGTGCGCAGTGTCGCCACCTCGTCAGGGGTTTTTGCCACTGTAGGTGCTGGCGTAGGCAGGCTCGCCCCAGGCACGCCAGACAAATCGAGCTTTGGCCGCGGCGCCTGCACATTGGACTCGAGAGTAGCCGGCGGATCCACGGGCTTGCCGGTCAATTTTTCCTGCAAGCGATCCAGCAGATCCAGTTCTAACCGGCCATTCGAAACCAATACTTCATAGCCAGATTTGGACACGTCCCGATCGGCGTACCAAGCCGTTACTTTGGCCGACAGACGCACGACCGTAGCGCCTCCGTCCCCCGGCAGCAATTCAATCGTGAATTGATAGAACCCTCGCTCGTAGCGTTCTAAAGGCTTGGTGCCGGGAGCAACGAACCCTTCCAGAATCGGCAATTTCTGCCCGGAATATGCCTGCAGTTCCTTCAGCGCTTGCTCCACCTCGTTCTTCGGCTTGGCATAGCTCCGTGCATAGGGCATCGCCTGGCCATTCGCGCTCTGTATGCACACAGCCATTAACAGCAATGCCCGAATCGTCCGCAGTGCGCGCTCCATAGCCTTCTTCACGGAAGTGGCTCCAGGCTTTCTGTCGGCAACCAGCCTCGTTGCCCCTCCGGCGTTTCGATTCCCAACCAATGCGGCGTGACGATCAGTATCACTACTTCCGTGTAAGCCGGCAACGTTTTCAAAACCGCGGCTGCTTGAAAGGGCGCCGCTTTCAAGTCAAACCCGGGCGCCTTCAGCCGCCGCTCGATATCGTGGCGCAGTTCGGCCACCTGCTGCTCCAGTTCTTTTTCGCTCGATTGCGCCTTGCTGAGCCGCGTGGTTTCATCCTCCCTCTGGCGGGCATAGCTCTGTCGTACCAGTTCCGCGCTCAGTTCGCGGCGTCTCGCGTCTGCTGCGTCCTGCGCCGCCTGCTGCATCGACTCCAACGCATCCTTCACTTCCTTCATCTCGCTTTTTTCCACGGTACCGTCGGACGCATGCGCAATCTTGTGCGCGTTCTCTACATATATCGCGTCGATCTTCACTCGCGTTCGATCATCTGTGACCGGGATGACCACGTAGCGGACGGCGATGGTTCCCTGGTCGCCGCTTTCCAGAAAATGCCGCGGCGCGATGGCGTCCTTGCGTACCTTGTAATACACCTCGCCCTGACCCTGCCATGGATCGAACAGAGGTGTGGCATCGACCGCTTCGGCCCCGTTCAGGATTGGCTCTTTGTCAAAGATCAGCGTGCCGTGGATGATGTGGTCCTTCTGAACCGCTAGTACAGCTTGCCGCACGTCTGCCAGTGAAGCTGTAAATTCCCGGACAATGCCGGGCGTTGTCAGGTTGTTGGCAGCGAGCGCCGTACCTTGGACGGCGAGGAAACATACACCGAACAGCGCAACAATCGCTGAGGTCTCCCGCAACCTCACTCTTCGCGCCCAGTGGCTCTTCCCGAAGTCTGCAATTGATTTCTTCATCGTCTCCGCGCAGATATTCTTTGTTAACTCGAACCCTCCACTCCTGTCAAATCTCGCGCGGCCCCGGCCGATTCGTGCCGCTCCGGTACTATGACTCTCACTCCGCCGCAAAATTTTTCAGATATGGTTGCAAGAAAACTCTTGCATTCATCCTAAAACTCGGAGTAGCATCCGGCCCGGTTCAGGGACTGATGATCCCGCTTCGCTCTTTTGACGGAGAGACGCGGCTGGATTTTCGGTGAGTACGGTGGGTCTCGGTTTGTCATCTCTCCTCTCGCTTCTTGGGGCAGGCGAGAGGCTCTCCGTGCTTGGTGCTTGACTAGCACACTCCCTCCCAATTGGTCCTCGAAGTTGAACTAATAGTTGTCTGCTCAACGTTGTCGCCAAACGTTTGGAGGAGGCAGTATGGAACAGTTCCGTTCACTCGAAGTGAAAGGGGCCTGGAGCCGCTTTGCTGCCGGTTTGGGTTTTTCCGTTGCCTTGCTCGCTTTGCTTTTGCTCGATTGTCGCCCGGCAAACGCCCTCCCCGCTTTTGCACGAAAGTACGGCATGCCTTGTTCTTCGTGCCACGAGGCTTGGCCGAAGCTCAGTCCCTTCGGCCAACAGTTCAAAGACAACGGCTACCAGATGGGCAACGACCGCGATGCTCCCATCTTCCAGAATCCCGCATACTGGCCGGTGACCTTCCGCATCACGCCGATGTGGCATCGCGAGAGCACCGACAAGGCCCAAGTGGACGGCAGCAACGGGCCGAGTGGCAACGAAGCCCAGATCACGACTCATGGCTTTGACTGGAGTGGCCTCGACTTTCACACGGCCGGCACTTTGGCGCATAACATTTCCTTCTACGTCCTTCCCTCTGCCGACAACACCGGCGCTTTCCACTTCGAGGCCGTCTGGGCGCGTCTGGACAATCTTGCCGGCAGCCCGTGGCTGAACATCAAGCTCGGCAAATTCGAACTCGACAATCTCCTGTCTGAAAAGCGCATCCTGACCCTCAGTGGCGTTGGTGGCTCCTACCAGAACTACCACTTTCAGCCCTTTGTCATGCCGGGCGTCACCGAAGGTTACACGAACGGAATTGGCGACAACCAGGACGGCATCGAATGGCTCGGCCACTCCAAGGACGACCGCACTCGTGTTTCCGCGTCGCTCCTGAGTTCTAACGATGGTAATCCGGGATTGCCCACCAGTCGTACTTATGACGGCTTCTTCGCCGCTAGCCGAGCCTTTGAACTTGGTAGCCTCGGCCTGCAGCGCGTCGGTGGCTTTGCCTACATCGGCCAGGCATCCACTTACTTTCAATATACGAACGGCGGAGTTGGAGTACCCGGCACAGGGATCGGTAACAAGGGTTTCCAGCGCTACGGCTTGATCGGTATGTGGTACCTCAAGAAGTTTGATATTACCACGATCTACTTCCGCGGCCACGACAGCGCCTGGTTGGGCACCAATACTGCCGCAGTGCCCGGCGCTACGCTTCCCACCGGAGCTCAAGCGCCGTCCTGGAACGGTGGGCTCTTCGAAAGCCACTACAACTTTAATCCCCACTGGATCATCATCAACCGCTACGAGCTGGTGCGCATGTCGCAACAAGCTTTCACGAGCAATCCCGGAAATCTCGGCAATCTCGATGTGTTGACCTTCGGCACCCGCTACTACCCGTTCATCAGCAGCCGTGCCGGCTTTGCCTACCACGGAGAGTACGCCATCATCTGGCAGAAGGGCGCTTCCCCCGTTACTTTCTCCAACCTCACCACGAGCAGTTTGCTGTTCGGGTTTGATTTCGACTTCTAGGGAGGGTGAACATGCTGAACATCAAGATTTCAAAGATTTGCTTGAATGTCGCAGTTGCCCTCATCCTCCCCGCGGCGATTTCCGCCCAGCAGGCGGATCAGGCAGCCGCCGCAAAGCCCAATCCCCACATGGAGTCGCACATCGGAGATCTTACAGGCCACTCGGAGGCCGGCGCCGATCTCTATTACCGCTACTGCTGGGGCTGCCACGGCGCACGCGGCAACGGCGATGGGGAAAACGCGCCTTGGGTCACTCCCACTCCGCGTAACTTCGTTACTGCCACCTTCAAGTGCCGTTCCACTCCAACGGGAACTTTGCCTCTCGACTCCGACATCTACGATGCCATGACGCGCGGTTTCATCACCACGAACATGCCCAGTTGGGCTGCCCTCACCTCACAGAACCGCGCCGATCTCGTCGCCTTCATCAAGACCTTTTCGGCGCGCTGGGTTACCGACAAGGCGGGCGATCCGGTCACCGTGCCTCCGGAACCCGCACTCACCCTCGACAGCATCAAGCACGGAAAGACCCTGTTCCAAAAACTCGAGTGTTGGAAGTGCCATGGTCCGGAAGGGCGCGGTGACGGCCCATCCGCCAGCACTCTGACTGACAGCAACGACCAGCCCATTAAACCCTACAACTTCTATACGGGCTACCGCTTCAAGTGTGGTACAACCAACAGCGACCTCTACAAAATTTTCATGACCGGTCTCGACGGTACTCCCATGCCCTCTTTCGCTGATGTCGTCAAGCCCGAAGAGGCTTGGGACCTTGTGCACTACCTACGTACCCTGCAAATCTGGCACAAGAGCCCAGAATTGACCCTGTGGGAAGGCACCCCGGAGGGTGCGGCCATCGTCAAGGCCGAGCGCGTACGCAACACCTACACCGGCAATCCGATTCGCCCGTAGTTTTTTCTGTTCGGGAGGGAGTTATTCGAATGCATATCAAACACATCTGTACCGCGGCGCTGGCCACGCTTGCCGCCTCGGCCCTCGCCATCGCCGAGCCGAAGCCGGCGGGCGGCACCGTCAGCGGCAAAGTCACTTACGAAGGTACGCCGGCTAAAATGAAACCAATCGATATGTCCAAGGAACCGTCGTGCGCCAAAATGTACTCCACGCCTCCCCTGGCAGAAACGGTTGTAACCGGCACCGGCAATAGCTTGGAAAACGTCGTCGTGTACATCTCCGCTGGCGCTCCGGACGACCCGGCGCCTTCGACGGCTGCGGTCTTCACGCAGAAGGGCTGTCGCTACATTCCTCACGTCCTGGCCCTGCAGGTCAATCAGGAAATCAAGATTGCCAATGAGGACCAGACTTCCCACAACATCCACCCGCTCCCGAAACTCAACCGCGAGTGGAACAAATCTCAGCCGCCGGGAACGCCCCCGATCACCGAGAAATACGACAAGAGCGAGATCTTCCCCGTGAAGTGCAACGTTCACCCCTGGATGCATGGCAACTTTGCGGTTCTGAAGAACTCTCACTATGCCGTGACCGGCGATGGCGGCGGTTTCTCGCTCGCGAATCTACCGCCGGGGAAATATACCGTCACCGCCTGGCACGAAGCTTATGGCGAACAAACCCAGGATGTGACCATCAGCGGCACTGAAACCAAGACCGTTAACTTCGTTTTCAAAGCTAAGCCCTACTAACTGGGATTCTGTTTTTTCACGGTTATCGCACTTCTCGGGCAGAGGCGAGGTCCAATGGGAAAACTGCTAGCGATCGTACTCGTGATTATTGCCCTGGCTTCCGCGTACCCGATCGTCACGCACATGTTCGTGCTGCCGCAGGACATCTCCACGCACGGGCACGCCATCGACGAACAAATCAAGGAAACCATGCTCGAAGCAGGCGCTTCCTTCATCGCTGCCCAGTTGGTCCTCGCCTTTTTTGTCTGGTCCTTTACCGGCCGCAAGGAAGGCAGCCCACTCAAGAATTTCCCCGGCGGAGCGAAAGTCTTGGTGGTTGCCGCCTTCGTTCTCGTCGGCACGGAAATCCTCGCGCTGGGTGTCCTGGGACAGAAAGCCTGGGCCACCGTTTATTTCACGCCTCCCTCTGCTGGCGCCATTCAGGTTCAGGCGCAGGCCGAACAGTTCGCCTTCTACTTCCGCTATCCCGGCCCGGATGGAGTGTTTGGTGCCATTCATCTGGACAAAATCGATGAAGGCAACCAGAACTACTTCGGCCTCGATCCCGCTAACGACGTCGCTGCTCGCGACGACATCGTCTCCGGCCAACTGGTCATCCCGGTGAACCGCGAAATTCAGCTTCTCATGCACGCCAAGGACGTGAGCCACTCCTTCTACGTCCGCGAGCTTCGCATCCAGCAGGACTTCGTTCCCGGACTCGACCTTTCTCTTCATTTCACCGCAACACAAATCGGCAGATACGAAATTGTTTGCACCCAGTTGTGCGGTTTGGGCCATTACAACATGAAGGCCTATTTGAATGTGATGTCGCAACAGGATTACGACAAATGGCAGAAGGAACAGTCGGCGCAGTAGCAATCTATCCAGCCCGCTGCCCCGCGAGTACTCACTTTCGCTGGTGCTGCGGAAGTTCTCGAGCGAGGTGATCACATGGAGGAAAGTTCCGTTCAACAGGCTCACGTACATGCGCCGCCGGAAGGGTTTCTCCGGAAGTATGTTTTCAGCCTGGACCATAAAATGATCGGAAAGCAGTATTTCGGCTTGGCTCTTGCGGCCGTCTTCACCGGGATGGTGCTTTCCTGGTTGATGCGCATCCACATGGTCTGGCCCTTGGCCAAAATTCCCGGCCTCGACTTGATCTCAAAGGCGGGCGCGCCCGGCGGTATCATCACGCCCGAATATTATTTGTCGCTCATGACCATGCATGGCACTCTCATGGTCTTTTTCGTCTTGACCAATGCTCCCTTCGCCGCCTTCGGCAATTATTTTCTCCCCATTCAGATCGGCGCTGAGGACATGGCTTTCCCGCGCTTCAACATGATGTCTTTCTGGACCACCTTCGTCGCCTGGGCCGTGCTCATGCTGGCCTTCTTTATTCCCGATGGCCCGCCGATTTCCGGCTGGACCAGCTATGCCCCGCTCAGCGCCGTCGGCAAGGACGCCGGACCCGGCATGGAATACGGCATGAGTCTTTGGGGCATCTCGATCGCCCTATTCTGTATTGGATCGCTGCTCGGTGCCTTGAATTTCATCGCCACTACTCTGGACCTGCGCGCCAAGGGCATGACCCTGATGCGCATGCCCCTCTCGACCTGGGCCTGGTTCATCACTTCATGCATCGCTTTGCTGGCCTTTGCGGTCTTGCTGCCTGCCTGCATACTCCTTATCCTCGATCGTCACGCGGGCACGAGCTTCTTCATCCCTGCTGGCCTCGTCATCAGCGATCGTATGCAGCCTCACTCCGGAGGCTCGCCGCTCCTCTGGCAGCACTTGTTCTGGTTCTTCGGCCATCCCGAGGTGTACATCGCGATTCTCCCGTCGATGGGCATCGTGTCCCACATCCTCATCAACAGCATGCGCAAACCCCTCCTCAGCCACAAGGTCGTCATCTACTCCATGATGTCCATTGGCTTCCTGAGTTACACGGTTTGGGGGCATCACATGTTCCTCAGCGGCATGAACCCGACTTCGGCCTTGGCATTTTCCTTCCCGACGCTCACTATCACGATTCCGGCTACCGTGCTGACGCTCATGTGGCTCGGCAGTCTCTACGGTGCGAGGATTCAGATCAACAGTGCCTCCCTCTTCGCCCTTGGCTTTATTTCCATGTTCGTCTCTGGCGGCGTCAGCGGCTTCTTCCTCGCTCAGCCCTCCATCGACATCTACCTGCACGCCACTTACTTCGTGGTCGGCCATTTCCACATGGTCATGGGCGTGGCCTCGCTCTTTGGCGTCTTCGCCGCAACCTATTTCTGGTTCCCGAAGATGAGCGGCCGCATGATGAACGAGACTCTCGGCAAGCTACACTTTTGGATCACTTTCATCGGCACCTACTGCATCTTCATGCCCTTCCACTATCTTGGCCTGATCGGCAACGTCCGCCGCTACCAGTCCTTCGTCGACGACTTTATGCAGCCCTACATCGGCTGGCACAAGTTCATCACCATCTGTGCCCTCATCACCGGCGCCGGCCAGCTTATTTTCTTGTTCAACTTGATTTACAGCCGCTTCAAGGGTGAACCCGCTCCGCAAAACCCTTGGAACGCCACGTCCCTCGAATGGACCATTCCTTCTCCGCCACCCTGGAACAACTTTGGGGACAAACACCCCGTCGTCTACCACGACCCCTACCAATACGGTGTAAAGGGCTCCAAGGGTGATTTCGTGATGCAGGACTCGCCAGAACAAGTCATCGTCAGCGGTGACTAAATACTCAAGCATGCGCGGCGCGCCGGCCTCCAAGCCCCGCGCCGCGTCCCTGCTCGGAGAAACTAGGAGATTATGTCTTCCACGATCGCAACACCAGTGAACTCGCAGGCGCAAGCGCTCCCTCAAGCGAAGCGCCGCTCCGCCCACTCCGTGGCCCTGGCGCGTCAGGCCGAGCGCGCCTCGCGTAGCGGCATTTGGGTTGGCCTCTTCGCCATCACCATGAGCTTTGCTGCTTTCAGCAGCGCTCTCTTCGTGCGCCAAGGCACGATGGATTGGACCCACATCGTCTTGCCTTCTGTGCTTTACCTCAACACTTTGATTCTCCTGGCCAGCAGTGCCACGCTGGAAGTCGCCCGCCGCTCGCTAACCGCCACCTCCCGGGTTGGATCGAACGCCGCCCGCAAGGCGAGCGTCTGGGTGACTCTCACCCTTCTGCTCGGCTTGGCTTTCTGCGCCGGCCAATTTGCTGCCTGGCGCGACCTGCGCGCTCAGGGCATCTACCTGGCCACCAATCCCAACAGCTCTTTCTTCTATGTGCTGACTTTCATCCACGCTCTTCACGTGTTCGCCGGCATTGCTGCCCTCGTCTATCTTGCTGGCCGCCTCACGGCTAGCCGCTCCACCTTTCGCCGCTCTCTTTTTGAGAACACGGCCATTTACTGGCACTTTATGGCTGTGCTTTGGGCCTATCTGTTTTTGCTGTGCCTAATGAAGCTCTGACCATGAACGAACCTGTGGCCATGGGGAAGGGGGAACAAGCTGTGAGCGAGTCCGAAATGGCATTACACGAGCATGGGGCCCTGACGGAAGAGTCGCCGTATGCAATCCCTTCGCGCAAGTTCACGATGTGGCTCTTCATTATCTCGGACGCCGTTACCTTTGGCGCGTTCCTGTTTGCCTATGGTTATTTGCGCGTAGGCACGCCGAATTGGACGCGTCCCTTCGAGACCGGAAGCGTCATTAACGTCGTTCTCATGACCATTGTCCTCATTACGAGTAGCTTGACCATGCTGGGCGCTGTGGATTCGGCCAAGGCTGGGGACAAACCCAAAGCCATGCGCTTTCTCTACTCCACCATGTTCCTTGGTGCTCTATTCGCCCTCCTGCACATCCGTGAATGGTTTGAGCTGTTTCGCCGAGGCATTACTCTCAGTTCCGGCCTCTTTGGCCAGACTTTCTTTACCATTACCGGCCTCCACCTTCTGCACGTCATCGGCGGCGTTATCGCTATGCTTGTCATTGCCTCCAAGTATTCCAGTGGCCGGCTTACTCCCAGCCACGTCGAAACCATGGGCCTCTACTGGCACTTCGTAGATCTCGTCTGGATGTTCGTTGTGCCGCTTGTTTATCTCACGAATTTTGCCCGTTGATTTGGCGAGAGGAGAGACCATGAGCGCCGCTTCTGCTTCAGGCAATGTGATTCGCAAATATCTCCCGATCTATTTCGTTCTGATCGGTATCTTCCTGGTCGAAGTGTTTCTCGCGTTCCGCGATTTTTCGACTGGTTCGCTGGTCGTGATGCTGCTTCTCCTCGCGCTCTGCAGCGCTTCTCTCGGCCTCATGTACTTTATGCACCTTGCTGAGGAGCGGCGCAGTTTGTTTCTCACACTAATTCCGGCGACCATTTTCGTGCTCCTGATGATGAACATGTTCTGGCTGGACAGCATTCGGTTGTTGCGCATGCACCCGCCACTGCAGTAGCCTATTGGCGCTGATCTGGTACGGCGGGTGTGCCGGCCTTTGTAGGGACTGAGGCACGGTCTTCGTTATTCGCGAGGGCGCGCGGCTTCAGAGTGATTAGCCAGACTCTCGATAGTTGTCATCCCGAGCGAAGCGGGGGATCTGCTGTCGCCAAATGCTGAATGAGCGCCGATTCTGTCCAGGCCAGGTTGCAAAGGGGAGGGTAAACTCGATGATCACCCAACGATTCAGGATCGCGCTTGCCGTCGCCTTGCTCTTCTCTCTCCTAACGCCCGCGCTGACCTTCGCTCAAAGCTGCGCTCTCTGCTACACCCAGGCCGCGGGTTCGGGCTCCCGCATGATCCAGGCTCTGCGCAGTGGCATCCTGATGCTTGCCATTCCACCTATGCTGATTTGCACCGCCATCGCCTGGATGGCCTACAAGAAACGGAACCAGTTCAACGACGATCCTCCCGCGTTTCCTGACGAGGAGGATCCCGAAGATTCATTTTAGCTAGCGCCCTTTTTACGACCTTCTGGCTCTCGTCATCCACAACCCTGTGAGGGTTACGCGGTGGCTGCCCCTCTTTCTCCTTCACGCCCTTTGCTTCCTTTACCTCCTCATCCCCCTGTGCATTGCGTTGACTTTGTCTGCCCGCACCTCATAGCATGCTGCCCGATGCCCAAACCCCTTCCGACCTATCTGCCCCCCTGCGTACTCTAAATGCCCACTCTCGCCCGCAAGCTTAGCCTCTCGAATTATTTCGCTCTTGGCTTCGGCACTATGATCGGCACCGGCTGGGTCGTCCTTATGGACGACTGGCTTGGCCGCGGTGGTCCGCTCGGCGCCATGCTCGGTTTTGCCCTTGGTGGCATCCTCTTGCTTCCCGTCGGCTACATTTACGGCCAATGGGTGCGCCGCTTGCCGGACGCCGCGGGAGAAGCCGCCTACACCGCCCAGGTTTTCCCGCCTTCCGTCAGTTATTTCACGGGCTGGATCATGCTCCTCGCCTATTTCATCGTTTGTCCATGGGAGGCGGTCGCCGTCGGCAAATTAGCGGCCTACCTTTTCCCCCAGCTCGATACCATCGAACTTTACCGCGTGGCGGGCGTGCCTGTGTTTCTTCCGCGCCTAATCCTCGGCTTGGCGCTCACGCTCTTTCTCGGCTACCTCAATTATCGCGGCATCCGTGCCAGCGCCACTTTCCAGAGCTGGGCCACCTCCGCCGTCCTCTTCGTGTTTTTGGTGATGGTAGTCATTAGTGGCCATAGCGGAGCTCCGGCTCACCTCAAGCCTTTGTTCAGCCACACGCCTCTGGTGTCTGTCCTGCTCACGCTGCAGATTGTTCCGTACTTTGTTACCGGCTTTGAATCGGTGCCCAAGGTCGCGGAGGAAGCGCATCCCGGCTTTCCTCCGGGCGACTTCTTCAAGGCCATCGCCATGGCGCTCTTGGTCGGTGCTGGCTTCTACGTTTTCGTCGTTGGTGCGGTGTCCTTCATCGCGCCGTGGCAAAGTCTGCTTGGTAGGCGATTTGCCACCGCCATCGCTTTCGAGCAAGGTACACATTCGGTTTGGTTCGCTCGTCTTGTTCTTGCCATCTCCCTTGTTGGACTCCTCCAGGTCTTCAACGGCAATTTCGTCGCCACCACCCGCCTGCTCTATGCGTTCGGTCGCAGAAACACCATCTCTCCCGTGTTCGCCAAAGTGCACACTGTCTACCTCACGCCCACCGTCGCGATTCTCGGCGTTTCCGCGGCAACCCTCGCCGGCCTGTTGCTTGGCGATGCGCTCCTTGTTCCTGTCACTGAGGTCGGCTCCATGGCCCCGGCATTCGGCTGGCTGGCCACCTGCGTATCCTTTTACATGGTGGAAAGCAGCCCCCGCCTCCGCTTTATCGCCGCCTTCGGCATGGCCGTCTCTTTGTTGCTTGTTCTAATGAAGTTGCTTCCCATCTTTCCGGGGCACTTCTCCTTAGCTGAGTGGATCGCACTCGTCATCTGGCTGGCCCTCGGCCTGCTTCTCCGTCAGCGCGCCTGACCAGCCACGCGCGGCGCGTCGTGTATACTTTCGAATGCGCTTCCTGACACCCACGCGATGATTCCTTACCTCCATTTAGGTCCGCTCACCGTCCCCGCCTTCGGATTAATGGTCGCCCTGGCCCTGATAACTTCCGCCTATATCCTGCAGGCCGATTTCAACCGCCGCGGTTTCAAGGCGGATGCCTTCGCTATGGTCACGGTTGCCGGCCTGATGGGCATTCTTGGCGCCAAGCTCTATCACGTGCTGGAAGATCCCTCTGCTTTTTTCGCAGATCCCTTTCACTTGCTGTTCAGCCGTTATGGTTTCGCCTGGTTTGGCGGATTCCTTGGGGGATTTGGAGCCCTGCTGTTGCTGGCGTGGCGCGAAAAACTCTCGCTCCTCGAATTCCTGGACGCCTGTTCTCCCGCCGCCTCGTTCGGCTACGCCATCGGCCGTATTGGTTGCTTCCTCTCGGGCGATGGCGATTATGGCAAGCCCACTTCGCTTCCTTGGGGCATGAGTTTTCCTGACGGCGTCGTGCCCACCACCGAGCGCGTTCATCCCACTCCGCTCTACGAATTCATTGTCTGGTGCGCGATCGGAGCGTTTCTTTGGCACATGGGTTCCAAGGCCGTCAAAGGCCCTAAGGCCAGGGGCGAGATCTTTTGCAATTATCTGATCCTCACCGGCATCGCCCGCTTTCTGGTGGAGATCATCCGCATCAACCCGCCTTGGCTTCTCGGCATGTCCAATGCGCAAGTGGCCAGCGTGCTTTCTATCCTTGCCGGCGCGGTGTTTCTTTGGCGTATTAAAAGCCAATACCACGCGCTGAAAAAAGAGCATCGCATCGTTGAACATATTTCCTCCCGTGGTGATGTGCTCCAGGCCGAGTATCATCGCCCCACTCCCGAATGTCCGCACCCCGAACGGTGGCACATGTACGACTCCATGAGCGCTGAAATGGAAGTTCTCGACTTTCTGAAAGCGGTGGTCACCACGATCAAGCCTGAACTCGTCGTCGAGACCGGGACATTCTCCGGCCTCAGCACGCTCCGCATCGCCGAGGGCCTGAAGGAGAATGGCGTCGGCCGCGTGATCACCTGTGAGTTGGATAAGAAAGTCTACGATGCCGCGAAGAAACGCTTTGCTGAATCCGGCCTCGCCCAATGGATCGACGCGCTCAACGAATCCAGTCTCGATATGAACGTACCCGGCCGCATCGACATGCTTTTCTGCGATAGTGACGCGCCGTTGCGGGAAAAGGAAGTTCGCCGCTTTCTTCCGCAGATGAACCCGTACGGAATCATCCTCATGCACGATGCAAGTTCGTCAATGAAAATTGTGCGCGAAGCCGCGCTTCGTCTCGAGGCCGAAGGCCTCATCTCCGTACTGCTGCTAGCCACCCCGCGCGGCCTCGTCATGGCCCAAAAGCGCGCCGGCCGCAGCTAAGAGTATTGTAAGCTTACGAAAGACGCGTGATGCCCGGAAAGCCGTCGAATCCGGAATCAAAGCTCACAATTCGCTCGATTCCATGATGCTGCACGCGGATGACTTGCAACCGCTTAACCATAGAATGAGTCTGTCTGACTCATATCCATGAGTCAAAAATCACTCGAGCATTTGGCGCAGCACGTACTGCAAGATTCCGCCGTGCCGGTAGTAGCTGACCTCTTCGGGCGTATCCACGCGCATGACCGCCTTGAACGTCTTTACCTTACCATCTGGCGACCTGGCATGCACCGTGGCTTCTTTTCGCGGCGCCAATGTCGCCACGCCTTCAATATCAAACACCTCACGCCCCGTCAACCCGAGCGACTCTCGATTTTCTTCTGCCTTGAATTCCAGCGGCAACACACCCATACCCACCAGGTTGCTCCTGTGTATCCTCTCGTAGCTTTCGGCTAGAACTGCGCGAATCCCCAGCAACCGCGTGCCCTTCGCGGCCCAGTCCCGCGAAGATCCGGAGCCATACTCTTTTCCCGCGATCACCACCAGTGGCACGCCGTCCTCGCGATATTTCACAGATGCGTCGTATATGTACATTTTCTCGCCGTCCGGCAAATGCAGCGTCCAACTTCCTTCGGTTCCCGGCGCAAGTTGATTCCGCAGCCGTATGTTGGCAAATGTTCCGCGCATCATTACTTCATGATTGCCACGCCGCGCGCCGTAGGAGTTGAACTCGTGCGGCTTCACGCTATTGGCGATCAGATATCTTCCCGCCGGTGAATCCACGGCAATCGACCCCGCGGGAGAAATGTGGTCCGTGGTGACGCTATCGCCGAGCATCGCCAGCACGCGCGCCCCGCGAATGTCCACGAGCGCCGGCGGCGTCTTCGGCATGTTCTCGAAATACGGCGGCATTTTGATGTATGTCGATTTCGCATCCCACCGGTAAAGATCTCCTGCCGGCACCGGCATGGCTTTCCACCGCGCATCGCCTTCAAACACTTCGCTGTATTCCTTGCGGTATTGCTCCGTCGAAACAGCCGAACGCACCGTGGCTTCTACTTCCTGCGCCGACGGCCAGATTTCGCGCAAATACACGGGCTTGCCCGCCTTGTCCGTCCCCAATGGTTCGCTTGTCAGGTCCATATCCATGCGGCCTGCCAGCGCATACGCCACAACCAGCGGCGGCGAAGCGAGGTAGTTCGCTCGCACCAGCGGATGCACGCGCCCCTCAAAGTTGCGGTTGCCGCTCAGCACCGCCACTGCCACCATATTGTTTTCTTTAATCGCTGCTCCTATTGGTTCCGGCAGCGGCCCGCTGTTGCCGATGCAGGTGGTGCATCCATAACCAACAAGATGAAACTTCAGCCGCTCGAGGTAGTTCATCAAGCCGGAGGCCTGCAAATAATCCGTCACCACCTTCGATCCTGGCGCCAGGCTCGTTTTCACCCACGGTTTCACCTGCAGCCCGCGCTCTACTGCCTTCTTGGCTACCAGCCCCGCGCCCAGCATCAATGACGGATTCGAAGTGTTCGTGCAGCTCGTAATCGCCGCGATCACCACGGCCCCGCTCGAAAGCGGGAACGCATCGCCGTTGTTCTTCACCGAAACTTCCGTGCACGGCGTGCCTTCCAGCACTTTCGTGAACGAAGCCTTTGCATTTTTCAACGCTACGCGATCCTGCGGTCGCTTTGGCCCGGCAACCGTCGGCTCCACGCTTCCCAAATCCAGTTCCAGCTTGTCGCTGAATGCCGGGTCGGCCATCGCGTCCGTGCGGAACAGTATCTGCTCTTTGCAATACGCTTCCACCAGCGCGATTTGTTCAAGGCTCCGCCCGGTGAAATGCAGATAAGCCAGCGTTTCATCGTCGACTGGGAAAAAGCCCATGGTCGCGCCGTATTCTGGCGCCATGTTCGCGATCGTGGCGCGGTCCGGCACACTCAGACTCGATAGGCCCGAACCATAAAACTCCACGAATTTTCCAACCACGCCTTTTTTCCGCAGCATTTCCGTCACGGTCAGTACCAGGTCCGTCGCCGTCGCACCCTCTCGCAACCGCCCGTGCAGCTTGAACCCCACCACTTCCGGCACCAGCATCGATAGCGGCTGGCCCAGCATCGCCGCCTCCGCCTCAATCCCTCCCACTCCCCAGCCAAACACGCCAAGCGAATTCACCATCGTCGTGTGCGAATCCGTTCCCACCAGCGAATCGGGAAAAGCCTCCAGGCGATTCCCGTTCGGCATTGAACAAACCACGCGCGCCAGATACTCAATGTTTACCTGATGGCAGATTCCCGTATCCGGCGGCACCACCTTGAAATTCCGGAACGCTTCCTGCCCCCACCGCAGAAACTGGTAGCGCTCGACGTTGCGTTGGAATTCCAGTTCGGCGTTCATCGCGAATGCATTCACGTTGCCGAAGCTGTCCACTTGCACGGAGTGGTCGATCACGAGTTCCGCGGGAAACAGCGGGTTAATCCGTTTCGGATTGCCGCCCATCTTCTGCATTGCTTCGCGCATCGTGGCCAGGTCCACTACCGCTGGCACCCCCGTAAAATCCTGCAGCAGCACCCGCGCCGGCATGAACGCGATTTCTTTCTGCGCCACCCCCGGGGTCCACTTCGCCAGTGCCTCAATATCGCCAGCATGCACGAAGCGTCCGTCTTCGCAGCGCAAAAGATTTTCCAGCAGAATTCGAAGAGAGAAGGGAAGTCTCTCCAGGCGAGTCAGGCCCTGTGTTTCCAGTTTTTCCAGGCGATGAACTTCAAACAGTTGTGCGCCTACATTTAGTTTGTCGCGGGTATTGAAGGAGTTTGCTGCGGAGATAGGCATACGAAACTTCCTTTCAGCTGTTGGGTAAGCCTCTATGATAACCGAAATTCCCGTAAGGGGCGGGAACGCTATAATAGAGCACTGTGAAGATCGTTCTGATCTCGACCTACGAACTCGGCCGCCAGCCGTTCGGCTTGGCTTCGCCCGCGGCGTGGCTGCGCAAACGCGGTCATCAGGTCACCTGCCTCGACCTGTCACGCCAGCCGCTGAACGAGCCGGCTCTCCGCGAAGCCGGGCTCACCGCGTTTTACGTCCCGATGCATACGGCCACGCGGCTCACGCTGGAACTCGCCGAGCCGATCCGTCGCATCAATCCCAAAACCCATTTTTGCGCCTACGGCCTCTATGCTGCAATGTGCGCGGAAAGTTTTCGCGCTCACGGCATCACCAGTCTGCTCGGCGGCGAATTCGAGCAAGCCATGGTGGATCTTGCCGAACACCTTTCCGGCCTTTCCGCTTTTCCGCAGATTCATCCTCTCGATTCACAAATTTCGCTGGCGCGCCTCCGCTTTCTCACTCCTGACCGTTCCGACCTTCCTCCGCTTCGTTCCTACGCGCATCTCGTTTTGCCTTCGGGTGAACACCGCACCGTCGGCTATACCGAAGCGAGCCGCGGCTGCAAGCATCTCTGCCGCCATTGCCCGATCGTTCCTGTATACAACGGCGTTTTTCGTATCGTTGATCGCGACGTCATTCTCGCGGATATTCGCCAACAGGTTGCGGCTGGGGCCCAGCACATTACCTTCGGTGATCCCGATTTCTTTAATGGCACAGGCCACGCCATTCCCCTTGTCGAAGCCCTGCACCGCGAATTTCCCCGGCTCACCTACGACGTAACCATCAAAGTCGAACACCTCCTGCGGAGTGCGGATCTCTTGCCCATCCTCCGCCAGACCGGCTGCCTTTTCATTGTCTCTGCCGTGGAATCGCTTGACGATTTCGTGCTGCAA
>Ga0307477_10001559_pt1 | contig 19011 bp, 23 predicted proteins | sample atmos_gasesECM2C_FD_203316 | JGI IMG/M metagenome (GOLD analysis project Ga0307477, IMG submission 203316) | Hardwood forest soil microbial communities from Morgan-Monroe State Forest, Indiana, United States - atmos_gasesECM2C_515 | ecosystem: Environmental > Terrestrial > Soil > Temperate...
AACGGGCTCGCATCGAGGCCGAGGCTCGCGCGCGTCGTGAAGCCGAGGAACAGGCCGCTCGCGAGGCCGAGGAACAGGCCAAGCGCGAAGCCGCCGAGCGCCAGGCGGCGGCCGCAGCCGCCGCCGCGCAGGCCCAGAGCGCCGCGACACCACCCGAGCCCGCATCGGTATCGCCTGCCTCGCCGCCGCCTGCGCCGGCATCGCCCCCGCCCGCAGCCACTACCGCCTCGCAGGAGCCCGCTGCCACTGTGACTCCGCCACCAGCCGCCCCCGCCTCGCAGGAGCCCGAGGCTACGCCGACGCCCGCGCCCGCCGAGTCCGCGGCTGTCGACGCGGCTGTCGAGACATCCGCGCCGGCGGAGCCCGCTGTTGCCGCCGAGTCCCCCGCGGTCGAGCCGGCAGCCGAGACCGTCGAGGTCGCCGCTGCAGAGGAGGCCGGCGCATCATGAGCACGGTCGAGATCTCAGCAAGCGACGTCAAGGCTCTGCGCGATCGCACCGGCGCGGGGATGATGGACTGCAAGAAGGCCCTCACCGAGGCCGAGGGCGACCTCGAGCAGGCGATCGAGATCCTGCGCCTGAAGCAGGGCAAGAAGATTCAGGATCTCGGCGAGCGCACCGCGACCGAGGGCACCGTCCAGGCCTACATCCATGCGGGTGCAAAGGTAGGCGTGCTGATCGAGGTCGACTGCAACACCGACTTCGTCGCCACCAACGATGACTTCGTGACCTTCGCCCGCGACGTCGCCATGCAGATCGCCGCCACCCCCACCGTTCGCTATGTCAGCCGCGAGGACGTACCCGACTCCGCTCGTGACGCCGAGGCGCGCATCTATGCGCAAGAGGCGTCCGATAAGCCCGAGAACGTGCGCGAGCGGATCGTCAGCGGCAAGCTCGACTCCTGGTATCAGACGATCGTGCTGCTCGAGCAGGAGATGCACAACCCCAAGTTCGAAGGTAAGACCGTTCAGCAGTTGCGCGACGAGCTCACCGCCACAACCGGCGAGAACGTCGTCATCCGCCGGTTCGTGCGCTTTGCTGTAGGTCAGTAGCGCACTGGGGCGGATAGGCTCTGCGCTGTGGCCGACCCAGCATTCCGCCGCATCCTGCTGAAGCTCTCCGGCGAGGCCCTGATGGGCGGCTTGGAGTTCGGCACCGACCCACAGCGGGTCGCAGCCGTCGCCCAGCAGGTCGGCGCCGTGCGCGATCGCGGCGTGCAGGTCGCGATCGTCGTCGGGGCCGGCAACATCTACCGCGGGATGCAGGGCGCCGCGGCGGGGAAGGACCGGGCCACGGCCGACTACATGGGCATGCTCGCGACCGTGCTCAACGCGCTGCCCCTGCAGGACGCCCTGGAGAAGATCGGCACCGACACGCGGGTAGTTTCGGCGCTGGGCGTCGCCGAGGTCGCCGAGCCCTACATCCGCCGCCGCGCCATGCGCCACCTGGAGAAGGGGCGCGTCGTGATCTTCGCGGCCGGCACCGGCAACCCGTTCTTCACAACCGACACGGCCGCCGCGCTGAGAGCGGCCGAGATCCACGCGGAGATGATCCTGATGGCCAAGAACGGGGTAGAGGGTGTGTTCACGGCCGATCCCGCGACCGATCCACAGGCGAGGTTCATCCCCGAGATCACCCATATGGAGGCGATCGAGCGGCGGCTGCGGGTGATGGACTCCACCGCGCTGGCGCTCTGCATGGAGAACGGAATGCCGCTGAACGTATTCAACATGGACGATGACACGAGCATCGCGCGGATAATCTCAGGGATTCGCGTGGGCACGCTCGTATCGACACCGACTGCAGATGAGGGAGAAGGCGATGGCGGCTGAGATGATCGATGTGCTGCTCGAGGATGCGCGCGAGCGCATGGCCAAGTCAGTCGAGTCCGCCCAGCACGAGTTCTCGACCGTGCGCACCGGCCGCGCCAGCCCCTCGCTGCTGGACCGCGTCGTGGTGGACTACTACGGCGCGATGACCCCGCTGAACCAGCTGGCGACGATCTCCGCGCCCGAAGCACGCCTGATCACCGTCCAGCCCTACGACAAGTCCTCGATCAAGATGATCGAGAAGGCGATCAACGAGTCCGACGTCGGCCTGAACCCCTCCAACGACGGCAACCTCGTCCGCTTGGCGGTGCCCGAGCTGACCGAGGAGCGCAGACACGAGCTGGTCAAGGTGGTGCGCAACCTCGCCGAGGAGGGGCGCGTGGCGATCCGCAACGTTCGTCGCGACACGATGCAGCACCTGCGCGAGCTGAAGTCCGCAGGCGAAGCCTCCTCCGATGACGAGCATCGGGCGGAGGTGGAGCTGCAGAAGCTCACCGACGCCCGCATCGGCGAACTCGACGGGGTACTGAATACCAAGGAGCAGGAGATCCTCGAAGTCTGATGGCCGACCCCCCGGCGACCGAGGTGACGGGCGGGGTGGACGCCAAATACGTCGCCATCATCACTGACGGCAACGGTCGCTGGGCGCGCGCGCGGGGCCTGCCGGTCAACGACGGTCACAACGCCGGTGCGGACACCGTCAAGGCGCGTCTGCGCGACGCGGTGCAACTGGGTGTGCGCGAGCTGACCGTGTACTCATTTTCGACCGAGAACTGGTCGCGTCCGGCCGCGGAGGTCGCCGGGCTGATGGAGATGTTCGCCCGGCGCATCGCCGGTGAGACGCCCGAGCTGCATGAGGAGGGTGTGCGCATGCGCTTCATCGGCCGCCGCGAAGGCGTCTCCGACGATCTTGTGCGGCGCATGGACTGGGCCGAATCCTTGACCGACGCCAATCGGCGAATCACCCTGTTCGTCGCGTTCAACTACGGTGGGCGCGCGGAGATAATCGACGCCGCACGCGCGTTTCAAGGCGACACCGAAGCGGACTTTCGCAAGCTGTTGTATGCCCCCGAGATGCACGACCCCGACCTGATCATCCGCACCAGCGGTGAGCGACGACTCTCCAACTACCTGCTGTGGCAGTCCGCCTACTCGGAGCTAATCTTCCGCGACGAGCTATGGCCGGACTTCACGCGCGAGGCGCTCGAGCAGTCACTGGCCGAGTTCTCCGCGCGCCGGCGCAGGTTCGGTGGGCGTTGATGGCACGAGCGTCTCGCGGCGCGCGGACGCCGGGCTCGGCGCGCACCTCGACGCCGCGCGTGCGGACCCCCTTCGGCGCTCCCCACTCCGATCTGGTCGCGCGCGTACTGGTCGCGCTACCGGCGATCGCACTGGCGCTGTTCCTCGTGATCGAGGGCGGCTCCATCTTCACGCTCGGCCTGTTCGTGCTCGGGTGTCTGTGCATGCACGAGCTCTACTCGATGTACGCGCGCACGCACCCCGCCCGCCTGGCGGGCTTCCTCGCGCTCGCCGGGCTGCTCGTCGCGGCCCGGTACGGAGGTCAGTTCCAGATTCTGCTCGTCGCTGTCGCGGCACTGCCCCTGCTGTTCGCCTTCACCCTCCTGCAGCCCAGACCGAGCGTCGCCGGGCTGGCCGTCACGCTGCTGGGGATCTACTGGATCGGCTTCGCCCTCGCACACGCGGTCCTCCTGCGAGAACTCCCGCACGGGGAGGGGATCGTGATCGACGTGCTCGTCGGCACCTTCCTCGGCGACACCGGCGCCTATCTCGGCGGTCGCATGTTCGGACGTCGCCCGCTCGCGCCTCGCATCTCCCCGAGCAAGACCGTCGAGGGACTCCTCGCCGGTATGGCCTTCACGATCGCCGGGGTCTGGCTCGCCGGGCGCTATCAGGACTGGCTCCCCGGTTCTCACGCCCTCGTCCTGGGTCTCGGCGTCGCGCTCGTCGCGCCGGTAGGCGACCTGTTCGAGTCCTTCGTCAAGCGCGAGGCCGGCGTCAAGGACTCCGGCGGCGTCTTCGGCGCCCACGGAGGGGCTCTGGACCGGCTCGACGCGGTCCTGTTCGCGGCCGTCGTCGGCTATTACATTTGGTTTGCCTATGTCCACTGAGTCTACTCGGCTCAGGAGGGTCTGCCCGGCCTGCTCACATACTGGCTTTGGGGGACCGCTGCGGGCGTCCTTTGTCTCCTCTATGGCCCCATGGTCTCATCGAAGTGACGGATGAAGCCGGCGAGGCAGCCGGCAAATATGACCAACGGGGCCACCCACAAAGGCGCCCCGAGGACGAGCGCGCCTGCAATCAGCGCCTCCAACAGCAGCCACATGATGAAGTCGTAGCGATCGAAGATGTCGAAGCCGGTCACGAGACGATCCTAGCGATGAAGACAAAAAGCGTCAAGGGACCGAGGGCCATCCCGACGAGCAGGCCCTGTCCGAGGCCGCGATTGATCCGCCTCGACAGCGCTGCGGGCCTACTTGGGATGAACAGAGCGACGGCTGCCGGGAGGCCCGAGAAAACGACCGTGCAGGCGCCCAAGGCGCCTGTCCACGCAAGCAAGCCGTTGACGACGCTGGTTCCCAGCGAGCGATCGGCCTCGCACAGGATGCGGATGACGGCTATCGCGAACATGGCGAACACCGTAGGCTCCGTCGGGGATAACACTCTCGGGCGGAGGACTCACGCGCCCCTGTTTACGGGCCATCCGCTCGCAAAGTTGGCGCGTTTTCGTCCTTGTTCCCGCGAGGGTGAGGCCGATTCTGCGAGCATCGCGCCGTGCGCAAACTCCTCATCCTCGGCTCGACCGGCTCGATCGGCACGCAGGCGCTCGACGTCTGCGCGCGCGAGAGCGAGCAGTTTGAGCTGGTCGGGCTCTCCGCCGAGCGCTCCTGGGAGGCGCTCATCGAGCAGGCTCGCGCGCATGGGGTTCGCCGGATCGCGCTCGCCGATGAGCATGCAGCCGCGCGCGCGTCCGAGGCTTGGACGGACGGCGAGGTGCTCGGCGGCGCCGAGGGTTTGGTCCGACTGGTCGTCGAGTCCGGTGCCGACCTCGTCCTGAACGCGCTCGTGGGCTCGGCCGGACTCGGCCCTACGGTCGCCACCCTCGGCGAGGGAATCGATCTGGCGCTCGCCAACAAGGAGTCGCTGGTCGTCGGCGGCGAGCTCGTGAGCGCGCTCGCGGAAGCGACCGGCGCGCGGATCGTGCCGGTGGACTCCGAGCACACCGCCCTGCACCAACTGCTCGCCGGGCAACCCCCGGGCGTGGTCGAGCGCCTGACGATCACCGCCAGCGGCGGTCCCTTCCGTGGACGCACGCGCGCCCAACTGGAGGGAGTGACCGTGAAGCAAGCGCTCGCCCACCCGACCTGGGAGATGGGGAGCATGAACACAATCGGCTCGGCCACGCTGATGAATAAGGGCCTCGAGCTGATGGAGGCCCACCACCTGTTCAGTCTGCCCTATGACCGGATCGACGTGCTCGTGCACCCCCAGTCGCTCGTTCACGGTCTGATCCAGCTCGCGGACGGAGCGATGCTCGCCCATCTCGGTCCCCGCGACATGCGCGTGGCGATCTCCTACGCGCTGCACTCCGGCGAGTCCGTCGGACTGCCGATCGAGCCGCTCGATCTCGCAGCGGTGGGCACGCTCACGTTCGAGCCCGTCGATCTCGAGGCATTCCCTTGTTTGCGTCTCGCGCGCGAGGCTGCACTGGCCGGTGGCACCGCTCCCTGCGTGCTCAACGCCGCCAACGAGATCGCCGTCCACGCGTTCCTCGACGGCCGCCTGTCCTTCACCGCAATCGCCGAGACGATCGAAGGCACCCTTTCCGAGTTGCCCGGCGAGCCCGTCCGCGCGTTCGAGTCGCTCTACGACGCCGATCGGGCGGCGCGGGTAGTCGCCGGCGAGGTGGTCGCGGCCCTGGGCTAGGACGAGCTCGGCCCCAACCGGTGGGTAACCGTCGGACGGCCTGCCACACTGAGCGCATGAGCTGGGTCCTGACCATCCTCGGCATTGTGGCGCTGATCGTGCTGCACGAGCTGGGGCACTTCGCCGTGGCGAAGGCTGTGGGCATGCGCGTGGAGCGCTTCTCGCTGTTCTTCCCGCCGACGATCGCGCGGATCAAACGCGGCGAGACGGAGTACGCGATCGGCGCGATCCCGGCGGGGGGGTACGTGAAAATCACGGGGATGAACCCGGAGGAGCTCGAGGACCTTGATCCGGAGGCGACGCGCCGCGCCTACTACAACCAGGCGCCGTGGAAGCGGATCGCGGTGATCGTGGCGGGACCGGGCGTGAACATCCTGATCGCCTTCGTGCTGTTCTGGGCGATCCTACTGTCGGGAAGCCGCAACGGAGCGATCTCCCTCGGCAACCTCGATCCTTCGTTGAATCCGGTTAAGACGAGCACGGCCGTGCTGCAAATCGAAAAGGGCGCACCCGCCTCCACGACGCTGCATCAAGGCGATCGGATTCTCACCGTCGACGGGCGGGCGGTGACGGTCGAATCGGCCCGCAAGGCAATCGCCGCGCACGCGTGCGCGGGGTCGCTGAGGGACGGTTGCCGCGCGGCGACACCGGTGCGGCTCACGATCCGCCGCGACGGGCGCGCGCGGACGGTTTCGATCTACCCCCGCTATGACTCCGAAGCGCATCGGATGCTGCTAGGGATCGCGTTTGGCTCGATCAAGGACTACGGCGCATTCGCCGCGGCGAGTGCCTCGCTGAGTGTGATGTGGCACGCGACCTGGGGCACATTGACGGGCTTCGCCAAAGCGCTGACTAGCTCGAAGACGCGCAGCGAAGTCAGCAGCATCGTCGGCATTACGAAGACAGCGCACGAAACCGTCGTCGCGGGACCGGGTCTCGCAATCGTCTTCCTCGGCTACATCTCGCTGGTGCTGGCGGTGATCAACCTGTTCCCGTTCCTACCGCTCGACGGAGGGCACGTGCTGTGGTCGGTGGCGGAGAAGGTGCGCGGCAAGCGCATCTCGCTGGCGGCGATGTATCGCTTCAGCTCGGTCGGCATCGTGCTGCTGCTGTTCCTCGTGATCAACGGTGTCAGCAACGACATCGGCCGCCTCGGCGGGTAGCGAGGCCCGCGCTGTCCGCAGGCCACGGCGTCCGGCCGAGCCCCTTGAGGCTCGTTAGGTGGACGGGCGCACGCATACCCAGCTCTTGACGAGCCCCCCGGCGCGCTCGGCCAGCGCCGGTCCGAACAGCGCTTCCATCTCGGCGCGGCGCAGGAGCTCGATCCGCTCCCACTCACCGGCCGCGCCCAGCCGCCAGTAAGGGCGGCGCAGGGCGACCGGCAGCCAGTGCGCGAATGGCAGCAGCGCATGGGGCTCCAGCGGAAACGAGTACGCGGGAGTCTGCACGAACCAGCCGCGCCCCACCCGGCGAACCTCCGCGGCGAACGCGGCGCGCCGGGGCGGCGGTACGTGCTCGATCACGCTGGAGCAGTACACAAGGTCGAACTCGTTCTCGGCGAACGGCAACCCCGCGGCCGCGTCTGCACGCACGAACGGCCCCGGGTAGTCCGGGCGTGCGGCGAGATCGACGCCGGTGATATCCAGCCCCGGCTCCAGTGCACGCAGCCCTAACCGTCCGCAACCGACATCTAGTACGCGCGCGCCCTCGGGCAGCCGCGCCAGCGCGAAGAACCGCTCGTGTCGACTGGCACGAGCGCGGGCGGCGAATGGGGAGGCCAGGCGGGCAAGCGGGCCGCGCGCGGTGGCGTAGACGTCGGGCATCGTAGAATCAGGCTATATGGCTTCTAAGCGGCAGATTCAGGTGGGCACGGTTGCGGTCGGCGGCGGCGCGCCAGTGGCAGTGCAGACGATGACGAAGACCGAGACCGCGAACTTGTCGGCGACGATGGATCAGATCCGCACGGTCGCCGAGGCAGGCGCTGACATCGTGCGCGTCGCTGTCCCGCGGGAGCAGGACGCCGAGGCGCTCAAGAGCATCGTCGCGGACTCGCCGATCCCGGTGATCGCCGACATCCACTTCAACCACACGCTCGCGCTGAAGGCGATCGCGGCGGGCGCGCACTGCGTCAGGCTGAACCCGGGCAACATCGGCGGGCCGGAGAAGGTCGCCGAGGTGATCGCGCTGGCGCGCGAGCGGGGCACGCCGCTGCGGGTCGGTGTGAACTCGGGCTCGCTGCCCAAGCACCTGCGCCAGCTGGAGTACGACAACCCCGTCGAGGCGCTCGTGACCGCCGCGATCGAGACGGTGCAGTTGATGGAGCGCTTGGAGTTCGAGAACTTCAAGGTCTCGATGAAGTCGACCTCGGTCCCCAACACGATCGCCTCCAACCGCATGCTGGCAGAGCGCATCCCCTACCCCCTGCACCTGGGCGTGACCGAGGCGGGCACGAAGTGGTCGGGCTCGCTCAAGAGCGCCGTTGGCCTGGGCACGCTGCTGGCGGACGGGATTGGCGACACGATTCGCATCTCGCTCTCGACGTTCCACGCCGAGGAGGAGGTGAAGGTCGCCTGGGAGATCCTGAAGGCGCTGAAGCTGCGCGAGCGCGGCCCGGACTTGATCGCCTGCCCGACATGCGGGCGCCTGCAATTCGACATGGACAGCGTCGTCGTCGAAGTCGAGCGCCGGCTGGAAGCCTACGAGGACCCGATCGAGGTCTCCGTGCTGGGCTGCGCGGTCAACGGCATCGGCGAGGCGCGCCACGCCGACTTCGGCATCACCGGCGCGAAAGACATGGGCATGATCTACTCCAAGGGCGAGCCCCTGAAGAAGGTCCCCACCGAGCAGCTCGTGGACGAGCTGTTCAAGGAGATCGACCGCTACTACGCCGCCGGCAAGACGGTGCAGCGCGACGAGACGGCCGCCGCCGAGGCGCGCCGCTGGCTACAGGAGAACGAGGACGCCACGGCGATGACGCCCGAGCGCATCGCCGCGCTCGAGGCGGCCGCGGCGGAGAGCGACACGAGCGCCGCGGAGGTGCTCGCGTCGATGCTCGAGCCGGCGACGCAGCTAGACGAGGCCGTCTCGCCAGTCGCCGGCCGTCGCTTCAGTCGTACCTAGCCCGCTGCTGAGAAGCGCTCGGCGACCTTGTCCCAGTTGACTACGTTCCAGAACGCGTCGATGTAATCGGGGCGCTTGTTCTGATACTTCAGGTAGTACGCGTGCTCCCACACGTCCACGCCCAAGAGCGGCGTCTGGCCGTTTGAGATGGGGGAGTCCTGGTTGGCGCTGCCGACGATCTGAAGGCCCGAGCCGTCGTGCACGAGCCACGACCAGCCCGACCCAAACTGGTTGACGCCGGTTTCCTTGAGCTTGGCTTGGAAGTCGGAGAAGGAGCCGAAGGCCGAAGCGATCGCTGCCGCGAGGTCGCCTGAAGGCTCGCCGCCACCGTTGGGGCTCATGCTCTCCCAGAACAGCGAGTGGTTGTAGTGGCCGCCGCCGTTGTTTTTGACGGGACCTTTCTTATCGCCGAGGCTGTCGAGATTCTTCAGGACCTCCTCGACAGGCTTATCGGCCCACTCGGTCCCGTCCAGCGCGGCGTTCGCCTTGTCGACGTACGCCTGATGGTGCTTGTCGTGGTGGAATTCCATCGTCGCCTTGTCGATGTGCGGCTCGAGCGCGTCGTAGGCGTAGGGGAGCGGCGGAACGGTGTAGGCCATGAGGGAAGGCTCCTTCTCGGGTCTTGCGTCGATGTGTGTGGGCTGTTCTATCAAAGGTCCAGTTAGGCTCTGCCTCCACTATGCCCCGTCTCTCCAGTTACATGCTTCCCACCGAGAAGCAGGCCCCCGCCGATGCGGAGGCGATCTCGCACAAGCTGATGGTGCGGGCGGGGTTGATCCGCCAGATGGGGGCCGGCATGTGGACGTGGCTGCCGGCGGGCTGGCGCGTGCACCAGAATGTCGTCGCGATCGTGCGCGAAGAGATGGACGCGATCGGCGGGCAGGAGATGTTGATGCCGGTGCTACAACCGGCCGAGCCGTGGCGCAAGACCGGGCGCATTGAGATCGACGAGCTGTTCAAGCTCAGCGACCGTAAGGGCTCGGAGCTCGTGCTCGCGATGACCCACGAGGAGGCCGTCACGTTCCACGCCGCGCAGACGATCCGTTCCTACCGCGATCTGCCGCGGATCCTCTACCACTTCCAGGTCAAGGAGCGCGACGAGCCGCGTCCGCGCGCCGGGGTGCTGCGCACGCGCGAGTTCGTGATGAAGGACTCCTACAGCTTCGACCGCGACCAGGCCGGGATGGAAGCGAACTACCAGTTACACGTGGGCGCGTATGACCGCATGATGGAGCGCACGGGCCTGCGCTGGTATCGGGTGGAGGGCGACGTGGGCATGATGGGTGGGCTCGGCGCTCATGAGTACATGGCGCCGTGTCCGGCGGGGGAGGATGAGGTCGTGCTCGCCGAGGGCTACGCGGCCAACGTCGAGGTCGCGATCAACAGCCCCGAGGTGGAGAAGATTGGTGAGGACTACTTCAAAAAGGGCGAGCGACTGACGGTCGAGCCGGCGATCGAGGTGGGCAACATCTTCAAGCTCGGCACGCGCTACTCGGTGGCGCTCGGCGCCACCTACCTGGATGAGCAGGGCGAGGAGCAGCCGGTGTGGATGGCCTCATATGGCATCGGTCCGGCGCGGATCGTCGCGGCCGCGGTCGAGCAGTACGCCGACGAGCACGGCATCTCCTGGCCACGCGCGCTGGCGCCGTTTCAGGTGCACCTGGTGGGGCTAGGCAAGCCCGGCACGCCCGAGCGCGACGCCGCCGAGGCGGTCTTCAAGACACTGAGCGACGGGGGAATCGACACGCTCTACGACGATCGCGAGCTGGGACCCGGCGAGAAGTTCGCCGAGGCCGAGCTGCTCGGATGCCCGCTGCGGCTGACGGTCGGACGGCGAACCTTGGAGTCCGGCGAGATCGAGGTCCAGGTCCGACGCGGCCGCGTGCGGGCTCCCGGGATACCGCTGCAGGGCGAGTCCCAGGGGCTCGTCCGGGCGGTGGACGAGCTGTGGCGGAGCCTCCCCTAGAGCGACCGCCGGGGGGGCGGGCAGGGGCTGCGCCGGACTCCGGTGGCGCCCGGGCGCTGCAGGAACCCCAGAGCCGCCGCACTTTGACCCTACGCAGGCTGGTGGGCCTGGATCGTTCCGGTCCCCCGCCACCGGAGACGCTGGCCGGGCAGCCGCTACGCCCGTGGACGGTCCCGAACGCGATCGGGTTCGTCAGGCTCGCGCTGATCCCGGTGTTCCTGGTCGTCGCGCTGTCCAGCTCCGACGGCACGGGCGCGGCACCGGCAGTGCTGTTCGCCATGATCGGCTGGGGCGATTACGCCGACGGGATCGCCGCGCGCGTGACTCGGCAATACAGCCGGCTGGGCGCGCTGATGGACCCGATCACCGATCGCCTGCTGGTGATCTCGGGTGTGGTCGTGTGCTGGCACTTTCAACTGCTGCCGCGGTGGGCGCTGGCGGTGCTGATCGCGCGCGAGCTCACGATGCTCGCGCTGGGGCGCTACGCGCAGACGCACGGGGTGGAGCTGCGCATCAACTGGCCGGGACGGATCGGCGTCGCGCCGGTGATGGGCTCGTTCTTCTTCGCGATGGCTGGTCTGCGGACGCTCGGCGAGGTGCTGCTCTATATCGGGCTGGCGCTCGCGCTGACCGCGACCGTGATGTATGCGCGTTCGGGCCTGGCTCAGCTGCGAGCATCCTCGCAGCCCTAGCGCGCTCCCGCACACGAACCCTAACCTCAAGCTCAGGTTTACGGTACAGTCTGAGGGGCAAGTGTGGGATGTTGCCTGCGCACCAAGCAGGCCCGACTCGGGAAAGCCCGATAGGAGAGAGCAAGCTATGGACACGTTCCCAGACCTCGGTTCGCTGGACGACAACGAGCTGAAGAACCTCATCAAAGAGCTGACCGACGAGGAGACGGAGGTCTCTTACAAGCGGCGCATACTGCACGGCAAGATCGACATCCTGCGCGCCGAGCTGGTGAACCGGCTGCGCCACAAGCACGACGGCGGCGACTCGCCGGTGATCACGGGCGATGACGTGCAGCAACTGAGCGACATCCTCGCCAACCGCCAGACGACCGTCCCCACCGACGTCGAGTAACGGGCGGGCGGAGAACACCACAATGGCTCTGCACTGCACCGAGTGCGGGTTCGTCAACGTCGAGGGCGCCAACTACTGCCAGCGCTGCGGCTCGCTGCTGCCGCGCGCGGAGGGCGCCGGCGAGCCGGTGACCGCGACCTATCGGATCGACGAGGCGGGCGAGTTGGTGCCGGTCGAGATGGAGGAGGTGACCGCCCACGGTCCGGCGCTCGTGATCCGCACGGGTGGAGGGCGCGTCGGCGAGAGCTTTCCGGTTGGAGGCGAGCGTATGAGCATCGGTCGACGCCCAGATTCGGACGTGTTCCTTGACGACGTGACCGTCTCGCGCGATCACGCGCTGCTGATCGAGCGCGCGGGTCAATGGCACCTCGACGACTGCGGCTCGCTGAACGGAACCTATGTCAACCGCGAGCGGATCGAGTCCCAGCGCCTGGAGGAGGGCGATGAGGTGCAGATCGGCAAGTACAAGCTGACATTCCACGCGCGCTAAAGGAAACGCTGATGGCCACTCAGACACAGACACCCCAGGCTGACGTCGAGCAGCTGAACGCTGAGCTTGAGCAGACCGGAGGCGCGGCCGGAGCGCCGCGGCAGAAGTCGATCACGATTGGCACCGTGTGCAAGGCGCTGGCGCAGGAGTTCCCGGATATCTCGATCTCGAAGATCCGCTACCTGGAGGATCAGAAGCTGCTCACGCCGCGGCGCACCCCGGGCGGCTACCGGCTCTACACCCAGGGAGATGTCGCGCGGCTGCGCACGATCCTGCGCATGCAGCGCGACGAGTTCCTGCCGCTGCGCGTGATCCGTCAAGAGCTCGCGACCGGGCGTGCCGGCGACGGCGCCGCGACCGCGTCCGTACCGGGCAAGCGGGGCGGACGCGAGGGGATGCGACCATGGCGCACGAGCGTGAGCGTGCGCGAGGCGACCGGGGCGTTGTACTCGCTGGAGGACGTGCTGGAGGAGACCAGCGCCGATGGCAAGCTGGTGGGGGAGCTGGAGGAGTATGGCGTCATCAAGGGCGAGCTGCGCGGGGGCGTGCGCTACTTCGACGAGACCGAACGCGAGATCATCGGCGCGGTGGCCGAGCTGGCGCGCTACGGGGTAGGGGGGCGCAACCTGCGCGTATTCCGCTCCTCGGCCGACCGCGAGGCGACGCTGCTGCAGCAGATCCTCGCTCCAGCGCTGCGCTCGCGCAACCCCCAGCGGCGCAAGGAGGCGGTCGAGGCGCTGGAGAACCTGGCGGCGGTCGCCACCCACCTCAAGCACCTGCTGCTCGTACGCGACCTGCGCAAGATCGTGCGCTGAGCCGATGAGCGCCTCCGCGAACGCCGAGCTGCGGGCGCTCGTACGCGAGATCCCGGACTTTCCCAGGGAGGGGATCGCCTTCAAGGACATCACGCCGCTGCTGGCCGACCCGCGCGCGCTGAAAGCTGCCGTGCGTGGTCTGGCGGAGTATGCGCGCCCGCTGAACGTCGATTGCGTGATCGCCGCGGAGGCGCGCGGGTTTCTGCTCGGTCCGGCGCTCGCGCTAGAGCTCGGGGCTGGGTTCGTGCTCGCGCGCAAGCCGGGCAAGTTGCCATATGAGACAGTCAGCGCCGAGTACCTGCTCGAGTACGGGTCGGGCGAGCTGGAGCTGCACACCGACGCGCTCGGCGCCGGCCGGCGAGTGCTGGTGCACGACGATCTGCTCGCCACCGGCGGCACCGCGCGGGCGCTGTGTGAGCTCGTCGAGAGCCTCGGTGGTGAGGTCGCCGGCTGTGGGTTCTTGATCGAGCTCAAGTTTCTCGGTGGGCGCGCGCGACTGGCGCCCCACGAGGCGCACGCGCTGATCTCCTACGAGTCCTCCTGACGAGCCGACGGGGTAGGCCAGACCGATGCCGACCGCGAGCCGCACGCGCACGATCGACGCCCCGGCGGGAGAGCTGTGGGAGACGATTCGCGATCCCCACCATCTGCCGCGCTGGTGGCCGCGGGTGAACCGCGTGGAGGACGTGACCGACACCGAGTTCACCGAGGTGCTGATCACGGGCGCCGGCAAATACGTGCGCGCCGACTTCACGCTCGCCGTCTGCGACGAGCGCGAGCGGCGGCTGTGCTGGGAGCAGCGCCTACAGGACAGTCCGTTTGCACGGTTGCTGAAGAGCGCCGAGACCGAGGTGCGCCTGAAGGATCTCACCGGTGAGCCTGGCAAGGGAACGAGCACCGAGGTGACGATCGAGCTGCGCCAAGCGCTGAACGGGTTCTTTTCGCGCTTCGGCGCCTACATGGTCCGCCGCGCGGCGACCAAGACGGTCGAAGAGGCGCTAGACGGCCTGGAGCGGATCGGTGGCTCGTGAGCGCGTATGGCTGCGCTGGATCGGCGTCCTCAGTCGCTCGCGTACGTAGTACGCCACGCTCCCTGCGTCCTTGCCCAGCTTGCCCTACGCGCTCACGACAGGATGTCCAATGACCGAGCCCCCGCGGATGCGCTGGTGGGGGTGGGGCGATCCGGAACACGGTCCGGCACTGAGCTCGCACACGCTGGAGCTGTTGCGCGAGACAGTTGGCGTCTCCGAGACGCCGCGCCCACCGGTTGCGCTGGACGCGGTGAAGCTGGCGCAGACGCGTCTGGACGAGGACACGAGGGCGACCCTGGCGGGGATCGTAGGCGCCGAGGCGGTCAGGGAGGATCGCCTCGAACGAGTGACGCACGCCGCCGGCAAGGGGTATGTGGATCTCGTGCGCATGCGCGCGGGAGCGCCCGCCGGGGCGCCGGACGCGGTCGTGCTGCCGCATGGTCACGAGCAGGTACGGGCCGTGCTCGAGTTGTGCGCGAGCCGGGGTCTGGCGGTGGTGCCGTTCGGTGGAGGGACGAGCGTGGTCGGCGGCGTCGAGCCGCTGTCGGACGGGCACAGGGCCGCGATCGCACTGGACACGAGCCGGATTGCGCGGATAGCAGAGCTCGATCTCCAGTCGCGGATCGTGACGGTCGGCGCGGGTATGCGCGGACCGGCCCTGGAGCGGGCGCTTGCGGCGGAAGGACTGACGCTGGGGCATTGGCCGCAGTCATACGAGTACGTGACGCTCGGAGGATGCGCGGCGAGCCGCTCGGCGGGACAGGCCTCCAGCGGCTATGGGAGCATCGCCAAGATGGTGCTCGGCCTGCGGATGGCCGCTCCCGCGGGAGACATCACGCTCGCTCCGCTGCCCGCGAGCGCGGCCGGGCCGGGGGTGCGTGAGCTGATCGTGGGCTCGGAGGGGACGCTGGGCGTGATCGACGAGGTCTCGCTGCGGGTGCGCCGCGCGCCGGCGCAGCGCAGATATGAGGGCGTTATGTTCGAGAGTTTCGCCGCTGGCGTGCAGGCGCTGAAGGCGATGGCCCAGGAGCACGCGATGCCCGAGGTGGCGCGGCTGTCCGATGCCGAGGAGACGCGCATGTCGATGGCACTGGCCGGCGGGGGCGGTGTGAAGGGAAGGTTGGGGCGCGCGTATCTCAGCGCGCGCGGACTGGGAGACCGATCGAAGATCGGCCAGCAGACGGGGCGGTGCATCGCGATCCTCGGATTCGAGGGTGACGCCGGCGAGGTCAAGCGCAGGCGCGCACGGGCGCTGGGTCTAGCGCGCCACAGCGGCGGGGTGGCGCTCGGAGGCTCGCCGGGGCGGGCGTGGCTTGCAGGGCGCTTCCAGGCGCCGTATCTGCGCGACGATCTGCTGAGTCATGGCGTGATGGTCGAGACGCTCGAGACCGCGACGCGGTGGTCGAGCCTGCAGCGACTGCACGACGCGGTGGCGGGCGCGATCGAGCGCGCGCTGGCAGACCAAGGGACGCCTGGGATCGTGATGTGTCACGTCTCGCACCTGTATGAGACGGGCGGGTCGCTGTACTACACGCTGATCGCCCGCCAGCGCGAGGGCTCAGAGATCGAGCAGTGGCGCGCGGTCAAGCGCGCGGCGAGTGAGGCGATCGTCGCGGGCGGGGGCACGATCACCCACCATCACGCGGTGGGGCGCGATCACGCGCCGTGGCTGAGGAGCGAGATCGGTGAGCAGGGCGTATCCGCGCTCGGGGCGTTGAAGGCGGAGTTGGACCCAACGGGCATCATGAACCCCGGCAAGCTGTTGCCGTGATGGGGGTGAGTTGGGGGTAAGCCATAGCCATGTGCCCCGTCTGGTTGCCCTCGGCGCCGCTTACCGCAGCTGTCGGCATTGAGATAGCGCAGAAGCTATTTGTGCAGGCTGAAGGGACCCGAGAGGACGACCGGGCCGGGCTGGGTGGGGCTGTTACTGGTCTCGCGGGTGAGCAGCATCTGGTGGTAGTTCGCGGCGTTGGACGGCAGCAGCGCTCCGCCCTGCATGCGACCGTTGGAGGTAACGGTTGGGGCCTTGCTGATCGCCTCTGCGTTGGAGGGCGAGTTATAGAGCCAGACGACATAGGAGAACCCCTGCGAGGGGGGGAGATGTTCGGCAGCCATGTAGAAGGCGCGCTGAGTGCCTTCGGCGAGGATCTCGACGATGCCGACCGATTTGCTGGAGGAGTCGGGCGAGGCAAGCGTCAGCTGGTTGGTGACGGCCGGGGCTTTGGAGGAGCTCGATTTCGTGCTTTTCGCGGAGCTCGACGTGGTGTGCCCGGGCGTACTTGTGGTCGCGGAGGCGCTCGTCCCGGTGTTCGTGTTCGAGCTGCCACCGCTCGTCAGCAGGATCACGACGACGATCACCACCACGACGATGCCGCCCAGCAGCAGCGCGCCCCCGCGCCTGGATACCGGCAGCCCCGCGGCGGCGTCAGACACGCTCGATCCAGCTCTCCGGGCCGCTCCTGAACGCGAGCCGGCGCGTTCGCCGCCCGGCACCGAGCGGCGCGGAGCAGCGGCCGTGGGGGCGGCATAAGCGGGCAGGGTCTCGCCGGGAGCGCCCGCGAGCGCGTCGAGCGCGGCGTGTGCACGGTCGCGGACGGCCTGCTCGGGTATGTCGAGCAGCTCGGCGACCTGGGCGTAGCTCTTGCCGCGGTCCACGAGCAGCGACAGCGTCGCGCGCAGGTCGGGGGGAAGGTCGTCCAGGCGGGGCATGTGCGGGGCTTAGGCTATCGTGGCGCCGCGATGGCCACGCCTCCCCTACCCACCGCCGAGCGGCTGAACGAGATGGTGACCGGGTTCGACCGCCATTACGGCCTGGAGTTCGTGGCGTTCTCCGACACTGAGGTGCGGGCACGGGTCGCCGTGCGTGACGAGGTTAAGCAGCCGCTGGGGCTCGTGCACGGCGGGCTGTACGCGTCGATCGCCGAGGCGATGGCCTCGCTGGCGACCGCCGCGGCCGTGATGACCGAAGGCAACATGGCGACTGGCATGTCCAACAGCACGAGCTTTCTGCGGCCGATCCTCGCGGGCACGGTGCACGCCCGCGCCGTGCGACTGCACAGAGGCCGTACGACGTGGGTGTGGGATGTGACGTTCAACGATGACGAGGGCAGGACGTGCGCGGTCACGCGCATGACGATCGCGGTGCGCCCGCAGCCGAGCGGCGGCTGACACAGACGGCTTGCGCCTCGCCGCCAGGCCGCGGTGTGACTCAGCCGAGTGCACGCAGCGGACTGGGCGTCTGCGAGGGCAGCGGACGTTCGCCAAAGCCCGTGTTGGGCGACGGCGCGGCCAGTCGCGCGCCGGGAGCGCCAGGCGCGTTGATCGGCACGGCGGTCTGCGCCGCCGCGAGCGCGAGCGCCGGGGTATGGGCGTAGACGTCGAGGATCACTCCGCCGGTGGGGATCGAGATAGCCCTGCCGCGCGCGGCGATATAGCCCTCGACGCCGCGCAGCGAGGCCGATGTGCGCGAAGTGGTCGAGCCTTCGCCGGGAACGAAGCCGTTGTCGGGCGAGGTGATGACCTTCAGCGGCGGTACGCACGTGGACTGGCCACCTTCCAGGCAGTTGCCGTACTGGACCGTGAACGCCCCGCTCGGGTCGTGCGAGGCTTCGGTGATCTGCAGGCCGTGAAAGGAACCGCCCAGCCAATACACCGGGTAGGGCGCCAGCAGCATGCTCTCGAGCGAGTTGTGCGGCACCGGCTGAGCCTGGATCGTGTCCCCGCACGCGCCGAGACACGGTGCGCACAGCGTTGCGACGAGCGCTGCGAGCAGGTGGATGCGCGGGCGGCTCGTGCTCATCCGCGGTATCGGTTGGTGATCGGCATGCGCCTATCGCGGCCGAATGCGCGCGTGGTGACCTTGATCCCGGGAGGCGCCTGGCGTCGCTTGTACTCGGCGAGGTCGACGAGGCGGATCGTGCGGTCCACCTCATCCGGGGGCAGCCCGTCGGCGATCAGTCGCTCGCGGCCGTGGTCGAGCTCGATGTAGCCTTGCAGGATCCGGTCCAACAACTCATACGGCGGCAGCGAGTCCTCGTCGCGCTGGTCGTGGCGCAGCTCGGCGGTGGGTGGGCGCGTGAGGATCGAGGCGGGGATCGGCGCCGGCGCCCGCGCCGGGGCGTCATCATCCGCGATAGCGCCCGCGGGCGAGTTGCGCCACTTGCACAACCGATAGACGAGCGTCTTAGGTACGTCCTTGATGACCGCGAACCCGCCAGCCAGGTCTCCATACAGAGTCGTGTAGCCGACGGACATCTCCGACTTATTACCGGTCGTCAGCACCAGCCAGCCGAACTTGTTGGAGAGCGCCATCAGCAGGTTGCCGCGGATGCGGGCCTGGAGGTTCTCCTCGGTCAGATCCGGTGCCAGCCCGTCGAAGGCGGTATGCAATGTGTGGGTGTAGGCATCCATGACCGCTTCGATCGCCAGCTCGTGCGCGCTCGCTCCCACCGCGCCGGCCAGGGCGTGAGCGTCCGCTTGGGTGGCGGCGGAGGAATAGGGGGAGGGCATAATCGCGACGTTCACGCGTTCGGGGCCGAGAGCATCGGCGGCCAGGCAGGCCACGAGCGCGGAATCGATCCCGCCCGAGAGCCCGAGCACGACGTGGGCGAAGCCGTTCTTCTCGACATAGTCGCGCAGGCCGAGCTCGAGCGCGGCGTACACCTCCGCCTCGATGGGCGCAAGCAATGGCCGCAGAGGACTGGTGGCGTCGGCAGGCGCAACGTTCGTGGTGG
>Ga0307477_10001560_pt1 | contig 19005 bp, 13 predicted proteins | sample atmos_gasesECM2C_FD_203316 | JGI IMG/M metagenome (GOLD analysis project Ga0307477, IMG submission 203316) | Hardwood forest soil microbial communities from Morgan-Monroe State Forest, Indiana, United States - atmos_gasesECM2C_515 | ecosystem: Environmental > Terrestrial > Soil > Temperate...
CTCCGGGACCACCCTGATTTACTGCATCGAAGTAGAGCCAATTGGTCCCAGCGACAAGAAGTGGCGCGATGTTCGCATCTGTGTACAGGTTCTCCTGGTTGAAGCTTGTGGCGCAGAGTGAGCAGAGCAGAGCAGTGGAGTTAGGGAGGGCCGCCCCGTTGATGTAGATTCCTGGGTTAGACAGGCCTAATACATTGTCGACAGCGTAGTAGAGATTGAGCGAGGCGGTTGACACTGCGCTCGGAACGTTAAAACTGATGGCATACAGCGCTGTATCACCCACACCTGTGCCCGCATTGCTATTCGTCCCGATCCACACCGCACCGGATCCGTCTATCAGCGAGCTGATATAAACAGGCGTCGAGATGAGAACAGACGCTGCCGGTCCCAATTGCGCGGAAGTGAAATTCGCCGCGGTGAAGGCCGACGAAAAATCGCTAGTAGAGAAACCGCTATCCAGATAGGTGACGGCACTGCCGCTATTGAGTGTGACGCTGGTGACGCCTCCGAATGAAGCGGAGATCGTGGATGTACCGGGGCCCACTATGGTGGCTAAACCGGTGCTGCTGATCGTCGCTACTGTCGGGACAGAGGACGACCACGTCGCGGTTGTCGTCAGGTTTTGTGTAGTGCCGTCGGAGAAGTGTCCCGTCGCTGTAAACTGCTGCGTCCCTCCGACTGTTAGCGAAGGATTCGCCGGGGTTACGGTGATCGATACCAGCGTTGCCGAGCCCACCGTCAGCGTGGTGCTGGAATCAGTTGCCGCTGTGAACGTCGCGTCGCCCCGGAAGAAGTAGGTGATGGGATATGGGGTGGCTGAAGCAGGGATCGTCGAGGTTGGAACATTGACGCTGAACGCTCCGTTGGCTCCTATTACAGCCGGAACATTTATGCTATAGCCATTCACATTATTGATGATCGCGCGGACGCGCTCCCCCGCAGCCGGAAACGAGGTCCCATTGCCGATAGTGCCAGCCAGCGTGACCGAAGCGGTGCCAGCCGTAATCGCTTGGGTGGATGTCAATCCGCTAAACGTGACTATAGTTGGGCCGGTCCCGAAGCCAGTCAGGGGCGCGCTCTGCGTGGAACCCGCCAAGCCGTTCGTGCTGGTGATGGTGACAAGCGAGGTAGCCCAAAGTCCCGGCGTCGCAGGATTGAATGTGGCCTGCAGAGTGCAATTGGCTCCGCCCGCTAATGTGGCTGGAGGAACAGGGCAGCCGTCGACCAGCGCATAGACTGAAGCGTTCGGTCCGGTCAGCCCTACACCGGTGAGAGTGACTGGCGCTGTACCTGGATTTGTCACGAGGATGGATTGGGGCGGCGACGAAGTGCCTGCCACTATCGAACCGAAAACCAAGTTAGGCGGAGTCAGTGTGAGGGTTGTTGCCGCGGAAGGGGCCGGCGGACTGGCGAGAGCGAATCCGAAGGGCGAAGCTAATGAGATCCTCGACGCGACCGTGTCTGTCGTAGTTTGGATCAGCTCAATTTCATTTGAGCTTGTGCTTGCCACATACGCGGTTGTGCCATCGAGCGACACAATCACCGATTGAGGTGCCGTTCCCACAGTCAGGGTCGATGTGACCGTGTTGCTCGCGGTGTTGACCACGGACACGGTGTTGTCATTGGTATTCACCACATACAGTCTTGTTCCATCGGGTGTAATTGCGGAATCATACGGAAATGTGCCCACGGCCACCGTCGCGACAACCGTGTTGCTCGGGATCGACAGCACGGTGAGGCTCCCCGCTCCGCTCGTCTGGCATGATTGTAGGAAATACCCGAGCGTGCCAGTCGCATTGAACTTGGGCCCAATCAGGCACCCGGCGGCTCCTTGTCCCGACAGCGGTGTTAACGTCAAGGTTGTGACGACGCTATTTGTACTTGTATTGATCACCGCGACGGTTCCGTCAACTATGCTAGTTGCGTACGCCAGCGATCCATCCGGTGTCACGGTGACCCCGCCTGTCGGAAATCCGACAGGAATCGTCGCCGTTAAAGTATTTGTCGCGACATTGAACACCGACACGTTTGAATCGTTGAATTCCGCCACATAACCAAACTGGCCGTTCGGCGTGATGGCAACCCCCGTCGCTCCCAGCCCGACGGGAATCGTAGTGACCAGCGTGTTTGTTGTCGTATCCACCACGTCTACGAGGTTATTCGTTGAGTCCGCAACATAAATGCGGCTTTGATCTGGTGTGACGCCCAGGGGTTCGTTAATCGTGGTCACCGGTATCGACTTCACCACCGCATTCGTCGATGTGTTGATGGCGTCCAGGCAGCAATTCGCATTGGTGACACTTCCCACGTACAGGGTCGCTGGTGTGGCGACTACCGTCAGCACCGTCGACCCTACGACCGAAGCGGACGTCGCGGATATCGTCGTCGTGCCCCCTGTCACGCCGGTGGCTTGACCGGCGGTCGCGGACGCGTTGCTGATTGTGGCAATCGGAACGGAAGAACTGTTCCACAGCGCGGAGCTCGTCAGGTTCTGCGTCGTGCCATCCGAATAATTGCCGATGGCGATGAATTGCAGGATGCCACCAGCCGACACAGTCGGCGTCACTGGCAGCACTGTGATGCTCGCCAGCGTCGGAGCTGCCGGAGCAATCGTAATGGTGACCGTGGCGCTTGCAATTTCAACTGGCACGGACGAATCCGTTGCCTGGCCGCTGAATGTAAACGTACCCGCGGTGGTGGGCGTCCCGGAGAGCAGTCCGCTGGTTCCATTAAGCGTCAAGCCCGGAGGCACCGAGCCTGAAGTTACAAAACCCGTCACCAGTCTAGTTCCACCAGTGGTCATGAATTGATAGGAATATGGGACGCCGACGGTTCCTGGTGGCGGCGACAGCGTGGTAATTGTCAGATAGGTGCTGGGAATGGTCCCGAAGACCTGCCGGATACGGTTGTTGTATTCGTCGCTGATATAGAGGTTGCCAAACGGATCGCCGCCCAAGCCGACCGGAAAGCCGAGTTGTGCGATGGTTGCGGGCCCGCCATCGCCACTGAACCCGAATCCACCCGTACCAGCGACGGTTTGGATCGATCCGGTTGACGCCACGATTTCGCGCACGCGGCTGTTCGCGGAATCTGTGATGAAAATGTTGTCTGCCGCGTCTAGAAATAGGCCGTAGGGAAATGTGATCTGCGCGGTAGTCGCGGCGATGTTGTCGCCGTTGTACCCGGGAACGCCCGTCCCGGCGACCGTAACAATCTGGCCCGAAGAGGCGATGATTTCTCGGATGCGGTAGTTTCCCGCGTCCGAAAAGAAGATGTTTCCGTTCGAATCGCCGTAGATTCCCGTGGGAATCGTAACCTGCGCGGTGTTGGCCGGAATGTTGTCACCGTTGTAACCCTGCGCGCCCGTGCCCGCGATGGTCTGAATCAATCCCGTGCTGGCAAATACCTCGCGGATCCGCGAATCGCCGTAGTCGGCGATGAACACATTTCCAGCGAGATCAGCGTAAACGCCCCAGGCCGACAGCAAAATCCCTTGCGTCGCCGGGCACCCGTCTCCCACCGCATCCGTTTGCGCTGTGCAACCCGTCCCGCCGCCGGCAACTGTTTCCATCAGGCCGGTCGACGCCGCCACTTTCCGGATGCGCGAATTCCCATAATCGGAAATGTAGATATTGCCGAACGGATCGACGTACACCGACGAGACCAGGCCAAGAATCGCCTGCGTTGCGGGACACCCGTCTCCCAGCGTGTCGGTTTGCTGTGTGCAGCCGGTCCCTCCACCCGCCACTGTCTGAATCACTCCCGTCGATCGCGTTACTTCCCGGATTCGCGCGTTTCCGCTATCCGCGATATAGAAATTGCCCGCGGAATCTCCCGCCACTTCAAAGGGAAAGTAGAATTGCGCATTGGTTGCGGGTCCGCCGTCACCGCTGAAATAGGGAGTTCCGTTTCCCGCAAATACCTGGATGATATCCGTCGAGGCCGACACCTCTCGAATCGTACAGCCGAGCAGGTCTACGGAAAATATGTTGCCGGACGGGTCGACCAGCAGACCGTAAACTGTTAAAAGAACGCCTGACGGAGCCGGACAACCATCTCCGTAACCGTCGACCTGTCCCGCGCATCCTGACCCTCCGCCCGCGACTGTAACAATGTTCTGGTTCGACGCGAGGATTTCTCGCACTCGCCGATTTCCGTCATCGCCAAAGAATACGTTGCCATTGGCGTCGACGAAGAGGCCTAATGGCGTATTGATTTGCGCTGTCGTGGCAGGAATATTGTCGCCATTGAATCCACCCGTTCCGGTGCCGGCAATCGTCTGAATGAGAGCTGTGCTGGCAAAAACCTCGCGAACGCGCGCGTTGTATTGGTCAGTGATGAAGATATTGTTGTGAGAGTCGACGAATACAGCGTACGGACCATTCAGGATTGCGTTCAGGGGGGCGCAGTTGTCACCAACCGTGTCGGTTTGTGCCGCGCACCCCGGGCCGCCGCCAGCCACCGTATTTATAACTCCAGTGGAGACAAGCACCTCACGAATCCGGTTGTTGCTGACGTCGGCGATATACAAATCTCCCGCCGCGTCCGTAGCGATCCCTCCGGGCAAACTCAAAATCGCGGAGGTCGCCGCACATCCGTCCCCCAGGTTGTCAGTCTGGCCTGTACAACCGATGCCGCCCCCCGCGTAAGTCGTGATAGCGCCCGTCGTCCCATTCACTTTGCGAATGACGTTGTTTGACGAATCGCTGATAAACAGATTGTTGGAGCCGTCGACCGCCAGTCCATCCACAAGGCCGAGTTGCGCGTTAGTCGCCGGCCGGCCGTCCCCGTTGTTATTTGTCGTCAATCCCGCATAGAAGCCGTAGCCCCCATTCCCGGCGTAGGTTGTCAACTGACCGGTACTGTCAATCTTGTAGACCATGCCCCCTGAATACCCCGCACCTTCAACGGCCACATAGATATTTCCGTTGGAATCGCGAGCGATAGCCGTCGGAAAGGCGAGCGAAACCGAAAGCGTCGAAACATTGTTCGGCACGCCGCCCGCCACGGTGTTGATCGTGCCTATGGCTTGCGACCACGCACCTGGGGAAACCAGCGCGAGCAGAGCGATCAATACCAGAAGTCTCTTGTGCATGGAACTCTTCCTCATTCTCTCGTCCACATCAAAACAACACTTTCCAGCGTGGACTTTCCGTCCGCTTGCTGACGCCTGACGAAGAAAATCTGATTCGGTCCAGGCCATAGCTCAAACTCTTTCTTGCTGATCACGAAAGACACCGTTGTTGACGCCGAGGAATGAGGTTCAATTACGACGTTGGTTCGCACGTACTGTACATGTCCCGTTGCAGTCAGACTGTGGACTCCCACGCCCGTCACCGAAAGCGGCGCATCCCCCGGGTTTACCAGAGTCAGCTGCGCCGAGAAGTGCACATCGCTCCCGCCCTCCGCGAAGGATGTGATCTTGTACGTCCCGGTCAACGGCGCGGCCAAGGCCGACGCCGCCACTGCGAACAGAACCATCAGTAGCAACGCTTGGTGCAATCCGGCGAAACGCTTCCCGCCGTTGACACTACGCTCCGCCGAAACGGCGGGCGCAAAGCGGTTGTTGATCTGCAGTTTTCTCATGCGGCACCTCGACGCTTTGGACCGAGTACACTGGGGCGATTTACCGAATGCGGGGACGCGTCGCATCGTGAAGCCGAAGGTGCGGCAAGTTACCGGTTGGCGTTCTCGGGTCCCCAAGGCATTCCTGGATACCTCTCCGCCGACTCTTGTCAATACTGAAATTATTGCTGGGAGTTATCCGCCTGGTCTTTGACCTGTGTCAAGGACTCCGATCAACGATTTTCACCATTTATTGAGAAGGCTCTAACTCGGGTGCGCGTCTTTTTGGCGGGTTCGCCTCGCCCGCGATCCTCAGGTGGGTCTCGTTTCGAACAGCGGCGCCAGATCCGTCCGCCTCTTCACCATGTCCGTCTGCGCTTCCTTCAAGATGTCGTCGGCAAGCCGTCGCGCCTCCTGCTGCTGACTGCTGGCCTCCTGCTTCTTTCCGGATAGCTCAAGCGCTCGCGCCAATTCAAAATGGCTTTGCGCTTGAAGGACCCGAAGCCCTTGCTTCTCGCTGCGCAAAGCGGCGCTTTTCAGCTCTTTTTGTGCTCCCGCAAAATCCTTTGTGCCTATCAGGGCCTCTCCCTGAAGCAAAAGGCATACCGTCGAAAGATACCGTAGTCCCAGTGAGTCGGCCTGTTCCGAGAGACCTCTCAGCGCGTTCAGTGCGACCGGGAACCTTCCCTGCTGGACCGCCAGGCGCGCAATGCTGACTTTCGTGCGTAGCATCAGCTGCTCGTCTCCCGATTTTGCGGCTGTCTTGAGGGCCTCTGCATATAACCCCCCGGCTGACTTCAAATCTCCACGATAAAAAGCATTATCGCCCTGGTAGCTGAGCGCCGCGGCAATCTGCGGTTGGCTCTTTTGCTCGCGCGCTGCGTTCAGTGCCTCGTTCAAATGTTTGGCCGCCTCGTCACTGCGTCCGGCCAGCGCCAGAGCGTGCCCGTAGGCCATCACAATCTCTGTGGCCATGAAGCCTTGTTCCTGGCTTTCTTGAAACCCTTTCAGAGCATCCTCCTGGGCGCTGATGGCGGCTCCGTACCGGCCCTGATCCGCAAACACGGCTCCCATGCCCGACGACTCGAGTGCGGCGCCCTTCTTGTCTCCGCTGCTCCTCCGCAACTCGAGCGCCTTCAGGTATTGCGCTTGCGCCTGATCAAACTGCCCCGTCTTCATCGACGTCTCAGCCAGATTGTGCAGCGTGTCCGCGACGTCCGCGGCCACATTCAGTTTTTCGCGTATCTGTAGCGACTGCGTGAAGTACGTTCGCGCGTTGTCAAAATCCCCCTTCGCCAGATAGGTGTTCCCGATATTGCTCAGGACCATTCCCTCGGCGGATTCGTTATGAAGTTCCATATGGAGCTGCAGCGATTCCTTGAATAGTTTCAAGGCGTCGTCATATTTCCCGTGTTCCAGATTGAACGCGCCAACATCGGTCAGCACGTCGGCAGTACCTTGTTTGTCGCCCAGGTCCCGCATGATCGAAAGTGCTTCCTTGTAATTACTGAGGGACAGCTTGGATCGGCCCGTAACGTCCTGGACGGAAGCCATCATTTCCAGACTCTCCGCAATTCCTTTTTTCATGTTCAGCCGTCTCTTGATCTCGAGAGACTCTTGCAGACTTTTGAGCGCATCCTCGTACCGCGGGATGGAAGCGTACGCTACCCCTATGGCTTGCAGCACCTGGGCGCGTTCAGGATCGTTTCCAAGTTCGATGGCGAGCGTCTGCGCTCGCGTCAATGATTCCAGCCCCTTTTGCGTGTTTCCGGATTCGACGTCGACACGGCCGAGCGCAAGAAACCCCTCAATCCGCTTCGGGTCCAGTTGCGTCACTCGCTCAAAGAGTTCCCGTGCCTTATCGTAGGCGGCGGTCTGCTCGTACACTTCTCCCAAGCCGAAAAGATATTCCGTGTTGTCCGGCGACGCTTTGACCAGACTCTGATAAGCCTCAATCGCCTTGGGGTAGTCCTTGGTAATGCGGTCGTAATTCGCCACGATCAGATATTTCTCTTGCCCGGAAAGTGCGCTGCTCAACGAAAATGCCTTCTGCGCAGCTTGTTCCGCGTCGTCATCCTGGCCGAGCGCTGCGTAGGACTGCGCCAGTTTGGCATAAGCCAGCGCGAATTGCGGATCCTGCTGAAGCGCGTTCTGGAACTCCTTGGTGGCTTCGGCATGCTTTCCCTGGCGCGCGTCCTGCAAGCCGTCGTTGTACGCCCGTAGCGCGGCAATGGAGCTCGTCGACGGTTTGAAAGCCTGCTGTTGAAGTTCTTTGATTAGACTCGCTGAAACCGAGAGGTTGCCGCGAATTTGCGCCGCCAGGCGGTCCACTGCCGGCAGGATGTCTTTTTGGCTGCTTGCTTCCTCTTTCAACGTTACGGTTCGCCCGTGCCTCACGTCTTCGATCGTGGCATCGATGCGCAGGTTCTCACCGAACTGGGCATAATGCCCCCAAACGACCAGATCGACGTTACTCAACCCCGCGATTCTTCCGACCGTTTCAGGATTCAACTCCATTTGCGGCGACAGCCGCAGGTCGTGCAGCACCTGCCCGACGCGGTCAGCTGACACAGTGCGCACGCTCGCCGATTGGCCCACGTCCGTGCTCAGCATTTCCGCCATGCTCGAGCCAAGCCAATCTAGCTTCGCGTCTCCAGACGCATTATGAAACGGCAGAATCGCCAGTGAAGTCGGCGGCGCGGCAACAGCAGGTTTCTTGCCCGGCATCGCGATGCTATGCCGGCCGATATACGCCCCGCCAACAGCCACAAGCGCAAGTACTCCCGCCGCGCCCCACAAGGATGCTCGACGCCACAGTGGAATCTTTACCAGCTCCGGCGGCGGTGTGGGAATGGGTATCTCAAGGCGCTTCGTCGAGCCGCCCCGCCACGCCTCGAGGTCGCGCTGTATTTCTGCTACATCCTGGTAGCGCAGCCGGGGATCAAGTCGCGTGCACTTGACGGTTATATCGCTCAGCAACACTGGCACCGCCGGATCAACCTCGTGCGGGGGTTGTGGCGGCTCCTGTGTCCGGCGGAACATCGCCGATTGCTTTGTTTCTGCCTGATAAGGCAGTTTGCCTACGAGTAGCTGATAAAAAATAATTCCCAGCGTGAAAATGTCCGACCGCGTGTCGGCGTGTTCGCCCATTACCTGTTCGGGAGACATGTAATCGGGCGTGCCGATCATCAAGCCCGTCTGCGTCATGCCCTCTTCTTCCATCGTGCGGGCGATGCCGAAGTCCATCACCTTGACCTTGCCGCTCTTGTTAACCATGATGTTCTGCGGCTTCAGGTCGCGGTGTACTACACCCTCGGAGTGGGCCGCATGCAGCGCCGAACACACCTGAATCATCAGATCCGCGAAGTCCTCAAAACTGATTCGGCTTTTTTTCTTGAGGAGAGAACTCAGATCCTTCCCCTCAACGAACTCCATGGTTATGAATTTCAGGCCTTCCGCTTCGCCGAGGTCGAATATGCGGATAACGTTCCTGTCGGTGACCCGGCGCGCCAGTATCAGTTCCTGTTTAAAACGGGCGAGAATGTTCTCGTTGACCGCCAGCTCGGGACGGATAATCTTGAGCGCCACGATGCGTGCGAGTTCGCGATCCATCGCCTTGTAAACCGCGCCCATCCCGCCTTCACCCAATAGCTCGAGAATTTCATAGCGTTTGCCCACGCTGGTATGTGGCGCGAGCCGTCCCGAGCGAAAGACCACGCCCGCCGCGTTCGCTGCCGGCCGCGCCCATCCCGCCGCAGAGATTTCTGACTTTTCGTCGTCCATCTGTGTGGCGTCATCCTGCAAAATCTCACCCTTGCGCACTTCATCTCTCTTTGCATCCTCCATCAGCGTTGCGTCCGCTGTAGGAATGGGCGTCGCGCACTTCGCACAGAATGTCGCAGTAGCCGGATTCGGCGTATGGCACACCGGGCACTCGATGAGGTTGGGCTTCATAGAGCTTCTCGTGGCGGGTACGACCTGTCTTCCGCTTTCGCGGTTTGTATCTGGGGACTGTGCCACAAGTCTACACCCGTGGCTAGTATGCGGGAACAGCAAGTGGCGCGGAACGTTGGGCCTTCACGCAGTGGGGCAGCTCTGCAAGCGCCACCCGCCACGAGGGTGCACTCGGTGCCAGCGACCAGTCGTGATACGAATAGAGTACTAGGATCACTAGGTATGTCTTATTGGGTGCGTCCGTTCGTCCGTCTGGGGAGCAATGGCGCGCCGGGTACTTGGCCATTATCCGGAGGCGATTCCGAAGGAAGAGGAACATCCCGAAGGCGCCTACTACCTTTAACAGAGGAAGAATTGGATTAGCCGTGCTTTGTTCGTGCGCGACGAATTGCTTCAATTCCCGCAGGCGTTTTCGCACCCGTGCTCAGCAAGCCCTGAAGCCTGCAAGGCCCGTTTTTCATTGCTGAACGCAGGCAAGAAGTTCCTGGTCTTGTCTTTGCACCGCAGCGGTCCGCCTTCGAGGATCTCCTGAAGGTTTCCACTTGCAAGTTTCAGCCTGCGTTAGAACACCGAACTCGCCTAGTCGTGGGAGTGGGAAAGTCGCTTAGAGATTACGGTCGCGTGGAGTACGCCGGGATTTTCCCAAGTGCCCGTGCAAATCACGCGGTCCGCTTCTTTGACCTGGGTGGCGTCAATGTCGCTGACCTTCGTACTCCCATGAGCCTGACTGACCCACTTCGTCGAGCTGTCGTACTTGATTGTCTTCTCCAGCGTCGAACCCACCTTTCGAACAGTCAGAATTGAATCCGCTTTACTGATTCTTATAACGTTACCTTCCCAGCGCGCCTCCTTCGCCTGGGCAGCAGCCTCTTGCGCGAGCGCGGCCGTTGCTAGCGGCATGGCAACCAAAGATGCGAACAGCAGAGCGAGTAGCCTCTTCATCGTGTTCTTCTTCTTATCACTGAATAACCGGGAAGATCTGACGTGTAGCAAGAAAATATTGATCTAGGGTGCGACAAACAAATGAGCTGCGTTTACACTTGGGCCACCGATCCAGCGTTTCCCTTACGCCGTTCATGCTGGCGGTCCTCCTAGAACATGATTTCCAGAAAAGGGCACTCGCCGAGTTGACGGTGCCGTATGCTTTTGAGATTGCACGTGGTTCAGTACAGCACTTCGTTCTCACCTTTCTCCGCGATCAGCTTCTGGAAATACGCAACAATTTTGTCCCGCCGCCCCATCACCGTTTTTACTTCCTCTTTCGTGAGATAGCCCTTGGTTTTTTCTGTGAGCGTGTTCGCGTCCAGCGCCTTCAGTCTCTCTAGCAACTGCCGGTCGCAGCGTACTAGCTCCTTGGTGGGTTCCTTCAGATCTGTATTAAGGCGAAATGCGCGGGTGAAATCAATCCTCCAAATCTTCCAATTCTCGCCGATTAGCACGTTGGTCAGATTGGGATCAGAATCGGCGACCAATAGATCGAAGACCCGAATCTTATACATCTGTTTGTTCCAGGCATCTGGGTCCGGAGCCTTTAATTTCTGCCTGTGGCGCTCGGCCTCATCCATCTTCACCGGCAACCACCAGCTGAGCGAGCCCACGTTGCCTCGCCATTTGCGTTCCACGTATACAGGCAGCATGTCATCCATGCCAAGCAACTCAGCCAGCTCGTAAGCAGCGATGTTGTATTTGTACGAGTCTACGAAGTTCAGTTCGGTGCTGCTTTCAAGCGTCTTGATGGCTTTGTGTTCGTCAACGGGTTGGAAAGAGGCGTCGTGGGTCACGGTGCCGTCGGAAAGCGTAAGCCGCAGGGTGTGGGTGATGCCTTTCTTGGACTCCTGACTGTTCACCACCTTGGCGGTGAGAAGGAACTGCTTAATCTGCTCCTTGGTCAGGCTTGGCTCGTCCGAGGCCACGGCGAAGAGCTGCCAAGTCAGACACACTGCCACGGCAAGAACCAATTCACGCGACCGCTGAAGAAGTGGATTCATCGGAGCGACCTAGCTAAAGTGCGCGCAGTCTACTACTTTGCGCTCTTTTGGACAACCGAAAATTGCTGAAATGGCCGGCGCAAAACCCAGTGCTTCATGCTAAGGGCGCCTTTGCGATCGGTTCTCTGATCTTTGGTGTTTATTGGGCCTTGAGAATGAAGCGACAGCGGTGGCTCCCAGTGAGTTTGACCATGCTACAGCGGTGGCTTCTCGCGGGCGCTCAGTTCAGACCAGGAATGTCCCTGACGAGCAGATGGCCATCAGTCGCGATTAATGGCTGGATGCGCATCAGGCAACGGACTCGGTGGCCGTTTCGGTAGCAAACGAAAAAGCCTGTTTACACTCTCTTCTCCTAGGTGTAAGTTGCCCCCGCTACGGGCCCCTTATTGTCTGCCAGACGGCACGGAGCTTCAGGGCCCGATGATTAGGGCTCGTATCGATGCGTACCCCGTGTCGTGTCGGCGGCAGACTCCGTAGCAGCGGAACACAACCGACTCCCACGATCGAAGGAAGGCGTTCGAAGGTAGTTTCCCGCGGGTCCGACATCGCGCACATTCCCAAGGAGATCGGCAAATGAACGAAGCATCTCACTTGGGTGGCTCGGCAGTTCGTGGCTGCGCGTCTTGCCGTACGCGCTGGACCTGGTGCTTCTCCCGGAAAGGCTAGAATTTCAGAGTGCACTGCATAACTCAGGCTCGAAATAGGATTCATTCCGACAGGGGATGATTCGCGGATTAGAGAGGAGAATAAACGTGAAGGCCGTTTTCGCAAGACTCGAACTTCAACCGGGCAGTGATGCGAAGGCGCGAATCTGAAAGGAAGCGCTTGAAGGGAGACGAACATGCTTGTGCGCAGAACGAAAACGAAAGTCTTGGTCGATGGTGGAGACCCCCAGGAAACGCTCCGAGTTAAAAGCCTGGTCGGCTTTGTCGATGGCCAGACAACCAATCCAACTCTCATTTCTAAGAACCCGGAGGTTCGACAGCTGATTTCATCAGGACACAAATTCAGCTCGCAAGAGGAGCTGGATGAATACAAGAAGATTGTGCAGGCAATTTCCCCGCTGGTTGGCGATGCCGGCGTGTCCATTGAGGTTTTCGCCGACTTCGATACAACCGGCGAACAGATGGTTGCGCAAGGCCGCGAAATGTTTGCCTGGATACCCAACGCGTACGTCAAGTATCCGTGCACTCGTGAGGGACTGCGCGCCGCGCAGATGTCAGTGAGCGAGGCAATCCGCGTCAACATGACGCTTTGTTTTTCGCAAGAGCAGGCCGCCGCCGTATACGCGGCGACGAACGGATCGAAAGAGCCGGTATACGTGTCCCCATTTTTGGGCAGGCTGGATGACCGCGGCGAGAACGGCATCGACCTCGTCAGGAATATCAAGAAGATGTACGAAGGGGGAGATGGCCACGTGCACGTGCTGGCGGCAAGCGTTCGCCATCTCAACCACTTGCTTGGCTCCTTTGCCTTGGACGCTGAACTGGCGACGGCCCCGGCTAAAGTGTGGGAAGAATGGGTGGCCGCATCCCTTCCCGTGCCAGAAATCGATTTCGTGTACAAGGGGATAGGCAACGCCGGCAATCAGCTGAGGACGATTCCCTATAAAACACTGGATTTGAACCTGCCGTGGGAGTCTTTTGACATCCGCCATGAGCTCACTACCAGGGGAATCGAACAGTTTGTCGCTGATTATAAAAGCACCCTGAAACGCTCGGCCTCAAATGGGTGAGCCGATGGCGTTGAGCAGATACATCATCCTGGGGGGCGGCATGGTCGCGGGCTATGCGGCAAAGGAGCTAGCCGGTCGTGGCTTGAGATCGGGCGAATTGATGATTATTTCAGCTGATGACGCACTGCCCTACGAGCGCCCGCCGCTTTCCAAGGGCTTCCTCTCCGGGAAGGACACCGAAGTCGGAATCTTAATCAATGAGCGCGAGTGGTACGAGAAGCAAGGAATCGATCTTAAATTACGGACGATAGTCGACGGAATCGACTTAAAGAAGAAACGGCTGCTCGTAAATTCCGGAGAGGCGTTCGAGTATGAGACTCTGCTGATCGCGACGGGTGCGCGGGCCAGGAAGCTTGATTGCCCTGGAAACGACTTGCCCAACGTTTTCTACCTTCGATCGCTGGGTGATTCCCGCAGAATCCGCGAGAGAGCTACGAACTCCAAGCAAGCAGTCGTTATCGGCGGTGGGTTCATTGGCATGGAGGTGGCATCTGTACTTTCGCAAAGGAACATCGAGACCTCATTAATCATTCAGGAAGATCGGGTATGGAGCCGTGTGTTCACTCCAGCAATGTCAGAGTTTTTTGAGCGCTACTATCTTTCGCGCGGCGTAAAGCTGCTCAAAAAGGAAAGCGTCGTTTCGCTGCAAGGCAAGGGCCGACTGGACGTGTTGTTGTCAAGCGGGCGCACGATTTCGTGCGACATGGTAGTCGCCGGCGTTGGTGCGAGTGCCGTCACCGAGATGGCTGCGAAGAGTGGCCTTGCCGTCGAGAACGGCATCATGGTCAACGAGTATCTGGAAACGAACCAGGCTGGCATTTTTGCGGCTGGCGACGTTGCCAACTACGCAGATAGGATTTTTGACAAGCGTCGTCGGGTGGAACACTGGGACAACGCTGTCTCTCAGGGCCAGCATTGGGCAGGAATCGTTCGTGGGGAGCGGCGGCCTTTTTCGCACGTGCCCTACTTCTTCTCGGATGTCTTCGATTTGTCGTACGAATTGTGGGGTGACTCTGGTGGAGCAACTCAAACAATTGCTCGTGGAGACCTGAAGAGTTCTAGTTTCAGCGTCTGGTGGTTAACGCAAGAGCGTTTGATTGCTGCTTTTGTTATGAATCGCCCAGATGAAGAGCGTCAGGTAGCGCCAGAGTGGATTATGGGCAAACAGACGATTTCAGTAGATCGGCTCAAAGATCAAAACCGCTCCGTGAAAGAAGCTATCTAAACGTTCCGATTGGTCCTGAGGCTTATCAGGTCTTCTTCCTTCTGATTCGCGTAGCACGAGTTGAAGCCTTGACGCGCTTGAGTGCTTGTCCCTTGTGAAGTGCGATGTGGTCAGTCTTATCACTCTTGATGATGTACTGAGGTTCCTCCTTCGAGGCGTGGTGCACGTAGCCCTTGAAACGAGTGTCGGAGACAACCTTCTTCATGATGACGCCGCGAACTCGACCTGCCTCGGAATTCCATTCGACGTGATCACCGCGCTTGTACGTCTTGGACATTCGACCTTAGGCTCATTGTGAGTCAACGACACCTCTTGGTTCAAGGTGCTATGCCGTCCCGGGCCATCGTTCGCCCGAAAAACAGGCTCCTTACCCCAGTGTTCACCAATAGCCTTTGAAGTGTGCCAGATCCGTCGAGGACGGAGGAGCCGTTGGGGTTAGCTTTGGAGCGAAAAAGCAGATTCCCCAAGTCAATTGAAAACACACAAAATCGAATTGGCTGTTGGAGTCCGAGGCATCGCTGTCTGCTCCCTGGCGTAGTATACAGGCAAATTTTGACGACTCGGACTCCGGCACTCCAGCAAAGAGTGAGTGTGCACTCGCCGAGAAGTTACATCCTTTCTTCTTCACAGCTATCTAATCCGCAGTGGGCGAATGACTACGCATTGGGCTTTTCGGGTACCGAGAGGTGATCCATGCTCGAGCAAAACTCCGCAACAGCCATGAACCGTCGAGAGATGCTCAAACTTTTATCGGTTGCCGCCTCGGTCGGAATGTCTACCGTTCCCGACAAGGCTCAAGCCATTCAAACTGTGCCATGAAACCCATAGCTTTGCCCGAACTGCCACCGAAGCCGTCGGAGGATGTCGCGGCTAAGCTTTTTCCCGGCTTTGTGCAGACTGAGGTTCGCACCAGCGGAGCGACCATCCCTGTTGTTCACAAGGGCGACGGACCACCGGTGCTCCTGCTGCATGGATTCCCCGAGAGCCATGTTACTTGGCACAAGGTAGCGCCGAGACTCGCCGAGGGGTTCCCGGTCTACGTACCTGATCTTCGAGGGTACGGGGATTCGAGCCGCCCGACCGACGGAGATCGCCACCTCAATTACTCGTTCCGGGCAATGGCGTTAGACCAGATCGAGACAATGCGTCGTTTTGGACACGAGCAGTTCCTGGTCGGTGCCCACGATCGGGGTGCTCGCGTCGCCCATCGCATGTGTCTCGACTTTCCCAAAAGCGTCAAAAAAGTTTGTCTTATGGACATCGCTCCGACCTTGACGATGTATCGACAAACCAATCAAGAGTTTGCGACGAAGTACGTGTGGTGGTTCTTCCTTATCCAAGCGGCGCCCCTGCCAGAGCATCTCATTGAGCTCGATCCTCAATACTTTTTGGAACGAACCCTTAGCGTGCTGAACAAGACGCCGGGAGCCGTCACGCCTGACGCACTGGGCGAGTATCTTCGCTGCTTCTGCTGCACGTCGACGATTCATGCCGGGTGCGAGGATTTCAGAGCATCTGCGGATATCGATCTTGAGATGGACGACGCGGATGACCGTGCGGGTAACAAGATCGTCGCACCGGTTCACGTCCTCTGGGGGGCAAAGGGAACTGTGGGGCAGTTGTGGGACGTCCTTGCGACTTGGCGGGCGAAAGCGACCTCAACGGTTACCGGGCGCAGTCTTGATTGCGGCCATTTCCTTCAGGAAGAACGTCCCGAGGAAACCCTCGAGGAGCTGCAGCATTTCTTCGTCAGCGTGTAAGGTCAGAAGCAATCGAAGAAACACCCACGCCAGGTACGAGGCCTGAAGGGACGGTCTAAGGGCTGTCGATCCGAAACTTGCATCTCTAAGAGATGTCGAAGTGCGAATCAACTCTCTCGATATTCCAAAGGAGTCGGAGCCGCTCTCTGTGCATAGAGATGAATATGCACTCGCGAAATCCTGCATCCTTTCTTCCTCACAGCCATCTAATCCGCTGTGAGCGAATAATCGCCGAGGTCTCCTCGGCTTTCGCGACACGCTATGTGCGATTGAAGGCCGCATTAAGTCCCTGATTGCAGCGCGGTTGCCGGTCGCCGAAATTATAGCTGCCTCGCCTACTCGAGATTTCGATTTAATTTGGGGCCGCGGCTACGTCACGGGAGACTTCTTCGTGCGCATGGTCCTGGCAGGGCTGGGGCTCAGTGAGAAGGCGAAAGAAGCGGCCCAAGGTTCTCAATGAGCAGAACGCTCATTGGCTGTATCTGGCAAGTAGGAGTTCGTGATCGGCACATGCACTGCATCGACAATCACTGCTAAGACATGCCGAAATCCGGAACTGGAAGTGGAGCACCCCAAGTGAATGCACAAGACCCTACTTCAAGTGAGGGAGCAAACGCGCTATGGACAGAAAGCCCGGCGTCCTCCTGATCGGGGAAAGCCCACAAGATTCCTCAGAGTTGTCCGCGCGGATGGAGATGCTCGGATGCCAATGCCGCTTTGTATCCTCGTGCCGGGAGGCCCAGCTAGTCGTCCGCGGTCAAGCGTTCGATCTCGTGCTCGGGCCAACGAGGCTGCCCGACGGCAGCCTTTATTCGCTTATGAATCTACTCGAGGGATCGGGCGCCACCATGTTCTATTCCTTCGCGGTGGAGTATGGCTGTTGGTGGTTGCCGGCTCTTTGGCGCGGTCAGAAGTGCTTTGGATCGCCCGCTCTTCGCCCGAGCGAATTCATGTCCTTGCTCAACGAAATGATACGAGAACTTCGAGAGGTCCCAATGACGCCGGAAGGGCTACCACTGCCGGTTTTCCGAGAAAAGCGTTGTCCGATATCGCCTATAGGGAACGCGAAAAGAACGCCTGGTGATTGTAAAACGCCGTGTGTAATCGGAGCCACCCTCGCTACAACGTGGCGAGAACGTGCCTCACAAGAACAAGATGACCGAACAATTATCACCCGAGACACAGAACCAGAGGGTTAAGCAGTCTTCCCCGGTCGAGATTCGCATTGAGAATCTGACCAAATCATTTGGCCGCCATCGAGTGCTCGACGGGATCAACTTGGAAATCAACAGCGGTTTAAATCAGGCTCATTTGGTTACCAAGATAGCTGATCGGGGCATTCCTTCTTGCCCCATTTTGAGAATGGCAGTGGTTTCCAAAGCGCGCTCGCGAATTCCAGTCAAAGTTCACGTTGATTTGGCAGAACTTATGCCGGGCTGGATTCTTGAGGCGAACCGGTTTTTCCTCGCTTTAATGCACCAAAATCGCACCGAAGCCGAGGGAAATCGAGTGCTGTGCTAAGGTATTGGAAATATTGGAGGAGAGGCACCGGTGCTTTAAACCGCTCACCTCATCCCAGCCCCCTCAATCGATCCTCTGCTCGAACCTTAGAGGTGAAAGACCGCATCACATTGGCCTCGGGAATTGTCGCGTTTCTGGTCTGCATAACCGATCGGTCGGTAGGGAAGTTGTTCAAAAATATGCATCACCGTTTTGCCCTGACACAACATCCAACCTTTGCCGGGCAGATTTTTCTGTGGCGCGGAATTGCCGATCAGATTTGATGACAGCTCCGCCTTTTTTCAGCGACGATTTCAGCTAGATCAGTCTCGTTACGGCTTGAAGGCAATCTCTGTATGACTGTTTTGGCGGCAAAGCAGGGTAAATCCACTGGTCTCGAAACCCCGGGCGGCGACGAAATTCGCGCCGGAAGCCCCCTGCCATTCGGCGCACACCAAGAGGAGGAAGGAGTTAATTTCGCATTATTCAGCAGGCACGCGACGCGCGTTTTGCTGGAGCTCTACGAAAGCCCCGATGCCTGTTCGCCCACCCGGGTGATCGACTTGGATCCCGCACGCCATCGAACCGGTGACGTCTGGCATGTGTGGGTGCGAGGTATTAGTGCCGGCCAACTGTACGCCTACCGCATCGACGGACCCTATGATCCGCAACAAGGCCATCGGTTCAACGTAAATAAGCTGCTGCTGGATCCATTTGCGACCGCCCTAGTTTCGGTGAAGAATTGGGATTTTGAAGCCGCTCGAGGCTACGATTCCTCAAGCGAGTTGACTGATCTGAGTTTCTCGACTTTGGACGATCGAAATAGCACGCCGAAGTGCTTGCTGACCGATGCGCATTTCGACTGGGAGGGAGACTTGCCTCTCAAACATTCCGCCGCAGACACGGTAATCTACGAAGCCCACGTTCGCGGATTTAGCATTGACCCTAGCTCGGGTGCCATTCACCCGGGGACCTTCCGAGGTTTAACGGAAAAGATCCCCTATCTGCAAGACCTAGGCGTGACCGCGATTGAGTTGATGCCGGTCCAGGAATTCAACGAAAACGAATTGTCCCGTCTCAACCCGATAAGCAAAGAGCGGCTCAGGAATTATTGGGGCTACAATCCAGCCGCCCTCTTCGCGCCCAAGCAGTCCTATGGAACCCAGGGATCACCTGGGCAGCAAACGCTCGAATTCCGGGAAATGGTCAAGAGTTTTCACCGCGCCGGCATCGAAGTAGTCCTGGATATCGTTTTGAACCACACGTGCGAAGGGAATG
>Ga0307477_10001561_pt1 | contig 18971 bp, 17 predicted proteins | sample atmos_gasesECM2C_FD_203316 | JGI IMG/M metagenome (GOLD analysis project Ga0307477, IMG submission 203316) | Hardwood forest soil microbial communities from Morgan-Monroe State Forest, Indiana, United States - atmos_gasesECM2C_515 | ecosystem: Environmental > Terrestrial > Soil > Temperate...
CCCGCCGTACAGGGATGCCCGTCCGCCACCCGCACGGTCGGTCGCGTCCCGGGGTCCGCCGGGACGCGCACGAGGGTGGACGACCGGGTGCCGTACCACTCGGTGTGGACGCACGCCGCCAGGCTCTCCGGCGGGCGCTCGGTCACGGTGGCCGGCGCGCCGCGGGCCGTGACGGCGGCGTCCGCCCCGCCCCCGCCGTCGGCAACCGGCGCGGCACGCGGGCCCACGCCGCCCGGGATGGTGTGGTCGGCCAGCACGCCGCTCAGCCGGTCCAGCAGGGCGTTGTGGTCGTCGGAGCCCGCGCCGATGTCGCCCAACGCGGCGCGCACGTGGTCGACCTTGGCCGAGGGGCTCCCCAGTGGGTTGTTCTCGAGGATGTGCACGCCCGGGCCGAGCTTCTCCACGCGCAGCCCCGCCTCACCCGAGACGTCCAGGGCGTAGAGCGACGTGCGGTCCCCGACGAGAAGCCACGCCGGGTTGTACTCCGACGGCCGGACCTGTTCGACGAAGGCGCGCACCGCGGCGGCGGCGTCGCGGTGACCGGCCAGCATGAACGGCAGCTCCCCCCGGGTCCGCTTGGACCGGTCCACGCCGTCGGGGGAGGGCCGGTTGGTGAGCCCGGCCACCACCCCGTGCTCGTTCACCGCCAGCCACGTCCCGCCCGCCTCCTCGTCCCGCCCGCCGAGGACGCGCGGGCTCGACTCGCGCAGCACGGTCATGGCGACGGCGGGACGGTCGAGGCGTTCGTCCCGGTTGGCCCCGACCACCAGCGGCGCGGCCGGGTCGAGTCGCGACACCACGACGAGCAGGCACATCGGGACCAGGGTATCTGGCCTCCTCGGAACCTGACACGCCGTCAGATCGATCGCTAAGCTCGGCCCCCATGGGCGCCATCCCGCCGATCGTCTCCGTCGACGACCACGTCGTGGAGCCCGCCACCGTGTGGCAGGACCGCCTGCCGCACAAGTACGCCGACGTCGGGCCGCGCATCGTGCGCGCCCCCATGGGCGAGATCACCTTCGTGGGGGGCAAGCTCACCGTGAAGCCCGGCAGCGAGGGCGACCCCACCGACTGGTGGTACTACGAGGAGCTCCGGCGCCCGCTGCTTCGCCTCGACGCCGCCGTCGGGGTGCCCCGCGAAGAGGTGACCATGAAGGGCGTCACCTACGAGGACATGCGCCCGGGCGCCTACCAGGTCAAGCCCCGCCTCGAGGACATGGACGTCAACCACATCGAGGCGTCGCTGTGCTTTCCGACCTTCCCCCGGTTCTGCGGGCAGACATTCTCCGAGGCGTCCGACAAGGAGCTCGCCGTCTTGTGCGTGCAGGCGTACAACGACTGGATGGTCGACGAGTGGTGCGCCGAGTCGAGCGGACGGCTCATCCCGTTGTGCCTCATCCCGCTGTGGGACGCCGAGCTCGCCGCGGCCGAGGTGCGCCGCAACGCCGAGCGCGGGGTGCGCGCGGTGTGCTTCAGCGAGATCCCTCCCTTCCTCGGCCTGCCGTCGGTGCACGACCCGTCCAACTACTGGGACCCGTTCTTCGCGGCCTGCGCCGAGACCGCGACGGTCGTCAACATGCACATCGGGTCGTCGTCGAAGATGCCGTCGACCTCCGCCGACGCGCCGCCCGCAGTGGGCTCGACCCTGACGCACACGAACGCCACCTTTTCGGTGGTCGACTTCCTGTTCTCCGGCGTTCTGGTCCGATTCCCGACGTTGAACCTCGCCTACTCCGAGGGCCAGATCGGCTGGATCCCGTACATCCTCGAGCGGGCCGACACCGTGTGGGAGGAGAACCGGGGGTGGGGCGGGGTGGCCGACAAGGTGCCCGAGCCCCCGTCCACCTACTTCCGCCGCCAGATCTACGGCTGCTTCTTCGACGACGCCCACGGCTTGCGGTCGGTGGACGACATCGGCGTCGACAACATCACCTACGAGTCGGACTACCCGCACTCGGACTCCACGTGGCCCCACACCAAGGAGATCGCCGAGCGCCAGATGGCCCACCTCGACGACGACACGTGCCACAAGATCGTCCGGGGGAACGCCATCAAGCTGTTCGGCCTCACCCACCTGGCGCCGTAGGGCCGCGTGGACCTGCGCTACTCGGCCGCCGAGCAGGCCTTTCGCGCCGATCTGCGGGAGTGGCTCGCCACCGTGCTGCCCACCCTGCCGCCCCAGCCGTCCTATTTCGACTGGCCCGCCCGGCGCGCCTACGACACGGCGTGGCAGAAGATGCTCTTCGACGCCGGCTACGCCGGCCTCGACTGGCCGATCGAAGTCGGTGGACGCGGTGCCAGCCCGGTCGAGCAGCTCATCTACCTGGAGGAGCTCGAGCTCGCCCACGCGCCCTACGTGGGGGTGAACTTCGTCGGGCTCCTCCACGCCGGCCCCACCGTGGTGGCGGAGGGGACCCCCGAGCAACGAGCCCGGTTCCTGCCGCCCATCCTCCGGGGGGAGGAGGTGTGGTGCCAGGGCTTCTCCGAACCGGGGGCGGGAAGCGACCTCGCCGCGTTGCGCACCAAGGCGGTGCGCGACGGGGACGAGTACGTCGTCACCGGGTCGAAGATCTGGACGTCGCACGCCGAGGTCGCCGACCTGTGCGAGCTGCTCGTGCGCACCGGGGACGAGGACAGCCGGCACCGCGGCATCACGTGGCTCGTCATGCCCATGGACGCGCCCGGCATCGAGATCCGGCCCCTCAAGACCATCGTGGGCACCACCGAGTTCGCCGAGCTGTTCCTCGACGGCGTCCGGGTGCCGGTCGCCAACCGGGTGGGCGACGAGAACGACGGCTGGCGCGTCACCATGGTCACCCTCAGCTTCGAACGCGGCACGGCGTTCGTGGGCGAGGCGGTCCAGAGCATGGAGTTCCTGCGCGACCTCCGGGCGCTGGCCCAGCGGACCGGCGCGTGGGACGACGTCGAGGTGCGACGTCAGGTCGGCCATTTCGGGGCCGAGCTCGACGCGCTGTGGGCCCTGGCCCGGCGCAACGTGTCGCAGGCGGCGCGCACCGGGGTTCCCGGTGTGGGTGGAAGCGTCTTCAAGCTCGCACTGTCCGAGCTACGCCAACGCATCGCGCAGCTCGGCGTGGACCTGGTGGGGCCGGCCGGACTGGTATGGGACCCGCTGCCCGCCGCGGACGGAAGCGGTCCGTTGCGCAACCACCGGCTCGTCAACACGTGGGTGAACGGGTTCTCCCGGACCATCGCGGCGGGGACGTCGCAGATCCAGCGCAACATCGTGGCCGAACGGATCCTCGGCCTGCCGAAGGGCTGAGCACGGATCGTGGACTTCGAGCTCTCCGACGACGAGGTGGCGCTGGCCGAGGGAATGCGGCGGCTGTGCGCGGGCCGCTTTCCTCTCGAGCGGCTGCGCGCTTCAGAGGGCGAGCGAGTCGTCGTCGACCCGGCCGGGTGGGCGGAGCTCGCCGAGGCCGGGGTGTTCGCGTTGCGGGTGCCCGAGGCGTCGGGCGGGCTGGGGCTCGACATGGCGGCCGCCTCGGTGGTGTTCGAGGAGCTCGGCCGGGCTCTCGTCCCGGGACCTCTCGTCTCCTCGCACCTGGCCGCCGGTCTCCTCGACCGGGCGGGCGTGGCCGAAGGGAAGCTCGTGGTGGGTGCCATCGTTCGGCCTCACGCCGACCGCGACCGCACGGCTTCGGTCGTGCCCGTCGTGATCGGACATCTCGAATCGCTCGGCCTGCTTCTCGTCGTCACAGACGACGGCGTGTACGGCATCGATCCGTCGGCGCTCGACGCGGTGCCGGTCGAGCGGTCCCTCGACCCGCTCACACCCCTGTGGCACGTGCAACAGCTTCCGGAGGGGGAGAAGATCGGCGGTGCCGACGAGGCGGCGCGCTTCACCCGGGAGTTCAGGGTGCTCGAGGGCGCCCTGCTAGTCGGAATGGCCGCGGCCACCGTCGACCTGGCGGTCGACTACGCCAAGCACCGCGAGCAGTTCGGCCATCCCATCGGTTCGTTCCAGGCCGTCAAGCACCTGTGTGCCGACATGCTCGTGCGCGGCGAGGTGGCACGAGCCGCAGTCCACGCCGCCGCGGTCACCCTCGACCAGCCCGACATGGGTGACCCTGAACGCGCCGCATCCGGCGCGGCCCTGCTCGCTGCCGAGGCCGCCCTCGCCAACGGCAAGACGTGCATCCAGGTGCACGGCGGCATGGGCTTCACGTGGGAGGTGCCCGCCCATCTCTACGTGATGCGGGCCCGTGTCGTGGCGGCCTCGCTCGGCCACCTGGGCGACCTCGCCGAGTTCGTGGCCGAGCGCTACTGACCGGCACACCTTTGGTTTCGGGGGAGCGATCACGCCATGAACGACGCGAGCGATCGGTGCGCAGCATGACCAGCGGCAAGGAGTCGGTGCAGATCATCCCGGAGGGGAAGGTGGTGTTCGGCATCCAGCTGCCCGTGCAGTCGCAATCGACGATCTACGTCGAGGACTGGGAACTCGGCTCGGGCCCCGACGAGATCGCCCGGGTGGCGCGCCAGGCGGAGGACAGCGGCTTCTTCTACGTGGCGGTGTGCGACCACACCGCCATCCCCCGCCGGCTGGCCGACGCCATGGGCACCACGTGGTACGACACGATCGCGACGTTGGGATGGTTGGCGGGCGTCACCACCCGGGTGCGGCTCCTGTCCCACGTCTACATCGCGGCGCAGCGCCATCCGTTGCGGGCTGCCAAGGAATTCGCCACGCTCGACGTCCTGTCGGGCGGCCGGCTCGTGATCGGGGTGGGCGCAGGACACGTGGTCGAGGAGTTCGGTTTGTTCGGTCCGCCCTTCGACGAACGCGGTGGCGCGCTGGACGAGGCGATCGACGCCATCGCGGCCGCGTTGACCGACGAGTTCCCGGAGCTTCCCGGCCCCCGGTGGCCGGCGCGCGACGTCGGCATCCGGCCCCGGCCCCTCCAGACGCCGCGCCCGCCCATCTGGGTGGGCGGATCGTCGCACGCCGCGCTGCGACGCGCCGCGCAACGCGGCGACGGGTGGCTGCCTCAGACGGTGAAGCGAAGCGACCTGCGCGACCAGGTGGCCCAGCTGGTCGAGATGCGCGAGCAGTTCCGCGACGGGGCGCCGATCGCGATCGGCGCGCTGGCGGGGACGTACTACCTGGGCGAGCCTGGCTTCGAGCCGCCGCGGGGGACTGTGTCGGGGAGTGCGGCGCGGATCGCCGAGGACGTGGCCGAACTGGCGAAGCTGGGCGTGTCCCATGTGCAACTGCGGTTCCCGAGCCGGTCGGTCGACGAGCTGTGCGACCAGATCGCCGGCTTCGGCCAAGAGGTTCAGCCTCTGCTGCCTGCTTGACACGGCGGCTCATTTGCAACGGGGGCAGGGGCGAGATCCGGACCTGGACGGCGGTGCGCGTCAGTTGACGGAGGCCCCTCACCGACGGGACGAGCACCCATCGAGGAGGACCCCTGCCAGGAGGCGACAGCCGGAACGCCGTAAGGTTGCGGCCCATGCTCTTTTTGCACGAGGTTCACCAGGTCAAGGGAGCGGCGGAAGAGGAGTTCGAAGCCGCCTTCCGGGACGAATGGATGCCGGTTCTCGGCAAGAGTGAGGACGCCCGGCTGCTGTGGTACTGCCACCATGCCCACGGGAGCGGTCCGGCCTACAACGTGGTGACGATCACCGCGTTGCGCGACGGCGCCGCGTGGGAGGACCTCGCCCGGCGGATCCAGCGCGGCGACCTGCAGGCGTGGGCCCGCCGTGTCGACGAGCTGCGCCACGACCTCACCGGCAAGCTTCTCTTCGGCGTGTCGTGGTCACCTATGGGCGAGCTCGACCTGGCGAGTGTTCCGGTGGACGGCGCGTCGCACGAGCTGTCGATCTACATGGAAGACACGGGGTGGCCGCACGCCGCCATCGACGACTACGTCGAGTTCTGGGGGAAGGGGTACTACGAGCCGATGAAGGAGCGGGCGGCAGGCCTTCTCGATATTCAGGCGGTCTTCCAGGTCGCGTTCGGGACCGGCCACCGCAAGGAAGCGATCCTCATGCAGAAGATCGTGAGCGACCGCGCCCTTCTCCACCTTTTGACGCACGACACCGATCCGGAGCACCGCCGGCCGGGGCAATTCATGCACGACGCGCTCGCGTACCGCGACCGGTGGGAGAGCAAACTCCTCCGTACGAGCAGCTGGTCGCCCCTGTACTGAGGGGGTTCGGGCCGTCGAGGATCCGTCAAGCCGAGGGCTGACCGCGTTCAGGCTCGGATGCCGGTCACCACGAATCGCTCGACGGCTTGGAGGTGACCACCGGTCGATGCCACGACGGTGAGGGCGGAGCCGGGTGCGGCCGAGAAGGTAACGGACACGCTCCACGGAGAGCGCTGTCCTCCCGCGGCTCGGCAACAGGCCGTGCCCGCCGGGCTGCTCGCCTGCACGGGCCAGACGGCGACCCGGATGCTCTCGTCGACCCCGGTGATGGTTCCGGCCGTGACCAGCGGAGAGGTCGCATGCGATCCGTACGCCGGTTGTGTGATGGTGAAGTCGGGCCCGTCGTCGGTGCCGACCACCTCCCACGGTACGTCGGTCCCCGCTCCCAGGCGGACGAGATGCACCACAGCGGAGGTGACGGGGCCGCCGTTCGGGTTGAGGAAGCCGACGGCGACGTGGGCACCCGATGTGTTCTCGGTGTCAGAGAACGTCTGGTCGACGCCGGAGAGACCGAGGTAGCGGACGAACGCCAAGGAGGTTTGGCGCGCGTCGACGTGCCACGGCTCGTGGCCACCCGAGCGGTAACTCGCCTGCCACTGGGCGGCGTCCGCCTCGGAGGCGAACGGGTACAGCCGGACGTAGGAGCCAGGACCGCCGCCGGGAGTGGACGGAACCGAGGTCGTCGTCGATGGGCCGGAGGAGGACGTTGTCGTGGTGGACCGGGGGGAGGTGGTCGAGCTCGAAGAAGCGGCCGACCGACCGCCGCCGCAGCCGGCCGTCGCCGTGACGACCAGCACACCGGCGATCCCCAGGGCCCGGAAGCGGGTGATCCGGAGCCCCGCGCTACCAACCATCCCTGACCCCCCTCCTCGCCATTCGGAACCGCAGTTCAGGCCACGCCGGCACTTCGAGCGTGGCTCTCTGCTCTAGTTTGGCCGGTCGTGACGGTGTCGCTGAGCGACGCAGGTTCCGAGGACCATTCCGGCTCGAATCCCGGGGACCGCGGCGAGGTGCGCGGATCGTGAGCGCAGGACGAAGTGCCTCGACTTCCACCGCGGCGCGCCCCGCCGCGATCGACCACCCGCCGAACTCGGGCGACGGCGGTGGCAGGCGGAGGCGCCGGCCGCGGCGATTCAGACCTCTTGTCATCGGGGTGGTGGTCGTCGCCGCGGCGGCGGCCGTGGTGGTGATCGTGACGCGCGTCCCGCCTGAGGCCACTCCGTCCGCTTGCACGGTGGCGACCAGTTCCGCGGGCGGGTCGTCGAACAGCACGTATTCGATCAGCCCCGACCAGGCGCAGAACGCGGCCATCATCGGCGCGGTGGCGCGGCGCAAGGGGCTGCCCGACCACGCCGTGACGGTGGCGCTGGCGGCGTCGCTCCAGGAGTCGAAGCTCCTCAACCTTCCCTACGGAGACCAGGACTCGGTCGGCCTCTTCCAGCAGCGTCCGTCCCAGGGGTGGGGGACGACGGCGCAGATCATGGACCCCAACTTCGCGGCGACCGCCTTCTACGACCATCTCGCCGCCATCGACGGATGGCAGGCGATGCCGGTGACCCAGGCCGCCCAGCTCGTCCAGCGGAGCGCGGCCCCGAGCGCTTACGCGGTGTGGGAGCCCGAAGCGCGGGCGCTGGCGCGCGCGTTGACGGGCGAGGTCGCGGCCGGCTTGACGTGCCACCTCGACCGCTTCGGGGGGCTTGCCCCACCGTCCGACGCCCTCGGGGTCGCGGCCAGCCAGGAGATGGGGTCGAACCTGATCGGCGTGCCGCTCAGCACCAAGAGCGGCTGGCAGGTTGCGGTCTGGGCGGTCGCGCACGCGTACAACTACCACCTGGGTTCGGTGACGTTCGCCGGCTGGCGATGGAAGGTGCGATCGGGCACGTGGCAACAGGTGGCAAGCGGTTCTGTCGCCGCGGCGCCAAGCGCCGTCGTGGTGGGCTGACGCTCCAAGTTCTCCGTCGGGCGCGCTGCGCGGTGCCGTCGGACGTGTGGCGGGTCGCGCCGACCGGTGGGACCCTATAGCGGTGTTCGAGCGCTTCACCGACCGGGCCCGACGGTCCCTGGTGCTGGCCCAGGAGGAAGCGCGCCTGTTGCAGCACAATTTCATCGGTACCGAGCACCTCCTGCTCGGGCTCCTCGCCGAGGCAGAGGGCGTCGCGGCCCTCGCTCTGTCCGAGCTGGGGGTCACGCTCGTCGACGCCAGGCAAAAGGTCAAGCAGACGTTGGGGGCGACGGAAGCCCCCATGGGTTCTCCGCCGTTTACGTCCCGCGCCAAGAAGGTCCTCGAGCTCTCCCTCCGAGAAGCGCTGCAGCTCCACCACAACTACATCGGGACCGAGCACATCCTGCTCGGATTGGTGCGCGACGGATCGGGTGTCGGCGCCCACGTGCTCGAGGGCCTCGGCGCTACTCACGAGAAGGTCCGCACGCAGGTCATGTCGCACCTCACACCGCCGGGATGGACGGCGGCGTCACCCCGCCCCGTTCCCGAAGAGCGGTACAGGCGGTTCATCCGGAGCCTGCCCGGTCCGGCCACGACGCGTGCTGTCACCGGAGGTGCGATGCGGGTGTTGTCGGTGGAGATCTACGACTCCGCCGTCGCCGTGTCGGTGCTCGTTTCCCACGAGCTCGTGGCGAGCGTCGAAGAGTCCGAGGAGGTGCGCCCGCGGCACTGGAGTAGAGGCGAGGACGCCAGGAACCCGATCCTCTCCGACGACCTCGGCACCTCCTACGAGCCCGGGAACGGCGTCTTCGGGGGCGACATCTCGGAGTTCCATGTGCGTCGGGTGTACGAACCGGCGCCCCCGTCCGGCGCCCGCCGTCTGACAGTGAAATATGGCGCCGTCGAGGGCATCGAGATCGAGCTCCCGGCAGAGGAGGCGGTGGTCGATGACCGATGACAGCGAGCTGGCCGGGCTTGATCCCTTCGACCTTCTCGATCAGGAGGCAGAACGGCTGGATGCTTTCTTGAGCGCGCTCGAACCATCGGGTTGGGCTCGTCCGTCGCGGTGCGCGGGCTGGTCGACCCGCGACATGCTCGGGCACCTGGCGGCGTCGGAGGAGTACCACCGCGCCTGCCTCGACGGAACGGTCTCCGAGCTCCTCACACGATGGGCCGAGCGAGGGGGGACGGACCTCGACTCGGGCAACGCGCTCGGCGTGGCGGATTACGCGTCGCTCTCGGCGAGCGAGGTGCTCGAGCGGTGGCGGGCCATGGGGGCGGAGAACCGCCGTCGATTCCGTGAACGGGGGAACGGAACCGTCGACTCGTCCGTCGGCGACTACCCCAGTCGTTGGCAGGCCTTCCACGTCGCCTCCGAGCTCGCCACCCACGCCGACGACATCGGTGTGCCGATCTCCGACGACGAGCGCCCCGATCGGCAGGTGTGGCGGGCCCGGTTCTCACGCTTCGCGCTGACCGAGGCGAAACCCCAGCTCGACATCCGAAGTGCGAACGGGCGGACGATCGTCACCGACGGCAACCTGACTGCGGACGTCGACGACTCCGAGCTCATCGAGGCCGTGATGGCACGGTTCGACGAGGCCGGGCCGGTCGACGCCGACATCCGAGCACTTCTGTCGACGATGCCCTGATCGAAGGGGAGGTCGTGACGGAGCACGAGATCGACATCTATGTGGCCGCCCTGGAGGAGCCCAAGAGGTCGACGCTGCAGGCCCTGCGCGACGCGATCGTCGGCAGATCCCTGGAGTTCACTTCATCTGGGGATGTCTCGCGTCAAACGGGGATGTATGGAGAGAATTCGTAAAAGGCTGATGGTGAACCGGATCCCGTGGTGGGCCTTGGCGTCCGCCAGCGCTGCACCGGTGCTACTAGTAGGTGGCTGGACACTCGCCGAGTTAAGGCAGCCACCCGGCTACAACCCGGTTCGCGACACGATTAGCGCTCTTGCCGCCCACGGCGCCGCCGATCGTTGGATCATGACGTCGGCTCTAGCCGGCTTGGGTGCCTGCCACGTCGTCACGGCAGCGGGCTTGCGACCTGCGCGACGATCCGGCCGCGTGATTCTTGCTGGTGGAGGTGCGGCGACGTTGATGGTCGCAACGTTCCCTCAGCCCGCCCGTGGCAACTCCGTGGCGCACACCGTCGCCGCCACCCTCGCGTTCGTGGCTCTCGGTACATGGCCCGTGTTCGCCGCGCGCCGTCGACTGGTGGCGCCCCTCCTCATGCGCTTCCCGTCCGCCGCGGCCTCAGTGGTCCTCCTAGGACTTCTGGTGTGGTTCGCAGTCGAGCTCCACGGCGGTCAGCGTGGACTCGCCGAGCGCGCAACAGCAGGCGCACAGGCGCTGTGGCCTCTGGCCGTTGTGATCACCACCCGGCGAGCCCTCGCTCGGGCGGTCTGAATGTGACAACTAAACAGCGCAGCTGGGCCCGGGCGGCGGCGACCGTGTCGAGCTCGGCCGCGTCGCGGGCGACCACTTGGGCGTGCTCGACGTACATCCACGCCGAGGCTGCTGACGACACGATGAGGACGGCGGTGGCAATGACCGGGAGCAGGGCGACAAGTGTGCGTGCTTGCTCCCCGGCGGGCCATGACGAGGCGGCTCAACCGGTGCCGGGCGACTCCGAGTTGGAGGTTGGGTCAGCCGGAGACGTTGATCCGGTAACGCCGTGCATTTGCGCCTCGACAGATCGGGAGAGGAACACCTTGAGGATGTCGGCGCTCAGCGTGCCGATCTGTTCGGTCGTCCGGTCGAAGTCGACGATCAAGGCATGGGTGGTGAACCCGGAGAACAGGAGCGCAAAGGCCGAGACCAGGTCGTCGGGGGGTTCGCCCGTTCCTCCCGCGGCTCGCCACGCGACGCGGGTGAGGTATCCAATCCCTCTCCGTCGGTACTCTCCCCGCAGCGCGGCTACTTCGCGGCGCACCGGCGAGCTCCGGTGAATGGCCGCGTGGATGTCCCAGAACGCCTCTCCCATGATCTCGGCGTTGCGCGAGTGGATCGTCCGGGCGAGATGTTCCAGCCAACCGTCCATGTCCTTTACGGGTGACGGCCCCTCGACCCGCCCACCACAGGCGTCGAACATGGCTCTGACCGTCACGAGCATCAAGGCGTCATGGCTGGCGTAGTGGCGAAAGATCGTTCGTTTGCTGACGCCACAGCATTGGGAGATCTCTTCGATGGTGGCGTCGAACCCGTGCCGGGAGACGACCTCCATCGCACCCTCGAGGATGCGCGTGCGCGTGAGATCGCGTTTGCCTTCCGCCAACGAAGGAGACGGTCGTGGCTTGTCGCTCACGGCCGCCGCGGAGTCCTAAAGATGACCGCCCAAGTGGTCACCTTCGTCTGCCATCACAAGCTTCGCCGCCGCACACTTCGGGTGAGTTTGCACTGTCTCGACGTCCCACACAATGGCCTTCGGTACCGGGACACTCTTTGGCTCTCCGATTTACGAAGCAATTGTTCCGGGGGTGTCCGCAAGGTCACGCCTGTGATTCATCAAAACTCCCAAACCGCCTCGTCCGCCCCCGATCTGCAGCCGGGCGCGATCAGTGCGCTCTGGTCCAAAGCGGGAGCGCCTCTTCGCTCCCGTCGGAACGCTTGAACCTTTTGAAGGTGACCTCGACGGGTTCGCCGATGCGAATTGACGTCGGGTCGACGTCGTTGAGCTCCCCGTCCGGTCCGGCCACGAGATTGCCGACGAGGCGGAGGTTCGGATCCTCGTCGAGCGTGACCACGATGACGTTGTAGGGCGCCAGGTCCGAGTACGGCTGGAGGAGCGGGGGGTGGGGGACGACGAACGACCAGATCGTCCCCTTGCCCGACACCTGCGTCCACGCCCGGCCGGTGGACCGGCACGAGGGGCACATAGGCCGCGGTGGATGGCGAAGCCTTCCGCAGTTGGTGCACACCTGGATGCGGAGTTCGCCCGCCAGGGTGCCCTCCCAGAAGAACCGGCTCTCTTCGTCGACGGCCGGCATCAGGTAGCCGTCCTCCGACGGCCCGAGGTTCGCCACGTAGCCACCCGAGAACGCAGCTGCGTTGGTCATCGGCCGTCCCCTCCGTTCACGCGGCTTTCCCAGTCCGTCATCGGCGCAGCAGGAGCGCGCTCGTCGGCACGCCTTCCCCTGAGGTGACGAGACAGGTCTCGGCTCCCTCGACCTGGGCCGTCGAGGTTCCCCTCATCTGGCGTACGCCTTCGTTGATGAGGTTGAACCCGTGCACGTACGCCTCGGACAGTCCGCCTCCCGAGGTGTTGACCGGCAACGAGCCCCGGCCCCACTCGAGGTTGCCGTCCTCGGTGAACGCGGCCGCGTCTCCCCGCTTGCAGAACCCGTAACCCTCGAGCGAGAGGAGGATCAACGGGGTGAAGGCGTCGTAGATCTGCGCCACGTTGACGTCCTCGGGGCCGAAGGCGGCATTGGCCCACAGGCGGCGGGCACACGCCCAGGCGGGTCCGGTGAGGGGGTCGTCGTTGAAGAAGTTCACCATTGTCTGATGCTCAGGAGGCAGGCCCTGGGCGAAGGCGTGCACGTAGACCGGTGGATGGCGAAGGTCACGGGCTCGCTCCGCCGAGACGACCACGCACGCCAGCGCGCCATCGGTCTCGAGGCAGTTGTCGAACAGGCACAACGGCTCCGACACCCAGCGCGAGTTCATGTAGTCGTCCCTGGACATCGGCCGGTCGTACATCAACGCGGCGGGGTTCATGTTGGCGTGCTTGCGCACCGCCATGGCCACGTTGGCCAAATGGTCACGCGTCGCCCCAAACTCGTGCATGTACCGGCGCGTGAGCATCGCGATCTCGTCGACCGGTCGGAGCAGGCCGAAGGGCCGCGTGTACCCACCCGGCACGCGTAGTTGGACCGAGGTGCTGGTCCACGGGCGGGGACCCGATCCCCGCTTGCGGGATCGCCAGGCGACGGCCACCTCGGCTTGCCCGCTCGCCACGGCCAGCGCGGCGTGCCCGACCACCCCGCACCCCGCGCCGCCCCCGTACCCCACCTGGCTGAAGAAGGTGACCTCCCCGCACCCGATGTTGCGGGCGATGTCGACTTCCTCGGTCGCCTCCATCGTGTACGAGCACAGGGCGTTGACCTCGGAGGGGTCGATGCCGGCGTCGGCGCAGGCGTCGACGATCACCTGGCAGGCGAGCTCGGTCTCGGAGGGCTCGAGGTGCTTGGCGAACGGCGTCTGCGCGATGCCGGCGATGGCCGTGGCGTCCTGGAATCCGACTGCCGGGCTCATCGAACGTCCTCCGTCTCCATATGGCTCGATCCCAACTCACCAAGGGAAATTCGTCGCCCTGGCGTCCAACTCCTGGTGAGGGCGGCTGGGTCCCGACACACCCCGGGCCGGGCCAGCCTGCCGCACGGTAGCAGGCTCCCCGAATCCTCCGTCCACAAGTCGAGTACGTCAGCATCGCGGAAAGACGCGGTCCGGACTGCCACGACGCAGACGCGCCGGCGGCAACCAGCCGGTTGGCGGCTTTGTGCAGAAGCCGTCGCTGGCCAGCGAGTTCCGTCGTGAACGAGCGGGGTACCAAGGGTCCGTACGGAAGCCGCTTTCGTCTGCTTGGACTATGTGAAAATGCACGCGGCGCGACCCGGGGAGGGGGTCGAAGCGACCGGTGGGCAGCATGACGCTTAGTGGGGACTCGGGGAAACGGCCGGGTAACGATGGCCCCGGGGGTATAAGAGGGTTGTCTCGTGGCACATAGGTTTCGGAACCAACAAGGGCACGTTCGGAGGGGCGCGGGCCTCCTCTTCGCCCGTTTTCAGTCTTGCCTCGTTGCTTGGATCTCGAGTGGGCAGGGCCGGGAGACAGCCGACCGTCTTTGGGACACGCGAATCGTCGTGGGGGCACGGGCAGGAGCCAGGGAGTAACGGTGGATGACTTCTACCTAGCCCGTCGCCAACTGCTCTTCGGTGCCGGTGCAACACTTGGAAGCGCCGCCGTGCTTCGTAGAGTGGGCGGAGCGCACACGGCACTTGCCGGGCCTGGTCAAACTGCCGTACTTCACGTCTCCGGTAACGGTAGCGATGCGAACGACGGGAAGACTGATGCGACGGCGATGCGCTCGCTTCAAGCGGCGTATACGGCTCTTCCTTCAGAAGGCGGGACCATCCTGGCCGCTCCCGGGCGCTACGACGTGAGGGGAGGTCTGGCGTTCGATCGGACCAAGCCTGTGTGGATCGTTGGCACCGTCAAGGCGCACAGATTCGTCACCTCCAACGCGAGGTTCACCGATAGCCCCTACCCGGCGGGGAATGCCGCTGTGCTCTTCACATCGGCACACGCTCCTTCACTGGTGACGACGAATATCCCGGCGCAGGGTGCTTCGAGCTATGGGTTTCGGTTCACCAATCTCGTCTTCGAATTCTCTGATCCACGGACGAAGTATGGAATCGATGCGAACAGCGTGAATATGGGCGAAGTCGACGAGTGCCTCTTTTGGGCCGACATCATTTCAGGTCCGGCGGCTATCGACGCGGTCGCGATCAAGGTCTACACCGACAATGTTCGCGGTGACGACGCCTCATGGTGGCGGATCCATGACAACGTCGTTGCCGGTATGGCCTTGTGTCTCATGGGAAACGACACCGGAACCCGATTCAACTGCAATCAGCATGTGATTCGAGACAACATCTGTGTCGGAACCAGCCATATCCTCACTGGCGCGAGGCCTGCCATACGAGTCGTCGGCGGCAATCGTTGCGTCGTGCGAGACAACGACGTCGAGGCCTACCACATCGGTATTCAGTTCCAGGGTTGTTGGATGTGCGTCGAGGACTCCGACGGCGGCGAAGTGGTCGACACATTCGTCGACCTTCTGGGCTGTAACGGATGTCGGATCAGCCCAATAGGGATCTCGACCCCCACGGCAGTACTGCCCAACGCTCTGCTCGTCCGCGGTGATAGCAACACGTACGGCAACGTCATCACCGCGGCCGGTGCCTACAACGGCGCCCAGACTCGTACGTATGCGGGTGCCTCCAAGGCGCTGTCGCTTGTCAGACCTGAGAACATCGTGATCGCCCCGGGGTAACACGTCGATCTCAGCGGCTGAAGGCCCCCAAGTGCGCTTAACAACTGACGATCAATTCTTCTCGGGCCGGTGGTCCACATCGACATAGAGTGGGCGGTGGTTACGGAAAGCACGCGGCGCCCAGCGTCGTGTATGGCTGCGTCGGCGGGTGCTGGGAACCTCAACTCCGAAGGAGAGCCGGCCCATTCGTTTCCCGACAAGGCGTTCCCGGTCGTTCGTCCTTGTGGTCGCTGGCCAATTGGTGGTGATCGGCGTCGTCGCGTCGTGCAGCACGGGCGTCAGTCCCGCGGCGCGTTCTGGAGCGCCGAGCGTCTCGAACGGTGCCTCCCGTGTCACGACGGCAGGTACGGCCTCGACGTCGGTTCCATCCGTGCAGGCGCAGGGCCCCGCCACCAAGGTCCACCCTCCTGACGGCTACTACGTCCGAGGCGTCGATCGTGTCGACGGTCGCCTTCTTGTGGTCGACAGTACGGCGAACGCCCTGCGCCAGAGCTCTGACTGGGGAGCGACGTGGAGCGGGAACAAGGGACTGCCCAGTGGCGTGGGCATCACCCAGGTCAGCAAGCTCGTTCGTTTCGGAAATTACATCTACCTGCTCGCTACCGGCTCGCCGTCCGCGGGCGTATGGCGCGCCCCACCGGCGACCGGTGACACCCCCTATGTCTGGTCGCCACAACTTCTCGCGCTGACGCGGGGCGCCACTGCGATCATGACGGATCTCGAGGTGTCAACATGGGGAGCGAACGACTACCTCTACTCCGGTGACTACGGCGACCCGGTCGGCGGCCCGAGTATGTGGCGGATCAGCCTGACAGACGCCAATGGCGCGGGCACGACCTGGGATCGCATCTATGGGCCCGATCGTCACCAGCGCCACATCCACGCGGTGGCACCCGACCCGTACAACCGCGGACAAGTCTGGGCAACCCTTGGGGATGGTGGGACTCGAACCGTCCTTCGCTCCCTTGACTATGGGGCGACGTGGTCGGTCGTCATCGCTGACTACCACTGGCAAGGCGTCCAGATCAGCTTCGACCCGAGATACGTCTATATCGCCCTCGACCAGCCCGGATTCACCTATTACGTCATCGACCGGGCGACCCTGCAACCACACATCGCTTCCCCCAATAGCCACGCGGAGCTCGCCATCCCCCCTCCGGCACCTCCCGGGGCGCGCTATTACGCCATCGCGAACTTTGGTGCCGTCGACCCGACGACCGGCGCGTACTACTGCGTCGCGAACGACACAGCGTCGTCGGGGAGCTGGATGGGCATGTTCTTCGACCGCAGAGTGGGAATGCCCGTCCAGGTCCTTGATCGTGGTGGGCCCGGTATCAACATGAACGGGGAGATCTTCATCGCGCATGGCACGGTCTACTCCGGGACCTGGCAGCACCTCGCGGTTGTCTCGTGACCGGCGAGCTACCGGGTCGGTCGACCGCGTCGATTGCACAGAGGCGGTCGCGTTCTCCACATTCACCCGACGTGCGGGCCTTGGGCCACCGGCTCCGAGGAGCGGCTGCACTCCTGGCACGACCGGAGCTCCGAGCCCATCCAGTCCGAGCGGTCATCAGGCGTTTCAGATGGGATGCGCACTGGCGCCTCCGGCCCGACAGCCCGTTCAAGCTCCGGCGCTGGGAACACGGCATGACGATCTCGTTGTCCCACACGGGGGCAGCCGCCCAGATCTATTACCGGGGGGGCTCGTCTGCACCGCTGTCGAGGCTGATCTCTCGTGTGCTCGGCCCTGGAATGCGCTTCCTGGATGTGGGTGCACATGTCGGCGAGTACTCCCTCTTGGCGGCGCGTCTGATCGGTCCGGAGGGCCGTGTCGATGCAGTCGAGCCGCAGGAGGCCCTCACCCCGCTCATCGAAGAGAATGCCCGCCGCAATCGACTCGGCAACATCCTCGTGCACCCGGTGGCTCTTGGTGCACGAGACGCACAAGGTCAACTCCGTGCTGATCAGAAGAGTGGGGGAGCCTGGCTGACCGGAGGCATGGGCGGCGAAAGCGTCACACCTGTCGAAGTCCTTTCACTCGATTCATTCCTCAGGAAGACGGGCAGCCAGCCGATCGATCTGGCGAAGATTGATGCCGCAGGAAACGAGGCAGCGGTCATCCGAGGGGGGGAGCGCACCCTTCGTGGATCAGGCCTGCCGCGACTCGTGTACAAGTTGTACAGCCCGAGGGTGGTGTCCGAGCGGGTCGGGCTCCCGGTCGATGCCTTTGAATTGTTGCTGGACTACGGCTACCGACAGTGGGTCGTGCTCGACGAGCTGACAGAGGTGACCAGCCAATCGGCGGTGCACAGGGTCCTGCCGGTGGACTGGTACTCGGTACCGGTGTTCGCAACAAAGGAATCCCAGGGCCCTGACTACCGCTCATCGACCCAATGAGAGAGGTCTCTCTCCAAGAGTTCGCTGAGGCGGCTCACGTCGGCACGAAAGACGTCGTTGAGCCGGAGGCGCAGACTGGCGGAGATCTCTGGTCGCGCCACATGGCGGGTGTTCAGCGTAATGATGCCGCGGCGAAGCGAACCGGGCACAACGCGCTTGGCGACCTTGCGGACTCGACCGGTCGAGTGGAAGAGGACCTGTTGAAGGGCCCGGCTGCGAGCGGTGCGATTGGGGTTGATCACCGAAAACACAGGTTGAAAGCCCGGGTCGACACCGAGGAATTGCAACGCCGTCCGATACTCCGAGGCGGGATCCCGGCAGAAGTCGTCGTAAACGATCACTCGGACGCGGTCGCGACCGAAGACCTCGATGTAGCGGCGGACTTGATCACTGAACGAGGCGACATCTGTGTAGAAGAGAGCTTCGACATAGCTGTTGGCGGCGTTTTTCGGAATTCGGGCTCCTCGTCGGCGTTCCGCCTCAGCTGCGAGTGCGGATTCGAGATCGGCGAGGTCCTCGATGGACTCGTAGAGCAACTCGCTGTGCCAAGCGGGAAGAACGTCGACGGGGTTGCGAAGCATGATCAGGATGGAAGCGTCAGGCCGAGCCCGGTGAATCTCCCTGGCCGCCAGGCGAGACTGCAGATAGGCGGTGTGCGCAGTTCCGGCGTGTCGTTCACCGCGGCGATCGCGAAAGAACTCGAGGAAGTCCTCTCGAGACAGTCGGCTTCGGTAGCTCAGGTCCGACCCGAAGTAGATCAGCTCTTTGGTTGCGGGTAGGTAGAGCTCAGGATGGCTTCGGAGGAACTGGTACATCGCTGTGGTCCCACACTTCGGGGCGCCGACGATATAGAAGTCGGGGAAGTCGGGTTGCGCCACCACGGACAGTCTAGGTAGCTCCGCGATGGCGCCGCCCCCGGACACGACGACTGCGGACGGGACCAACGTGGTTACCTCGCCCCGTATTCGGCTGCCCCTTCGCCAGGGTGGTTGGGCTCTGGCCGATCAGGTGCTCTCGTCGGGCACCAATTTCGTGATGGTAATCATCATTGCGCGGCTGGTTGGGCCCCGCCTGTACGGGTCGTTTGCGCTCGCGATATCGACGTGGCTGATACTCCAAGGCGTTGTTCGTGCTGCGCTCATTCAGCCATTCGTTGTCGAGGCCTCTCGACAGGGGCGTTCTTCCTTCAGAATGAGCACACGACGGGCGAGCGGCGCGGTGGTCGCAATCGGTGTACTGGGCGGGATCGTCATGGCTGCCATCGGGATCCTTCTCGGCCCGCGTACGACGGAAGGGTCAGCGTTTGTGACGCTGGGGATCCTCGCGCCGTTCCTCGTTCTTCAGGACTTTTGGCGATTCGCGGCATTTGCGCGCATGCGCGCCCCCGCTGC
>Ga0307477_10001562_pt1 | contig 18947 bp, 19 predicted proteins | sample atmos_gasesECM2C_FD_203316 | JGI IMG/M metagenome (GOLD analysis project Ga0307477, IMG submission 203316) | Hardwood forest soil microbial communities from Morgan-Monroe State Forest, Indiana, United States - atmos_gasesECM2C_515 | ecosystem: Environmental > Terrestrial > Soil > Temperate...
AATCGCCGTCCGCCTCCCGCTCCGGGTCCGTGGCCGCGACTCCCGCGGCATCGCCTTCGAGGAAGACACTTCCAGCGAAAATTTGTGCCGCAGCGGAGCCGCTTTCCTGACGCGCTTCGATGTCGCCATCGGCTCCGATCTGGAGATTCGCATTCCTATCTCTCGCTACGCCTCGCGCCGCGGCGAATCCGACTTCCAGACCCAGGGCCGCGTCGTCCATGTCGCCGAAGAACAGCCCGACGGCGAACGCCTCGTCGGCGTGCAGTTCACCGGCCCGCGCTTCCACCGCGTCTTCCGCCCCGAATCCGCCGCTTAACACCTCTCCGTTTTCTCTTTTGTAGGGGCCGCCTTCCGAGGCGGGCCGTTCATCGCTTCGGTCTTCGTAGCGGCGGCTTTATGCCGCCATCTTCACCGCGCCGTCGCCACCGCTACCCCAAATGTGTCATCCCGAGCGATGCGAGGGACCTGCTTTTCGTCAGGGCACGGCTTCAGCCGTGCCGTAACCCACATGAAATCAACGTGGCTTTAGCCGCTGAGGAATTGCTCTTCCCGCTGCCTGCTGACCCATAGCTTGCCCGCGGTGGAGACCCCAAAAGCCGCATTGTTGCGAAGAAGGTTCGCCGCTTATGAGCAGGCCAGTCGTCCATATTTTCCAACATTGCCGGGCTTGACCAGTTCATCTTGTGCTACTAGTATTGAGTTGCTGCTGTCGCTCCGGCGACAGCTTCATCCGGTTACGAGGGCCGTCAGGCCTGGGGAGCCGGAGCGACAGTTGAAACTGTCAAGCTGAAAGTTGGAAGCAATACAGACACTTGGTAGCAGTAACATCAAGTGGGTCATGTTGTAACCTCCGCAGGCTGTGCTGGCGCATAGCGCTAACACGACAGTATGCAACAACGAGTCGAAGGACTAGCAGGCTAGAGCTGGCCACCGCTGGCTCGCGACAAACAGTGCGGGGTGATGCGTTAACGGTATGCTAGCAGTTGCATCGCCCCCTCTCGACCCTCGACGAGTGGCGAGATGGAAGAATGGCACCTCAGTAGAAGTGACCTCAAGAAGTACCCTCATTTCGATCCACTAATTTCAGCCGAAGAAGGCGAGGCTTACGCAACCGACAAGCAACGCGTCGCACGACACGCCTTTTTTCCCTTCATTCAGTATTCGCAGCGGTGGACGCGATTTCCCAAGCAAGGCGAGAAAAGACCGCCCAAAAAGCGGCCCATTCGATATGCAGCACGTCAGGATGCGTATATTTTTTCTTACTATCGGCATCTTTTGTCGCAAAAATATGAAGCGGAACTTGTGCGCCTAGGCCTTGACGCAAGCATTTTAGCTTATCGTCACATCCCCATATCGAACGGTCTGGGGGGTAAATGCAACGTCCATTTTGCGCACGATGCATTCTCCAAGATCCGACAGCTTGGCGACTGCTGCACAATCGCCCTGGATATCAGCGCATATTTTGAATCCTTAGACCATGGCAGACTAAAGGATCTCTGGTCCCGTATGCTCGGAGTTGAGAGACTGCCAGCTGACCACTTCCAAGTCTTTAAGGCCATTACCGGATATGCTTGGACCGAAAAAGTGGAAGTTTATGAGCGTCTCGGTCACTTCGGCGAGAAAAAAACAACAGGCGGGAAGTTGATAAAGGGATACCTTACCCCGTACAAGAAAATGCCAAAGTGTCTTTGTACAGGTAGCGTATTCCGGGAAAAAATTGCTGGCAGCAGCGGCCAAAAAACAATTATCAAAAAGAATTCCAAACCGTATGGAATACCTCAGGGAGCGCCCGTCTCTGATTTGCTCGCAAACCTTTATCTTATCGATTTTGATAGCACCGTTGCCCATTGGGTTCGAGATGTTGGTGGCGCATACTTTAGGTATTCCGATGACATTTTGATTTTGGTGCCGGGCGACGAAAAAGAAGGCCTAAGCCTGATGGAACGAACCCGTGCACTCATTGGCAATTTTGGCGCCGAACTCAAGATTAAGAAGGAAAAATCGTCCCTGTTTGTCTTTCAGCGGGATGGAATCTACCAGAAGTTTCAATTGTTTCAAGGGACTCAGGGCAGAAATGGACTCGAATACCTCGGCTTTCGATACGACGGCAAGCACGTCTATCTGCGGGACGCGACGCTCTCGAATCTCCTCCGCAAGATCGCCCGCGCCGCCTATGGCGATGCGGAGGCTTGTGCCAAAAGGTATCCCGACAAAGAGGCCGCCGAGCTCAGAAAACTTTTTAATTACGAACGGTTGATCAAGAGGTTCGGCAGGGCAGAAGACTTCGGCGAAATGCAGCGGGAGTACAGGAAGTGGACTTTTTGGACTTATGCAAAACGGGCCTCCACTGTCTTCGGCACACTGGGCAAACCGATTCTGCGCCAACTGAGAAGGCACCGCGATTTTATCCATCGGCGCGCTGATAAGGCATTAGAAGGTGCCGTAATTCGGCGCGAGAGGCGAAAAACTTCGCGATAGATATAATCTGAGTGCGTCCAGTCCATCGAATTTGCAGGATGCCACGGCCGACGATGCTCCCTACGGTTTCCCCGCTCATGCTCACCCGTGATATAACGTTATCCGTCAGGAACGGACAGGCGGGTGGCCCATATACGACCCGTCAAGACGCCTTTGCATGGCCTAGTGGTTGGGATTTTACTTCCATGGGCGCGACCCGCCAGCACTACCTGAGCAGCCACCGTAGAAACGCCTTTACCAGAGAATCGTGCCGATGATGGTAAGGCTTGTTTGCTTGGCATCGGCGGCACCAATACGGGTGGTCTTTAGATCGTGCCTTCTTGGGTGATCGTTTCAAATCCTAAACCTAGGAGAGGGATTCAGTTGCCCGGTGCTCCCTCTGCCAGTCCTTCGCCTGGGGCTTTTGACTTTTCCTCGATCATTGAATAGCGGTCTGGGCGGGTGGCCGAGCCTTATGGCGATAGAGAGAATTTGGGTGGCCCATCCTTGCGAGGCTTGCAAGGGTGGGGCTGCTTTTCGCTAGCCTCCTCATCCTTACCTTGACAAGTGAATCCATTCGAACGATCATCACCTTCTTCGCCCTGTGGCTTCGCCTCTAAACTCTTTCTTTTCTTCTCCTTCCAGCCGCTAACCCCTGCTGTTCCGCTTATGGAACAACTTGAACGCATGGCCCATTTTTCCCGCCAATTTGCGCCGCAACCTCTTTCTAATCTTTAACTTCCAACCCCCAAACCCTCGCTTCTCCCCGTTCGAATGAGTACCACATAATATACTACTTGACAGATTAACAGTTCCGTGCTATCATGGCTTGTGATACTCAGCCCCCACCTCCGACAAGCGCCAGGTTCGGAAGACTTTTGGGGTCTGCCCCGGCCTTCTCGGGCACTTTGCCGGAGAGTTTCGACCCGGTCAAAGGCAGTCTCTTCCGCGCTTCCACCAGTCACTAGTCACCAATCACCAGTCACTAGTTGCCCGTTGCTGTTCCGTTGCGCCCCGACAGAAACGCTGTTATCTCTTTGCCCTTCATACCGTTACGGACTGTGTTTTTCACAACGAGGGGGGTATACCCCCCTCCCCCCTACAGATCGCGGGACACGAGTCACTTACTCTTTTAGAATCAACACTTGTAAAAGTGTATCAAAACAAACCACTTTAACTCCCTTTAGAATGAACACTTATGAAAAACAGGGGGGAGGGGGAGTATCCATCTCGCCAACACCCGGACAGGCCGGGGCTGAAGCCCGGCCCTACATTGGGCGGGGCAGGCTCAAACCTTGTCCTCGTTGTCGCGCCAGCTCACGATCTCGTCGTACGCCGCGCGGCGGGTGATGCCGCGTTCCTTGGCGGCGAGCTTCAGCGCTTCTTTGCGGTCGAGCTTGGCCTGGTGCATCAATTCCTCGACTCGCGCGGCGAGGGATTGCGCGGAGTCGGCGTGGTGGCGGGTTTCCGCGGCGTCGGCGGCGCCGATGAGGAGCGTGATTTCGCCGCGGGCGGGGCGCTCTTCGAGCGAAGCGGCGATCTCGGAGAGTTTGCCGCGGAGGAATTCTTCGTGAAGTTTGGTGACTTCGCGGGCGAGGCAGGCAGGGCGGTCGCCGAGAACTTCAATGGCGTCGGCGACGCATTCCTGCACGCGGTGCGGCGCTTCGTAAAGAATGATGGTGCGATCCTCGATGCGAAGGCGTTCGAGCGCGCGGTGGCGTTCGCCGGAGCGCGCGGGGAGGAATCCGACGAAGAGAAACTCTTCGTTGGGAAGGCCGGAAGCGGCGAGCGCCGCGAGCAGCGCGGAGGGGCCGGGGATGGGAACGACGGGAATTTTGTGGCGAAGACAAAGAGTGACGAGGCGGTAGCCGGGGTCGGAGACCAGCGGCATGCCCGCGTCGCTGACGAGCGAAATTTTCGCCCCTTGCTCGAGAGCGATAAGGAGTTCCGCCGCGCGGGTCATCTCGTTGTGTTCGTGATAGCTGACGAGCGGCTTCGCGATTTCGTAGTGGTTCAGGAGCTTCTGCGTGTGGCGCGTGTCTTCGCAGGCGATCTGGTCGGACTCGCGCAGGATGCGCAAAGCGCGCAGGGTGATGTCTTCGAGATTGCCGATGGGCGTGGCGACGAGATAAAGGCAGCCGCCTTCCTGCTGCCCGGACGATTGCGCGGACGCTAGAGCGGAATTTTCGCCGCCATTTATGGAGGAACTCTTGCGCGACATGGTGAAGAGTCTAGCACGCGCGCCGGACAAGAAATGGGCACATGCTACAATTAAGTTTTGGCTGCATGGAAAAAGGAGCGCTGGTGCCACTGTACGAGTACAAATGCCGGAAATGCGGGCGGCTCACCGAGAAGATCGAAAATGTTTCCGGACCGCATCTGAAAAAGTGCCCTCATTGCGGCGGCAAGGTCGAGGCAGTCATTACCGCCCCCTCGATTCAGTTCAAGGGAGGGGGTTGGTACGTGACCGATTACGGGGGGAAATCCACCGACGGCGGAAGCAAGACCGAAAAGCCCGCGGGGGAGACGAAAGAGACGCCGGCGAAAGAGTCTGCCGCGAAGGAAAGCGCTGCGAAAGAAAGCTCCGGCAAAGAAAGTTCCAGCAAAGAAAGCCCCAGCAAAGAGAGCAGCGAGAAGAAGCCCGCGAAGAAAAAATAATTTTGTCGGAATATTCCCGCGCTAAAGCTTTAGCGTTTTCAAATATTCGCGAAACGCCGCGCCAAGTTCGGGATTCAGCAGCGCAAGCTCCACGGTGGCTTTCAGGAAGCCGAGTTTGTCACCCGCGTCGTAGGAAATCCCTTCATAAATGTAAGCCCACAACCCCTGCTCCTGCGCGAGCAGGCGCAGTGCATCGGTCAGCTGGATTTCATTTCCGGCGCCCGGCTTGGTACGCGCGAGGCAATCGAAAATGGCCGGCGGCAAGACGTAGCGTCCAGTGATTGCCAGATTCGATGGAGCCGCTTCGGGCTTGGGTTTTTCGACGAGATCACGAACGCGCAATAGCCGCGCGCCAAAAGGCGGCAATGGAGCGGGTTCAGCCGCAACGATTCCGTAAAGATGCGTTTTGTCTTTCGGGACTTCCTCGACGGCGATAGCGCCGACTCCGGTAGCCGCATAAACATCGACGAGCTGTTTGGTTGCGGGGTTTTCTCCCGGGATAAGAACGTCTCCGAGCAGAACGGCGAAAGGTTCGTCGCCAATAAGGTCGCGCGCAACGAGCACGGCATGACCGAGACCGAGCGGTTCTTTCTGACGCGTGTAGCTTACCTGTACCATGTTGCTGATGCGGCGGACCATTTCGGCCTGGTCCTTTTTCCCGCGCTCTTCGAGGAAACGCTCGAGCAGGGGAGCGTTATCGAAATGATCCTCGATGGAGTTCTTGCCTTTTCCCGTGACGATGATGATGTGCTCGATGCCGGAGGCGACGCATTCTTCCGCGACGTATTGAATTTGCGGTTTGTCAACGACCGCGAGCATTTCTTTTGGCTGAGCCTTGGTGGCGGGCAGGAATCGCGTTCCGAGGCCGGCGGCGGGGAGTACTGCCTTGCGAACTTTGCGCACGGCAGCAGTGTCCGAAGAAGGAGTCGGTGGATTGGGCGCCATTATTCTTGTGAAGTTCTGAAAAGGAGAGTGGGAAACATTTCTTTTGCACAGTAGCTGCGCGGCAGTGAGTTTGTCAATGCGCGCGAGGGCGAAAAAATGGCCGGGCCAGCGGTGTGCTAGCATAATGTGCTCTGACGTTGTGATTGCAATCGGTCGTTTATGAGCTTGCGAATTCTTGGCATCGAATCTTCGTGCGATGAGACGGCTGCCGCGGTGGTCGCCGACGGGCGCGAGATTCTGTCCAACGTGGTGGCGTCGCAGATTGATGTTCACCGGAAATATGGCGGCGTGGTGCCCGAGCTGGCTTCGCGCGAACATTTGCGGCAGATCGTGCCGGTGGTGCGGGAGGCGCTGACGCAGGCGGGAATGAAGCTGGCGGATGTGGATGCGATTGGAGTGACGCAGGGGCCGGGGTTGGTTGGCGCGCTGCTGGTGGGGATTACGTATGGGAAGACTCTCGCAGGGGCGCTGGGAAAGCCGCTGGTTGCGGTGAACCACCTCGAAGGGCATGTGCACGCTGTTTTTCTGGAAGCCTACAAGGCTGGGCGCCAGCCAATCTTGCCCGCGGTGTGCTTGATCGTGTCCGGAGGGCACACGGTTTTGTATGAAGTGAAGAGAGCGGACGAGGCGGAAGTCCAGGGCAGCGGGCTGCTGCGGTACAGAAAACTTGGGCAGACGCGCGACGATGCCGCCGGAGAGGCGTATGACAAGGTCGCGAAGCTTTTGGGGCTCGGGTATCCGGGCGGGCCGATCGTGGACCGGCTGGCAAAGGCGGCGAACGGCGCGCCAGCGCCCGTGAAATTCGGGCCGACGAAAACAAGAGGGAATCCGCTGGACTTCAGCTTCAGCGGATTGAAGACCGCGGTGCTGTATCACGTCCGCGACCACGCAGAATATGGGCCGGAGATTCGCCGTCGGGAAGAAGCGATCGAGCGCGGAGAGCGAAAGTTTGAAGAGTTGCTGCCGCTGTGCTCGGCGCGAACACTGGGGCTCTTGAGGGAATTTCAGAATGCGGTAGTGCGCGATCTGGTGGAGCGAACGATGGCTGCGGCAGAGGAATTGTCGGCGGGAAGTGTGCTGGTGTCGGGAGGAGTGGCGGCGAACAGCCAACTGCGGGAGACCTTCGAGGAACGCGGGAAGAGAGCAGGAATCCAAGTGTATTTCCCGAGCCGGGCGCTTTCGACGGATAACGCCGCGATGATTGCGGCGGCGGCGTATCCGCGGTTGCGTGCGGGGATCCTCGCAGATACGAGCCTCAATGCTGATCCGAGTCTCCCCCTCGCTTAGCCTTCCCTCCGGCGAGGATGCGCCATGCAATACTGAGTGAAACAGTGCGTGGGGTATACTTTCGCGACCATGGACACGTTGGCGGGCGAAAGCGCGCGATTCCAAGTTGCGAGCGACCAATCGCTGCTGGTTTACTTCGGTCATCAAATCACTCCTCAGGCGCATGAACGAGTCAGAAGACTGCTGCGGCTGCTCGAGTTGGAACCCATTGCAGGCATCCGCAACCTTCATCCCGCGTACTGCTCGCTGCTTGTCAAGTTCGATGCGCTGAAATTGAAGCACAACGAACTGGAAGCGATCCTTAGAAAATATCTTGAGCGACTGGAAGAAGTTCGTCTCCCCGAGCCTCGTCAGGTGGAAATCCCGGTGTGCTACGGCGGAGAGTATGGTCCCGACCTGAGCGATGTGGCGGCCATGCACGGAATGACGGCCGCGCAAGCGATTGAAATTCATAGTTCGACCAGCTATCTGGTTTATTTTTTGGGTTTCGTGCCAGGTTTTGCGTATCTCGGCGAAGTGCCCGAAGCGCTGGTGACGCCGCGCCTGGCGACGCCGCGGCGAAATGTTCCGGCGGGGAGCGTGGGAATCGCGGGGAGTCAGACAGGTGTGTACCCGTTTGCGACGCCCGGTGGCTGGAGACTCTTGGGACGCACACCAACGGCGATGTTTCGAACGGACGGGAATGCTTTGAGCCTTTTGTCCATTGGAGATCGCGTGCGGTTTGTGCCGATATCACGCGAGCAATTCAAAGCGCTGGAGAGCAAATGAGGGTGATCGAAGTGCGGGAGCCGGGCTTGCTCACCACAGTGCAGGATTTGGGGCGAGAAGGATTTGGTCCGATGGGTGTATCGCCCTCGGGAGCGGCGGATGCGATTTCACTGCGCATCGGAAATCGACTGGTTGGCAATGAGGAGGGGGCAGCGGGATTGGAAATGACGTTGCTCGGCGGCAAATTCGAGTTTCCCGATGGCGCTGTCGTGGCGCTAACGGGTTCGGATTTTGGTGCGAGTTTGGATGATGCACCCGTTGTTCCGTGGACAACGGTGGAAGCAAAGCGGGGTCAAACACTTCGCATGGGGCCGACGCGGTCTGGTGCGCGCTGTTATTTGTGCGTTCGCGGTGGAATCGAGGTGGAGGATTTTCTCGGCAGCGCGTCAACGCATCTTTTGAGTGGGCTCGGAGGTCACGAAGGCAGAGCCTTGCGGAAGGAAGATGTGCTGAAAATCGCAGAGGCGAAGGGGTCTTACCGGAAAAGGACGGTGGCAACGAAGGCGTTGGAGCGCTTGGCGCCGCGCAAAGTCTTGCGAGCGACGCCAGGGCCGCAGAACGATTGGTTTCCGAAGGCGGCGCAAGAGATTTTTTATGCGAACACGTACCGAGTGGCGGAGGAGTCCAATCGCATGGGGCTTCGATTGGAAGGCGCGCCCGTGCCGGAGGGATCCGGCGGAAAGATGATTACCGAAGGCGTTTCAATTGGCGCGGTGCAGATTCCATCGGGGGGATTGCCGATTATTTTGTTTGTGGAACAACAGACCACGGGCGGGTATGCCAAGATTGTGAACGTGATTTCGGCCGATCTGGGCAGCCTGGGGCAGCTTCGCCCGCGCGATGAGATTCGATTTGAGCGTGTGGGGTGGGAAACGGCAAAATCGTTGTTGAGAGAGCAGGAGGAGTTGCTGACGTCGAAGGAACTGGTTGTCGAAAACTGATTGATCGGTGAATGACGAACAACGGCGCAAAGCAGATTCCTCAGGCCTAAAGGCCTGAGCTACAGCGCGGAATGGCACGGCGGGAGGCCGAGCAGCAATTGGAAGGCGGGAATTGAAATGAAGAGCATCGATTTGAATTGCGACATGGGGGAGTTTCCTGGGGCGATTGCCGACGGCACGCAGGAAGCATTGATGCGCTCCATCACTTCGGTGAATGTCGCGTGCGGGGGGCATGCGGGCGACGAACAGACCATGAAAACGACGATCGAGCAGGCGCTTCGCTGGAAGCTGGCGATTGGGGCGCATCCGGGCTATCCCGATCGGGCGAATTTCGGGCGTGTGGAGTTGAAACTGCCGGGTGAAGCAATCGCCGATAGCGTATTCGAACAGGTCCGGGCGCTGGCCGAGATTGCCGCCCGTTGCGGCACGCGGCTGGTTCACGTGAAGCCACACGGCGCGCTTTACAATCAGGCGGTGCGGAATCGCGAGATTGCGGAAGCGATTGCAAAGGGAATTGCTCGATGGAGCAAGGATGTCGTGCTGGTAGGTCTCGCTGGATCTCCGATGCTCGATGTTTTTCGGGAGGCGGGATTTGCCGTGGCCGCGGAAGCGTTCGCGGACCGACGGTATGAAGCGGATGGGACGTTGCGCTCGCGCAAGTTTGAGGACGCGCTAATCCGCGATCCCGAAAAAGCTGGGCGGCAGGCGTTAAACATCGTTGAGCGAGGGGCTGTGACTGCGAGTGACGGGAGCGAAGTTGCGGTGAACGCGCAAACGCTGTGCATTCACGGCGACACTCCAGGTGCCCCGGAAATTGTTGCAACAGTAGGGCGGACTCTACGCCAAGCAGGGGTCAGGGTTTGTGGACTTTCGCTGGCAGGGAACTGAATCGGGAAGGCTGCAGGTGCCTTCGTCACCATGTGCTGTATGCCGCGCCTTCACCGTCGACGCGATTCGAGCTCGAATGCACATCGACGATACCGGTGGCCCTCAAGTCTGGACTCAGGGGCACGTCTCTCAAGTCTGGGTCGAGCCGCATGTCTTCAATGGGAACCAGCCAGTCCTTTTTGCAGCTGAACGGATCGGTCGGAATCTCCTGCAAGTAATGCGCGTCCACAAGATCTTGCAATGACTTGGGAGGGCGCTGCTTGTCGAGGGTGTAGCTGTCAATGGCCTGTCGTATTACAAACAGATCCTGTCTCAGTGTCGCTTCTCGGGCTCGCCTCGTGCTCGACCATCCACAAACATTGGCCGGTCTAAACAAGTAGGAAGCTGCTACTGTCAGAATGGCGATCGAAACAACGCCGATGCCGAGTCGTATCAAGCGAACCGAAGGTTTCATCTGAAAGTTCCTGAGCGCACCCTCCATTTTATACCCTAAAATTGCCGTAACAACTCGTTCACCTTTACCGATAGCTTTGAGAGCAAGGGGGAGTTCCAGAATGCCAGCGAAAAGAAAAAGTAGGCGTTAGTGGACAGGACTCGAGAGAAAAAAAGCGGGCAGCTAAGAAAGCTGCCCGCCGGGGAAGGAAGAGCCGCTGAAGCGGCAAGGGCTATTCGAATTTTTCGGTCATTACGGGAAACGTGAGCTTGGCTTTGGCAAGAGACTTCACGACGACCGCCTCGGCGGTTTCCGAAGTGGTGTTGCGTGAGGTAGCCATTTCGCTGACGAGGAGATACTTCGCGCGTTCGAGCATTTTCTTTTCGCGGAAGGAGAGAGGCTTGCTACGGCTGAGGGAGACGAGGCTCTTGAGGACGACGGCGACTTCGAGGAGCGATCCGGTGCGCATGCGCTCGGAATTCTCCTTGAAGCGGTGTTTCCAGTCGTGGTGAGAGTTGAGTTTGCCCTTTTCGAGGAAGCCAAGAACTTTGGTTGTGTCATTGGAACGAATGACGGAACGAAGGCCAACGGTTTCCGCGTTTGACTGAGGAACCATGACGCGAAGACCGCTGGAAACAATGCGAATCATGAAGTAACGTTCGGTTCTACCGTTCAAAAGACCGTAGCTAATCTGCTCAACGAGCCCAACGCCGTGGTTTGGATAGACGACCTTTTCCCCAATTTTGTAGTCCATACTTCGGTTGCCCCCCTGACCTGCAGAAACCACTCTAAAGCTTTGTGCCGCATGAGTCAAGATATATCGTGTGGAATCAGGAGGTTAGGGAAAGTACGGTATTAATTTGGCATTAGAATTGCTTAGGGGCGGGCGGCAAGACACCTGAGCTTTGAAAACATCTTGAACCGAGCGCGGAATCCGTGGAGAGAGCTCTCGCAACAAACTGAGGCGATAGCGTAAGTTTTTTCTGGGGAGACGAGCGCTCTTTTCGCCGCTCGGTTAGAATCCTGGCGTGCTTTTACTGGCTTTGGATACGTGTGATTCGCGGGGTGGCGTGGCGCTTTTGCGGGGCGGAGAAGTCCTGGAAGTGTTGGGGCATGAGTCTGCCGAGGAATATTCCTCGTGGCTTCCTCGCGCGGTAGAGCAGGTACTGAAGGCGGCCGGGCAATCGATGGAAAGAGTCGAGGCTTTCGCCGTGGCCGCGGGGCCGGGCTCGTTCACGGGAGTTCGCGTTGGCTTGACGACGGTGAAGGCTTGGAGCGAAGTGTTCGGGCGCCGGATTGCTGCGGTATCGCGACTGGAGGCGGTCGCTTCACAGGCGGAAGCGGGAGCCAAAGTAGTGGCTGCGTTCGTGGATGCGCACCGGGAACAGGTATTCGGAGCAATGTATAGGCGAATAGACGGGAGATTGGAACGCGTTGAAGACGAGATGGTCGTGGCGCCGGAGAGGTTTTTAGATTGGGTGGGAGAGCAGTCGGGGGCGGAGCGCGTGGCGTGGGTTTCACCGGACCCGGAGCACATCACCTATCAAGAAGCTTGGAGAGAACGGGAAAAGACTGGCGAGAAGGTACAGAAGGTCTCGGCGATATTTGCTCCCGTGATCGGCAAGATTGGTTATCAGAAGTTGCTCGAAAACCGGACTGCGGATGCGCTCACGCTCGATGCGAACTACGTCCGGCGGTCGGACGCGGAAGTGCTCTGGAAGGGCGGACGCGGGCATGGGCGGTGAAGGCGAAAGCGATTCGCGACTGGACGGGATTCGGGGCTTCCGTGCGGAGGATATTCCCGAGCTGGTCTCGGTCGCGGAAGAATCCCGTGAATCCGCAAGCTGGTCCAAGGAAGGTTACGAGAAGTTATGCGGGCTGGAAGGATTTCTGGCCTTGGTGAACGAGGCGGCAGGGTGCATCAGCGGATTTGTGGTCGGACGCCAGGTGGCGGACGAAGCGGAAATCCTGAATCTGGCGGTCCGGCGTCAAAACCGGAGGCGCGGCGAGGGGCACGCGCTACTTTCGGCTGTATTGGAACAGCTTCACCGGAGAGGCGTAAACAAGGTCTTCCTGGAAGTGCGGGAATCGAACGAGGCGGGGATCGCTTTCTACGAAAAAATGGGCTTTGCCGAAACGGGAAGGCGGCCGGGCTACTACCGGGAGCCAGAAGAAGGCGCGGTGTTGATGGAGAAGAAACTCACAGGCTAGTACCGTTCCAAGGCGGAGCGCACTTCATGCCCTTTACCATGTGGGTCAAAGAGTTGGAACGGCACTAGGACCAAGTAGCTACGAGTTCCCCCTTGACGTGGGAATCCAGAGTGGTATCTTGCGCTCATGTAGTTAACCGAATCCATCCATCGGTCATGAGGAGGAACGCATGGCACCATTGCAGCGGAACCCTCGGGATATACTTCTCGAAACAGACGCCGAGTATCAGCGTCTGGCAGAGCAACATCAGCACTACGAAGCAGAACTGCAGAGAATCTCCAAAGCATCCTACCTTAGTTCGGAAGACCTCCTGGAAGAAATCAAGCTGAAAAAGATGAAACTCCACTGCAAGGACGAGATGGAGAGGATCGCCTTGCGTATCCAGAGATCCCGGGCACACGCGACTCAATAACGGCACGCGGGCAGAGAATTCTGTCGTAGAATGACCGTGTTCGCCCGGCGCGAAACAGAACCGCGCGAAATCTTGAGGTGTCGTTCGGGCAGCATGGTTAAAGAGGGATATTACTTTGGATTACCGCCGCTCGCCCTGGGTGGCGTGGCGTTTCTGGCGCACTGGCCCTTTGCTGGAAGCGCGCTGCTTTGCCTGGCTGCGTTCGTATTCACTTTTTTCCGTGATCCAGAGCGCAAGATTCCTTCGGAAACAGGCGCGGTGGTGTCACCGGCGGACGGGCGTGTCGTTGTGGTGATGGAGGAAGAAAATGCGGGCCGTCCGGGGAAGCGCATCAGCATTTTTCTGGCGATATGGAATGTGCACGTGAACCGCGCGCCGGCGGAAGGGATTATCCAGAAGATGGCGTACCGGCCGGGAAAATTTCTGGCGGCGATGCGCGAGCGTGCGTCGTTGGAGAATGAGCAGAACGTGATCACTCTTTCGACGGACGCGGGGGAGATGGTTTTCAAACAGATCGCGGGATGGATCGCGCGGCGCGTGGTTTGCTGGAAGAAAGAAGGGGAACGGGTGGCGCGCGGCGAGCGGATCGGACTGGTGCGGTTTGGCTCGCGGGTCGATCTGTGGGTGCCGCGGGAGGCGGAGATTTTGGTTTCCCTGGGAGATAATGTCAAGGGCGGATCGAGCGTGGTGGCGCGGTGGGCTGTGAAGCCGCAAAATAAAAAAGATGTGAGCGAAGGGCGAATGGCGGGCGGGGAGGCGAAAGCATCCCTGGTGGGACGACGGTAATAGTCATGGGCGCTATCGAGCAGCACGAAATTCGGTTCGCGGGTAAAAGGTTGCGGAACCTGAAGCATCGCCGCGGAATTTTTCTTTTGCCGGCGATGATGACGTCAGCAAATTTGCTGTGCGGGTATTACGCGGTTGTTGCGTCGCTGGTGGGGACGCCGGAAGATCTGAATCACGCCGCGAAAGCGATTGGGCTTGCGATTTTGTTTGACTCGCTCGATGGACGGCTGGCCAGGTTGACGGGAACGAACACGGAATTTGGAGTGCAGTTCGATTCGCTGGCGGATGTGGTGAGTTTTGGCATTGCACCGGCGATTCTCGCTTACGCTTGGGGATTCCGCAGCGTTACGAGCTTGAGCGGCGAAGCCCTTCACCAACTGGGCGAATTCGCGTGGGTGTGTTGCCTGGCATTTCTGATCTGCTGCGCCTGGAGGCTGGCGCGGTTCAATGTTCAGGGAATGGCGCCGGGCAGCTCGAAATATTTTGTAGGCATGCCGACACCTGCGGCCGCCGCGGTGATCGCCGCAATCGTTCATGGGCTACGCGTCGGCGGGCCGATTTCGATTGGCCCGCTGCAAAACGGGTGGTGGTCGGTGGCCTGGTTCCTTCTTGCCGCTTCGCTGGGCGCTCTGATGACCAGCACGATCCGCTACTACAGCTTCAAGGACATTCCCTGGACGAGAAAACAGCCTTCACTCGCCATTGTTCTGCTCTGCTTACTGGTGGGGGTTACCTGGCTTTATTCAGAATATGCGCTACTAATCCTGGCGTGCACGTATGCCATTCTGGGGCTCGCGCTGCATGCGGCGCGCTTCTTCCGCCATCGGATGGTTTCGCGGACTACGTGATTCATGCCTTCGCTTGAGCGGGAGTCCTACCTGATCGTAATTACGAGATCGGCTTTTTTGCTGAGAGCGGAGCCATTTGGATGAAGCGAGGCGAGTCCATTTGCGCGCTCATAGCGGCTGCCGTGCTGGCAGCGGGGTGCGGTTACCATGTTGCGGGCCGAAGCGATTCGCTGCCGAAGAGCATTCACGTGCTGGCGATTCCGGCGCTCGAAAACAAAACGGCGAGCTACCGGATCGAGCAGAAGTTGACGGAGGCGACGGTGCACGAGTTTTTGGCCAAGACGCAGTACCGAGTGACTTCGAATCCAGCGCAGGGCGACGCGGTCCTGCGCGGCACAGTAATGAGCGTGGAGGCAGTGCCGTTGCTGTTCGACACGGCGACGGGCAGCGCGACGACGATGCTGGTGACGGTGAAGTGCGCGATTTCGCTGACGGAAACAGCGACGCAAAAGGTGATCTACCAGACGGATAATTTTTTGTTCCGTAACGAATATGAGATTTCGAAGGATGTGAAGAGTTTCTTTGAAGAGCAGGACCCGGCGCTGGGACGTCTGGCGCGGGATATTGCAGCGCGCTTGGTGGCCGCGGTAACCGAGAATTATTGACGCGGAGCAGCGGGCGATAGGCCCGCAAGCAGAAGAATGAAGGAACAGATGTCGCGAGTTTCAGCGCAAGAGTTGTTGGAACGGCTAGAAAAAGGGAAGCCAGTTCCCGCATTGCTGCTACTGGGCGAAGAGAGTTACCTGCGAGATGAATGCCGGGCGCAGTTGATCGAGAGATTTGTGCCGGAGGCCTCGCGGACGTGGGCGGTGTCGCGCTATTCGGCGGAGCGCGGCGAAACGCAGGCTGCGCTGGAGCAGGCACAAACGGTGCCGATGCTGTCGACACAGCAAGTTGTGTTTCTGGAAGACGGCGAAGCCATCGAAAAAATGGGGGAGAAAAATCGCGATCAAGCGGTCGCGTTCCTCGAGGGCTATCTCGACGATCCGGCGCCATTCAGCGTGCTGGTGGTGGAGGCAACCGGGCTGGATCAGCGGATGAAGCTCGCAAAACTGCTGATGGGAAAGACGCTTGTTGTGGAGGTGGGGCTCGGCGAAGATGCCGCCGATCGGCAAGCGGCCGCGGTGGCGTTGGCGCGCGCGATCGGAAAAGAACAAGGGGTGGAGTTTGACGAAGGCGCGGCGGAGGATTTGGCGGAGTTTGTGGCAACGGATTTGATGCGGCTGAAGACCGAGATTGACAAGCTGGCAACCTATGTGGCGGAGAGGAAATTGATCCGGCGTACGGATGTAAGCGCCCTGGTAGTTTCGGAGAAAACCGCAACGGTGTGGGAACTGGCGGACATGCTGGCGTCGCGCCAGCCGAAGATGGCCCTGGAGTTTATGGATCGATTGCTACGTGATGGGGAGGAGCCGCTGCCCATGCTGGGCGCGATGGCGTGGATGTACCGAAAGCTGATCGAAGCGAGCGAAATCAAGGGGGCAGTGAACGGGTGGCAAGCGGCGCGAGCGCTGGGAATGCGTCCGGAGCAGGCGGAATTGGCGCTGCAGAATGCGCGGAAAATACCGAAAGGGCAATTGTTGAACGGTTTGCGGGCTTTGCAAAAAGCGGATGACCGGCTGAAGCGCGGCGGAGAAGATGCCCGCGCGGTGATGGAATTTTTGGTGACAGAGTTAACTGCCGCAGAGTCTCAAGCGGCGCGGAGGTAGAGAAGAGAAGTCAACACCCCGAGCGGGCCGGGGCAGGCGCGTGACGCACAGAACATACAGTTCAGAACAGACATAGGAAAAATAGAAAAGGGCGACCCTTAGGGCCGCCCTTTTTGTTGCTGAGTGTGGAGGAATTCTCAGCGATTGTCGCCGTGATCCCCGTCGTCGTGATCTCGCTCGTGGTCAAAGTGGAAGAGGTCGAAGAGATCGCCGAGCGCCGGGCTGTTGAGCGGCACGTAGGGATTATCGTCGTCAACGACGGGGTTCGGGAAATTATCGCGGCTGCGATGCGTTAGCGGCTTCAATTTCCAATTCCGTTCGATGAACTTCAGAATCGAGACGTGATCGGTGTAGGTGTGGCTGATATGGCCTCCTCGCGTGAAGGGCGAAACCACGATCAGAGGAATGCGCGGCCCGTCACCGAAGAAGTCCAGCGGCTGGATGTACCCGGAGTCATAGTAGCCTCCGCCTTCGTCGAAGGTGATGATGAGCGCGGTATCGGCAAAGAGTTCCGGACGGGCCATGAGGTGGTCAACGGTCTTCTTGATCATGCCTTCGAGGAGGTCGAGTTTCGACGACGCCGGGTGACCGTCGAGCAAGCCATCTGGCTTGACGAAGGAGACGGCAGGAAGCGTCTCAGAGTCGATGGCGTCGAAGAAATCCGTGGCATCCTTAATGTGCGCAGCGCGCTGGGCCGGATCGCCCATGATGGCCGTGGCGTAGGATTCAAAATTGCAAATGTTGCAGTAGGCTGCGCCGATCGGCGCTCCAGCGACAGCGGCGTTGTACGCGCCGCCGTAATAGGCCCAAGAAATGCCCTTTTCATTGAGAGCGTCGCCGATGGTGCGGGTATTGATCGGCGGGATGGACTTGCCCTGGGAAATTTTACTTGTGTCGACGGTGCCGTCGGGAAGGAAGCCCGGGTTGTCGTTATTAACCATGTAGAAGTGACCGGGCTCGCACTTGGGATCGGGATGGTACGGGAGCGAAGCGAGGTAATCGCGAATTGGCGCAATGCCGGGCTGGCTGGGATCAGCGCATTCGGTGAAGTTGCCGTCGAACCCAAGGTCCACGGTGTAAACGTCGTCGGTCCCTGGTAGTGGATCCGGATTCGCGATGCGCGCCGGCGGTGTCGTGGGATTGCCCTTGTCGGTGGCAGGATTGCCCGTGTTGTCGGACCAGAAGATCGCGTCGCCGGTGCCGAGCATCACGTGATTGGCGCCCGTGCCGCCCATGAACGACTGATGAAAATTGTCGCTCATGGAGTATTGATCAGCGAGGCTCTTGAAGACCGGGGCGTCGCCCGCCTGTACGTTATAGAAAGCCATGGAATTGCCACCGCCGTTGTCGTCGATGGCAGGAGGCGTGTCAAAAGGATCGATCTGGTTCGTATAGTTCGTGATGACGAAGGGATAAAGATCGTTCAGGCAGCCAGAAGGATTGTGCTTGGTGGCATTCTTGACATTGCAATCCGATTGTTGCCACATCTCGAAGAGCCGGTGCGTCGTATCACCGGTGTAGGAATCGTAGGGAAGGTTCGGCCCCTGCAATGGGAATGGTCCGTTCGGTAAGTTATTGAAATTCGCGACGCGCGTATCGAAGTCGGGAACGGGGGTGAGTACAAACGTATTGTCCTGGCCAGAAGCACCCGTGGTCAGCAGGCCGAGATCGGCGGGTTCCAATGACGGCTCAATGGACTTCAAAAAAGCTGTCGGAGTGCCCAGGGGAAAAGGAGGTGGCTCTGTGGCAAAGCCGACGATCACGGTGTTGGGGCTGGGCGAAAAATTCAAGGTCGGCGGCGGCAGGATCTCGTACGGAGCCTTCTCATCCTTGTCCAGGCTTATGAAGTATTTGGTCCGGAACGGCGCCACAGCCTGGAACTGCGCGGCTTTAGAGAAATGTTTGCCGGGCTTGCCATCGGCAGTGATGATTACTTTGGAGAGCAAGTTTGAGACTGAATCATGGCTCTTCGGCACATAGGTTGCGAAGACATGGTCGAAGGTGCGGTTCTCACCGATGAGGACGATGAGGTGCTTGATGGGCGTGCTGGTGCGCACTTTCTCTTGAGCTTGGAGCGAGACAGCAAACGGGCCACCCAGGCTGAATTGAAACACGGTCAAGGCGATGAATCCCGTGCGAAGACCGTGCAGGGATTTTGCAACGATTTGGTTCAGTGACATGCAATCTCCTTTTCTTGAAATTAGGGACGAAAACTAGATCGGGCGGTACAGTGAACCGCTTGCGTTACAAGGAGATTGCCGCGGAATGAAATGCGGATGAGCGTTGTGTATCAGGAGCGTTAACGAGGAGCGCGATTTCGCTCTGCAAATGGTCAGGAAAAGTTGGCGGCGCAAAGAGAAAAATGAAAAAGGGAGCGTGGAAACCCACACCGGAAGGACCGTTATTGGGTGCAAAAAGAAAACGACACTACTTCGCGGCTTTGACGCCGTTGTAGGCGAGTGTGAGGCGGGACTTGTAGCGGTTGGCGGTGTTTTCGTGCAGCACGCCCTTGGTGATAGCACGGTCGATGGCCGACATGGTGGGCTGAAGAAGATTACCCGCGGCAGTGGCATCGCCCGCGGTGATTGCAGTGCGCAGACGCCT
>Ga0307477_10001563_pt1 | contig 18945 bp, 18 predicted proteins | sample atmos_gasesECM2C_FD_203316 | JGI IMG/M metagenome (GOLD analysis project Ga0307477, IMG submission 203316) | Hardwood forest soil microbial communities from Morgan-Monroe State Forest, Indiana, United States - atmos_gasesECM2C_515 | ecosystem: Environmental > Terrestrial > Soil > Temperate...
GTCGGAATTGGTAGCCGGGACGAGCGAGCAGTACGTACAGATCGTCGCCAACCTTGCCCACGATCTGCCGCGGCTGACGGAACTTCGGGCAACGCTGCGGCGACGGATGCAAAGCTCCGCGTTGATGGACGCGGCGGGCTTTACGCGTGGCGTCGAAGCCGCATACCGCCAGATGTGGCGGGATTGGCTGGATTCGGTGCAGCGTAAGCCGTGACGCCGGGAGCGGTCAGATGTGCGTCGCTGACGGCGCTGTCCCCTGGTCGAACAGCATGCCCATTTCATCGACCTGGACGGATAATTCATCCGAGGCCCGGATCACCTCGTCGAGAAACTCGACTACTTCATCCCGGCTTCCCGGCAGCTCCATCGCTGCAATACAAAGTTTGATCGCGTTAAGCGACCCGCGGGCGCCATGCCGCAGTTCCGACATCGATCGTGCCATTGATCCTCCACACCCAGAATTCAGCCCAACCAGCTTAGCCGAACCCAGGGCTAACGGTCAGCGCGAAAATTTACGGAAATACAGACCCTTCCAGTTATACCGCGTTTACCCGCGAGGACGGGTCGGCGCCCGGTCCGGCCGGCCGCACATTCGGCAAACTTTGCCATCCCGCCAGTTGGGCGCATCAACCGGACAAGTTCCCCGGCCGATACGCTCGAATATGCGGAAACAATCCTGGCTTAGGTGGGGAATCGCGCTCGGCTTAATCCTGGTACCGGCGCTGGCGGCCGGCGATACCGTCGAAAAAAACAATGGCGCGACTCTGAGCGGCCGCATCGTTGCCGACCGGCCCAACGCCGTCGTACTCGAAGTCGAATCCCAGGGGATCATCTTCCGCCAGACGATTCCCAAGTCGCAGATCAAGTCGATTCAGCGCGACAAGCCCGTGGTCGGCCCGGCCTTCTGCCTGCTGCCGGTTCGAGGCACCGTCGGTTCTGATGTGACCGCCGAGGGAATCCAAGCGGGGTTCACCGAAGCTCGCGCCGAGCACGCGGACTACGTTATCCTCGTCATCGACACGGTGGGCGGGGGCGGCCCGGAACTCGCAAAAGTGCTGGACGTGATGGGAAACAACCGAGACCTCAGGCCGATCGCCTTCGTCAAACGTGCCTTTTCGGCCGGGGCGGCGGTGGCGCTGGCCTGCCCACGGCTATACATGGCGACCGATGGAATAATTGCCGCCTCGCCTCGCTCATCGGAGCTTTCCGATTCGGCGCTGGCCGACTTGCTGCGGTCCGCCTGTCGCCTCGGAGGGCACAGCGATCTTTGGGCCGGCGCTCTCAGTAATTCTCAGATCGAGCTGACCGCCGGCGTGCGCAATGGCAAGAAGGAACTGATGTTGGCGGCCCTGGCGACGTCGGGATCGATCATCAAACAGAAAGGTCAGCCGCTCTCCGTGGGCGCCGCCGAAGCGGAGGCCACGGGACTCTCACTGGCCGCGGCAGACGACACCGATTCGCTCGGCAAGGCGCTGGGTGTTGGGCCGTGGCATTCCGCCGGCGATCGCGCCTGGACCGCGGTTCTCGCGGCCTCCGCCCGCCGCGGCCAACATGAATCCGCGAGCCGCGATTCCCGCCAGCAAGCCGCCATCGACAAGCTCCAGCAGGAACTCGACAAGTGCAACGCGACCATCCATGAGTCGGACGAGGCGATCGGAAAACTCAAGGACCAGTGGCAAGCCGAATCCGCGGCGATCGACGCCGACTACCAGAGGACCCTCCAGGTCGCGGCCGGCAACAGCGAATTCACGCTCATTCAGGCCCGCGCCGACAAGCAGCGGCAGGCGAAGCAGAAGGCCCTGGCCAACCGCTATCAGCCGCAGTTTGCCCGGCTCCAGCAAACTCGCGAGCTGGCCGCCCGTCATGCCGCCGATCTCGCCGAGAAGCAAAGGCAGCTCGCGGACAGCGCAACTGATGAGCGCTGACGTGCATGAAGAACAGCATGATGAGCACCGCCTCGGTGATGGTAATGGTACCTCATGGCGATGTGGGCGATCATGCCACCGACTTGTGTTTGAGGACCGGCGACCCGCTCCGGTCCGTCACTTCGTCTGCCAGCCCGGCGCGCTTTCGGCCGGCTGAACCCGCCTTGGCGCGGATGAACATCTCCGCTGCCTCCGCGATCAGGTGCGACCGTTTCATCCCGTGGCTTCGCGCAAAAGTATCGATCCGCAGCAGCAGCGCGGGGTCAATGCTGAACAGCACGCGCACGGCCCCGCCGCCAAGGCGCGGACGCCCGCGGCGGCGGGGGGGCGACGGCCGCATTGCGGCTTCATGCTTCGCCAATTCCTGGCGGCTGGGCGCGACCCGCCTCGGCCGGCCCCGATCGAACTCGCCGGTAGCCGCGGCGAACTGGGCTGCGCTCATCTTTGTCCACGACTTTTTGCCAGTCACGGTCAACCTCGCTTGCGAGTTCGTCGTTTTTCGCCATCCGTCAATTCCCTCGCGTGAATCACCCGCGCAACCCGGGCGCGGCCGTCGGCATAGTCCAAGAGGTCCGCGAGGGCCAGGGAGTCGGGATCAACGTCGGTGTCATCCGGGTACACATAAACCACCTGGAGCCAGCGCCCAGCTCGCGTTTTCCCACGCACAAGCCATCGGCCTTCCCCGACGTAATCCGGGAACGGCGGTCGCGCGTGCTCTATCACATATCGGGCCTCTCGGGGGTCAACGCCGTGTTTGGCAATGTGCTCGGTTTGTCCTCGTCCCACGAGAAGACCCGCATGTTCCGCCAGGAGTATATACGATATTCCCCCGGCCGGTCAAATCGCCGCCGGCTTCCCCACCGAAAGATTCGATCGACTTCACGGACGCGAAGAAATATGCGCATGCCCCGAAGTTACGGGGGATGCAGCCATACCGGCTCGGAAATCTGGTGACATTTCGCGATCTGTCATGATCTATTCCGGTATTTTGCGATGGAAGAGCGGCGACAGTGCGGCTTCAAGGTGGGGGACGAGCTTCGCGCGGTCAATCCACCACCGTCTTCCATCCGCGATCAGGGCGTCGCCCAGTTTGCGCTTGGCCACCGCCCGCGATTGTCCCGTAGGCGGCTATTCGTCCTCAGCGCGTCTTGGTAAGCCCGCTTTCGGTGTCCATCTCTTCTGATTCCAAATTCAACGGCGTGCAATAGTCCGCGGCGGTTCACGACTACCGGGTCGTGGAGCGGCGCCGTTGGGACGCGAGCCCCGAAAAGGTCACCTATTGCTTGGCCGTGATATGCAGATGATGGACAACGAATCTGAAGACTTCGGGAGACGTTTGATGACCAAAATCGTGCTCGCAGCCCTTCTTTCAGGTCTGATCGGTCTGCGGCCCACGGCGGCCGCGATCGACTCCGATCCAGGGACCGTTCGCCCCGCGGCCAAAGTGCTGACCTCGGCCCAGATGCAGGCCGACTTTGACCTGATGCGCCACGCGCTCGAAGAGGCTCACGCGGGTCTGTACCGATACTCGACGAAACCGGAGATGGACCGCGGATTCAACGTGCAGCGCGCGAAACTGAGCCATCCGATGACGAAGTTTCAATTCGAGGCGGTGGTGGCCGAAACCCTCGCCCTGATCCGGTGCGGCCACACGAAGTGCGTTGACGAAGAGCTGCAAGCGGCGATGAGAAACGCCCGCACATTCCCGCTGCGTGTATTGGTCGAGGGGCGAAAGCTCATGATCGTGCTCAACGACACGCCCAACAACCAGTCGATCCGCCCCGGCATGGAAATCGTCGAAATCAACGGGCAAAAGGTGACGGACATCCTCAGCCGCATCTGGCCGTTCATTTCTGCCGACGGCGACATCGAGACCGGCAAACGGCACGATATCTCGGGAAGGTTCGCCGAATTCTATTGGTGGCTCGTCGAGCAACCCGACGACTTCACCATTAAAGCCAGGGATGCGGCGGGCAATACGGTGACCGCCAGGCTGGCCGGGGTTACTGACACCGGCCGCAAGTCCAATCAAAACCTCGTCAATGCAACGATGATGGCGAGCGTCAGCAAGCTGATAGGCTGGTCGCACGACAACCAGTCGCTACGTTTCCTGAAAGACCCTCAGGTCGCGGAAATCCGCCTCCGGTATTTCGTCGGCGACAGCTTCCCGCATTGGATCGAAGACACATTCAAGATGCTGCGCGACAAGGGGACGAGAACGCTGATCATCGACCTGCGAGGCAACGGCGGCGGCGAAGACATGTACGGCGCCATGCTCGTATCGTACCTGACTGACAAACCCTTCCGTTACTTCGATCACATCGATGTGAAGACTTTCACGCCCTCGTTCATGGAGCATACGGACTTGCATCTGGATGAGCAGACCCTTGTGCGCTTACGCGAGATGATGATTCCAAACCCGGCAGGTGGCTTTCTGGTCAGCGCAAAGCTTCATCGCGGCGTGGCCGAGCAACAGCCGGGCCAATACCCGTTTCTGGGAAAAGTTTTCGTGCTGATCGACGGCGGCACCTTCTCGACCGCGGCGGACTTCTGTGCCGTGACCCATCATCTCAAGCGCGCCACCTTCATCGGTGAGGAAACCGGCGGCGGGTATTACGGCAACAACTCGGGAATGATGCCAACATTGACGCTTCCTGAATCGAAAATAGGCATCAGGCTTCCGATGTACGCTTACTGGAATGCAGTCCCCGGCTATCGCGGCACGCGCAGGGGAACAATCCCCGATTGCCCGGTGGAATTCACAACGGCGGACGTGCTGCGTGGCGTGGACGCGGCGCTCGAACTTGCCGTCAAATCCCAGTGACAGGGGCTTCACGCATCGGCCCGATCGTGTCGCGCACCCCGGCTCGCGCCATTATGCAAAAGCCGACCGCTTGCGAGCGGTTGAATTGGGGAACAAGGCCCGGGTGCTCGGCGTCCTTGAAATCATCGTCGGATTACTCAACTTGATGACCCTCGTGCGCGGCATCCTCGTTCTAACTAATTTCACGTTCACAAACTGCGGCGTGCCGTTTATTAATTCTGGTGTTGCTATTGCGGGCGGTTCGCGCCTTGCGGATTCTTGGCTTGTAGCACTGATTCTCTGGGCCAGGAGGGTGCATGAGCACGCATGGCAGCGGGCCGAGACTGATCATCGTCTGCGGCCTTCCGGGTGCGGGAAAAACAACACTCGCCAAGGAGCTTGAGCGCAATCTTCGGGCGGTGCGTTTGTGCCCTGATGAATGGATGGACGAACTCACGATCGATGTGTGGGACGAAGCGAAACGAACGAGGATTGAGGCATTGCAATGGAAGTTGGGGCGGCAACTTCTGGAGCTCGGCCAAGCAATCGTCATCGAATGGGGTACGTGGGGACGTTCCGAGCGCGATGCGTTGCGGATTGGGGCAAGAGCGCTGGGGGCGGCAGTCGAATTGCATTATGTCTCCGCGCCGATCGAAGTCCTTTTTGAAAGAATCCAACGGCGAGGGGTGGAAAATCCGCCCATCAGTCGGGAGCAGATCCAGCAGTGGGCCAACGCGTTCGACGTGCCGACTGCTGAGGAAATGCAGTTATATGACAAACCTCTAAAAGCCTGATCACGTCACTTCTTGACGGCCGACGCCACAAACTCAAAAAACGCCCGCGTCGCCGGATCATCGGGCAGTCCGAGATTGTCGTTGAGCCGGTTATGTGTGGTGTCCCTGGCGCCAAAAAGCTTCGTCGGGATGCCGGCGTCTTTCAGCACGGCGCCAAGACGAAGCGCCTGCGCGGATGTGTCGGGGTGATCGGCGACGTAAAGAATCAGGAACGGCGGAATACCTTTTCCTTTGGCCACATGGTAGACCGCCGAAAAATCGCGGAACTTCTGGGGATCGTTGCCGAACTTCTGGCGGTGACCAAACTTGGCCGGGGGCAGATGATGTGCGCGCCAGCGCGTCTCGGCCGTTTCGATGATCGCAGGTATGTCGTAAGTGTCGCCGTCGACGGGCACACATCCGATGAGCACATCAAATGAAATGCCTTCCGCTTTGAGGTAGCGCTCATCGGTGCAGATCACTGCGGCGAGCTGCGCACCCGCCGAATGACCGGCGACGAGCACGCGATTGGGATCACCACCATACTCGGCAATATGATCGTGGACCCAGCGAAACGACTTGGCCACATCACCGATCAGCGTCGCCATGTCAACGCCGGGCAGCAGGCGATAGTTGGTGGAGACAAACACAAAGCTCTTATCCATAAACGCCCGTGGCTTGGCGTTCACATCGGACTTGTCACCCGTTTCCCAGCCGCCTCCGTGAATCCAAAACACAACAGGCAGGTCCTTTGCGTTGCCGGGCGCATAGACATCCAAAGCCTGCCGCTGGTCCGCCGGGTCGGTGTACGGGATGTTCGGTGTGACACGCTGCGCCTCCGTCCGAGGAGCGAGGGCAAGAGCCGTCACCAGGAATAAAAATGATTTCATGACCGTGGTGCGCCTTCTCGTTTTCGCCGAAAACCGTCAGCAGCTCGGGCGGCCCAAATCGGAGGCGGTGGGCGACACTTACGGCCGGACCGAATCAATCAGGGTGAGAGGATTTGAACCTCCGACCCCCAGCACCCCATGCTGGTGCTCTGCCAAACTGAGCTACACCCTGGTCTAAACTCCTACGATAACCGCTCGCGACCCGAGCCGCAAATCATTCGCGTTTTGCTTTTGAAGACAATAGGCGTCCGGCGAGCCACCGGCAATATAGGCCTTCGCGGCCTCTGGGTATACTCGTGCCCATGGCAACGCGATCGGTGCGTGGAACGATGCTTTTCTACTCGGAACGCGGCGAAGGAGAGCCGATCGTACTGGTCCACGGATTTCCCCTCGATTCGCGAATGTGGGAGGCACAAATCGCGGAAATATCGGGTTCGCGCCGCCTCATCGCGCCTGATTTGCGAGGATTCGGGCGCTCGTCGGACGCATCCCCATTCAGCGTCGAATCGTTGGCGGATGATCTTCACGCATTGCTGAGCGATCTGGGCGCGCTGCCGTGTGTACTCGGCGGGCTGTCGATGGGAGGGTATGTCTCGTTGGCCTACGCGTATCAATATCCCGGCGACCTTCGCGGATTGATGCTGGTTGACACAAAGGCGGAGGGAGATTCGGCAGAGCAGAAGGAAGGCCGCGGAAAGATGATCGAGCTGGTCAGGCAACAGGGTTCGAGGGCGGTCGCAGAGCAGATGCTTCCCCGCATGCTGGCCAAAGGAACACCCAAGAGCCGGCCTGCGGTGGCGCAGGCTCTGATGTCGATCATGGAGGCCTGTCCGCCGATCACGATCGAACACGCACTGCTGGCGATGCGTGACCGGCCGGACCAGACGCCCAACCTGCCGGCGATTGCGGTGCCAACGCTGATCGTCGTCGGCGATGCGGACGCCATCACCCCCGTGTCCGTCGCGCAGTCGATGCAAAAGCAGATTCCGCGGGCCCAGCTCGCCGTCATCAAGGGGGCCGGGCACATGTCGCCGATGGAGCAGCCGGTCCAGGTGAATCAGACGATGGCGCGATTCCTGGACGGGGGTTGCTAACCCGTTGGCCACGATGCGACGCGCGATGGGGTGGATGAGACTACCAGGCGAAGTACCCGTCGCCGTAGACCAGCGTGCCGCCGAGGTGCCCTGCGGCGCCGATCATCAGGGCACTGGCGAAGAGCGCGGCTCGGAAGATTCTGCTGCGGCGGTGGCGCAGGACATCGTGCTCGGAGGCGATCGCCGCGGCCAGGGCGCAGGCCCCGGCGGCGGTGCCGGCCCATCGGTGCAGAAACAAAGCCTGTGCGCCGCCATAGCCGCTGAACGGAGCGCGGACCCATCCGAGCCCCGCGGCCACAATTGCGCCAAGCGCGCCGAGCAAAACGCAGTATCGAACCGCGGGACTCATGCCGGCTCGGCCCTCCCACATCCACCACGACTCCGCCACCGCCGCGGCTACCAGCAGCGCGATCGGAAAGTGAATCACCAGCACGTGAAACCGGCCCATCCAACGCAGAAGACGAGCTCCCAAAGCCGGCGGTTGATCAGGATGAGGTTCCGCCGCGATGGAGGCCGCGCCGGCGCCCGCGGATGCAGCGGCACCCGCCTCAATCCACCACCTTACCAGCGCCTTCTGCTGATTGCTCAATGGTCCGCCCTTCGCGTCCTCGGGCGGCATCTGGCCGTCTTCGATCTTTTGCCACAGTTGAGATTGGTCGGCATTGAACGGCACGACCAGCTTCGGATTGCCTGCCATCCGGTGCAGGTCGAGCACGTAACCGAATTTTCCCTTCGGCCGGGCGAGCTTCGCGGAGTGACATTCGGCGCACTTTTCGGCAAACAGACGCCGCACCTCGCTGGCCAATTGGCCAGCTTGGCCGCCGCGGTTTCCCGTCTGGCCTTGCGCCAGGGAGGCGCAAAGCAATACAAAGGCTGCCATCCATCCGATTTGGTCGCATTTCATCTGACGCATTCACCTTCAAAGACACGGCTCGAATTACTTTAATTCCCGCGCCCGTCCAAGCGCTTTGCAGGAATTGCAGCGGGAATCGGTATGATGAGCCGCCATGCGCGTTCTGATCATGTCGGACATGGAAGGCGTCAGCGGGGTTGTGGTGTGGGAGCAGGTGAACGGCGGCGCGCCGCTGTATGAGGAGTGCCGGCGGCTTTACACGCAGGAGATCAACGCGGCGGTCCGCGGCGCCAAGGCTGCGGGCGCCACCGAGATCGTCGTCGTCGATTGCCACGGCGCGGGGCAGGGATGGACGTTCAATTCGCTGATTCCCGATCAACTCGATCCCGACTGCACCTGGGTCTCGCATCACCCCTGGGCCCGCTACACGGAACTGCTGGAGAGCGGCTGCGACGTGGCGCTGATGATCGCGATGCACGCGCGGGCCGGGACGCCGGACGGAGTCCTCTGCCATACTATCTCGACGACCACCTGGCGGAACCTGTATTTCAACGACGACCTCGTGGGTGAATTCGGGATCAATTGCGCTTTGTGTGGACACTACGACGTGCCGGTCGCGCTAATTAGCGGGGACGAAGCCACTTGCCGCGAGGGACGCGAGCTGCTGGGGGAAAAGCTGCACGCCGTCTCGGTGAAGAAGGGTTTGTCGCGCTACTCGGCGCGGAACATTCCGCCGGTTCGGGCCCGGCAATTGATCGAAGATGGCGTTGCCCGCGCGTTGAAGAATCGCGACTGGCCCAAACCCTACGTTCCCGCCAAACCGACGACGATCACCATCGATCTTTCGACGGTCGATTCGGCCAACCAGTTCATGGGCGGCGCGGGGGTCGAAGTCGTCGAGCCGCTGAAGGTTGTCAGTCGCGGCCGCGACTGGATGCAGGCGTGGAACCAGATCTGGCCGTTCTGAGCAGCCCAGCATGGCGTCGATCCATGCGGCAGCCGGTATGTATATACTCCTAATTGACTGATGGAACGTTCCTACAATCACACGGGTACGTGAGCGTCAGGAGTATGACAACCGCGCCGCGGCATTCGGTCACTTGTTTAGTGATATGGGTGCTGGCATCCAGCGCCGCGACGTCTTCGGCGCAATTAGCGCTGCGCCATGACCAGGTCATCCCGCTGACCATCGCGGAAGGCACGACGCAGGACATGGGGCGCGTCTTCACCGTGCCGATCGAGTGCAACGGGCAGCAGGGGCATTTCGTGCTGGGTTGCTTCGGGCCGTCAAGGATCAGCAAGAGCTTCGCCGGACAATGCGGCGCAGAGGTTTTCACGGATGACTCGTTGGACAAGTATCGGGACGCGGATGGGAAAAGGATCTTCGCCGGCTCGGCTCGCGTGACGATCAAGTTCGGCGGCAAGGAGCGGGAGCTGGTGCTTTCGGTAATGAAGGACGAATACTGCCAAAAGCCCGAGAAAGAGGGGATGATCGGCAACGAGCTGATCGCGCCGTTTCAATGGGAGGTGGACCCGACGGTCCCATCGCTGACGCTGCGGCCGCCGGCAACGCTCCCGGCCGGGAAGCCGCTGGCGATTCTGTCGATGCGGATCACGCACGAAGGTTACTTCATCAACGTCCGCGTTCGCAACGTTACCCAGGAGGTGGCGCTGATGCCGAGTTCCAGTTTCCTTCAGGCCGGGCCCGAATTGCAGCGCAAGTGGGATTTCAATTCCGGAAAGAAGCTAGACCTCGAGGTGAACCGGTTTGGCAACGTTCGTGAGTTCCAGCTCCGTGGCGATGACGCCGTCGAGCTGCGTGCGGACTTGCGTGAGACGAACCTGCCGGTCGCGCTGGTGGGGGATGTCAAGCATCCCGCACCTCTCAGCATGCTCAACAGCGGGCTGGGCGCGTGCGTGCTCAATCGCTTCGTCTACTGCATCGAGCCGCGGCGGCAACAGCTCCGCCTCATGCGTCGCGTCGCCGACGAACAGGGGAGGCCGCTGATGCCAGCTAAAAGATGACCCGCCGCCGGAGCGCACCCGGCAGGACTCGAACCTGCAACCCTCGGTTCGGAAGGTCGCTGGTGCCTTCGCGGGCGAGGTGATTCTAAGGCTTCATGGAAGCTCGGCTTAGAGACGTAAAAGCAAGCCGGAAGATCGCTCTAAACCTTCCACCTTTTACTTGTTTTTCCGTGGGTATCAAGGTTTCACTGCCGGAAGTCTGCCATTCTCTGCCGCTATTCGTGGCGGTTTGGTCGCGGCCGACCGCGAGCCGGCCACTTATTCACGAATCGGCACGTGTGGTCGCGGCTCTAAGGTGATGCCTCTTCTAAAGCCGCCCGTGGGGACCACATGTTGCACCGTGTTGCTGACGCGATTGACCTCAATTTTGTCGCCGTGCGGCTGCAAACCGTTGGCCTTCTGTTGCGCCAGAACTGGCGATTCGGGCAAGCTCCAGCGTAAAATGTTCCGGACGGTTGGTCGAGCGACCAAGATGGTTCTGGGAATTTACGAGTTGTTGCGAGGACGGCGAAATGGATTGGAAAACGCTTCTCAACAAGGACCGCCCTCGACCTTCGACAAGTTCAGGAGATCATCGCGCCCAATTCGAGCGAGATTTTGATCGATCAGTTTTCTCGACACCGGTCAAACGGTTGCAGGACAAAGCTCAAGTATTTCCCCTCGAACCGCATGATGCCATTCGTACACGATTGACTCATTCCCTCGAAGTGTCCTCGGTCGCTCGTGGCATTGCGACGGCCGTCGGGAAATGGCTCCTTGAAAAGGGGGAGATCGAGCCAAGCATGGACCGTTCAATTGAAGCAATCGCGGCTACATGCGGGCTGATCCACGATTTGGGCAATCCGCCATTCGGCCACTCGGGTGAGGATGCGATCCGCGGCTGGTTTGAGAATCGCTTTGGCGAGGAAGGTCTCGGAGGAGCGTTCAATTCCAAAGGTCAGTTAGTTCAGGATTTCCTGAAATTTGAAGGCAACGCACAGTCGCTCCGATTGATATCCAAACTTCAAATCCTTGCCGATTTCAACGGGCTGAATCTGACATTTGGAACCCTTTCCGCTTCCTGCAAATACATTGCGCCATCTCATGAGGCTGGAACGGGCGGCGATCATTCCAAGTCCAAGCCTGGCTATTTCGCATCCGAAAACAAACTTATCAAACAGATCCGTGTGTCGACGGGGACGGGCGAAGCCCGGAACCCAATTACGTACCTTGTCGAAGCTGCAGACGATATCGTCTATTCTGTCGCTGACGTGGAAGATGCCGTGAAAAAAGGGGTTCTGGCATGGTCTGCGGTAAAAACATTCTTGGACGAGCCTAACCTTGAGATCGTGAAGCGGGCGTTCGCATCAATGGAGCATATTCTGAAGGCAGGCCGACCCGCGGTGCCGAAGGATCTGCCAGATGATGTGTATGCCTCGGCGTTTCGTACGTCGGTGATATCCATTGTGGTGGAATCAGTGCTCAAAGCTTTTCAAAAGAATTATGATGCGATCAGGAGCGGGTCTTATCACGGGGAACTTGTCAATGATTGCGATGCGGCTCAGTTGATCGACCATCTGAAGAAGTTAGGAAGAGCCAAGGTCTACTCGACCGCTTCCAACCTGAAGCTCGAACTGATGGGACGCAACGTCATCTGGGGCTTACTGGATCTGTTTTGGGAAGGTGCCAAGGACTTGCCGATCGAGGGGCCTCCTAAGCCAAAAACTTTTTCCGGAAAGGCCGGAGCGTTACTTTCAGAGAACTACCGACGTGTCTTTCAACATTTCGTGAAAGAGGTGCCTGAGCTGCCGGAGAATTACCATCGTATGCAACTCGTTACCGACTACGTTTGCGGTATGACCGACAGTTTTGCGAAGCGCCTGCATGCCGAGCTCACAAATGGATAGAGACTCAGCAATAGAATACCTGAAGAAGTACATTCTGCACGACATCGGCTATCTGTGTCGCCGCGTTGATCGGCTCTGGATCGCTCCAATTGTGCGTACGCTTCGCGACATTCAACAAACGCAGAATCGGGCAGTGTTCTTTGGCGGCACGTTGCGATCCCTGCTGATTTCCCGAGTCAGGCATGGCAGGCTCGGGCGACCTCGTGATGTAGACATTGTCGTAGATGGAGTTTCTGTTGACACACTGCGTGAGAGCCTTCAGGACATGATTTCCCGCGAAACGCGTTTTGGCGGGCTCAAGTTGCGACGAATGAATTGGGAATTTGACGTGTGGCCGCTGCATAAAACGTGGGCGTTCGTGAAAGACGGCTGTTCGGCGCCCGCATTTGAGGCGTTGCCGTTCACGACGTTCTTCAATTTGGAAGCTATTGCGGTTGACGTTTGGGCTGCCCCGGGCTCCACACGACGAATCTATTCCGGTGACGACCAGTTTTTCGATGGGATAATTTCGCAAACCATTGACCTGAACCGCGAGGAGAATCCATTCCCGGCACTTTGTGTCGTGCGCGCTCTGATCATGGCCTCTGCGTTGGACTTCTCAATTGGCCCACGCTTGGCGCGTTACTTGGCTACCCATGGCCCAGAGATTGCTAACGTGGAGCTTGAGGGGGTTCAGCACAAGCACTACGGACGACTTCGCCATGATGCCCGTACGATGCGCACATGGATCGAGGAGGTGCAGCGTTGTATTGATCGCAACGATGGTGAGCCTGTTAGGCTCCGAGTCCCCCGGCAACTCTCGTTTTGGCCTCAGGAACGCAATGAGGGGCCAAGTGCTAGGCTGCGCATGATGGCGCTGGCAGTTAATCACCAGAAATCTGGCACAAATCCGGCTCAAAGTGTTGTGAAATAGCTCTTTGGCGGTTGTATATCTTGGTTCGATAATGAGCGTTCCGCCCTAACGTAGAGAACGGCCCACGTTCGTTATAGTCGGCGAGCCTGACGCTCGACTGCCCCTTTGTATCTCGCCACGAACTCCTTACGGCCTTGCCAAGGTGCTGGATGATTCAGGTCTACATCGACACAAACGTCTTCCTCGACTTTTACCAGTCGGCGACGGACCGGATGGCCATTTTTCACGAACTCCTCGATCGGCCGGACTGCATCGTCGTTCCCGAGCAGACGGTGCGTGAGGTCAGGAGAAACCGGTCGGCCATGACAAACCGTGCATCGGCTGACAGGCCCGCTGCCGTCACGTCTTTGAGGCTGCGGGTCACAATCGAGCGTAGATTATCCAGCTCCGCCTTGCTCGGTCGGACGCGGGTCACGCGTTTATCAGCCAGAAGCTTCGCCCAACTCATTCTTATTGCCTAACACAAACAACTTGGGCTTGTCCAACACGCGCGTCAGGAAATGATCTTTCGCGGCTCGCTTCTTGTTGAATTCCGCTGGGGTGTAGACGGTGGGATTGATCTCTCTGCCGAGCAGTTGCCGTGCCTGACGCAGGGGCAGCGCAAGCTCGGCAGGCGAGAGACTGCCGATCACCATCAGGTCAATGTCGCTGTCGCTCTGTTCCTTGCCGCTCGCGACTGAGCCGTACACCAGGACGACCCGCAGTTTTGCGGCCAGCGGTTTGAACGCATCGGCCAGAACGTCCACAAGGCCCGCCGTTTTCAACATCAAGCCGCGGAGGTCGGAAAAAAGTGGCGAGTCGGCATTGGCCTGGTAATAGGCCATGCGTCCCTGACGGTGGGTTTTGAGAATCCCCGCTTCGGCAAGATCGTGAAGTTCACGTTGCAGGCTCGACGAGGGCACACCCATCCGGCGCGCCAGTTCCGACACATACCACGCCTTCTCAGGCTGAACCAGTGTCGCTGCCAGTATTCCTTGCCGGGTTTTCGGCAGTAAGGCATCAAGGGGCCGGAAATTTCGCATATTGCGTAATTATTTACGTTATTTGCGTAAATGTCAAGGCAAGCTCTGGCTCACCGGCCCTCGGCTGTTTGCAGCAGCCGGGGGCCTGAGCTTAGTACGGAATTTAGTACGGAACCGCGAGGGTCAAGATCACCAACCCTCGTAAGTCCTTGCCCTGACTCAACGCACCCGGCAGGACTCGAACCTGCAACCCTCGGTTCCGAAGGCAGATTTCGCCGCCTTTGACCGAGATGGACGCAGGCGCACAACTCTTGATGAAGCAACGAATTCAGCCATTTTTTCGCAAGATGGCGATTGACGCCAACCGACCCCAGTTGATACCGTGCGTAGCGCCGGCGTAGCGCGGCGCAACCTTCGGTTCCCCGGCCGATGCGTGGCCGCTAGCGCCGACAATTCATGACGCAAGCGGTCCTAAAACTCGCGACCCAATATCGGCGTCAGGTGCCTGGCAAAGTCCACCTGTCGAAGCGGTGGATCGAGTCGTTACGACCGTCCGCCGACGGCGTGCGCAAAGTCATTTACGACGACGCCGTGCCCGGCCTATGTCTGGTCGTCAATGCCACCAGCAAGAGCTTTTACGTCTATCGCCGCGTCAGCGGCCATCCGATGCGCCTGCGGCTGGGCGGCTTTCCCGAATTGACGGTCGAGCAGGCCCGCAAGCTGGCTCAGAAGTGTCTGGGCGAGATCGCCGAAGGTAACGACCCGCGCGAACAGCGGCGGGCGGTTAAAGACTCGGACACGCTGGGCGAGATCTGGCGGCGATGGAAGGAGGAATACGCCGCGTCTCGGCACACGCCCAAAACCCGGCTGACCGACGAGAACCGCTACGTGACGTGCTTAGAGCGATGGAAAAACCGCAAGATCGGGTCCATCCGCGAGACCGATGTCCGTGCTCTTCACGCGGATCTGGCAAAGGAGCGCGGCAAGGTCACGGCCAACCGCGCGGTGCAATTGCTTCGGCGGCTGTTCAACTTTTCCCGGCTCCGGCCCAACCCGGCGGGGGGGCGGGCGGTCAGTTTCTTTCCCGAACAGTCGAGGGAGCGGTTTTTGCTCCCCGACGAGCTCCCCTCATTCTTCAAGGCGTTGGATGAGGAACCGAACGAAACGCTTCGGGATTTCCTGTACGCGTGCCTCTGGACTGGGCAGCGGCGCGGAAACGTGGCGTCCATGCGCTGGGATGAACTCGATCGGAAGGAGGCGGTTTGGGTCATCCCCGGCAGCAAGACCAAAAATCACAATCCCCACCGAGTCCATCTGGCCGCACCGATGCTCAAATTGTTGAAGCGAAGGTGGGAAGAATCCGAGGCGGCAATCGCGCGCGGGGATACACGTTACACCCACGGTTACGTATTTCCCACGTACCGCTATGACGCGAAGAAACCGCATTTGGCCGAACCGAAGTCCGCTTGGGACCGGCTTTTGAACCGGGCCGGTCTGAAGGATCTGCGAATTCACGACCTCCGGCGAAGCTTTGGATCCTGGGCCGCGATGACGGGGGCGTCCGCGTTGATCATTGGCAAGGCATTGGGTCACCTGGATCCGAGCAGCACCGCGATCTATGCGCGGCTCAACCTCGACCCGGTCAGGGCGGCTGTGGATGCCGCTACGGGTGCGATGCAGAAGGTCGTCGAAACCGCCAAGCAGAAACAGTCCAATGCATCCACAAAGGTGGAATAGAACTCTTGCCGTCGAACCTGGGGCGAGTTCTCTGGGCGAGTCGCGGGCAAAGTAATTGTTTCAGTCCGGTTGCTAATCAGTCGCGCAGTCCAAAATACTTCTCACAGCGCTCGCACGGATATCGGCGCGGGCGCACCCGTGCCAGCACGATGGTGCCCAACAAATTCATGAAGCACCCACTACAGCGAAAGAATAAGAACGGGATTGACTTCCATCAATAGAGAGACAATAATGTCTAGTTCAATGAGCGAACGTCCACCAACAGAGCCGGCAGTCGATGGCCTTCTAGTGCACCAGATCGTGCGCGCGGTGAACCTGCACCACAGGACGGCAAAATACGTGCTGCAGCGGGCGGACGCACTGAACATCCGGCCGTCTACTGGCCGTGGCGAACATCGCCGTTTTACGCTCGAAGAGTCGGTGCGGCTGGCGCTTTGCACACGCTTGGTTATGGTTGGCATCCCGCTGGCCCGAGCCATCGAAACGACCCAATGGTGCGAAAAGACCGCCAAAGGGTTCAATAGGACGGAGAAAGACGTCCCCTACAGCACGGATCTGCGCGACCCGTGGGTGATCCGAATCCTCGACGGCGATTACGTGAATTTGTGCCGAAAGAGGGACTTTAGACGGCGTGACGCCTGGGAGTTTTTCGAGATCGGGAAGTGGAAAGAGGCGATACGGATGGATCCACTCCTCGGTCCAGTCGTCAGAATCGAGTGGTCCATCACTGACCTCGCATGGGCGCTGGCGCGAACAATTTGATTTTCACTTTTTATTTTGACATAACTAGACATAAATGTATAGTATGACTCGGTCCACCCAGGAGAAAGGCATGACCGCGCGTGATATTTCGGACACACTGCTCAATGAAGAGGAAACCGCCCGCTACCTCGGGCTGCGGCCACAGACGCTCGCCACGTGGCGCTCATCACGGCGATACGCTTTACCGTACATCCGCGTGGGCCGGGCGATACGCTATCGGCGCGAAGACGTTGAAAAATTTCTCGCCGGCAGAACGGTCAGTGATAATCGCATTGGCTAGGGCGGTGTCTCGCCCGCCGGGCGCCGTGTCCGCCGTTACCCACCTCCAAATGCCCAAAAAAATAGTTTTAACGATTCTAAGCTAATGCCGCGAACGCCGACGAAAAGGCACCAATGAAATCCGAGCGGACCGGCCAGCAGCAAGAATTGATATTCTACGTGAATCAAGAAGCGTCCCCTGTATCTACAGAGACAGGGGCGGCATATTGAGGGCCCTCCACCATGTTCATCACCCAAGAGCAGGCCGATGCTGGCTTCGACGCACTGTTCCCGAAAGTCTTCACCGAGATCAACGACCGAAATCTCGTCGTTCCGTTCGGCATCGGCATCTGCCGTATCATCAGCGATCTTCGTCGTCATCGGCGGCGTTTAGCACGACGAATCGTATCCGCCCTGCATTATGAGATCTGCCGCTCCTGCTCGATGGCAGGCACAATCCCGATATCGCTTATGGCTGATTGGGTTTGGGGACCTGGTGCTAGGCCGACGCACTGGCGGGCGCAGCTGCGGGCAGCGCTCGGGTGGGTAGTAAATCGGGTTCGCGCGATCAACGGCGATGAAACGCTTAAGTTAGAAGTGAACGGCGAATTGATTACTTTTGCAGCTACGTGCGGGTTCTTATTTGAATTAGGCTCGATGGCGTCGGCAGGCTGCCTGCGGCTGCTCCGTTACGTGAACGTCAAACGAAAGGTCACACCGTTGCAAGTCGCCCGTCTCCGCCAGATGGCCGGTTACTCACATGACGCATACAGCGACATACAGATGGAAAAGATTATCGCGGGTGTTGGTAACGAGCGCGCGCGCCGCCCGACGCTGTCCACTCTAGGTCGCGAAGGCAAGATTGTCATGATCTTCATGCCCGCTGTCCTCGGTGTCCCGGCCGTCTGTAAGCGATGGGGTTCTGTCGTTTTGACTCTGGCCGCAAATGCCACCCGGCGCTACAAGGTTGATAGGGCTAAAGTTCCGGCGTTTAGTGGCAGCCGGACAGTTGCCTGCCCGCTGCTCGATTCCGAAAAAACCTATGCGGCTTTTGCGGCCAACGGCGATCGTCGAGGTCGTGGCTACCGAATGAGGCACTGGCTAAAGCTCTATCGGCTGAAGCAGGGCCAGGAGCGCAAGCTCCTGGACAAATGGGACAAGGCCGCAGGTCCGTTCGATTTGACGGTAGTCGGAATTGATCGACAGAACAAGTTCTACAGCCTCAGCGATTTGCGAGCGGCGGCATTGGGGCGGTTGGAAGCGCTTCACGTTCGTGTGTACACCCCTGCCGGCTGGCAACAGTCCTGGACGAAATTGTTTGGCATGTCCCTTCCGATTCCGGCCACATCCGAACTAGGCCAGAGAGCCGGCGACAGCGCGGGCCTTGGGGAGTTGCCACAGATCGCATCCTTGGTCCGCGAGAAGGGCATTCGCGCGACGGCCAAGGCGGTTCATCTCGATCCCGGGAACCTTTCGCGCTACATCCGTGGCCGTGGGTCTCTCGCGCCATCCTATGTGGCCGCATTGCGCGAACACCTTTATTCAAGCCGCCCGCTTGGCGGTTGCGAAATTGCCGAGGGGTTCATCCAGCTTATCGATTCATATCCGCTTAGCCTTGCGTGGGCACTGGCCTATCGCCGTCTTTTGCAGTGGTCGATAGTTCCCCTCAAGCCTGGGACGCGCGAGGGATATGTCAAATGGAAGCCGTATCAGACCTGCCTGCCGCACGAGGTCGACATCCATCGATGGTGGACATGGTGGCCGGACGCAAGTATCGGGCTGATTTTAGGACCGTTGTCCGGCGTCTTCGCGATCGATGTGGACAACGCCCTGGCGCAACAGGCACTGTTCGATCTGCTTGGTGGCCGGCCCGACTCGCCAACCCAACTCTCAGGGGGCTACTCATCGGAACGGCCGTGGAAGCGACATTTTCTTTTTCAGTACCCCATGGATATCCCGGTCGGGGCCAAATGCGAACCTCTCGTACCGGGCCTGGAATTTCGCGGCAACCGCGGACTGCTCGTGCTTGCGCCCAGCATCCACAAGAGCGGCAGTAACCGTTAT
>Ga0307477_10001565_pt1 | contig 18937 bp, 27 predicted proteins | sample atmos_gasesECM2C_FD_203316 | JGI IMG/M metagenome (GOLD analysis project Ga0307477, IMG submission 203316) | Hardwood forest soil microbial communities from Morgan-Monroe State Forest, Indiana, United States - atmos_gasesECM2C_515 | ecosystem: Environmental > Terrestrial > Soil > Temperate...
TCCCCGCGCCCGGCGGACCGAGCAGGATCAAGTTGAGCTCGGACCCCACAAGCCCGAGACTACTTCAGGAAGCCCTCGTAGGAGCGCATCATCAGCTGGGCCTCGAGCTGCTTCATCTCTCGCATGGGCGGGGACAGGTCCCCCTCCCGACCACCCCCTGCAACAAAAGACATCACTTGAGGAACCCCTCGTAGCTGCGCATCATCAGCTGGGCCTCGAGCTGCTTCATGGTTTCGAGTGCGACGCCGATCACGATCAGGATCGAGGTGCCGCCGAACTGGAACTGCTGGTGGGTGCGCGCGAACAGGATCGCCGGCAGCGCGGCGACGGCGGCGAGGAAGAGGGCGCCGGGGAAGGTGAGGCGCGCGAGGATGCGATCGAGGAATTCGGCCGTCGGGCGCCCGGGACGCACGCCGGGGATGAAGCCGCCGTACTTCTTGAGGTTGTCGGCCTGGTCGACGGGGTTGAAGGTTACGGCGGTGTAGAAGTAGGTGAACAGCAGGATCAGCAGCGACTGCCCGACGATGTAGTGCCAACCGTTGGGCGTGAAGAAGTCGGAGATCTGCGTGCCCCAGTGCGTTTTCACGAGCTGACCGACGGTCGGCGGGAAGGCCATCAGGCTGGCGGCGAAGATCACGGGGATCACACCGGCCATGTTCACGCGCAGCGGCAGGTAGGTCTGGCCGCCCTCGGACATGCGCCGGCCGATGACGCGCTTGGCGTACTGCACGGGGATGCGCCGCTGGCCCTCCTGCACGAACACGATGCCGGCGACGACGGCGAGCACGAGGAAGGGCATCATCACCTTGAAGACCTGATCCTGGGTCGTCCACCACTGCTGAATGCCGGAGGGCAGGCGCGAGACGATTGAGGCGAAGATCAGCAGCGAGATGCCGTTACCGATGCCGCGCTGGGTGATCAGCTCGCCGATCCACATCAAAAGGACACAACCTGTGGTGAGGCAGACGACGATCAGGAAGACGTGCGGCGGGTCGAAGTGGGTGACGACCGATTCGCCGGCCTTGGCTTGCAACGAGTGGAACAGGAAGACGTAGCCGATCGACTGGGCGAAGGCGAGCCCGACCGTGAGGTAGCGGGTGTATTGGGTGATCCGCGCCTGGCCGACCTCGCCTTCCTTGGAGAGCTTTTCCAGCGAGGGAACGACCACCTGCAGCAGCTGCAGGATGATCGAGGCGGTGATGTAGGGCATGATGCCGAGCGCGAACAGCGCGATCCGCGAGAGGCCGCCGCCGGAGAACAGGTTCAGGTAGCTGAGGATGCCCGAGCCGCCGAACTGCTTTTGGATGTTGTTGACGGCCGTGAGGTTGACGCCCGGCACCGGGACGTGGGAGCCGATGCGATAGATCAGCAGCATCAGCGCGGTGAAGCCGAGCTTCTTGCGGATGTCCGCTACCTGGAAGGCGTTGAGGATCGTGGAGAGCATGGTGGATCGCGTGGCCGGGGACACGTGCCTGGGGATTCTAGCCCGCGCCGGGGGGCGACGTGGCGGACTGGTATGAGGGGTGACCCATAGCCCGGTTCACCGATCGATGCTGTCGGCGCCGGTCACCGCAGCTGTCGGCACCGCGCTCGGTCTCTTGGTAGGAGGCTATGCCTCGATGACGTTGCAGGTGCCGCCCGCGGCCTCGATGCGCTCACGGGCGGTGGCGCTGAAGGCGTGGGCGTGGACGGTGAGCGCGTGGGTGAGCTCGCCGCGGGCGAGGATCTTGACGGGTATATCCTTGCGGGTGCCCAGCCCCGCGGACTTGAGCAGCTTGATCGTCACGTCGGTCCCCGCTTCGAAGCGGTCGGCGAGATCGCCGATGTTGACCGGCTGGGTGTGCGTGCGGAAGGGCTCGAACGGCATCGACTTCTTCATGTGCGGACCGCGAAGCTTGCGCATGCGCATGTGAATTGGCATCTGTCCGCCCTCGAAGCGCGCACGGCGCTTGGAGCCCGAGCGCGCGCCCGCGCCCTTTTGGCCGCGTCCGGAGGTCTTGCCTGTGCCCGAGCCTTCGCCGCGACCGACGCGCTTGCGCGGGCGGCGGCTGCCGGGGGCAGGGCTGAGGTTGTGCAGCCCGATCCGCTGCGCGCCGGCCTCGCTGGTCGAGTCCTGTCCGTCGGGACTCATGAGCTCTCCTGCACCTCGATGAGGTGGCGAACCGCATGCAGCATGCCTCGTGCCTGCGGGCAGTCTTGGACCTGGACGGTATGGCCGATGCGGCGCAGGCCGAGCGAGCGCAATGTGTCCAGCTGGCGGCGGTCGGAGCCATTGCCGGAACGGCGCTGGGTGACGGTGAGCGTGGTTGTGGTGGCGGTCCCGGTGGCCATCAGGCGGAGGCCTCCTCGACCGCGGGGTCGGCATCGGCGGATGTCTCCTCGACCGCGGGGTCGGCATCGGCGGATGTCTCCGTCTCGGCCTGTGAGACCTCTGAGGCGGGCGGCGCGGAGGAATCCTCCGTCGGATCGGGCGGCGTGCCGGCGGAGGCCTCGGGGCTCGCCGTCTCCGCGGCCGGCGTGGAATCCGCGGCCGCGTCGGCGGGGGTGTCGGAAACGCTGGCGTCGGGAGCGCCGTTGGCGGGTGCGCCGCCGAGTCCGAGCACCTGGTCGATCGACAGACCGCGCAGGCGCGCGACCTCCTCGGGTGTGCGCAGGCCGCGCAGGCCTTCGATCGTGGCCTTGACGAGGTTGATCGGGTTCTGCGTGCCGAGGCTCTTGGAGAGGATGTCGTGGATCCCGGCGAGCTCGAGCACCGCGCGCACGCCGCCGCCGGCGATCACGCCGGTGCCTGGAGAGGCGGGCTTCAAGAGGACGCGGCCGGCGCCGAAGATGCCGGTCGTCTGGTGGGTGATCGTGCTGCCGTGGCGGGGCACCTTGAAGAGATCCTTCTTGGCGCGCTCGACGCCCTTTTGGATCGCGAGCGGAACCTCGTTGGCCTTGCCGTAGCCGACGCCGACGGTTTCGCGCTCGTCGCCGACGACGACCAGCGCGGTGAACGAGAAGCGCCGGCCGCCCTTGACGACCTTGGCGACACGGTTGATCTCGACGACCCGCTCCTGGAGATCCAGGCCGGCCGGGCTGACTGAGCGATCGGATGTGATGGGGGTCATGGGTGGGAGACGGAAGAGGGTAGCGGTATCGAAGCGGGAGTCAGACGGTCAGGCCGGACTCGCGGATGGATTGCGCGAACGCGCGGACGTGACCGTGGTAGCGATAGCCGCCGCGATCGAACACGGCCTCGGACACCCCGGCGGCCTGCGCCCGCTCGGCCAGCAGCTGGCCCGCGCGCGTGGCGGCCTGCGCTTTGCCCAGAGAGCGCAGCTCGGGCTCGAACCAGGCGACGGCCGCGAGCGTGCGCGCGGAGACGTCGTCGATGACCTGCGCGGACAGCCCGCGGTTGGAGCGGAACACGGAGATGCGCGGGCGCGTGGCGGTGCCGGTGATCTTCGCGCGCACCCGGCGACGACGTTTGAGCCGGCGGCGCTCCTTGGTGATGACGGTCATGCCTAGGCCCTCTTTCCAACCTTGCGCTGGACATACTCACCCTCGTAGCGGATGCCCTTGCCCTTGTAGGGCTCGGGCGGACGCTGCTTGCGGATGATCGCGGCGGTCTCGCCGACGAGCTGCTTGGAGATGCCCTTGACGACGATGCGTGTCGGCTGGGGCACTTCGAACTCGATCCCCGCGGGCGCTGGGATGGGCACGGGATGGGAGTAGCCGACGGCCAGCTCGAGGTTCTTGCCCTTCAGCTGAGCGCGATAGCCGACGCCTTGGATCTCCAGGCGCTTTTCATAGCCGGCGGTGACTCCCTGGACCATGTTGGCGAGCAGCGAGCGGGTGAGTCCGTGCAGCGCGCGGTGCTCGCCGCGGTCGGTGGGACGTGATACGCGCAGGACCTCGCCGTCTTGGACGACGTCGATGTCGCGGGAGATGCGCTCGGACAGTTCGCCTTTGGGGCCGCTGACGCGCACCGACTCGGGCTCAATCGCGACTGTCACGCCGGAGGGCACTGCAATGGGTTGTCTGCCTATGCGGGACATAGTTGGATCGCCATTCGGTTACCAGACCTGCGCCAGAACCTCGCCGCCGACGCCGGCCGCGCGCGCGTCATGGCCGGTCATCACGCCGTGGGAGGTGGAGACGATGGAGGTGCCCATGCCACCGAGCACCTTGGGAATGTGTTTGGCGTCGACATACGTGCGCCGGCCGGGACGGGACACGCGCCGCAGCCCGGAGATCGCCGAGCGGCGGTCGTCGGTGTACTTGAGCGTGATCTGGATCGACTGGCCGGGACCACCGTCCGGGGCGGCGCCGACAGACCACGACTCGATGTAGCCCTGCTCGACGAGGATTCGCGCGAGCTCGGACTTGAGTGTGGATGCGGGGATCTCGACGGTCTCGTGGGCGGCGTGGATCGCATTGCGTACCCGCGTGAGAAAGTCGGCTATCGGATCGGTCATGGACATGGCTGAATGATTGCTGGGTTGAGTTCGATGAGGTCGGCGGCTACCAGGAGGACTTGGTCATCCCCGGGATCTGGCCGTTGTGGGCGAGCTCGCGCAGGCAGATGCGGCAGATCCCGAACTTGCGATAGACCGAGCGCGGGCGCCCGCAGCGATTGCAGCGAGTATAGGCGCGCGTTTTGAATTTGGGGGGGCGCGTCTGCTTGACGCGCAGAGAGACCTTGGCCATCAGTCGGCGTCCTTTGTGTCGGCGGTGTCGTTTGAGTCGTCGGTGTCCTCGGCGTCATCGAAGCCGGCGGGCCGGCCCTGACGGGCGAAGGGCATGCCAAACGCCTCGAGCAGGGCGAACGCCTCGGCGTCGCTTGATGCGGTGGTCGTGATCGTGATGTCCAGGCCACGGATCTGGTCGATCGAGTCGTAGTCGATCTCGGGGAAAATGATCTGCTCCTTGACGCCGAGCGAGTAGTTGCCACGCCCGTCAAACGAGCGCGGGTTCAGCCCGCGGAAGTCGCGGATGCGGGGGATCGCGATTGAGACGAGGCGATCGAGGAACTCGTAACCGCGCTCGGCTCGCAGCGTCACGGCGATGCCCACGGGCATGCCCTCGCGCAGTTTGAAGGCTGCGATAGATTTGCGCGCGCGGCGCACGCTCGGCCGCTGACCGGCGATCGTGGCCAGCTGATCCTGAGCCGCCTTCAGCGCTTTGGAGTCCTGCTTGGCCATGCCGACGCCCATGTTGAGGACGACCTTCTCGAGCTTCGGTGCTTGCATCGGCGAGGAGTAGCCGAAGCGTTGAATCAACGCCGGACGGATCTCGTCCAGGTAGCGGGTCTTCAGGCGGGCTGGGGGGGCTGTCGCATTCATGATCTGGTGATAATCGGTGGTCGTTGTTTGCTAATCGATGACGGCGCCAGAGCGTACGGCCACACGCGAGCGTTTGCCGCCGCTGCGGTCGATCCGCACCCGGGTCGGCTTGCCTTTGGGGTCCAGCAGCACCACGTTGGAGATGTGTATGGGTCCCTCGCGCTCGATCACGCCGCCGAGCTGCGCGGCGGTGTTTTGGCCGCTGGCGCCGCCCGAGGATTCCCGGGGGCGCGTGTGGCGCTTGATCATGTTCAGGCCCTCGACGTAGACGCGCTCGTTGGCCGGCTCGGTGCGCAGGACACGGCCGGACTTGCCGCGATCCTTGCCGGAGACGACACGCACCTGATCGCCTGAGCGGATCTTCAGGTTGCGCCGCTTAGGAGCGTTGGAGGATCTGCGCTTACCGGCCATCACAGCACCTCCGGCGCGAGCGAGACGATCTTCATGAAGTTGCGCTCGCGCAGTTCGCGCGCGACCGGGCCGAACACGCGCGTGCCGCGCGGGTTGTTCTGGTCGTCGATGATCACGGCGGCGTTCTCGTCGAAGGCGATGTACGTGCCGTCGTCGCGTCCGATCGGCTTTTTCGTGCGCACCACGACGGCTGTCACGACCTCACCCTTTTTGACGGCGCCCTGTGGGTTGGCCTGCTTGACGGTCGCGGTGATCACGTCACCGACGAACGCATACCGGCGCCGGGAGCCGCCCTTGACGCGGATGCACAGGATCTCGCGCGCGCCGGTGTTGTCGGCGACACGCAGTCGTGTCTCATTCTGAATCATGCTCGGGCCTCCAGCCAGTCGGCCCCTACGGTGACGGAGCGCGAGCGAAGCGAGGCGGCCCTCCAGGCGCTCGATATCTGAAAATCTCCGATTTTCATCGTGCGCGCTCCAGCACGTCCACGAGCTTCCACCGCTTGCTGCGTGAGAGGGGACGACTCTCGATCACACGCACGGTGTCGCCCTCGTGCGCGTCGTTGTTCTCGTCATGCGCATGCAGGGTGCTCGAGCTGCGCACGATCTTCTCGTAACGACGGTGCCTGCGGGCGGTGTCGATGCGCACTGTGATCGTCTTGTCGGCCTTGTCGGAGACGACGATTCCCTGGCGCACCTTGCGCGCGCCCTCAGCCTGCGCATGTACCGGCGCCAACGGCTCGGGGGCACTGACGGCGCCACTGGCGCGGGCCGCGGTTCGCTTGGCGCGTTCCTGCAGACGGCGAGCGCGGCGGCGGGCGGCCTTGGTCTTGCGTTCGGCCACGCGTTCGGCGTGACGTTCCTCAGGCGAACGTGCGGGGCGGGCCTCGCCGGTGTGGGCCGAGCGCCCCTTGCGACGACGTTCTTTGGGCGTCAGCGCATCGGCTGGCTCCGCCTGTGTGGAATCCTCGGTCTCCGCGGACGCATCTGCTGGATCGGGCGCGCTTGCCTCGGCCTCCGGAGCCTGCTCGGACGTGTCCGCTATGGGAGTCTCAGTTGTCTCGTTCTCTGGTTCGTCAGCCATGTTCAGCTCATCCTGTCTGTGATCCGTTGCCCTGCGCACGCTCAGCCGCGAGCTGGCGCTCGCGCTCGACGGTCAGGGCGCGTGCGAGGTCTCGCTTGGCGCGAGGAATGCCCGCGGTGTCGTCGAGTTCTCCGGTCGCGTTGGCGAAGCGCAGACCGAACAGGTCTTTGCGCAGGGTCGCGATCTGCTTGTCCAGTTCGTCGCTCTGAAGGTCTCTCATCTGCTTGGCGTTCATTTGCGCTGTCCTCAATCCTCGCGCAGCACGAACTTGGATTTCACCGGGAGCTTGTGCGCCGCGAGGCGGATCGCGTCGCGTGCGAGGGGCTCGGGCACCCCGGCCAGCTCGAACATCACGCGGCCGGGCTTGACCACGGCGACCCAGCCTTCGGGCGAACCCTTGCCGGAGCCCATGCGTGTCTCTGCCGGCTTCTTGGTGACGGGCTTGTCCGGGAACACGTTGATCCAAACCTTGCCGCCACGCTTGATCTTGCGCGTCATCGCGATTCGGGCCGCCTCGATCTGGCGGTTGGTGAGCCAGCCCTCCTCGAGCGCCTTCAGGCCGTACTCGCCGAACTGGACCTTGACCTGTCCGCGCGAGACGCCGCCCCGGCGTCCGCGGTGCTGCTTGCGGTGCTTGACACGCTTAGGAGAGAGCATCAGCGCGGACCTCCCCCGCCGGCCGGACCCGAGCCACCACGGCCGCCTCCAGAACCGCCACGGCCACCACCGCCGCCGCCGCGTCCGCCGCGTCCACCGGGCCCGCGACCGCCACCAGGGCCGCCAAATCCGCGACCTCCGCCCGGCCCACCGGCGCCGCGACCACCACCTGGACCGCCACCGTCACGGCGCCGTCCCCGGCTGTCGCCACGTCCGTCGCGTCCGCCGCGCCCATCGCGGTCAGAACTCGGCATCGCGGGGGCTGTCATGTCGGTCAGATCGGCGCCGGTATATCCCTCGGGCATGATCTCGCCCTTGTTCACCCAGCACTTCACGCCGATGCGCCCGAACGTGGTGCGCGCCTCGTAGAAGCCGTAGTCGATGTCGGCGCGCATCGTGTGCAGCGGCACACGGCCGTCGGAGTAGCTTTCGGTGCGCGCCATCTCCGCGCCGCCAAGACGTCCCGCGACCTGCACCTTCACGCCCTTGGCGCCGGAGCGCATCGCACTGGTCAGCGCGCGCTTCATCGCGCGGCGGAAAGCGACTCTGTTCTGCAGTTGCTCGGCGATCGACTGCGCGACGAGCTTGGCGTCGAGCTCCGGGCGCTTAATCTCGAGGATGTTGACCTTGATCTGCTTGGAGGTCAGGCGATGCAGGTCGCGGCGCAGCGCGTCGACTTCGGTGCCGGACTTGCCGATCACGATGCCCGGACGAGCGGTGTGGATATTGACCTCGAGTTCGTTAGCGTCCTTGCGAATCGTGATGTCCGAGAGACCGGCGTGCGCCAGCTTGCCGATGATGTGCTCCCTGACACGGATGTCCTCGGCGAGGTACTCGCCGAACGAGCGCTCGTTGAACCAGTTCGACTTCCAGTCGTGGATGTAGCCGACGCGCATCGCCTCGGGGTGAACCTTTTGTCCCATTTCGCTGTTTTGCTTCTCTCTAGATCTCGGTCTGTGTGTGTTGGTGTGGTGGTTGCGGTGATCTCGTAGTGGTGGGAGCCGTGTTTAGGCGTCCGGAGTCAGGGTGATCGTCAGGTGGCTGGTGCGCTTATGAATCGGTGTCGCACGTCCCATCGCGCGCGGACGAAAGCGCTTGATCGTCGGCCCCTCGTCGGCATAGGCCTCGCGCACGACGAGATCTTCCTCGAGCAGTTCGTGATTGTTCTCGGCGTTGGCGACCGCTGACTCCAACAGCTTGCTCCAGTCACGCGCCACCTCACGAGGGGTGAAGGCGAGGATAGCGCGTGCCTCGGGAACGGTCTTGCCGCGGATGTGACCGCACACCATCCGCGCCTTACGGGCCGAAGTGCGCACGTAGCGCGCGTGCGCCCGCACGACTCGACGTCGGGGCGGCTGCCCGGGCTTGCGACGGACGGGTTTTTTGGGCTCATCGGCGACGGACGCTTTGGCGACCGGCTCATCGACGGACTCGTCCGTCTGCTCGGTGGCGTCCGTCGCAGCCTCAGGTTCTTTTCCGGCGGTCTTTTTCGAGGCAGCGGCTTTTTTGGCAGCCGGTTTTGTCTTGGCAGCAGGCTTCTGCTCCATCTCCGGAGCGGCCTCAGCCGTCGGCTCCTCCGCGTTAGCAGGCTTTTTCGCAGCGGAACGCTTTTTCGCAGCGGCCGGCTTCTTCGCCGTCTCGGTCTCAGCCGGGGTCTCCTCCGGCACGTTCTCCTCCTCGGCGCTCATCAGCGAACCTTCCCCGATCCGGCGTGTCCGCGGAATACACGCGTGGGCGCGAACTCGCCGAGCTTGTGGCCGACCATCGACTCGCTGATGAACACGGGCACATGTTTCTTGCCGTCGTGCACGGCAATCGTGTGCCCGACCATCTCCGGGAAGATCGTCGACGCGCGCGACCAGGTGCGCAGCATTTTTTTGTTGTTCTCGGCATTCAACGCCTCGATGCGCGCGAGCAAGCGCTCCTGCACCCACGGGCCCTTCTTGCTGGATCTACTCATCGTCGGCTCCTCCATCCACGGGTACGCAGGGCAAGCTGGGCAAGGACGCAGGGAGCGTGGCGTACTCCGTACGCGAGCGACTGAGGACGCCGATCCAGCGCCGCCATGCGTGCTCGTGGCCCTTCTTGCTGGAGCGACTCATCGCTGCTTGCCCTTCCCGCGCCTGCGACCGCGCACGATGTACTTGTCGGAGTTCTTGTTCTGCTTACGCGTGCGATACCCGAGCGTCGGCACTCCCCACGGGGTGACCGGGTGGCGACCAGCCGTCGTCGAACCCTCGCCACCTCCGTGCGGATGATCGACGGGATTCATCGCGGTGCCGCGCGTCTGCGGGCGCACGCCCATGTGGCGCTTGCGTCCCGCCTTGCCGACCTTGACGTTCTGATGATCGGCGTTGCCGATCGTACCTACCGTGGCTCGGCACTCGGCGCGCACAAGACGCATCTCGCCGGAGGGCAGCCGCAATGTCGCCATCTCGCCATCGCGCGCCATCAGCTGGACCGAGGCGCCTGCCGAGCGCGCCATCTGCCCACCGCGGCCGGGCTGGAGCTCGACGTTGTGCACGACCGTACCGACGGGCATACGGGCTAGCGACAAGCAGTTGCCGACGGCGATGTCCGCGTCATCGCCGGAGGAGACGGTCATCCCCACGGTCAGGCGCTGGGGCGCGAGGATGTAACGCTTCTCGCCATCCACGTAGTGCAGCAGGGCGATGTAAGAGGAGCGGTTGGGGTCGTACTCGATCGCCGCGACCTTCGCGGGCACGCCGTCCTTGCGGCGCTTGAAGTCGATGCGCCGGTAGGCGCGCTTGGCGCCACCACCGCGGTGACGAGCGGTCTTACGCCCGTGGGCGTTGCGTCCACCGCTCTTCTTGAGGCCCTCGACGAGCGTCTTCTCCGGCTCGGACTTCGTCACCTCGGCGAAGTCCGGATAGGAGACGAAGCGCCGTCCGGGGCTGGTGGGCTTGGGCTTGCGGATGGCCATCGCTGACTCCTAGTCGAGGGCCGCCAGGCCGTGGAAGATCGGAATGGAATCGCCCTCTCGCAGTTGCACGATCGCCTTCTTCCACGTGCGCGTACGCCCGCTGATTGTGCCGCGGCGCTTGGGCTTGGACTTGACGCTGAGCGTCCTTACCTCGACCACTCGCACGTCGAACAACTCCTGCACCGCCTGGCGGATCTGCGTCTTATGAGCGTCGGGATGCACTCTGAACGTGTAGCGGTTGGCCGCCGAGAGGACATAGCTCTTCTCGGAGACGACCGGACGGATGATCACTTGGGAGCTGTCCATCAGGACTCCTCCTGCGTCTCGGCGGCGGGCTCATCGGCGACGCCCGCCTCACCGGCGTCGGGTTCATCGGCGGCAGCGGCTAGCGACGGCTCGTCGCTAGCCGGGGGCTTCGCGGGTTTTGCGCTCTTCGGCTTGGCGGCCTCGGACTCGGGAGCGCCATCCCCCCCGCCGGTCGATGCGCCGTTGGCCCTGGCGCTCAATGCGTCAAGAGCAGTCTGCGAGCACACCAGCGAGGCGGCGCCGACGAGATCGGCGATGCCGACGTTCTCGTGGGTCAGCACGGCCACGCCTGCGAGGTTGCGAAACGACAGCGCCGCGTCGCGCTCCTCGGTGCCGAGCACGACCAGCGTGGGAAAGGGCTGACCCCAGTCGTCGAGCAGGTCGGCGGCATCGCTGGTCTTGGGCGCGCTGAAAGCCGAGACATCGAGGATCGCGATCGAGGCGCGCTGAGCGTGCAGTGACAGCGCGCTGCGCAGCGCCGCGCGCTGCTCCTTGCGGTTGACCTTGAACGTGTAGGAGCGCGGGTGGGGTCCGAACACGGTGCCGCCTCCGGTCCAAATGGGAGAGCGACTGGAGCCGGCGCGCGCGCGTCCGGTGCCCTTCTGGCGCCAGGGCTTGGCGCCTCCGCCCGAAACCAGGCCGCGGGTTTTGGTGGCCGCGGTCCCGCGTCGGCGCGCCGCCTGCTCGGCACGGACGCTCTGGTGTACCAGCGGTTCGTGCCAACGGGCGGCGAACGCGTCGTCCTTCAGCTTGATCGTCTTGCTCGCGCCGAGCACCGGGGCCTCGGGAGCTTTTACGCTGGAGCGCTTCTGAGCGGCGGTCTCAGGCATCTCCGCGCACCTCCACCACGCTGCCCCGTGCACCCGGCACGGAGCCGCGCACCATCAGCAGGTTCTTCTCGACGTCCACCGCCACGACCTCTAGCCCCTTCTGGGTGGCTCGACGGCTGCCCATGTGACCGGGACCGCGCAGACCGCGCAGCACGCGCGAGGGCGTCGCGGAGGCCCCGATCGAGCCTGGCGCGCGCACGTTGTGCGAGCCGTGGGACTTCGGACCGCTGGCGAAGTTGTGACGCTTGATCGTCCCCTGAAAGCCCTTGCCCTTGGAGGTTCCCGCGACCTTTACACGCCCTCCCACCGCGAAGGACTCGACGGTCACCGTCTCGCCGATCTGGAGCTCCCCGGCCTCGTCGCGGAACTCGACGAGATGGCGCATCGGCGGCGCGTCAGCCTTCTTCAGGTGACCGAGCTCGGCTTTGCTCAGATGCTTCTCGCGAGCCGCCCCGAAAGCCAGTTGGATCGCCTCGTAGCCGTCGCGCTCTACGGTACGGATCGCGGTCACGGGACATGGCCCGGCCTCCAGCACGGTCACGCGCGCGACGCGACCATCCTCCTGGAAGACCTGGGTCATGCCTAGCTTCTTTGCGAGTATCGCCGCCATCGAGTCCGTTTAGGTCGCCAGTCGGATCTCGATGTCGACGCCCGCGGGCAGATGGTCCAGCCGCTGGAGGGAGTCGACGGTCTTCGGTGTCGGCTGGTGGATGTCGATCAGCCGCTTGTGCGTGCGAATCTCGAAGTGCTCGCGCGAGTCCTTGTCCTTGAACGGCGAGCGAATCACGCAGTAGACGTTCTTCTCGGTCGGCAGCGGCACCGGACCGGACACGCTGGCGCCGGTGCGCGTGGCGGTCTCCACGATCTCCTTGGCCGCGGACTCGATCGCGGAAGTGTCGTAGGCCTTCAGTCTGATGCGGATCTTGTTTTGGGTGGCTGCCGCCATGGGAATCGGTCTGTAGCTCCGTCTCTTGCTCGAGTGTGTCGGTTCTCGCGGGTCGATTTCGTCTGCTGTTGGTTTCGCTCTGCTGGTCGCTCCCGGCTCGCGGCCGGTCTTATCCCGCGCCGCATAAGACTCGGCGGCGGGTGGAGCTCCGTCGGTTGCGTCCGGGGCGGCAGAGAAAGGGCGGATCCCGTGTCGGGGAACCGCCCCTTCCGTTCGCTCCTCCGGCGGAGCTGTGTTAGTCGTATCGGACTGCCAATTGAATGCGCCGCCGCCGAAGATCTCCGGCGGCGGACGCCGGGTGTTACTCGATGATCTCTGAGACCACGCCCGATCCGACCGTGCGTCCGCCCTCCCTGATGGCGAATCGCAGGCCCTGGTCCATGGCGATCGGCTGGATCAGCTCGATCTCCATCTGGACGTTGTCGCCGGGCATGACCATCTCGACGCCGTCGGGCAGCTTGGCCACGCCGGTGACGTCGGTGGTGCGGAAGTAGAACTGTGGCCTGTAGCCGGTGAAGAACGGGGTGTGACGGCCACCCTCCTCCTTCTTGAGCACGTAGACCTCGGACTTGAACTTGGTGTGCGGCGTGATCGAGCCGGGCTTGCACAGCACCTGGCCGCGCTCGATCTCCTCGCGCTTGGTCCCGCGCAACAGGCAGCCGACGTTGTCGCCGGCCTGGCCCTGGTCGAGGATCTTGCGGAACATCTCCACGCCGGTGACGACCGTCGAGGTGGTGTCGTGGACGCCGACGATCTCCACGGTGTCGCCGGTGTTGACGATGCCCTGCTCCACGCGCCCGGTCGCGACCGTGCCGCGCCCGGTGATCGAGAAGACGTCCTCGACGGGCATCAGGAACGGCTTGTCGAGCTCGCGCACGGGCTCGGGGATGTAGGAGTCCAGCGCCTGCGCCAGCTCGACGATCTTGCCCTTATAGGTCTCGTCGCCTTCGAGAGCCTTCAGCGCTGAGCCGGTGATGAACGGGATGTCGTCGCCCGGGAAGTCGTACTCGGAGAGCAGCTCCCTGACCTCGACCTCCACGAGCTCCAGCAGCTCCTCGTCGTCGACCATGTCGGCCTTGTTCAGGAACACCACGATGTAGGGAACGCCGACCTGACGGGCGAGCAGTATGTGCTCGCGCGTCTGGGGCATTGGGCCATCGGCGGCTGAGACGACCAGGATCGCCCCGTCCATCTGGGCCGCGCCGGTGATCATGTTCTTGACGTAGTCGGCGTGACCGGGGCAGTCCACATGTGCGTAGTGGCGATTCTCGGTCTGGTACTCGACGTGCGAGGTGGCGATCGTGATCCCGCGCTCCTTCTCCTCCGGAGCGTTGTCGATCTCCTCGAAGCTGCGGGCCTCGCCGCCCATCTTCTCCGCCAGCACCGTCGTGATGGCAGCGGTCAGCGTCGTCTTGCCATGATCGATGTGACCGATGGTCCCGACGTTGACGTGCGGCTTGTCGCGCTCGAACTTCTCCTTCGCCACTTTCTGTTCGCTCCTGTAATCGACTTGTATGTTCGCCGTCAAAAGACGAACCCAGAAAATCTATCTAAATGCGGTCTTGCGTGTGTGCTGGTTGGGTTGATCTTGCAATTGGTCTGGCGTTAGCGTGGTCCGACTCTGTGTGACTACTGACTGCGATTGCTCCCTATCGCCTTGTTTCTGAGATGGTCGTGAGTCGTGCTGGCCGATCGGAGATCCCGTCGATCTCCGATCGGTAAGGACGCAGGGAGCGTGGCGTACTACGTACGCGAGTGACCGAGGACGCAGTACCGCGAAGTGTGCTCACGGTCATCTCAGGCAGGTACGGGCTCTCCCGTGCGTTGCTCGACGATCTTCTCCGCGATGTTCGGCGGAACCTCCTCGTAGCCCTCGAACTGCATCGTGTAGTTGGCGCGCCCCTGCGTGTTCGACCGCAGATCGGTGGCATAGCCGAACATCTCGCTCAGCGGCACCTGGGCGGTGACCGCCAGCGCGTTGCCCTGTCGCTCCTGTCCTTCCACCCGTCCGCGCCGACGACTCAAGTCGCCGATCACCTCACCCAGGAAGTCCTCGGGAGTAACGACCTCGACAGCAAAGATCGGCTCCAGCAGCACCGGCTTGGCGCGGCGTGCGGCCTCCTTGAAGGCGATCGAGCCCGCGACCTTGAACGCGATCTCCGAGGAGTCCACGTCGTGGTACTTGCCGTCTGTCAGCGTGACCCGCACGTCGACCATCGGGTAGCCGGCCTTGACGCCGTTCTCCAACGCCTCCTCGACGCCTTTCTGCACCGCCGGAATGAACTCCGAGGGGATCGAGCCGCCCTTGATCTTGTTGATGAAGTCGAACCCCTCGCCCGGCGCCGGCTCGAGGCTGATGAAGACCACCCCGAATTGGCCCGAACCGCCGGTCTGGCGCACGAACTTGCCTTCGACCTTCTCGACCGTTCCACGCACCGTCTCGCGGTATGACACCTGCGGCCGTCCGACATTCGCCTCAACGCCAAACTCGCGCTTCATGCGATCGACGAGCACCTCGAGGTGCAACTCGCCCATGCCGGAGATCTCGGTTTGGCCGGTCTCTTCGTTGGTCCGCACCTGGAAGGTGGGGTCCTCCTCCGCCAGACGCCCCAGCGCGATCGACATCTTCTCCTGGTCGACCTTCGTCTTGGGCTCAACCGCGACCTTGATCACCGGCTCGGGGAAAGTGATGTTCTCCAAATGGATCGGCGCGTCCGGCGCGGCCAGCGTATCGCCGGTAACCACCTGCTTGATGCCGACCGCGGCGGCGATGTCGCCCGCGTAAACCTCGGCGACCTCCTCGCGGTCGTTGGCGTGCATCATCAAAATGCGCCCGATCCGCTCGGTGCGCCCGGTGCCCACGTTCAACACGCGTGCGCCGGCCTCCAGATGGCCCGAGTAGACGCGGAAGTAGGTCAGCTTGCCGACGTACGGGTCGGACATGATCTTGAACGCCAGCGCGGCGAACGGCTCGGAATCGTCGGGGTTGCGGGTGACCTCGCGCTCCCCCTCCTCGCCACGGACCAGTTCGGTGCCGGTCACCGGCGGCACATCTAGCGGTGAGGGCAGATAGTCGATCACCGCGTCGAGCAGCGGCTGCACACCCTTGTTCTTAAACGACGAGCCGCACAGGACCGGGGTCAGTTTGGTCGACAGAGCCGCCTTGCGAATCGCCTGCTTCAGGAGCTCTTCGGGAATATCGGCCTCCTCGAGGATCAGCTCCAGGAGCCCATCGTCGTAGTGGGAGACTTCCTCCAGCAGGTGCTCCCGCGCTGCCGCGGCCTGCTCGGCCAAACGCTCGGGGATCTCCACGACATCCTGCTCCTTGCCGAGCTCGTCCTTGTAGACGATCGCCTTCATCGCGACGAGATCGACGACACCCTCGAAGTCTCCCTCGGCGCCAATCGGCAGCTGGATCGGGACGGGCTGGGCGCCGAGGCGATCGACCATCGTCTGCACGCCTTTCTCGAAGTCGGCACCGGTGCGGTCCATCTTGTTGATGTAGGCGATCCGTGGGACGTGGTACTTATCGGCCTGGCGCCAGACGGTCTCGGACTGGGGCTCGACGCCCGCGACCGAGTCGAACAGCGCGATCGCGCCGTCGAGCACGCGCAGCGAGCGCTCGACCTCGACGGTGAAGTCGACGTGGCCGGGCGTATCGATGATGTTGATGCGGTGACCCTTCCACTCCGCGGTGGTGGCGGCGGAGGTGATCGTGATGCCGCGCTCCTGCTCCTGCTCCATCCAATCCATCGTGGCCGCGCCGTCGTGGACCTCGCCGATCTTGTAGGTGCGCCCGGTGTAGTAGAGGATGCGCTCGGTCGTCGTCGTCTTGCCGGCGTCGATGTGCGCCATGATCCCGATGTTGCGGGTGTTGTGGAGTGTGAACTTGCGTGGCATGGCTCGGTCTGGTGGCTGTGAGATGAGTGTCGGTGCGACCTGCTCGGGACAAAAAAATGGGCCCCTCGGGCCCACGCGCGCTGCTGGTCGTGTCTGGACCGGTTCGCGTCGTTATCTGCTCGAGGTGATCTCCATCTTGATAGCTGTGGCTTCGCGGCGGGCCGGCTCGCACGGCTGCGCCCAGACGCAATGCGAGGCCGACTATAGCAGAGGATTTCAGGCGGTATTCGCCTGTGCGCCGGCCGCGGACTCGGGGCAGGATCCGGCGACCGGCGCGTCCTCGAACACCACGCTGAGGCGTTCCAGCACGCGCGTCGCGGCGCGCAGCTCAGCCGGCCCCATCCCCTCCAACGCCGCCTGCCATCGCTCCTGCCAGGCGGCGCGCTTGGCCTCGATCTTGCGCCTGCCCTGCGCCGTCAGACGAGAGACGACCACCCGGCGGTCGGTCTCCGAACGCGCACGCTCGACATGGCCGCAGTCAGCGAGATGCTCGAGCATCTGGGTGACCGTCGCCGGCGTCAGCCGCGCCGCGGCCGCGAGCTCTCCGGCCGGCAGCTCGCCGCGCTCATACAGCTCGATCAGCAGCTCGAACTGGGCGTGGCTCAGCTCCGAGCCGCCGAGATGGGTGTCGCGTCCGCGCAGGCGATTGAGGCTGCGAAACACGCGGCGAAAAGCCTTGCCTAGCTCGTCCAGCTCGGCTGTCCACTCCGGCTCGGCGGACACCGATGCCGATGCCTCCGACGATGCCGATGCCGACGATGAGGCCTGACTCAAACTCTCGCGGACGCCCGACTTGGTCGATCTCCCCTTCGCGCCCGACGCCTTCAGCGCACCGGCCCGATCGGAGTCGGACTGCTTGGCGATGCGTGTTGTGGCCGCCGGGCTCATCGCGGATCCCTACACGCCGATCGGCTCGACTGCCGCCTCCGCCCCGGCGGCCTCGTGAGTCAGCTTCGCCCGCGGATTCTCGGCCCGCACCAGCACCAGGCACGGGATCAGCGACAGCAGCGCGATCCCCAGCGCCCACCAGTAGGCGGTATTGAACGCACTGGCGAGCTGCGCCGGAGTGGCAGCGTGGGCGCCGGCCCGCTGCAGGACCACGGCGAGCACCGCCACCCCGATCGCGCCGCCCACGCGCTGCAGCATGTTCAGCTGCGGCGTGGCATCAGACAGCTCCTCGGGGCGCAGCGCGGTGAACGCAGCCGTCATCGCCGGCATGAACGACAGTCCGATGCCCACGCCTCGCACCGCCAGCACCAGCGAGATCGCGAGAATCGAGGTGTTCGCGCCGATCAACACGAACGGGACCGTGCTCAGACACAGGATCGACACCCCGACGATCGCCACACGGCCACCCCCGAAGCGTTCTGTCAAGCGCCCGTTGAGAGGTCCCACGAGCAGCATGCCCAGCCCCTGCGGGCCGACGAGCAGCCCGGTCACGATGATGCTCTCGCCGCGCACCTCCTGGTAGTACAGCGGTATCAGGATCATCGCGCCGAACAGCGAGGCGCCCAGACCGAAGGTGGTCAGCGAGGCCGCCCCAAACACGCGGTTCGCGTACAGGCGGATGTCCAGCAGCGGGCGCTCGACGCGCAGCGCATGCCAGCCGAAGGCGAGCGTCAGCGCGATCCCGGCGAGGAGCGGCCACACCACGCTGGGAGCGGTCAGGCTCGCGTGCGAACCAAGCTCCGACAGGCCGTACACGATCGCCGTGGCGCCCGTGGAGATCAGCCCCAGGCCGACCACGTCCAACCTCCCCGCCTCGCCCGACTCGGTCCGCGGAAGCATCCGCCAGCCGAGGATGAACGCGATCACGCCGATCGGGACGTTGACGAGAAAGATCCACGACCAGTGCAGCTCCTGCAGGATCACACCCCCCACCACCGGTCCCAGGATTGGTGCGAGCATCGCGGGCATGACGACGACCCCCATCACGCGACCCATCCGCTTCGGGCCGGCGACCTGGGCCATGATCAGCTGAGCGATCGGCATGATCATCCCGCCGCCGGCTCCCTGCAGCACGCGGAAGAACACGAGCGTCGTGAGCGATCCGGCGACCGCGCACATCCCCGAGCCCGCCGTGAACAGCACCAGCGAGACCAGATAGACGCGCTTGGCTCCGAATCGCCGTGCCGCCCATCCCGTCACCGGGATGACCGCCGCCAGCGCCAGCAGGTAGCCGGTGACGACCCATTGGACCTGCGAGATCGAGCTGTGCAGGTCGTGCCCGAGCGTGCGCAGCGCGACGTTGACGATCGTCGTGTCGAGGATCGACATGATCATCCCGAGGATCACCACGCCGGCGATCTTCCAGACATAGGGCTCTATGCGATCGGAGGCCTCCGGATGAAAGCCCGGATCGGCTGCGGATGCTGAGGAGGAAGACATTTGGTACCTAAAGCTTAGGTACCAAACCTTTATTCGTCAAGGCTTCCGGCGTGAGACGTGTCACACAAACGGGCGTATCTAACTACGACGTAGCGGGCCGAGGACCAAGCGAGACAAGGACGCAAGGAGCGTGGCGTACTACGTA
>Ga0307477_10001566_pt1 | contig 18923 bp, 10 predicted proteins | sample atmos_gasesECM2C_FD_203316 | JGI IMG/M metagenome (GOLD analysis project Ga0307477, IMG submission 203316) | Hardwood forest soil microbial communities from Morgan-Monroe State Forest, Indiana, United States - atmos_gasesECM2C_515 | ecosystem: Environmental > Terrestrial > Soil > Temperate...
ATGCGCCGTTGCGACGACATCACCGACGATCCTTCTCTGAGCCTTGCCGAACGCCGCCAGAAACTCGACACCTGGCTCGACGCCCTGCACGCCGCCCAGCAAGGCCATCCGACCGACGATGCCATCCTGCTGGCGCTGACCGACTCTCAGCGTCGCTTCGCCATCCCCGCCGGCCTGCTCGACGAGCTCGCCCACGGCACCGCCATGGACGTTGAAGATGCCGAAGCCGCGGCACAAACCACCAGCGTTCCCGGCTTAACAATCCAGTACAAGACCTTCGAAGACCTGCGCCTTTATTGCTACCGTGTCGCGTCAGTCGTCGGCCTGGTCTGCATTCATGTCTTCGGTTACCGCGATCCCGCCGCCGAGCCACTGGCCGAGCGCTGCGGCCTCGCCTTCCAACTCACCAACATCCTTCGCGACGTGAAGGAAGATGCGGTCATGGGCAGGATCTATCTTCCCGAAGAGGATCTGGCAAAGTTCAACCTTTCCGCGTCGGACCTGCTCGCCACACCAGATCCCGCACGTTTCCGCCCATTGCTGGCGCTGGAAGCGGAACGAGCCCGCGAATTCTACGCTTCCGGCGACGAACTGATTCCGTATGTCTCCGAAGACAGCCAGCCTGCATTGTGGGTACTGGTGAACATCTACCGCCGACTGCTCGAAAAGATCGCCGAGAAGCAGTACGACGTCTTCACCGGCAAAGTCGGCCTGAGCCGGTGGGAAAAGCTGCGCATGCTGGGGAAAGGTTTCATCAAACGCCTGACCTGACGCGGGGGCCCCGTCCTTCTCGCGTCCTTTGCAAGAGGGCGGGGACTTTGACTTAGCTCATCCCTGATCTGATGCCTTCCACCCCGTCCCAACCCACAGTCGCCGTCGCTGGAGGCGGCCTCGCCGGACTCGCCACCGCATGTGCCCTGTCCGACGCCGGTTTCCGCGTCACGCTCTTTGAGAAGCGTCCGTTCCTTGGCGGCCGCGCTTCGTCCTACGAACATCCCGGCACCGGCGAAGTGGTAGACAACTGCCAGCACGTGCTGTTCCGCAGCTGCACCAACCTGATCGAGTTTTACCACCGTATCGGCGTCGTAGATCAGATCCGCTGGTTCGATCAAATGAATTTCATCGAACCCGGTGGCCGGATCTCGGTGATGAAATCCTCCTTTCTTCCCGCCCCCCTTCACACCGCGCCGTCGTTCTTCAATTTCTCTTTCTTGAGGGTGGCCGACAAGTTGTCGATCGCGCGTGCTCTCGCCCCGCTGACGCTCACCCAACAGCGCGATACGGGCCAGTCGTTTCAACATTGGCTGGATCGCCACGGCCAGACCGAGCACGCCGTGACCCGCTTCTGGCGGCCGATTCTGGTCAGCGCTCTCAGCGAAGAACTTGACCGGATTTCCATCTCCGCCGCGGCCCAGGTGGTGCGCGAGTCGATGAAGTCCCCTGCCGCGCGGCAGATGGGCGTGCCGACCGTGCCGCTCACCAATCTCTACAATGCGGCCGGTGACTACGTCCGGACACGGGGCGGCGTACTGCACTTCCGGCGTCCGGTCGAAGGTTTCGTATCGGAGTCATCGCAGGTACGGGTGGGGCTCAGCGACGCCGAAGAGCCGTTCGACTTTCTTGTGGTAGCACTGCCCTTCGAAGCCCTCGATCGCCTTCTGCCCGACCGAGCGGAGAGCAATCCCTTGCGCGAACAACTCAGCCACTTCGAAACTTCGCCCATCACCGGCATTCACATGTGGTTCGACCGGCAGATTTCCGATCTCGACCACGCCGTGCTGCTCGACCGCACGGTGCAGTGGATGTTCCACAAGTCACGGCTGCAGCCGATTCGCACCCAGGCTACGAATGGAACGGGCAGCGGAGCCGCAGGCGGCAGCTACATCGAGTTGGTCGTGAGTTCGTCGAAAACCCTGATCGACAAGTCGCGTGCGGAGATCGTGGACCTCGCGCTCACCGAAGTGCGCGAGTTCTTCCCTGCCGCTCGCGAAGCAAGTCTTGTGAAGGCGACCGTCATCAAGGAAGTGAACGCCACCTACTCGCCCCGCCCGGGCATTGACGCATACAGGCCGGGGCCGGTAACGCCCTGGCCGCGCGTCTTTCTCGCCGGAGACTGGACCGCCACGGGTTGGCCGGCCACCATGGAAGGCGCGGTGCGCAGCGGACATCTGGCGGCGGAAGCCCTGGCGCGCGGAGCCGGACACGAAGCACAATTTCTGTCTCCGGATCTCACCGCTACAGGGTTCATGCGAATTTTTTCCTGAGGATTGCGAATTTCTGAGGATACTGGGTGCCCGGTCCAAGCTCCGCTTGGGCGGGGCTTTTCGTTGAACTCTCATCCAGCCAGTGCATGGCGGCGCGGATAACTCGCGGTAATCTTGCGAATGAACCCGCGCGCCCCAGCAGAACTCCACGGCCCTTGGGGGCGCTGGCCGCCCTGACTACCAGCGCTGTACATCCATACCCGGCCATACCTGGCGCATGCCCGCCTCCGCGCAGCCTTCGACCACAGCCTCAGTCGCAGTGGACGAGGTCATCGGCAGCACCCGTCGACCGGAGGCTTGACGTCCTGCACCCGGGCGAAGCAGGGCCGCCCCATAACTTCTGCTGCGCCAGAATTGACCAGAACCACGTCATATCCACGGCGTCAGAGTTCCTCGAATAACATCACGCTAAAATCCTTGGGCTGGCGGGACAGGCCGACCATGGCAATCCGTTTCTTTGCCAGGAAGTCCTCGATGATTTCCGAGCGCCACGCTCTGATTTCCCATCTTTCTCCTTCCCGAAAACCCACACGGGCGTCGCGGATGATGGCTTTCGCGTCAGGTTCCCCTTGGCTCCAATGTCTTGCCTGTTTCCGAGATCGAAGTCAGTGACCAGAAACACCATCATGGGGGAGCCTAATACCGGGCTCGACAGGAAAGTGAGTTCGGCACGATCAATCCGCAGGCATTACGCTGCACAAAGGCAAAAGGGTTAACGAGCCTTACAAGAGACCGCGTCCGGGCGCTCGACTAAGTGGCCGTCGAGGCGGAGCGGTTCTGGCTGAGAAAATCGGCGACAATCCACGCCGCTCCGGTTATCGCCAGATTCTGCGCGTTGCCGGCCCAATTGATCAGCTTATGTGGATCGTCAAACGGCGCCGGCAACCACACCAGCAACCCGAAACCGATCAGCATGGCTGTCAATAATCGCGACGCCACAACAGCGGAGCGCCCGGAAAGTAGGGCAATGGCTGCGAGCGCCATTGCAATTGTCGTGGTTATCGCCCAGAACATTTGTCCCGGAGGAATCCACTTCGGAACGAAGCCTGCCGTTCCAGAAAGATAAATGAGTTGTTCGAGTGTGAATGAAACCACACAGATTCCGAAACCAACGTACCCGATTCGGGCCAACCGTGCTGCTCGCTCTGAATTGCCCTGACCGAACGCTGCATAAACGATCAGTGCGCCCGAGACGAGAGAAAATTGCTCGAAAAAGTTGCCCCACCCATCATAAATTTGCGGTGTGGCAACGATGTGCGGCACCCAGAGCAAAGCAAAGACGAGATAGAGGGTGCCCAGCGCGAAAGCGCCGGCTCGCGCCGCTCTAGGCCACTGAATCGCTATGCCTCCAATGAGCTCGATCGCAGCCGCGAAGTATACGAGAATCTGGCGGTGAGGAACGTTCCCCAGCGCCCGGATTTGTTGCCAACCGTTAAAGTCATGCCAGACCAAAGTGATGAGGCCAAAAGCGACGGCAGCCAATCCATACACCTGACGTCCAAGACTCATTCTCATCATCTCATCCTAAGTAAACGGGTATCCTGGGAGCCGGAGAAGTGTGCTCTTAGATTAAAGAAAACTAAAGCGACGTATTGGTAGCTTACAATAGCCACTCTCCTTCGCATTCACATAGCCGCTTTCGGACGTCCTCACGCTTGAGCTACAGCCCGCCTTGTGCAATTCTTCCCTCGACTAGAGCTTCGCCTTCATGTAGGTAGGGAAAACATGGCTTTGTCATCTCGACCGGAGCTTCCCCTTCCTGAGGGAAGAGGAAGCACGGTGGAAAGACCTGCTTTTTCTCGCCCGCTACACCCGACTTTTCAATGACTCCCGCATCTTTCGCCCCTGATCTTTTTTCCCGCCCAAAAAAAATGGCGCAAAACCCAACTCGGGCTTGCGCCACCGTGTCTTACTCTCTACTTTCAGAATATCAAATTTAAGGAGCAAACCGGACACTTTGCCAACGACATATTACCCCCATAATCAGTGAGTTACCAAAACCATATCAAGTTTACCCTCTCGACAAGATTTGGCTCAAAGCTCATTTCCGACATCTTTCAAGCTGTTGTTCTTTCAAACCCGAGTTACGAACCTGGGGGAATACCCTGTTGTGGTCAACGTTTGTTAGCCAAACCTGTCTTCGGGCCGCCAAACTGCCATTGGCGGACAAGAGTGAGCTCACTCGGTGAAATGAACAACCGCGTTTCAATTCACAATCCAAATACTTGCTGCCGGTCATCCCGTTCAAACGTCTAAACTCCCACGGGGTTCCGAAGTATGCCTTTGTCGTACGAAGTTCGTTCCCTTTACCGCTTTGGAGTCTTTGAGTTAGAAGCGCACACCGGGGAGTTGCGCCGAAACGGCATCAAGCTGAAGTTGCAGGATCAGCCGTATCAGGTTCTGCTCAAATTGCTTGAACATGCCGGCCAGACTGTCACTCGAGAACAACTACGGTCAGCCTTGTGGCCAGCCGACACATTTGTGGACTTCGAGACCGGCCTGAATACAACCATTAAGCGCTTACGGGAAACTTTGGGCGATTCGGCCGAGAATCCCGCCTTCGTCGAAACGGTTCCCAAACGCGGATATCGGTTCATTGCACCTGTCACCGCACCGAATTCCGGGCCCGAGTCGGTCGCAGAAAAAGTCGGTCCGGAGAGAGTCCGGATAAGCACCATCCTAAAACTCGGTGCCGTCCTGATTCTGGCGCTATTGTCGGTAGTCTTTGCTTTGCGCCACTGGAGCACCGCGTCGTCGCTGCCTGCTAGGGTATTGGACTTTACTCAGCTCACGAGCGACGGACAGGCAAAACAGGGGCGCCTGCTAAGCGATGGTTCCCGGATCTACTTTTCCGAGGTCCTGCCCGTGGGGCGAATCATTGCCCAAGTCTCGGCCAAGGGCGGGGAGACGACAACAATTCCGACCACTGTCTCCAATCCTCGACCCGCCGATCTATCACCCGACGGAACCGAATTGCTGATCCTGTCTGGGGATAATTCGAAGAAGGAGGAGGAAATCGACGGGTCTCCCTTGTGGATCCTTCCGGTTGCCGGAGGATCCGCCCGACCCGTCGACAACGTGGTCGCCACCGATGCAGTGTGGGGTGAGAGAGCGGAGACCATCGTCTATTGCAACGGCCACGATCTCGATGTCGCGAACAGAGATGGTTCTAATCGACGCAACCTCCTGACCGTTTCCGGTTACGTCGAGTCTCTGCGCTGGTCGCCAAACAGGCAGCTTTTGCGATTCACGATGACTACCCGAGCCATGGGAGGCACAAGCTCTATCTGGGAAGTGTCGTCGAATGGTACCGGTCTGCATCAAGTCGTTCCCGGATTGCCAGGTTCTGCTTGCTGCGGTGCGTGGATGGCTGGCAGCGAGGACTTCCTGTTTCAGTGGACTCGTGCCGGGAGAACCGATCTTTGGGAGCTACCCGGTAACCACAGTCGTCTCCGCCCAGCGCTCACCCGCTTGACGGCCGGGCCGATGAATGTTTCTGAGCCCAGTGCCAGCGCTGCGCCCAATGAAGCCTTCGTCGTAGGCAGCATCCCTCGGGCCGAGCTAGTCAAATACGTTTCACAAACGGCAGAGCTTGTGCCTTATCTTTCCGGAATCTCCGCTGAGGGAGTGGAAGCCTCCCGCGACGGGCAGTGGTTGGCATATACCCTATTCCCTGAAGGGACGTTGTGGCGCAGCAACATCACAGGAACCGAGCGGGTACAGCTCACTTTTCCGCCCATGCGTGCGTTTCTCCCGCGGTGCTCGCCGGATGGAAAGCAGATCGCCTTTATGGGTACGGCGGGCGGCGATCATTGGACAACATATTTGATTCCCAGTCAGGGAGGCGTTGCGCGGCAGATGATACCGGGAAATGATGAGATTGCCGATGCCACATGGACACCAGACAATAAGTTGATCGTCTTTGGTCCCTGGAAAGGTGGAGAATCGCGGGGCATAAAAGTGCTGGACTTAAACACGAATCAAGTTAGTCCTCTTCCTGGGGCAACGGAGATGTGGTCTCCCAGGACTTCACCGGATGGAGTCTACATTGCGGCGCTTTCTCAACCGGACAGCAAAATGATGTTGTTTGACACGAGGACGCAGAAGTGGGAGCAGCTTTCCGCCCAGTATTCCGGATATCCGAGTTGGTCGCGCGACGGCAAATTCCTTTACTTTCAAGAATGGAATCATGGAAGCGGATATCCCTCACGGGTGGTGCGTACCCGCATCAGTGACCGCAGGCTGGAAACGATTGTGGATCTCAAGCGTCTTGATCGCTTGTCCATCGGAACATATATGAGTTGGACCGGGTTGGCTCCCGACGACTCTGTTCTGCTTTCGCGGAACAACAGTACACAGGAAATCTATGCTGTGAAGTGGTGAGCCTCCCCGGCACAAGCTCACGCCTATCGCTAGGGCGCTCTGAAAGCGTTTGTTTTCAGCCCCCGGAGCTCCGCCGTTCCCACTCTTTTCCTTCTGGGCTCCGTGGAGGTACGGCAGCGCGTCAGACGGCCGTTCCTTAACTCCTCGCCAAAGTGATCCGCGACTGCCTCGTTCGGCTCGTCGCAGAACGCATGGCCTAATTCGTGGGTGACCGCGAGCTCGAGAAGCTCAGGCATTGACCTTTGCCACTCCTCCATCAGCTCAGCTGTGCGCAGCGGATCGTGGACGAAGAGCGCTTCTTCGAGAAACGTTTCCCGGGGTTCGAGCGCTGTGAAGGCGGGGCTCTCCGGATTCAATCGCAGCATGTGGGAAATCGGCTTCCAGTCTTGAGACCGTACCAGAACCCATGTCCAATGCCCCAGCCCCTCGATCGGGTAATGAGCCAGAACCTTTTTCAATTCAAGGATGTCCTTTTGGCACTGCGCCAGAGAGTAACCCGTATGGCAGTGGAATTCCTGGCTAGACAGTATTGCCCTCTCGGTTTCTGGCCTTGCAACCTCGGCTACGGTCTGACCCGTTGTCGGGAGCATCCACACCGAAACGATCAGACCGCAACTCATCACCAACCTCGACTTTAGGGATGCCACGGCTCTACCTCATCCGCAGTTGCGGGATAGGCAGAGATTGACCGGTCTGAAACCGCAGCTCTATAGACTGCGTCTGATTCCCGTCTGAAACGTGAATGACAAGCTAAGTCTTGCAGAGTGAAAGTGTTAGCGCCTGTCCTGAGACGGATCGATGGGTCGCCGAAAACGGCCAAACGCAATTGTCGGCAGGAGTGTCGACGGCTGACAACTCTTACCGGAAACGCAACCAGTGCAACAGCTATGGCAGGGCGTGCAACGTGGTGTTGAAAAGATACGGATCCTGGAAATCAGTCCGATCGCCCGCCTTCTTGTCTTGAATTGGCTGCAGCCGCGCAGAGAGGGGTTTGTTCCATTTTGTAGCGAGCGAAGCCACGTCACCGAAAATGCGCTCCATCTGCTCGATGCTAATGTCGCCCGGGAGTGGGATTGTATCCAAACCCGTTCCGCAGACAGCCGAATAGGCGAGCAATGAGTCGACGTTGTAAGTGGACTCCGCCCACCGTTGCGCCAGAAGCTTGTCTTCCATCACTGGCACCATCAAGCCTGAGTAGCCGACCTGCTTCTCCGGCACAGCTTTTACAGCAGCGGTGATAATTTGTGCCGCAGTGAGGGTCCCGCTGGAACCGAACTTCGCACCTGTGAAAACTTCGATAGCGGCCCCTATCGATACGTCCCCCAAGGGAGCAGGCGTAGGGTCGACCCCTAAATAGGCCCAGCCAGTTTCAGCTGCAACTTTTCTGCCCGCCGCCGCAGCGACCGATGCATGTTTTGTGAGCGCAACCGTCAGGTCGGCAAGGGCGGCTTCGGCGTTGCCCTTATCTTTGCTGAAGACGTCGAGGACGACATTAGCTCCTTCAAAGCCAATGGCAAATTGTCTGCCAGCGCCGGTGTGATAGGAACCCGGGAAGAATGGGGCAAACGGCTTCAGCATCGCGGTCGCGGTGAAATTGAAGGTCCCATGGCTATGTGGACTGTGTTCACTGACATACTTCACGACTTCAGCGGTGCTCCGAATTGTTCTCCAATGAATGCCAGCTTCGTCGGCGATGATCGCGCTGCCCTCGATGTTCGGAAGAGTCGAGAGCGCCCTTTCGAGCAGGTGCATCGTGGCCGGATCATCGGTGTCGTCGAGACTTCCCGGTCCCACGTTCGGCAGGAAATTCTCCCTTACGGATAATGCGTCAAGCTGCGCGAGAAAGGCCAACGCCTGGTCCTCCGACATACCGGTGACGAGATCCGCCAGGGGCTGAGTCGTCACGCGCACTGTCTCTACTTCGTAACCGGAAGATTCAAATTCGGCTTTGACTCTCCGCAACACGACGAGGGCATCGGCAATTTGTTTTTGGTACGTTGCCCTGTCTAGCCGTACGAATCCCGTAATTGCCCGTACTTTCGGATTGGACGAAGCGGCGGGCACGGAACTCACCTGAGCGACGGCCTGCAACGAAACCGCGAGGACAACAGCGAGGATAATTCGCTTCATTTAATGTTCCTTGGACGTGAAAAAAGGGGAGTGAGCAGTATAGCGTGAGATCCTGGGTGGTTGGTCGGCCACTCCTGCCGTTCTTCTTCTATCTCGGGACTCGGATTGCCTTTTTCAACAATTTCTACTGATTAGGAAAACCCACAGGCGATGTGTTCTTTGCGTTGAAGCGGGACGAACCCGGGGGCAGTAACGTTCACGCTGGTAGCGGGGCGGGTTAAAGTTGGTGCGGAGTTTGCGTTTGAGGCGTGAACAAAAAAACCTCTCCCCGGTTATCGGGGAGAGGGCAGTTGCAGTCGGAACGTGTTTTAGTCGTCCAGGTCAGCCGTGGTGGGTGCCGGGTTGTTGAAATCGCTCGGAGGGCGAACCGTGCTCTCGCCGGGATAGGGCCGCGTAAACCCGGTGGACAGGTACCAGTTCAGATGGTTGACAGTGTCCGGGTCTTCGGCGTCGGGCTTGGTCAGTTTGCCGGCGAAGATCTGCGCCTTCTTCCGGAGCCAAGCCTCCCTCAGGGCCTTGATCCGAGGGCCTTCCATCGTAGGGGCTGCGCTCGCAGTAACGCCCTGGTCCAGCGGGACCTGGTTTGGCACGTGCGACCATGGCTTGAAGTTGGCCGCGAGCGGCGTGCCCTTGACGAAAGCCGTCCTCATCGGCGACGCCACCAGGTCGAACTGGTTCATGGTCGGCAAACCGAGGATTTGCTCGATCGTCCGAGTCATGTTGACCTGAGTGTAGTAATGGTGGTCGGCAGGTCCGTTCTGCACAGCATATGGGCTGACGATATAGCCTGGGCTGCGGTGACCGTCAACGTGGTCGACGCCGTTCTGCGCGTCGTCTTCCTCCATGAAGATCGCCGACGTGGACCAGACGTTGCTGTGGCTGATGTAGTCGATAATGCGCCCAATGGCCAAGTCGTTATCGGCCTGTTCGGCGTCCGGGGTCGGCGGGCCGCCAGTGTGGTCATCCATGATCCACAGGATGCTCAACGCGGGCACCGTACCGGCCGCGACGTCATTCTTGAAGTCCTGCACCCACAGATCGACGCGGAACTGGTCGGGGATGTTCAGATCGAACTGCGGGAAGTTCTTGATGAGGTGGTTAGACACGGCCGGGACAGAGGACTCTGCCTGAGTCGTGTTCTGGTAGTACAGCGTCTTCTCGCCCCCAGCCTCGAACTTCTGCGCGTCGGCGTAAAACTCGCTCCAGCTCGGCTCGCTCGTCGACCCGTTCGGCTGTAGGAATGTATCGTTCTCGACGTATTCGCCGTAGATCTTTACCGGCAGACCGGCGGCCGCCGCTTCCGAGAACAGGAAGCCCTTGCTCGTATAGGCGAGTGCATCGCCGGCGTTCCCGCCTGGATAGCTGCGGTTCCAGTCCGGCGACTGGATGTCGTCGGCGTAGGGCGCCATGCCCTCGGTGATCCACTGGTGACCGTCAGCCGACTGGCGGCTCGGGTCGTAGAAATTGTCGAAGAGAGGGAAGCGCTTCACCAACGCGTGCGCGTTCGGCGTGTCCTTGCCGCCGAACACTGCCAACGAGGGGTCGCCATTGCCGGCGGCTACGTCGCCCAGGACCTGATCATAGGTGCGGTTTTCACGGATGATCAGGAACACGTGCTTGATCAGCGACGGATCGCCGATCTTGGCCGGGATTGCGACCGGCTTGGCATGCGGGCTGCCACCGGAGGCAGATTTGATATTTTGCGTCAGATCCCAGTGGTTATTCTGGAAAACCTGTGTCGTCATCGCCGCCAAGGTCCCGCTATCCGGCACGGGGACGATGCTGACGGTGCCATTGTCCTGGTGGGTATTGTAGCCACAGACGCCCTGATCGCACTCGAACGAATAACGCGTGCCGATGCCCTTGTCGTTGGCAACGATGAGCGTGTTATTGGCCTCGTCGAGCACGACCGAGCTCGGCGCATAGGCTACCGGAATCATGCCCATGACCGGATTGCTCGCGCCGTTGCTGAGGTCGACCACCCCGACCGCGTTAGCATTGTAAAGCGCGACGTAGGCAACGGCTTTCTTGGCATCGACAGCGATCGAGCTGGGTCCGGCGCCATAGGCCGGTTCGCCGGCGCCGGGCACACCAATCGGCAGCCCAAGGGGGATCGTCCGCGCCACGGTGTTGGTGGCCGTGTCGATAATCGAGATGGAGTCGCTATAGGTATTGGCGACCAATAGGGACCGTCCGTAGAGCGCCATCCCGGTCGGGTGCAGACCGGTCGAGATGGTAGCGGTGACCTTCATCGTGGACAGATCAACCACAGAAACGGTGCCGGTGATCGCGGCGCCAACCACCGGGTCGGCGACGATTTCAGTGCCAGCGGAGTAGATCTGGAAGTCTTCGGCCAGGGCGGCCCGGCCACCCTCGTTGCTGACGTAGGCCGTCGTGCCGTTGCTGCCGATCACGATGCTGTGCGGCGCGTTGCCGACGCGGATCTCCTGAACCTGCTTCTTCGCGGTCAGGTCGATCTTGGTGAGGGTATCGTTCTGGTTCAGCAGGGCGTAGGCGCTCTTGCCGTCCTTGGAGAGCGCGACGCCGCCGGGATAAGAAGTGCTCGGGCTATAGAACGTGCCGCAGGGTCTGCCGTAATCCCCGATAGGGCTGTTCGGAAAGCAGGCGATGAAGGCATTGTTCGGCGGCACGCTGACCTGCGCGTTGTCTTCCAGCAAGCCCTCTGCAGTAACGTTGGCGATGGTGACATGGCTACTGTCCTGGCTGAACACCAGGTGCTTGCCATCCGCCGAATAGGCTATGCCGCTATAGCTGCCGCTCGAATCCAGTCCGAGCGCGAGGTAGTCCTGCACGACAACGCCGGTATTGGTGTCGAACACCTCCACGGCTTCCGACGCGCCCAGGGTGAGCACGGCGGCGGTGTGACTCTTGAGATTGGGGTTCAACGCGACGGCCTTCGCGCGGACCCGGTTGCCGAGGTCGACTTGGATGCCGGCTGGGGTGAGGACTTGGCCATCGCCGACGACCCAGGAGCCGTTCGGCTGCGGGCCGGTCACGTAGGTCGGGTACGGCTTGGACTGAGCAGCGGCGAGCCCCGGAAGGCTCAGCCCCGCCGCCAGCAGGCCGGCAAGCGGACGCAGACGGTTCATCCGAGACTTATTTCGGGTTCGAGACTTATTTCGAAACTTATTTTTTCGAGACATGTACCGTTCTCCTTGGAGTTTTTCCCTACACAACCGGGATCGGCCGTGCGACATCGGGACGCAAATACAACCAGCGCCCGCTACACATCGTGGTTGCGAATCCTAACAGGCGAACTGTGACGCCTTTATTACGATTTTGTGACGATAGGGTGAAATTTCCGTTACAGGGGCTGACCTGTTTCTCGCGGCTCCTGTATGTTCTCGACGCTGAAGACTCTGGCGTTCGAGACACGGCGGTGCACATTGTTGAGAGGCTGCCCGATCAGCCTAAATCAGCCTAAAGAAGACCGAAGCGTTGGAGACTTCTATTTTGTGAGGGCATCTGTAATGAGGTCGCTGCAATAAATTGAGAACCGTGAGCCAGCACCCATCGACCGGGGTCTGCCTCCTTCGGAGTACGAGCCCGTTAAGTGAGGGTCCGAGACGGTTGGCGTTAAGCCTGTCTTCATCAGCTACTCGTTAGTCACTGTGTTGTGAACCGATTGCCGAGCCTGACGTGAGGCTCGGGCTGCCAACCGCGACAACACCAGCGCGACGTTGCCAACGTTCACCACTACTACGCTTCTGTACGAGTCCATCCGCGGCAGAGACAAGAGAGCACAAGTCGCGGCAAGGACAAGAGAAGCCCGGTCAATTTGGGTAAGGCGGGGATTGCCCGATGCAAACCGGAGGCACAAAATGCTCATTGCAAACAGGCTCGCCGCCAGGTTGAGCATGTGAAGCGGCGACACGCGCAATGAACTGGCGAACCGAGCTCCTCCCAGCAACCGCAATGCAGCATAGGCGATTAATCCAACGAATCCTGCAGCCCAAAACCTGGCGGCAAACGCCATTACGACGATGCTGAGGGTGATGAGCAGCCAATGACTATATCAGACGAACTGGCCGCTTCGTGGACCAGTGCGCAGCCGGATAAAAAAGCCGCCGCGATGCAACAGGCGGCCACGAGTTTACCCGCGCTCAGGAATCCAGACTAACCTGCTCCTTCACTGGCCCCGGTGACGTTCGAAATCGCCGCCGCCCACGCGCCGTGCCGGATTCGAACACCGAACATGAGCAACTACGGATAACGCTTCGTTGGAAAGGCCCACCCCCTTGGCCCATGCCGCGAAATCCTGATCGCTCAACATTTGCCTTGGTCTTACCCTCCAACTTGCCGACTCATCAGCGGGATGCCTTCCGGTGTTTGGCTTTCAAGGCCTTGGTGTAACGCACGCCGGCCTCACTGACGAGTTCCTCAAGTTTTGCCACAGCCACAACCTCTCCTTGATTCGTGCTCTGGCGGAACAGATCGATCCCGCGCGGAGGCGTGAATAAGGGAGAGTCTCACCCATCTCGAACCATCGCAGCTTCTGTAGGGCAGCCCACAACGCTGGACAAAACTTCTGCGCGATTTTCGTCTGGTCATCGTCGCCAAGATATGCCTGCGGCCGGTGACTTCACCGTTCCCGCAACTGACTGGAAAGCTGCGAGCTAGCAGGCAAGTCGCGCTGCGTAACGGCACCATTGGCCAGGGCCCTCAGCAATCAGGGACATAGCGCCCACATCGGGAAATTGTACGACTCTGTACTCCCGGCCAAACGATGGTTCAAACCTCTAGACCCGCATTTTGGGGTACGCCGTGTCTAAAGGACTTGCGGGTGTGTTGTCTGCGGCCAAATGATGGTCCAAAAGTGGCCAAACGATGGTTCATGTCACAGCCTGATAGCGTCATTTGATAGCGTCATTTGACCTTAACTTCCGATGCCCGTGAAAAAGTCTCGATTATGCTTATCGTTCCGCGGGGTCCTAGCCGCAATACGGATTGGCTCTGAGCCACTCCAGGCTAGCGAGGACGACGGATGTTTCGGCTTGGCGCTGAGAAATTTTCCAATACTTTGGAATGAGATGGTCTTTATGTTGAGCAGGAAGTAGTTCGAACCCATGTTTCTCGTAGAATTCGATGGCCCAGGTCGCGTTCGCCCAAGTGCCGATCAAAAGAGGATTCTTCGCCAACTTGCGCAAATGCGAAAGCAGCTTGCCTCCAATACCTCGCCATTGCACGCTAGTGCGAATGTAGGCGTGGCGGATCAGCGTAACTTCGCCCACGTCCTGGATTCCCATCACGCCGATTAATTCGCCCGAGTCTTCATACCCCCAGAACACTACGCCGTCCTTCATTTCATGTTCGAGTTCGGACTTGGCCATATACGGATCTTTTAGGCAATCGGCAGGAACAATGCCGCGATATGCACGGGCAACATCATTGACAATCGTCCATATCGTTTCGAACTCCTGTGCGGCACAAGGGCGAATCACGGCGTTTAGTGTTTGCGAGCGGCCCGGCTGTCAAAGAAATGTAAAATTGGCGTGAAGATCTTTCCACAGTGTGGGGAAAGGCGAGACGGGCATATAATCGTGGGCGCTACTGAAAGCAAATGCGAGATTCACGATCGAAAGCCATCCATTTGCCAATCCGGAGGTTCGTCATGAAACTTGCATCGAAATTGCTGCTGTTTCTCTTGGGGCTGGCGGCAGTGACAGTCCACGCCCAGTTCTCAGGCTCTAACTTTAAACACGTCGTGGTCATCTTCCAGGAAAATCGCACCCCGGACAACCTGTTTCAAGGCCTGTGTGCCCCTCCTTATGGAGCATGCGCCGTACCTCCGAGTTCCTCCGCGCCTTATGACATTCAGACTACGAACTGGAAGACTAAGACCGGGACCATTCAACCGTCCCCCGTGGCGCTGGCTGGTACCTACGATCTGGGCCACTCGCACCCGGAGTTTAACGCCATGTGCGACATCAAGGCCGGTAGCCCTCGAGTGTGCAGGATGGATGGCGCGGCTGGCATCGCCTGCATTCCGCAGACGGGCACTACCTGTCCTGCCAACCCGCAGTTCAAGTATGTCGATAATTCGACTGGGATTCTGAACCCGTATCTCACTCTAGCGACTCAGTACGGCTGGGCAAACTACATGTTTCAAACGAATCAGGGGCCGAGTTTCCCGGCGCATCAATTCATTTTCGGCGGGACTTCGGCGCCCACTGCATTGGACGACACCCTTGGGATTTTCGCGTCGGAAAACGGGACTAAGAGCGGAGGTTGCATTGCTCCTACGGGGACGACCGTCCCCCTCATTTCCCCCAATCCAGCTCCGCCTCCTTATGGCGTTGAAAATACCCAGGGCTCGGGATGTCTTGAGCACGAGACCATGGCGGACCTCGTGACCGACTGGAAGTACTATGCAGCAGGCAAGGCTAGCCTCTGGATGGCTCCGGACGCCATTGAGCACATCTGTTTGCCGAGCGGAGGAGTGTGCACCGGCTGGGGCAACCACGTCGTTGCTCCGTCGCGGGTACTGACCGATCTTGGCAACTGCAAGTTCGGCGATCTGACTTGGATCACTCCGACAGCAGCAAATTCCGATCACGCCACCTCGAACGATGGAGGTGGGCCATCATGGGTGGCTTCCATTGTCAACGCCATTGGCAATAGCAAGTGCACCGACACCGTGGGCCCCCAGACTCTTACTTATTGGCAGGACACAGCAATCTTTATCACGTGGGACGACTGGGGAGGCTGGTACGACCACGAGCCGCCCACGATCTTGGCGGGTGTGCAAGGCGACTATCAGTACGGCTTTCGGGTTCCAATGATTGTGGTTTCCGCATATACACGCCGAGGCTTTGTCGACAATGGACGCTACGATTTTGGCAGCATCCTGCGCTTCATCGAGCACAACTTTTCCAATCGCGGCCTGAGGGAAGGACAGTTGGGTTTTGCGGATAGCCGTGCCACCAGCGATTTCAGCGCGTTTTTCCGTATGAATCGTTCGCCTCGGAAGTTTGTGACCATCACCGCTCCCAAGAGTGCAGCCTTTTTCATCAATGACACTAGGCCGCCGGAACCGCCCGACAACGATTAGGGGAGGTCTGATTAAGTCCCGGCTTCGCAGCCCATCGACTGAATCGCAGCGTTGGTTTTTCGAGTGCTGCACGACCTAGATTCTAGCTGTTCGTCAATTGGTGCAAAATCCCCATAGCCCTCAAAATCTCCTTGGAAGGGCGAACGGACAGCGGAAGCTTGTGACATGGCCTGACTTCAACAACTAGACCGTTGTTCTGCCTTGCACCTTGTTGGAAACGTGTAGCATGTTCGTTCACGAGGAACGAAGTGATGAGTGGATATTGCATCGTACGATCTTAATGACGGAGGCGCTAGGCAGAAACTGCTCGAAGCGATTCCACCAGACAGAGCGACGGTTAAGGAGCGCCATCAACTACTGCTCGATGCCTTCCGCCGCGAAATGGCTTCTCGGAGAGAGGAAGGCGACGATCTCGAAGGCGACCTTTTTGAAAACCTATACTGGTGCGCTCTACTGCTCTATCTGGTCGGCGATCCGGCAGACGTTGCCCTGATGTGGGAAGCCAAGCACATCAACATGGAACAGATTCTCCATCGCAGAACAAGCAAACAGGAATCACCCGAGCTTGAGCGGGGTGACTCCCACACTTCCCCAGCGATTACTGGTGTACCCTCGTCCTCACTTCCTTGACTGCGCGAACCTCGGAGCCAGGTCGTCCGGTGGTCTTCAGAGTGGCCTGGATTGTCCTCACTTGCCGAGAGAGCCGGGCGATCTGCGCCTGCTGCGCACTGATCCGTTCGCTCTGTTCGTGAATCAGCGCCTGCTGTTCTTTCGTCGCCTCGATCAGCAGCGCGGTGAGCCGGCCGAAGTCAACACTCTGCGCGTCTTTGCCGTTCTCCTCCCAGGTAACGACCTCGGGAACCACCGCGCCCACTTCTTCGGCAATTACGCCGACTTCGTGCTTGCCGTTGGCTTTCAGGTCGTAGGAAACGCCACGGAGTTGTTCGACTTTATCCAGCGCGCCGTGCAGTGTCTGGATGTTGGTTTTCCAGCGACGGGAGCTATAGGTATCCCACCCGTCGGCGACGGCGTGGCCGAAGCCTTTTCCAATAGTGAAAATGCGGTTCGGAGTGGTCGTCCCAATACCGACCTTGGTGTTGGATGGGGCCCCGCCTACGCCTTTGATGCTGCCCAGCACCAGCGCATTGCTCGCGCCGACATGTGCAAAAGCGCCGATCGCAGTGGCATTGGTGAGGGAGCCAGTGGAAACGTCGCAAGCATTACCGATACACGTATTCTCACTGCCGCTGGAATTTCTAGCGAGTGCACTACCGCCGACCGCGGTGTTGTCATTCCCCGTGGTGTTGGCCCCGAGCGCAGAATTGCCGGTCGCGGTGTTGTTAAAACCCATGGTGTTGGTGGCGAGCGCGAGGATCCCGACGGCGGTGTTGAGGATGCCTGAGGTGTTTTTCTGAAGGGACAACGCCCCGACGGCGGTGTTGGAGCCGCCCGTGGTGTTGGATTGAAGCGCGCCGTTGCCGTCGGCGGTATTGTCGCTGCCGCTGGTGTTGGAGAGGAGCGCCTGCCACCCGCTCGCGGTGTTATCGTTGCCGGTAGTGTTGTCGGTGAGGGCCGAGGCCCCGATAGCGGTGTTATTCCAACCGGTGAAAGTGCCACCGTTGAGGCTCCCGATGTTGGATGCCAGCGCGTAGAAACCCATGGCGGTGTTGTAGTTGCCCAAGGTGTTGGCCTTGAGTGCATAGTAGCCGCTGGCGGTGTTGTAGGCACCAATGTTGACAAAGCCGCCATCGCCGAGGCCCCCGATGTTAGATGTGAGCGCGAGGAAGCCGTTGGCGGTGTTGTCGATGCCCATGGTATTGGCGGCGAGTGCTTTGTACCCGGTGCCGGTGTTATTCTGGGCACCGTTTGTGGTGGTGTTCCCCGCAAACCCGAGATAAGCATTCCCGAAACCCGGGCTGAAAGCGAAGAGGTCGCTTCCGATGTTATAGGCGCTACCCGACACCAGGCCCGTTGCGCTCACGTTGCCGTTCACCGTCTGATTACCTGTGAATGTATTTGCGGTCGCCAGCTGCGGCACCTTGGTAATGTCGAGATTCAAGGTGACAGTGCCGCTGGTGCCGCCGCCCGTCAGGTCCTTCCCCGCGATCACGCCTGTGATCGTGCCGCTGCCGGCGCTCTGGAACGTCGGTCCTGCGGTCCGCACGAAGGCCGAAGGTGGCAAGCCCCCGATGGTTTGCGCGTCAGCCGCCTTCAGGGCATAGGGAACGCTAGGCAGCAGGACGCGCGGTTGCTCGGCCTGTCCTTGCGGCTGCACTCCCAGCCAGCGCGCTTCCCCAGCCACAAAGATGTCATCTGGCAACCCGGTGCTGGTGGTGGAACCGAGCATCACTGTGTAGTGCCCGGTCTTGTCTGGCTGGACGTTCTGCGTCTCCATCCATAGCGGCGCCCCGCCGCCCTGCTCGTCTTTGTAGAGAGAGAAAGTCACTCCGACGATATTCGTTAGAGGTTTGCCGTTGACGTCATTCAACACGCCGCTGAAATTCATCAACGGCGGTACCACGGCGTTGCTCCGATTGTTTAGGCTCGCTGCCGACTCCTGGCCCGACATTGGAAGCACGCAGCAAATCACTAACAGGCATGCGCCAATGCATGCATTCCTGTGCGACATAAACTCCTCCTCAAATTGTTGGCTGGGCCTTTGGGCCGAGGAACCCGAATGCAGATTCTATGACCCTTCCGGTGCGAAGCCTCGCGGGGTTCCCAAAGAGTTGTAGGTCTGAGGTGGAAAGGATCGGGAGGGGATTCCTACTGACCTCCGAACACAGCAAAATTTTCGAAACCGTAACACCAGGGGACGACGGATGTCAAGTTGACACTCCTGCGAGCGAAGTAGTCCCAAGACAGGCAGCGCATGCGGGAAAACGCAAAGGCCGGCGGCGCGCTGAACGATCTTGTCTTCCAGCACGGGCACTCCGAGCGATCTTTCCCGCCCGTCGCTCTTGTTGATATACGCCCTACGCACCGGCTTGGCTCGATACGCTCCTCGCTTCAGCCTATGGGAGAGATCCTGGAGGTTGTCCTCGAGGGTCTCGCCGTAGTGCCGCCATGTCTCA
>Ga0307477_10001568_pt1 | contig 18909 bp, 16 predicted proteins | sample atmos_gasesECM2C_FD_203316 | JGI IMG/M metagenome (GOLD analysis project Ga0307477, IMG submission 203316) | Hardwood forest soil microbial communities from Morgan-Monroe State Forest, Indiana, United States - atmos_gasesECM2C_515 | ecosystem: Environmental > Terrestrial > Soil > Temperate...
GCGCACACGCGATCGGCGAGGGGGCCCAGCCGCAGAACCGGGACGCGCCCCCCCATCCGGCCCCTCACGGCAGCGACGGGGCCTCGGCGCCCGCCCGCGACCACCCGGGTCACAACGGGTCCGGAGCGGGCATCGCCGTACCCGTTGCGGATAACACCGAGAAGGGACACGGTCACCAGGCCGGAGCCCCGGGCCGATCGGGAAGCGACCGGAGCGGAGGTCAGGGTGCGCCTTCGCGTCCGACGGCTACCGATAACGGGCGGGGCGGACCCCCTGCGCATACGACCTCGTCATCGGCCCAGCCAGACGGGTCATCGGTGCACGCGGGTGGCGGCGATCAGGCGCGCCACGACGGTCAGGGCACCGGGTCCGCCGGCGTGATCCCGACCGCGATCGAGAGCGGGCGAGGCCACGGCGGGTCCGCCCACGGAGGAACCGCTCACGGCGGCTCCGGCCACGGCGGCTCCGGCCACGGCGGCACCGGCCACACCGGGTCAGGCCACACCGGCTCAGGCCACACCGGCTCAGGCCACACCGGCTCCGGCCACGGCGGCACCGGCCACACCGGGTCAGGCCACACCGGCTCAGGCCACACCGGCTCAGGCCACACCGGCTCAGGCCACGGAGGCGCCGGCCACACCGGGTCCGGCCAGGGCGGGTCGGGCACGGGGCCCACCGCCCAGAGCGCCTCGGCCCCTCCCAAGACCCCGCCGCCGGCCACGAACGGTGGCCACGGCACCGGACACACCGGCGGCCACGGATCCAACGCTCCACCGTCCCCGCCCTCCCGGCCTCAGCACAGCAATGGTCCGATCGCACACTCACGCCCGCCCATCCCCTCCACGCCAACCCCTCTCCCAGTCGCCACCGCGCCGCAACCCTCCGTCGCTCCTGCGCCGGCATCCCGCCCCGCCCCCGCCACCCAGCGGGAGCGACGCACCCCGACCGGCCACAACCACCCCGCTGCCCCCCCACCAGCCGCCCCCGGCCCGAGGGGCGCGGCATCGGCGCCCGGCGCGGGAGCGGCACCGGTTAGGCCATCCGTCACACCCGCGGCGCCCAGGCCCCGCTCGGCTCGTCCCGGAGGCGCGCGTCGCCACCCCGCCGCGGGCTCCTCCACCCCGCACTCCCCCATCACCCGCATCGTCACCCGGGTCCTGGGGGTCGTCCCGCGCCAGGTGTGGGCCGTGCTCGGACTGCTCGCCGCGCTGGGGCTGGCCCTGGGCGCAACGGCGGGAACCCAGACCCTCAGGGCGCGGCGGCTGGAGCGCCAGCGCCGGCGGCTCGTCGCCGACGTCGGGCTGCTCCAGTCCGCCATTCTGCCTGAGCTGCCGGAGCGGGTGGGCGGGGCCCGGGTCTCGGCCGCCTACCGTCCAGCCGAGGGCCTGGCCGCCGGCGGCGACTTCTACGACGCGTTCGAGCTCCCCGGCGACGGCACGGCCATCGTGGTCGGCGACGTCACCGGCCATGGGCGCGACGTCGTCCCCCTGACCGCGCTCATCCGCTACAGCCTGCGTGCGTACCTCGAGGCCGGGCTCGGGCCCCGGCATGCGCTGCGGGTGGCGTCCGAGGTCCTGGCCCCACAGCTGGGCGGGCGCCTGGTGACGATCGCGGCCGCCGTGTTCAGTCCTGGGCGGGGCCTGCTCACCTACGCCACGGCCGGCCACTTCCCGCCCATCCTCACCGGGGTGCCGGGTAGCCAGATCACGGCCTGCTCCTCTCCACCCCTCGGGGCCGGGGCACCCACCGGACGACGCCAGACCACCGTGAGCTTCGGGGCCGGAGCGGCGGCCTGCTTCTACACCGACGGGGTCCTCGACGCGCGCGTCGGCAGCGGTCGCTTCGGGCCCGACCGGCTGGCAGCGGCCTTCCGCGAGGCCGACCCCCACGGGCCCGCCACCGACCTTCTGCACGCCATCGAGCAGCACACCGACGCTCAGCCCGACGACATGGTCGCCTGCCTCCTGCGGCCCCTCCCGCCCGCCATCGCCGGCCTGGAGCGGGTGGAGGAGCTCGAGCTCGACGCGGCCGAGCTGGCCCAGGGCCGCGGCCACCGCTTCCTGACCGCCTGCGGGCTGGACCCCGACCAGGCGGAGCACGTGCTCGTCGACGCGCAGGCGACGGCCCGACGGGCGGGAACCGTGGTGATCGCGGTCCGCCGCGATCAGCATCGGGGCGTCGCGGTGAACCTGCTCGAGCCCCCCGCCGTGGCCCTGCCGGTCAGGCAGCCACCGGCGGCCGGGAGCGTCGCGGTGCCCGCCGCGTAGCGCCGCGCAGAGACGCGGGTGGCCGGTGGCAACATTAGGCGCTTCGTTTGCGTTCCCCGCTCTTGCCTCTGGCTGGCCTGCCGCGGCCCGACCTCCCGCCCGGTCCCTACTTCGTGGCCGGGGTTGGACGGGCCGGCCTGTCGGCGGCCCAAGCCCTGGCCACCCGTTTCGGGGGCGACCAGGTCAGGGCGTGGGCAGAGAGCATTCCTCCCGCCTCGACCGCTGCGGTCCGGCGCCTGCGCGAGCAGGGCGTCCACACCGAGACGGGCGACGGCGGGGTGGAGTTCCTCCGGCGCGGGCCGGCCCCCGGCTGCGTGGTCAAGAGCCCGGGTATCCCTCCGGACGAGCCGGTCCTGACCGCTGCCGCCCAGCGCGGTGCGGTGATGATCGACGAGCTCGAGCTCGGCTGGCGCTTGACCTCTTCCCCCCTGATCGCAGTCACCGGCACCAACGGGAAGTCGACCACCGCTCACCTGATCGCCGCGATCCTCGGGGCGGCCGGGGCCCGAGTCACCCTGGCGGGCAACACCCATTTCGGCCCACCCCTGTCCGCGGTGACCGATCACTTCGATGCCGTGGTGTGCGAGGCGTCGAGCTTTCAGCTCGAGGCTTGCCCGGCCCTGGTGCCGGAGGTCGCCGTGCTCACCAACCTGTCGCTGGACCACGTCTACCGGCACGGGAGCCTCGAGCGGTATAGGACCGCCAAGCGCAGGCTGTTCGTGCGAGAAACGACATGTACGCCGCTAGCCGTCGTCAACGGCGACGACCCCTTCGGCGCTGACCTGGCCGGCGAGGTGAGCGACGCCGGGGGCCGCGCCGTGACGTTCGGTGGCCGGGTGGCGCAGGCCGGTGGGGCCGACTTCCGGTTCGCCTCGACCAGCCTCGACTTCGACTCGGGCGTGCTGTTCGTCGAGACGGCCGCCGGCGAGACCCGGCTCGAGACCAGCCTGGTCGGCGCCCACAACGCCGCCAACGCGGCGGCCGCCATGGCCACCGGCTTCGCCCTGGGGATCGACCCGCGGGTGGTTGCGGACGCCATCGCCGGCGCCGTGGCCGTGCCCGGCCGTCTCGAGCCCGTGCCGGGGCTCCAGCCCTTCGACGTGGTGGTCGATTACGCCCACAACCCGGATGGCATCCGGGCCGCCCTGCGAACGGCACGCGAGATCGTGGCCCGGCGCGGGCAGGGGCGGGTGGCGGCCGTGCTCTCCGCGCTCCCGTTCACCGGCCCTGCCCAGCGCCACGCCATGGGGGTGGCGGCCGCCAAGCTGGCCGATCGCCTGATTCTCACCACCGAGCGCTGGAGCCCCGACGCACCCTCCGGTCCGCCGGCCGGATTGGTCGAGGGAGCGGAGGCGGTGCCGGGCGCCCGGTTTGACGTCGTGCCCGGCCGCCACCGGGCCATCGAGTCGGCCCTCCGCGGGGCGGCTCCCGGCGACGCCGTCATGATCCTGGGGCGCGGCGAGCAGGAGGACGAGCTCTTCGAGCTCGGCCGGCACGGCCCGTTCGACGACCGCGCGGTGGCCCGGGACACCCTGGGCCGCATCGCCATCGAGCGGGGGTTCCGATCCCGCGGGCGAGGCCCGGCGGTCAGCCGCCCGGGGGCGCGTTCGGCGCCGCCCCCGCCAGTCCCCTGACCTGGCGCTCGGTGGCCAGGTTGGAGATGGCCGGAACGGTCTGGTCCGGGGTGGCGAAGGAGTAGATGCCGTGGGCCGGGTCGCCCTTGGGTGGCACGCCCGGGAGAGGAGTGAACGGGTAGCGCTGGATGCCCGAGGGGTCGGCCACGAACGAGGTCATGGTGGGTCGCGGGGTGAACAGGTCGTCCAGGGGCCGGCTGGTGGCCGCGTAGTCGGTCAGCGGGGGCAGGCCCAGGATGCGGTCGATGGCCCCCACCGCCGAGCTGAGGTCATACGCGGTGGTCGAGATGTAGCCGTGCTTGACGTACGGGCTGGCGATGGCCAGCAGGCCGTGGTAGGCGCTCAGGTGATCGCCGGTGCCCTGCGGGTCGTCCTCCACCACGATGACCAGGGTGGAGCGCCAGTCCGGGCTGTGCGAGACCGCGTCGATCAGCTTCCCGGTGGCGTAGTCGTTGTCGGCCACCTGGGCCTCGATGGTCGGGTACCCGGGCTCGTCGACCACGGTGGTGTGGTCCTCGCCCAGATACACGTACTCGAGGGAGGGCAGGGAGCAGTGCGCGCCGTAGGTGGTGGCCAGGGCGCCGGTGCACCGGTGACTCTCGAACTGGTTGAACTCGCTCTCCCACCCCAGCTCCCGGCGGCTGTCGGGGATGCTGAGGTCGTAGTTGGGATACAGGCCCGGGTCGGCCTGCAGGGCGGCCGGCAGCAGGTGCGATTGCTGGGCCAGCTCCTCGTTGTACGTGCGCACGCTCCGCCCGGCCCGCCACGCCTGTTCGGTGAGGAGTCCGGTGGCCGGGTAGTTGGTCGGGTCGCTCCAGGAGTTCTCCAGGTGGGCGAAGTGGGTCCCGGTGTCCGACGCGACCGCCCGCTCGAACACGTCGCTGACTGCGCCCGCGTCCTCCCACATGTGCCCCACCACGCTGGCGAAGCCCGCATAGGAGAAGTTCTGCGACTCGGCGAACTGGCGCTCGAGCGCGTGCAGGTTGGGGGTCACCGTCTGGCCGAACAGGACCAGGCCATTCCCCGGACCCGGGTGGAGGTCGCCGAGGTCGGCGTCGTAGGTCTTGTTCTCGCGGGTGACGTAGATGACGTGCTTGATCGGCCCGGCCGGGCCAGCCAGCACCGGGTTGCCCGCCGCTCGCGCCGGAGCCCGCGCGGCCAGGGTCTGGCGCACCGTCCGGGTGTAGGCCCGCAGGGTCGGACCGTCGGGCGCCGGCACCGTCTCCAGCGACCCCACCGTGCCGTAGGCGGCGTCGACCACCACCGACGCCGGGTCGGGGTCCACGTAGGGCGAGGTCGCCGCCGCGCTGTGCGCGAGCCCGCGAGCGGTGACCACGTTCAGGGTGCGCCCGTCCGGGCCGAGGGCCAGCGCCACCGGATACCAACCAGTCGGAATCAAGCCCGCCACCCGCCACGGCCCATCGGCCGACCGGGCCCGCGGAGCGAGGACCGCGACGGCGTCGTCGGCCCCGAGGCTCACGTAGACGCGGCCGTCGGGCGCGGCGACCACGGAGTTGGGTGCGTCGCTGCCCCGCCCGACCTGGGCCAGATCGGTGAGCGTCGAAGTGCTCGCGCCCGGGATCACCGTGGCGAGCGTGGCGTCGTTGGAGTCCGCGCTCAGCACGCGCCCATCCCCGGTCAGGGCCAGCCCGGTGGGATGAGCGCCGACGGAGATCTGCCGGGTGGTTCCGGTGACGGTGTCGATCGCCGTCACCGTGGCGCCCCGCCACGCGCTGGCATACAGCTCGCGGCCGTCCCGGCTGACGGCCAGGGCATCGGGAGACGGGGCGGTGATCGATTGAAGGGGGGCTCCGCCCCTGAGGTCAAGCCGCACGACGCTGTTCGCGTCGGGCTCGCTCACCCACAGGCTGCGGCCATCGGCCGACAGGGCCAGCCCGGCTGCGAACGCGCCCACGTTCAGGTCGGGGCCCTTGGTGAAGATCCCCTGGGCGCTGATGTCGAGCTCGTGCACCTGCTGGTCGCTGCCGCCGGCCACGAACGCCCGGGTGCCGTCGGGGGTGAAGAGGACCCCCTGGAAGGCGTCGTCCTCGTTGATGACCTGGCGCACAGCGCCCGTGGCGGTGTCGACCACGAACAGGCTCACGCCGCTCGACATTCCGCCCTCCGACACCCCGCCCTGGATCGGGGGGCCGGCGATGACCAGGGCGCTGCGGCCGTCGGGGCTGACGGCCACGCCGGTGGGAAACGACTGCAACGGCGTGAGTCGCCCGGCCGGGCTCGCAACCCGGCCCGTCGGCAGCGCGTACGTAGACCCCGCCGCGCCGGCCGGAGCGGCCCAGGCCGCCAGCACCAGGCCCATCGCCAGCGCCGGCACTGCCCGTCTCATCGCGTGCGCGCGCATCTCGGCCTCCTCCCGGCGAGGGAGCCTAGCCGGGCGGGGCCGCCGAGGGCGAAGTTCAGGTGGCTCGACCGCTATCCGGCCCGGCGCCGGTAGCGGTCGACCGACGGCTTCATGCCCCGGTGCGGGTTGGCCCGCGGAAGCCCGCGCCCACCCGGCGGCGGCGCCTCGAACGCGAAGGGCACGTACAGGGTCGGACAGGCGCCGTTGCCCTGGCGGAGCGAAGCGAAGCCCTTAAATGCGTGATCGTAGGCGGCCAGGTGGGCTCCGATGGCGGCCCGGTCGTACCTCCCCGTCCGGTCCCCAACCAGGCCCTCGAGCATCACCCCCCACCCGTGCTCGATGATCGTGAATAGGAGCGCCCCGTAGCGGGAGGACAGGCGCAGGTAGGCGCGCTCGCCGGGGTCGGGCCACGCGACCGCGTCGGCCAGGGCCACGATCTGCCCCCAGGTGGCGGTCGCTTGCCCCTTCTCGGCCAGGGCCCGCGGCACCAGCCCGCCCTGGCGCAGGCGCTCGAGGTCCGCCCCCAGGGGGCCGTCCGAGCCGCCCAGGAACTGGTCGCGGGTCCAGGCCAGGTCCCGCAGGCGCAGGAGGGTGGTGTAGTGCCCGTGCAGGACGCCGGTGGCCGACTGCAGCGCGAGCGCGCGGAACCGGGCCCGGTCGTCCCCCTGGAGGCCCGCCCGGGTCATGTAGTCGTCGAACAGCGACTCCTCCGAGCGGCTCGTGTCCCGCGCCCACTGGCTCATGACGTAGGCGTTGAGGTCACACCACAGCTCGTCGGATATGTACGGGCCGCGCCAGCCGCCCCCCCGCGACCAGGTCCACACCCCGCGCAGCAGGGGCGAGTCGCGGATGTCGCCCAGCCCGATCGGCCCCGGTGCCCCCCGCAGCTCCTCGAACCCGTTGATGACCCCGTCGATCACGTAGTTGGGGTGCGCCCCCTTGCCCTCGTACTCGCGCTGGCACTCCACCTCGACGATCTGCTGGTGGCGCCCGATGGCCAGGGTGGGGTTGAACGGGAGGGTGCGGAAGAAGTCCCCCTTGGTGTGCTTGATCGAGAAGGCCAGCAGCGGGTGGGGGGCCACGTGGTCGGTGACGGACAGGTAGTAGCGCGGATCGGTGTGAAAGCCGTCGAACGACCAGGTCCGGTACACGATCGTCTTGCCCCGCTTCACGCACGCCTCCGCGCGCAGCAGGCCGAGCAGGATCAGGTGGCTGTGCGCGCCGCGGGTGATCGGGTCGTTGCCGGTGTGGAACGGGGCGTCCTGGAGGTAGGTCTCCCCCGTGCGGATGACCAGCCCGTCGAGGCGGGGGAAGCGAGCGAAGATCTCGGCCACCATGACCCGCAGGAGCTGCTGGGTCATGGGCCGGTCGAGGTCGATGCGGCCTGAGCGGTCGAGGATCGCCTGCCGGTAGAGCGCGACCAGGCGCTTGGGCAGGACGATCAGGTCGGTGAAGTACAGGGCCCGCAGCCCGGCCCCGTGGATGCGCTCGATGCGCGCGTCGATGTCGGCCGCCGTGCGCTGGACCCAGGCCCGGGCGTCTGAGCCCGGGGGGAACACGTCGCGGTGCAGGCTGTCGTAGGTGATCGCCGTCGAGGGCGGTCGCCAGTCGTTGACCACCTGGCCGCCGTAGCCGTAGCTGGCCAGCCGGGCGGGGTCGGTGAAGGCGGACTGCGGGGGCGGCTCGCCGGGGTTGGCCTGGACCATGTCCAGGATGAAGTCCAGGCGGCGGCCGGTGGAGGCGGGGCGGGCTGGTTGGGGGCGGGCCCGGTCCAGCCAACGAGCAGGGTCGGGGCGAGCTGAGGTGGGTGCGGAGGCGAGGGCGGCGCCCAGCGAGCCCGCTCCGGCGATCGCCAGGCCGCCCCGAGCCAGGGCCTCCCGGCGGGTGAAGCGGCGGCTCACGGGGCGGGCGGCTCGCCGATGGCGAGCAGGTCGCGGACGGGCCCCAGGTTGACCACCATGATCGGGTTGGCCAGCTCGATCTGCAGATCTTCGCCCAGCCGGCGGAAGATCGGTCGCGCGCGGCGCGCGCGGTGGCGGTCGGCGAGGGTCGCGGGGGCATCGCCCGGCATATCTCGGTAGCCCAACGGGTACAGCGCAGGCAACCCATCAGTGAGCGAGGGGAAGCGATGGCTCAGACGACCACCGCACCCGGGGCGGGCGGGGTTGAGTTCGACAGAATCGGCGCCGGCGAACCGCTGCTTCTCATCCACGGGACGGGCCTGGCGCGGTTCGTCTGGGACCCGCTCATCGAGCACCTGGCGCCCCGGCGCGACCTCCTGATCATCGACCTTCCGGGCCACGGACGCTCGCCGGCCCCGCCGCCGGGCGTTCCCCACACCCCGCCCGGCTACGCGTCGGTGATCGCGAGGTGGCTCGACGGGCTGGGCCTCGATCGCGTACACATCGCGGGCAACTCCGTCGGCGGCTGGACCGCCCTCGAACTCGGCAAGCTGGGGCGGGCCCGCTCGATCGTAGCTCTCGCTCCCGCGGGCCTGTGGGAGCGAGAGTCACCCTGGCGCGCATCGGGGCAGCTGTGGGCCACTCACCACCTCGGCCGCCTCTTCGCCCCGCTGACGCCGATCGCCATGCGCAGCCGGGCCGGTCGCGCGGTCCTCCTGAGCGGCAGCTTTGCCAAGCCGGGCAACGTCCCGCCCGAGGTGGCGATAGAGCTCGACCACACGTTCCGCTCCTGCCCGACCTTCGATACCCACCTCAGGGCGACTCGCCGGGAGCGCTTCCGCGACGGCGACGAGATCGATGCCCCGGTTACCGTGGTTTGGGGGGACAAGGAGCGCATCCTTCCCGCCAAGGCCCGCCGCCACGATGAGCTCCCGGCTAGCACCCGCTACATCGAGCTCGGCGGGGTCGGCCACCTCATGACCTGGGACGACCCCAAGCTGGTGGCCCGCACGATCCTCGAGGGCTCGGCGGTTGAGCGCCTCTAGCCAACACGGCTTCTTCACAGCGCGCTCGGACGCCGTCCGATAGGGTCGCAAGCCATGGGCGAACGCACTCAATACAAACCTGGCACCTTCTCCTGGGCCGACCTGGCCACCACGGATCAGGCGGCGGCCAAAACCTTCTACGGCGCGCTGTTCGGCTGGGAGGCCGAGGACTTACCGGTCGGCGACGGCGCCTACTACTCGATGCAGAGCGTGGACGGCAAGAACGTCGCGGCCATAGCGCAGCAGCCGGCCCGCCAGCGCGATGCCGGCGTGCCGCCGTTGTGGCAGTCCTATGTGACGGTGGAGAGCGCCGATGCCGTCGCCGCCCGCGCCCAGGAGCTCGGGGCCACCGTGCACGCCCCGCCCTTCGACGTCATGGAAGCCGGGCGCATGGCGGTGATCCAGGACCCGCAGGGCGCGTTCTTCATGATCTGGGAGCCCAAGCAGCACATCGGCGCGTCGCTCGTGAACTCGGCCGGAGCCCTGGTCTGGAACGAGCTCGCCTCCCCCGACCTCGACGGCGCGGCGAAGTTCTACGGCGACCTCTTCGGGTGGACGGCAGAGCCGTTCGAGGCCAGCCCGACGCGCTACCTGTCGATCAAGAACGGCGGGGCGAACAATGGGGGCATGCGCGAGCCGCAGCCGCAGGAGCCGCCGAACTGGCTCGTGTACTTCGGCACCGACGACATCGACGCCTCGCTGGCGAAGGTCGAGGAGCTGGGTGGCACCAAGCTGTCGGGCCCGATCGACATCGGGATCGGCAAGATCGGGATCGTGCAGGACCCCCAGGGCGCCACCTTCGCGCTCTGGCAGGGGCAGCTCGCAGACTAGACCGACCGTCGAGCCGGGCGGGCGGCAATTTGGACACGCGGCCCATTACGCCGGCGCGCCTCGGCGTTCACCCTGCATGTTGTCCTCACGCGAATGAGAAAGGAGCCCGGTCCATGACTCTGCCCGTCATGTTCGTGCTCGATGAGCCGCCCGATCCTGTGGATTTCGGCCCCCCTACCCGCGCCGGGGCCAGCGGAGTTCTCGGCGTGTACATCGCCACCGAACTGCTCGAGGGACGCCGGCTGTTCACGATCTTCGGCGATCCCTTCGTCCAGGAGCGCCTCGACGAGCACCCCTGGCTCCTCAACGATCTCGCCTGCGACTCACGGCTGCGCGACCTCTTCGGCGGCCGCGTGGTGGATGAGGCGGCCCTGGCCGCCCAGCTTGCCGCGTAAGCTCGCGGCTAGGCGGCCTCGGGGCGCGGCTCGGTCTCGCCCGCCTCGGGATGGGGCTCGGCTCCTGCGGACCCGGCCTGGCCCGTCCGCCAGCCCGGTCCCCGGAGAGGGACGACGTCCCAGGCCTGCAGATCGGCACCGCAGCGGATGCAGCGCCGGCGATCGTCGACCGACCCGCCGCAGCCGCGATGTTCGAGGACCACCGGGGCTCCCTCTCCGCCGCCATGCAGGTCGCCCCAGTTGAGCAGCGCGACCAGCACGGGCCACAGGTCGACCCCCTTGCGCGTGAGCCGGTACTCGAAGCGCTCGGGACGCTCCTGGTAGGGCACGCGGCGCAGGATCCCGGCCTCGACCAGCCGGGTCAGGCGCATCTGCAGCACGTTGCGAGCAATTCCGAGGTTGCGCTGGAACTGCTCGAAGCGGTGCGTGCCCATGAACGCGTCGCGCACGATCAGCAGCGTCCACCGCTCTCCGATCAGCTCCAGCGTGCGGGCGATCGAGCAGTTCTGATCCGTGTAGTCGGAGCGCAGCATCTGGAGTCGATTGTAGACAATGCAGTTGCATGATGCAACGGAGTGCGATACCGTGCGTTGCGTGATGCAACTACGTGCCCTGGGAGGGTCGCGATGACGCCCGAGAACGTGGCAGGTGTGAACGTGGCGCCGGCGGACGTGTCCCGCTGGCTGCCGTTCCTGGTCCCCCTGGAGGCCGGCCCCGACGGGAGCGGCCGACCGCCCCGGGACCGGAGGAGCGCCCGGGGGGCCCGCCCCGCGGTCGCCCGCCGGGGAGCGCCGTGCCCGCCCGATGATCCGGCCACCGCCGCTCCCGGCCAGCGGGCCGCCTGATGTCGCGCCGGGCCAAGGTCACCCTGGTGGTGTCGGTGGGGGTGTTCATGGCCTCCCTGGACCTGTTCATCGTCAACATCGCCTTCCCCAGCATCCAGCGTGACTTCGCCGGCACCACGCTCGGGTCGCTCTCCTGGATCCTCAACGCCTACGCGATCGCCTTCGCCGCGCTCCTGGTGCCGGCCGGCCGCTGGGCCGACCGGGCCGGGCGCAAGCGCGGGTTCCTGTGGGGCATGGTCCTGTTCAGCCTCGCCTCCGCGGCCTGCGCGGCCGCGCCGTCGGTGGCGGTGCTGGTGGTCGCGCGCGTGTTCCAGTCGGTGGGCGCCGCGTTCATGGTCCCCACCTCGCTCGGGCTGCTCCTGCCCGAGTATCCGGCCGAGAAGCGGGCCGCCGCGGTCGGGATCTGGGCCGCGGTGGGTGGCGTGGCGGCCGCGGCCGGGCCGCCGGTGGGCGGCCTCCTGGTCCAGGCCGGCTGGCGCTGGGTGTTCCTGGTCAACGTGCCGATCGGAGTGGCCACCATCGTCGCCGCCCGGCGCCTGTTGCGGGAGGTGCACGATCGCGCCGGTGCCCGCCCCGACCTCCTGGGGGCGGGCCTGATCACGGCCGGGGTGGGTGCGCTCACCTTCGCGATCGTCAAGGGCCCTGATTGGGGCTGGGGGGACGAGCGCGTCGCGGGCCTGTTCGCGGGGGCCCTGATCCTGCTGGTCGCCCTGGCCGTGCGCTCGGCGCGCCACCCTGCCCCGCTCATCGAGCCCGCGATCGCCCGGACCCGGGCCGTCGCCCTGGCCAACATCGGAGCACTCCTGTTCTTCTGCGCGTTCGGGGCCATGCTCCTGGGCAGCGTCCTGTTCCTGACCTCGGTGTGGCACGAGTCGGTTCTGCGCGCCGGCATCCAGATAACGCCCGGACCGGCGACCGCCGCGATCTTCGCCGTGCCGGGTGGCCTGCTCGGGAATCGCCTGGGACAGCGCTACGTCGGCCTGATCGGTGCGCTGCTGTTCGCCGCCGGGGGCATCTGGTGGCGAACGCACATGGGGATTCACCCCACCTACGCGTCATCGCTTCTGCCCACGCAGCTGCTAGGGGGCGCCGGGGTCGGCCTCGTGCTCCCCACCCTGTCCGCCGCGGCCACCGCTTCCCTGCCCCCCACTCGCTTCGCCACCGGCACGGCGGTGCTGGGGATGTCGCGCCAGCTCGGCTCGGCCCTGGGGGTGGCGATCCTGGTGGCGGTCCTCGGTCACCCCACCCCGGCCTCGGCCCTGGGGGCGTTCCGGGACGGATGGGCGGTCATCATCGGGTTCGCGCTGCTGGCCGGGATCGCGCTGCTCGCCGTCGGCCCGGTGCGAGTGGCCTCCGCCCAATCCGAGTCTCCTTCCGCCCCCGCCGTCCTGGCCGAGCCGGCGATGCAACGGCTCGCGGCCTGAGCGCGGACCCAGGGACGTTCCCCGCCCGGGGCGGGGCTAGGGGCGTTCCCGGCCCGAGGCTCCCACCGGTGCCGGGCCGGGATCGGGACACCCGGCGGGCGCGATCGAGACCCGCCGCAGGAACAGGCCGAGCGGCCGCCGGTCGGCGGATATTCCCAGGGCGGCCGGAGAGGCGGGGTTGTGAACCCTCCACGTGAGCAGGAGCTCTCCCCCGGGGCGCAGGGTCGAGGCCGGGAGCGGCCAGCGTTGCACGGTGGGCCGCTCGTGGGCGTAGTCGAGGGAGGCCAGGTGGTGGTCGTTGGCCAGAAGGTCGGCGCGCAGGTGACGGCCGTCCTGCCCGATGAACGGGACGGTCTCACATTCGATCTCGAGCGTCCGGGGCGGGTGGTCGATCCGGACCAGGAGCTGGGCCAGCGGCCCCTGGCTCCATCGTCCGAACGGCTCGGGCTCCCCCCATCCCCCGGCCAGCATGGACTCGTCGTCGACGCCCTGGCCCAGGCGCAGATGGGTGCCGAGGGCCACGGCGGGAGGCTGGCACACCATCACCCCGCGCAGGAACACGCCCATGCGGCGCTGGTCGTCGTCCAGGCCCAGCTCTGCCGGCGAGGCTGCATCGGGCGCGCGCAGGACCAGGTCCAGGGTGGTCCGGCCCTCGACCACCTCGCGGGGGAGCCGGAGGCCCAGCAGGGCGGGCCCGGCCTCCCACAGGGTGCGGGCGCCCACGGCGCTCCCGTTGGCGATCACCGTCAGGCGCTGACGGCGGCGGCGACGATTGAGGTAGCCCTCGGCCGCGATGGACAGGGCCAGGGCCGTGTCGGGGGTGCGGCGCAGCCCAAGCACGAGCCTGGCCTCCCGGCCCGCGATCCAGCAACCCTGGGGCTCGGGTAGCCACACCCCGTGGGCCACATAGCGGCGCGCTTCCTCGGCCCCCAGCCGCACGTGCTGGCCGAAGCTCACCGGGGGGACCGCTCGGGGCGGCCCGGCGCCCACCGCCGCCGCCTCCTCGCATAGCGGGCGTCCCGGTCCGGGCCGGCCCCCCGACAGCGCCGCGCCCAGGTCGCGCGCGCGTTCGATCCCCAGGCTCTCGCGGGCCAGCCTGATCCGCTGCCGCGCTTTCGGCCTCGGTCCGAGCGCCAGCCGGCGGCGGGCGAACTGCTGGTGCTCGATCACCATGCGCTGGACCGCGGTGCGCCGCCGCGGCTGCCTCATCAGGGCGCGCAGCTCGGCTCGCTCGATCCAGCCGGCCCGGTGCGAGTGCAGCCGCCGCAGCGCCTCGTCCGGCACGGGGGCGTCGGCCACCCGCACCAGCAGGCGCAGTCCCGCTCGCACCGGGGCCACGGCGCGCCGCTTGACCGCCTGGGCGACCAGCCGATCGAAGTCCACCGGACCCGCCAGCCCGGAGGCCAGCAGGGAGGCATCGAGCACCCAGCGGTAGGTGGGGATGGCGTTCCAGCGCAGGCCGTGCAGGATCACCAGCAGCAGCTCGTCGGAGGCGCACAGCGTGCGGGTCCGCACTCCGAGCCGCTCGGTCGGGGTGGCCGCGGCCCAGAAGTCTTCGTCTGCGTCGGGCTGGCAGGACCAGTGCAGGACGTGCCAGTGGAGATCGAGCTGGCGCTCGCGGCCGTCGTCGAATCCGTGGCTGGGCACGAATCGCGGGGCGTACTCGGCCACATACCAGGGCGGAACTCCGCCCACGGGGGCCAGGCCAGCACCGAGGAGGACCTCGATCGCGGCCGGGGCCCGGGCGGTGGGAACGAGCACGTCCACGTCGTTCATGGGGCGAAGCCCGGCATCGAGGCGCTGGCTGGAGACCAAAGCGGCGCCCTTGAGCAGCATGGTCGGGATGCCGGCGGCCTCGAGCTCCCCCACCACCGGGAGCATGCGGTGAAGCAGTATCTGCCCTCTGGCCCACCCGAACCGATGCACGCCCTTGAACAGCGACATCAGCTCGTCCTCGGCCCCCAGTCGCTTGAGGTTCCGGTGCAGGGTGGGCAACACGACCTGGGCGGCGCCGTCGACCTCGGCCACCCGAAGCTGGGGACGGAGCGCCCGCCAGGCCTCGAGCGCGCGTTCGTCCGGGAGCAGGGCCGCGCTCAGGAGCAGCTCCTGGGCCGCCGTGGGCCAGGCGTCGGGCTGACCGCGGGGGGCCCCCCACGCGGACGGCCCCAACTGTTCCGGTGCCGCCGGGCCCAGGCCCCCGGCTGCCGGCGGAGGGCTCACCGGGCTCACCGGGCCCGCCGGCGGCGATCGAGCGAGCGCTTGATGGCCCGGGCGTATTCGGTCCTGTGCGCGCGCCGGCTTATGGTCGTGTTTTGGCTGTGGACCCGCCGCCAAAGGACGTGCTGGTCGAGGATGACCTCCCGCAAGCCCGACTCGCGGGCCCGCAGCAGCCAGTCCAGGCTCTCGCCCAGCACCTGTCCCTCCTGGAAGGGGCCCACTCGGTCGAACGCCTCCCGGCGGATCAACATCGCGGCGGGCAGCGGGGCGGGACGGGGCTCGTCCAGGGCCTGGGGCGCCCCGTCGGTCACGCTTGTGAACGTGCGCACGTGTCCGAATACGAGGTCGACCTCGGGACGCTGGCGGAGGAGGGCGAGGGGCTGCACCAGGCGCGATGGCGGCCACAGGTCGTCGGCGTCGAGGAAGGTCAGCACCTCGCCCCGGACGGCCCGGACACCGCGGTTGCGGGTGGCGCCGGTTCCCCCTCGCGGCGCCCTTATCACTCGAACCGCCGGGGCATAGCGTTCGGCGACCGCGACCGTGTGGTCCTCGGAATGGTCATCGACGACCACCACGTCGAGCGGCCGGTGGCGCTGGGCCAGCACGCTGTCCAGGGCCGGCGCGAGCCACCGCTGCGCGTTGCGGGCGGGGATGACCACGCCCACCAGGCCATCAGGCGGCACGGCCCGCCTCCCGCCTGCGCCGCGCGGTGCCGCGCAGCATCCGCAACAGCTCGCGCCGCATGGTGTCCTGGTCGTAGGAGCCGTTGGCGCCGTGGATACGCCAGCGCACGAGAACGTCGCGGAGCATCACGCTGACCACGCCCGCGTCCCGGGCCCGAGTGAGCCAATCCGAATCCGAGGCGATGGCGTACCTGGAGTCGAGCGGCCCGATGCGCTCGAACACCGCGCGCCGGACCATCCACGTGCTGGGGACGAACCCCGGCTGGGGTATGAGCAGCCAGGCGGGGTCTAACCAGTCCGGGCGCGGGGTGCCGGGGCTGAGCACCATCTCCACGTGGGTCATGGCCAGTCCCACCTCGGGACGATCCGTCATGAGCTTCACCTGGCGGGCGAGCTTGTCGGGCCACCACTCATCGTCCTGGTCGAGGAACGCAATCAGGTCGCCCGCTCCCGCCTCCACCCCGGCGTTGCGCGCGGCCGCCACCCCGCGATGAGGTTGGCGCAGAACCCGCACCCCCGGCCTGCGGGCGGCGAGCTCGGCGCTGCGGTCCGGTGAGCCGTCATCGACGACGATCACCTCCGCGTGGGCGTACGTTTGCGCCAGCGCGCTGTCGAGCGCGGTGGGCAGCAGGCGCTCCCCGGCGAAGACCGGAACCACGACGGTGACCAGGGGTTCAGGCACCGGCTCGCTGGCGCCGAACCGACCCGCGCAGGACCCGCAGCAGGTCGGCCCGGATGCCCATGGTGTCGCTGGTGGTGTTGGCCGCATGGATGCGGTACCGCAGGACGACGCGGTCGACTGAGCCGGCGGTCACTCCGGCGTCCTTGGCCCGGGACAGCCAATCGATGTCCTCGCACAACCGCAGCGACTCGTCGAACCCGCCCACGCGCTCGAACGCCTCCCGCCGGGCCAGCATGGACCCCGCCACCCGGGGGATGGCCTGTCCGGCGAGGACGTGGGGCCAGTGCGCGGGTAACGCATCGCCATCGTTCAGGAAGATCTCGGTCAGCCCGAGCACGATCCCGACGGCGGGGTGCTCACGAAGGTACTGGACCTGAAGGGACAGGCGATCGGGTGGCCACAGGTCGTCGGCGTCCAGGATCGCGATGAACCGGCCGGTGGCCCGGGCCAGCCCCGCGTTGCGGGCGACGGAGATTCCGCGGTGGCGCTGGCGGACCACGCGCACGCCCGGCCGGGCGGCGATCTCGGCCGTGCGGTCGGTCGATCCGTCGTCGACCACGATGACCTCCACGGGAACGCCCTCCTGGGCCAGGGCGCTCTCGAGGGCCTCGTCCAGGAAACGTTCGGCCTGGTAGGCGGGCACGATGACCGACACGAGCTCACCGGCCACGGGCGGCCACCTCCGCACGGCCGGGAACGGGCTCCGTCGAGGCCGGGGCAGCCGGAGCCGAGATCTCGAGCACCCGATCCACGGCCTGGGCGATCTCCGCCGGACGGTCGCCCACGCTGAGCGCGAAGCAGGGCACCCGCCGGACCACGGTGGCCAGCGAACGCACCACGGCGCCGTCGTCGAACGGAATCTGAAAGGCGGTGCTGGGAGCCAGAGCCAGGAGCGCCTTGCTGCGGTGGACCCGATCCAGGCGGGTGCGTCCACCTTCGATGCGAGGGACGATCACCGCTCGGATGGGCAGGGCCTCGGCCACCGCCCCCGGGCGGCTGGCAGCCACGTCGAGCACGGCCTTCTCATCCGCCTCCGGCGCGGGGGAAACCCGGGCCTCCTCGGCCAGGGTGGGAAACCGGGCGAGATGTCCCCGATCGAGCTTGGCCGTTCCGTACAGGTTCCAGGCCACGAGCTCGGGCTGGCTGTGAAGAAGGACGTAATCGTCGGACACGTAGCGCAAGCCAGCCTCCAGGGCGGCCAGTGCGACGGTCGTCTTGCCCGACCCGCCGGCCCCCGCCACCAGCGCCCCTCCCCGCTCGCCATCGCCCACCGCGCCGGCGTGCACCAGGTGACGGCCCTCCCCGGTCAGGGCCCAGAACAGCGCCGGCCGCAGGGGAGCGGCCCGCTCCCACCAGGGCAGACGGGCGGCGTCGGGGACCCGGTACAGGAGGGAGCGGGCCCGGCGGTCGATCAGGGTGATCGCCCCCGATCCGGTCTCGTGCACGGCCATGACGTTGGCCCCGGCGGGTGCCCGGACCAGGCCGCGAGGACCGACATCCGTGTCGCGCCAGGGCACGTCCCGTGAGGGGATGGGGCTGGCCCGCTCCTCCCACAGCCCGGCCGTGACCTCGTGCGCGGCGGGGCGCGCGTCGATCCGGGGGGCCAGGGCCGGGAGCAGGCGATCGACCAGGGCGGGGCCCGCGAAGCGCAACCGCACGCCGCGGTCGCCGAAACGCAGCCTCCGCTCCCGCTCGCCCTCGCGCCGAGCGGCCGCCGCGTGCTCCTCCCTGGCCTGTTGAAAGAAGGCGGGAAGAGCGCCCTCAGCCAGCTTGGGCATGCGGCCAGCCGGCTTGGTGATCCACCTCGTGGAGGGGATCGACGAGCATGAACTCCTGCATGTCCGTGTACCGGTGCAGGGTGGGAGTCTGGAACGATCCGCCGCACGGAGCGCCGGCGGGCTCGGGCATGGGGGTGGGCGGGCGGGTCGCGTCATCGGCGACCAGGACGCCCTCGGCCACCAGCCGATCGAGGAGCTCGAGCACCTCTCGGTCCACCAGCGCCGGCTCGCAGTCGTGGCTCTGGCGCATGGCCGAGACGATCTGATCCCCGCCCGCCCCCGCCTCGATCAGGGCCCATACCTCCGCCCCGCACCCGTCGAGGCTGTAGTACGTGCCCGTCCCCAGGTGGATGATGATCGTCTCGTCGTCGATCGTCTCGTGGACCACGGAGGGCTCGTTGATCCTCAGGGCGGGCCCCGGCATGAGCGCGAGCAGTGTAGTGAGCCTGAGCGCTCAACTCTCGGCCTGTTCGCCGAGCTCCAGGGCCCGCTCGACGCCGGCCACCGTCTGGCCGCGAGCCCCCGGCCCGTCGTGGAGCAGCACCACCGCCCCGGTGGGCGCCCCGAGGATGGCACCGGCGATCTCGGCCGGCCCGGGATCGCGCCAGTCGTAGGTCTCCGTATCCCACAGCACGGTCCGCATCCCCAGTCCCCGGGCCAGGGCCTCGATCGGTTCGGTGGTGAGTCCGAACGGCGGGCGAAACACCGTCGGGGCCCTCCCGGCCCCGCGCTCGATGGCCTCGCTGGCCCGCGCCAACTGCCGCCGGATGGCATGCAAGGAAAGGGCTCGCAGATCGGAGTGATCCCACGCGTGGTTACCCAGAGTGTGTCCCTCACGCGCCAC
>Ga0307477_10001569_pt1 | contig 18908 bp, 19 predicted proteins | sample atmos_gasesECM2C_FD_203316 | JGI IMG/M metagenome (GOLD analysis project Ga0307477, IMG submission 203316) | Hardwood forest soil microbial communities from Morgan-Monroe State Forest, Indiana, United States - atmos_gasesECM2C_515 | ecosystem: Environmental > Terrestrial > Soil > Temperate...
AAAGGGCGGACGCGGAAGGACGATTCCATTCAGTGTGGAGTGGCGGCGATATGCAGTACGACTTCAGCAGACGTGGAGCGCGGAGAGTCTTGCGCTGGTCTTCTCGTTGAGACGCGGGACAATGCTGACCCGCTCGTGCGTCCTTCGTGATCTCAAGTTACTCTGTGACAAACTCGGCATTCGGCGGGTCGAGCGTAGTCTCCATGCGTTTAGGCATTCTTACGCGATCCACGCGCTGAGACGTGGTGCGTCCGTCCTTCACATACAGAAGCAGCTTGGGAATTCAAGCCTCACGATGGTGCGACGATACGCGAACTTGACCACCGATGACCTCAGCGCACAGCATCAACGGGTCAGTCTGCTGGCGTCGTGAACGGTACGTTATAGCTGTGGTCAGGGAAGGCAGAAACCGGGCGTAGAGTGATATGTGGGTCGTGGGAGCTATGTCATCCCGTGCAGGGTGTCAGGTGCTCGCAAACAGCGATAAATACAAGGGAAAATTGAAGTTATTTCAGGATCGGAGCTGGACGACAAATAGGGCTGGAGGGGTATTTCGGGGCTAGGGATGGGGTCTTGGAAGGCTTGGCAGGTGTTCGTCGATAGAAATACAGCTAGACGAGCAGGAATCGACACCGTGAGCAGGGGTCGGATGGCAGGAACGCTGGAGAAGCTAAAACACGCTGAAGGGAGACAGGCTGGGCACGCTCTTGATTGAAGCGTGGGAATGAGGGAGTTTCAGGAGGGGAGTATGCTACGTGTTCGCTTGAACTCGCCAAGCATTTCCGCTAACTCCATCTTGATCTGCTCTAGGCGCGAGAATCTAGCCTCGTAATTCCCCCTGCTGTGTCGAGGCTCATCGAGTCGAGCGTTTTCAACCCGCAAATCCTGCATCTCCTGCTTGAGACTAGCGACTCTCTCTAGAATGTGCTTCGCATCCATGCCCCGGATCATACGCCGATGGGCGGCAGGTGGGTGTCTGATGTCGAACCATGAGGAACTCGGAGGCTAGACTCCTTACTAGCTAAAGGAAAAAGCTCTCGCTTATACAACAAACAGCGTATTTAAATCGTTAGAAATTTGTACTAAGTTTCAACGGCGTACCCGACGCATGGGCGCATTCGACGCATGGCGGTCGTGACCTAGCGTTCGCACATTCCAGCCTGCGACGCTCGACGCGCTTCACGACCGCCTTCGCCTTTCTTGGCGAGATGCGACTCGGGCACGGGCGGAATCGCTTCGTCGTTTGCTCAGACCTGAAACCCATGTGAAAACAATTCATCCTGTGGGACGTTCATAGGCGGGAATCTCAACTGCTCGTTTGCGCCCATCTGGGAAAGCAATTTCCAGTAAGAGTCTATGGTCACTTCGTCTATTCCGAAAGCCAATAGCACTGCTCGGGCTTCTTTGCCCGAAGCGTAGGTCTGGGTAAAGCTGGAATTGTGCTGAGGCTTGGCTACGCTAATCCCAATGCTGCCATTTTGACGGCTGACGCTTATCACTACAAGCATAAGCAGAGTGGAGGGCTGTTCTCGGGTGAGGGTTGCCCGTCCAGTGGGCTGAGCGACCATGCGAAAGATTGACAACGTATTCCCGGCTGGTCGCAGAGCCTCCCGCCTCTGCTCCTAACGCAAAAACCCGCTAGGGCTACAGTCTCCTCCTGACAGACACGTTAAACCATCCGCGCCATAATATCCGGCATTTCTAGGAGGTGTCGCGATGTCATCAGACTCCCTCTGGCGCCACAGTTCATGCTCTGCGTTACCCCGAGTGGCAACGCCCGTTCCAAGATGCGCTGCTCGAAGTTGATCCAAAGAAACTGGACAAGTGTGTAGAGGACGCGGAGACCGCCATCTACGAACGGCTCGAAGAGTTGTGCGAGATGAGCGAGAGTCGAGACGGGGAAACCGAGCGCGAAGTTATCGCGAGTGCGATCTGCGCATTGAAGGTCATTAAACGGGGACTCTAGCTCACGCGGCGGCATTTCAGGCGCTGCTCGAACCCTCACCCATGAGAGCGTCTTTCTAACTCTCTCCGTAGCACTACTGCTCTCAAGGCTTCAACAGAATCGCACGGCTTTTCGATCAGCACGGATGTTGAGGTCAAAGCTAGTGAGCCTGGGAAAAATGGTCGCCGGACACCCCTTGACTCCAACCGAGCGGCTTGCGATCCATAACGAGACTGACGGGCGCTGCCACATTTGTGCTGGTCTGGTCGGTGAGAACTGGCAAGTTGACCACGTTTTATGTCACAGCGATGGCGGACTGCACTCGGTCGAGAATTATCTCGCGTCACACGCCCTCTGTAACAACTACCGCTGGGATTACTCTCCCGAAGAATTTCAATTGGATTTTGAAGATCGGCGTGTGGGCACGCACCCAGATGACGAACAAGAATTCACGCTTTGGTTCCGAGCTGGCAGAACGCTTTTTCCAGTACGAGGTTAGAAGGCAGAATCGGCGTCTCAGGACTTAGGATCGAACCTATGGCACGATTGGGCAGTTGCCTGATTTGCTCTCCTGTTTGTACACTCTCCGCGAAGGATTTGTGCTCGTAAGTCTTTGGTGGGCAGTGCAGGACTCGAACCTGCGACCTCCTGCTTGTAAGGCAGGCGCTCTAACCAGCTGAGCTAACCGCCCCTTCGCTTCCCGTACGTTATGTCATGATAACAGTCTTCTGCAGAGCACAGCCTGCAACCGTTTAGGTACTGCCTGGTGAACCGGGCTTCCGGCATTCCCTGCTAGACTGGCGCGGTGCGGCGGTTGCTCATCAATGCTGACGATTTAGGGCTCACCTCAGGAGTGAACCGCGCCATCGGTGAGGCCCACACGCGAGGCATCGTGACTTCCGCCACGCTCATGGCCAACGGAGCCGCGTTTGACGATGCCCTGCGCCTGGCCCAATCGACGCCGCGACTCAGTATCGGCTGTCACGTAGTCCTCGTGGATGGCTCACCTGTGCTTCCCGCTTCGCAAGTTTCGAGCCTCATCAATCAGCGAAACACTGGTCGCTTTCGTCAGAGTTTGAGCAGGTTCGCTTTGCTTGCCGGCAGTGGCCGGGTTGCTCCTGAACAGATCGAAGTCGAAGCGGCGGCGCAGATTCGCAAGCTGCAGAGCGCTGGCATCGCGGTCTCTCATGTGGACTCCCACAAGCACACCCATCTTTTTTCCAACGTCCTGCGGCCGCTCTTGCGAGCGGCGGGGGCTTGTGGAATCCGAGCTATTCGGAATCCTTTCGGTCCGATTGCTTTTGCGCTCGTGTCAAAGCGTCCTCGCCTGTGGAAGCGTTACGGTGAGGTCAAGCTGCTCAACGGGCTAGCCGATAAATTCCGCCGAGCCGTGCAACAATCGGGAATGATTACTCCAGATGGAACCTTGGGCATCGTTGCGACCGGCGCTCTTGACGAGCAACTCTTCCGCTTCATGATCGAAAACCTTCCGGACGGCACTTGGGAATTTGTCTGTCATCCAGGGTATAACGATGCTGAGTTGCAAAGCATGCGAACGCGGCTGCGGGCCTCACGCGAGCAGGAACTACAGATCTTAACTTCTCCCTCAACTCGCGAATTGCTGGCCGACAATGGAATTGAGCTTATTTCCTATCGTGACCTTGTTGGACGCGCGTGATAGCATTCGTCCTTTTGCCGCATGTTGGCGCGGAACCTCCGTAACCACCCTGGGGCTGGAAAGAGGTTTTATCATGAGGGAATCATTTCTCGAGGCTGAGGCACCTCCGCTGCATGGCGAATAAGCCCGAGCCCCGTGTCGATGTCGACCTCCTGGTTCGTGTCTGGGGGATGGGCACTGACGGTCGTCCCTTTCTTCAGAATGCGCACGCCCGCGACATCAGTGAACATGGCGCCAAGCTTTCCGGCATCGAACATCCACTGGCTGCTGGAGACATTGTTGGCGTGCAACTTGGACAGAGGAAAGCCCGTTTCAAGGTAATGTGGGTGATTGATCCGGGCCCACTGCAGAATATCCAAGCCGGTGTGCAGATTCTCGACCGGCAGCAGTGTCCCTGGGAAGACGAAATGGCTCGAACGAAAGAGGCAATAGCTTCGGTTCAAGATTCACCGTCCGCGAAAAACCAGAGAAAGTTCCCCCGCCACAAAATTGCCTTTCCCATCGAGATATCCGACGGACGTGATAGCAAATCCCTTATGCGGACCCAGGCGACAGACATAAACGGCCGCGGGTGTTATGTAGAGACCATGCTCCCACTTCCTGTGGGCAAAGAATTGACTATCACTTTCTGGATGGAATCCGACAAGGTCACGATTCCGGCTATTGTGCGGGCCTGCGATGGCGGTGTGGGAATGGGCATTGAGTTTACCGGTCTGGACGAGCAAAAGCAGCAACGCCTGCAAACCCTTCTGGAGACCATGGACCCCGAAAGCGCTGCGAAAGATTCCAAGGAAGGCGTCTGATCCACTTCCTGCACTTGAAACCGGGCAAAATGTGAATCCAAGCCGCTCACCTGCCATCGAATGGGAAAGGCCAGCCAGCGTCTCGCGAGAGGGCCGGACATGAAGATTGGAATTACCTGCTATCCGACCTATGGCGGCAGTGGTGTGGTCGCCACCGAACTCGGATTGGAACTGGCGGAGCGCGGTCACGAAATTCACTTCATCTCTTACGCGCAGCCCATTCGCCTGACCGGACCGCATCCCAACATTCACTACCACGAGGTCGAAGTCTCGCGCTACCCCCTGTTCGACTATCCCCCTTACGATCTCGCGCTGGCCACGCGTATGGCGGAAGTCTCCGAACTCTACGATATCGATCTCTTGCATGTGCACTACGCGATTCCACACTCGGTCAGCGCTCTACTGGCGAAGCAGATGCTGGCCTCAAAACCTCGAGGACGAAGACTCCCTTTCGTCACCACTCTGCATGGCACCGATATCACACTCGTAGGCCTCGACCGTTCCTATCTGCCGATTACCCGCTTTTCGATCGAGCAGAGCGACGGCGTTACAGCCGTCTCGAAATACCTGCAGGAACGGACGCTGCGCGAGTTTGATATCAAGAACAATATCCAGGTGATTTACAACTTCGTGAATTGTGATGTATATGTCCGCGGCCATAAGACATTAGAGAAAAGGGAGGAATATGCTCCGAACGGCGAGCGCATCCTCGTGCACCTGTCTAACTTCCGTCCGGTGAAGCGAGTCACGGATACGATCGAGATCTTCGATCGCGTCCGCAAGCAAGTGCCTTGCAAGCTCATGTTGATCGGTGACGGTCCCGACCGCTCCCGCGCCGAGTGGCTGACTGTGCAGAAGGGTATTCACAATGATGTGCTCTTCCTGGGCAAACAGGATCAGGTCCAGGAAAAGCTGGCCCTCGCCGATATCATGCTGCTCCCCAGCGAGCTCGAATCGTTCGGGTTGGCAGCTCTGGAGGCGATGGCCTGCGAGGTGGTTCCCATTTCCACACGTGTGGGTGGAATCCCGGAGTTAATCGAACACGGCAAGAGTGGTTATCTGGCCGACGTTGGGGACGTCGAAACCATGGCACGGTATGCATTGGAATTGTTGAGTGATGAAACAAGTCTGCGTGCAATGGCAAAGGCCAGCCGGGCTGTGGCGCAATCTCGATTTTGTTCCAGCCGGATTATTCCGGAATACGAAGCCTTCTACCGTCGCGTGCTGGAGCGCTCTTCATAGAGCGTGGCGGGAATCGCCCCTTCGGTCTCCAGAACTGGCAGGCGAAGCCGCACTAGCGTTCCCTTCCCTTCGTGGCTGTCGATGGTCATCCGCGCCTTATCGCCGTAGAGCACCTTCAGACGTTCAGCGACATTCGCCATGCCGATGCCATTGCCACCCAGCCCGCTCGGGCGCTCCAACAAATTCGCGGCACCCATACCCACGCCGTCATCCTCGACTTCTATGATTACCTGGGAATCCGAGAGTCGGCTACGCAAGTAAATGCTGCCGCCTTCGATCTTCGAGGCTAAGCCGTGCTTGATCGAATTCTCCACCAGAGGCTGCAACAACATGCTCGGTATCATCGCACCCAACGACAGCGTGTCGAGCTCCTTCACCACTCGCAGCTTGTCGCGTCCGAAGCGCACCACTTCGATGTCGAGATAATCGTCGATAAATTCCAGCTCATCGCGCAGCGGCACGAAAGCATCGCTGCTCTGCAGTAGTCTTCGCAGAATATTGGCCAGCTTGATAATCAATTCACGAGCGGTATCTGGGTCAAAGCGTACCAGCGATGAAACTGAATTCAGCGTATTGAACAGGAAGTGGGGATTGATCTGATTCTGCAGAGCTTCCATGCGCGCATGCAGCAGCATACGCTCTTGCTCTTCCAGTTTGATTTGGATGCGAACGCTGTTCCAGATCTTCAGCTCCGTTCCAATGACCATGATTGAGGTCGCATATATGGCCGATTCCACCCACCAGTTCTCACTCTCCAGACTGAAAGTGGCCGAGGGCAGGAAGCGAAACATCTCGGTATGCACAAGCCGCAATCCCACGATGGTCACGAAGAACATGATCTGCCAATCGAACAACCGGGGACGCGGTAGGTTGCGGCGAATCCATCGGTAAATGCTCAAATCAATAAAAGGAGAAAACGACCAGATATCGTCAGGGTCGGGCGCCAGGCTGCGCAGTTGTCCGGCCAGAAAACCGCACAAGACATTGAAAGGCAGAGTGGCCCATTCTCCGTGAAAAAGAGCCGGTAGAGCCACCAGAACGCCGCCGAGCACGCCGGTCAAGCGCCCCGCCACCACGCCTAACAACATCGTGGTTTCAAAAGACAAATCGCCGGCCACAAAACTCTTGGCGCTGAGCCTGATCCAGACGCCCAGAGCCATCGGAATGCCAATCCACAAGACAAGATAAATTTTCTGCTTCCAGCTCCGCTCTTCGCGAAACAACAGCGATTTGAATTCGACAGACCGCCCCAGGATGCTGGCCGCCGACGCAGCCACGCCAAGCTTTACCAGCAGATTGATAAGGATGAGACGTGGTTCCATTTTTGGCCGAGCGACGAAGTCCGCTGAAGGAAATGTAGCATGAAGAGGCTAAAGTCAGCCCTGGACCCCAAGCATTCAGCCCCGGGCAGGCGCCATCGGGCCTTAGAACGCATTGTCAGTCAGGCTCGAAGTCTGCCCGCAATCTCGTTCAGTGTGGCTTCCAGTCCCGCGACTTCCGTGAGCCCACCTTGGGCCATGTCCTTGCTGCCTCCCCCCCGTCCTCCCAGGCGCGCGAGAGTCTCCTTCATCAGCGTGCCCATGTCGAATGGCTGTCCGACCGACTGCGCGAAGACCAGTCCCGGCTGGCCTGCAGTCGTACCGAGAAGAGCAACCACCGGGGAATTCTGCCGAGTGAGCCTTTGCGCCAGCAGTTTGATGAAAACCGCGTCCCGGTCTTGAAAGTTACGTATGACGATCTTGCGACCGCCTTCCTCCGGAGTTTCCGTCAGCAGCCGTATGGCGTGCAGGTCAGCTAATTCTTCCAGAAACCGCTCGACCGCTTTTTTTGAGGCCCGCGACTCTTCTTGCGCCTTACGGATCTGTTGCGGCACGTCCCAGATCTGGCTGGAAAACAATCCGGCGGATTCAGCCAAGCTTGCATAGTCGCGTCGCGCCGTGGAAACTGCCCGCTTTCCGCAGACGAACTCCACTCGCCAGCCCTGCCGCACTTTTTCCGTTCTACGCAGGAGTATGCAGCCAATCTGCCCCGTCGCACCAACGTGCGTGCCCCCGCACGCGGTCAGATCGAAATCACGGGTATTGATTAGGCGCAATTCGTCCCTCCCGGTTGGCGGCAGCTTGCGCAACCCAAGTCCGCGTGCCTCCTCCTGGGTGACGAAACGAACCTCCACCGGCCGGTCCTCCCAGATAATGTCGTTCGCCAGCAATTCGGCGGCGACTAACTGGTCGGTTGATAAGTTCTTCGTATCCAGATCGATCGAGCAATAATCCGTGCCCATGTGAAAAGAAACAGTAGGCATTTCGAACAGACGCACAAAGGCAGCGGAAAGAACATGCTGTCCCGAGTGCTGTTGCATGTGGTCACGGCGGCGCTCCGCGTCAATCAAGCCGTGGACCCGGGTTCCCTTTTGAATTCTGTTCTCTTTAGTCTGGGCTGCATCTTGCAGGATGTGCAGAATCGTGCCATCTTCCCGTTCGGCCACCTCCACCACGCGCAGTTTGTCGTTCTCGTTATTTTTTCCGTCGAGGAGAATCCATCCCTTGTCAAACAGTTGGCCGCCGCTTGTCGGATAAAAGGCGGTTCGATCGAGAATCAGCGCAGGACGCGAATCGGAGTTTGACACAAGGACAACCTCCAGAACCTCCGCGTCAAATTCGTCGAGGAAGGAATCGCGATAGTAGAGACGCTCAGTCATTGTTGTTTCTTGCTGATAGCTGATAGCTAATACGGCCCGATGATTCCACCAATCTGCCGCGAAGCCAAGGGCTGCGAGCGGTCGGATTTTTTGGACCCCTCAATGACGTCGAGATACTTCAACCCGGACCCGGTATTAAAGAGCACCACAGAATCGTCCGCGCCAAAGAATTCGCTGGCGCGCAACTTGCGGTAGGCAGCCAGCGCTGCCGCCCCTTCTGGCGCTGCGAAGATCCCCTCGACGCGGGCCCAATGCCGGAGCCCATCCATTATTTCTTCGTCGGTCACTGCCAACGCGACTCCGCCGCTCTTTTTCAGAATATCCAGGATCAGATAGTCGCCGTACGGTTTGGGCACACGCAAACCTGCCGCTAAAGTGGCGGCGTTCGGCCAGAATTCCGCGTTTGCCTTACCTTCATCCCATGCTTTAGAAATTGGAGCGCAACCCGACGATTGTACAGCCACCATCCGTGGTCGCTCCGGGCCAATCCAGCCCAACTCTTCCATCTCCTCGAACGCCTTCCACATGCCGATCAAACCAACCCCGCCGCCGGTGGGATAAATAATGCCTCGCGGAATCTGCCAGCCCAATTGTTCCGCCACCTCGTAGCCCATCGTTTTTTTGCCCTCTACGCGAAATGGTTCTTTGAGCGTGGAGACGTCGAACCAGCCTTTCTTCTCCTTCCGCTCGGCAACCATACGGGCGCAGTCGCTGATCAGTCCGTCAACCAGCGTGACTTGCGCGCCGTAGCTCTCACATTCGACGCGGTTAGCCAGCGGCACATCTTTCGGCATGAAGATGTGCGCCTCTAAACCCGCAGCGGCCGCATAGGCGGCTAACGCGCTGGCCGCATTCCCCGCGGAAGGAATGGCCAGTTTCTTCAGACCATAGGCGCGCGCCATGGTCACCGCGACTGAAAGACCGCGAGCCTTGAAGGAACCCGTCGGGTTCAGACCCTCGTCTTTGATGTAGACATTAGGAAATTCCCGGCTGGGCAGCATCGGAGTGAAGCCTTCGCCTAGCGAAACTGGTTCAGCTTCGGGCAAGACTTCGGCATAGCGCCACATAGTCGTAGCGCGCCCAGTTATTGAACCAGCGGTAAAGTTTTCCTTTAAGGAGGGCAGATCGTAGCGTACGTAGAGAACACCACCGTCCTCGGGACAGACCGTCTGTGGCATTTCAGCGCCGATGTGTGCACCACATTTGGTGCATTCAAGATAAGCGATGCGGGCCACAGAGGAAAGTTTAGCAGGTAGGCCTTAGCTGTCAGCCGTCAGGGCGGTCTCCCAATTATAGTTCTCTCTTGATTAGCAGCTTCTCAACAATGGGACTTGAGGAAACGCAAATACATCTCTGCCGCTTCGCGTTTTTCGCCCGGAACTGAGCTAGGGATGTACGCAGGATGCCCTCCGCATACAAGTACGGGTGTGCCCAGTTGTTCCCGCAACGTGGCGTCAGCGGGTAGATCCGACTGCAAGTTGAGAATGACCAGATCAAACGGGGAATCCGTGAAGCGCTGGAGAAGCCCAGCAAAAGAACCGCCCTCATTGACCGCCGTCATGACTCCGGTTCCACTACTCAAGTGAGGCTTAGTAAGACCGAATTGCAACTCAGCACGTCTCATTTGTTCCGCCAACTGACTAGAGGGATCGCGCAGAACGTGGACCACGACGATTGACGGGGCTTTTTTTTGCTGACATGAGACACACCCGCCCAATGTCAAGAACACGACAGCGCTAAAAATTCTCCGCATGGTTCTTTCCTCTTTCGCCTTATCCGGGCAGGCTTCTCAGCAATGCATTTGCCTTGCGGAACCACGGGCGCTCGCGCCGACGCAGGTATCCCGGCATCGTCGGTTTCTTCGCCAGAATATTTTGCGCCCACTCTCGCGCCTCAGCGTTGCGGCCCTGAGAGGCCAGCAAGGTTGCGTAGTTGTAGTACGTCTCCGATAGAGTCGATATCTTGGTCGTTTCCCGGAACAACGCCTCGGCCTTGTCCGGCTCCCCTGTGTTCGCGTAAGCGTGGGCGAGCAATCCTCGGGCGCGGTGAAAGTCGTAGGTAGGATCCTGCACCACGACGCGTTCGAGATCAGCTCGAGCCGCCTCGAAGTCTCCCATTTGAACTTCGGCAATGCCCCTGCGATAGAAAGGATCAAGCGAATCTGTACGGGACGAGATCGCTTTGTCATAGCATTGACGCGCCCGCGCGAACTTCCCTTCCTCCAGATACAAGTCAGCCAGTTCCTCGTAGTTGCCGGCGGAAGGATTGTCCAGGATGGCAGCCTCGAGTTCGCGGATTCGCTTGCGCCGAGGAAACACCTTGAACGACTGCCGAAGTAGGCCCGCATCAGGGATTACCTCAACCGCAATGTAGACGAGAGCGCCCAGACCACCGCCGAACAGGATGATCCAAAGCCAAAAGGAATCGGGGCGGCGGCGGATAAAGTGGACAATCGCCACCGCCTGCAGGATGAGACCCCACGGGAAAAATAGGTAGAGCAGTGATCCCATGCGTTGATGCCGCACTATAGCATGGGAGCTTGCAGGTCTTAGGTTGAGGGTGCTAGGTGTCCGGTCTTGGGTTTCAAGTGCTATTTCTCAACACGCCGTTTCCGTTCGTTTTTCGGCAATTGCTCAACGCGTCTGGCAGTAGACCCGAAACCTGAAACCTTGGACCTGACACCTGATCTTCAATGTTAAAATTGCTAGTGGTGACGCTTCCCATCCGCCTTTTGGCCGTTGATATCGACGGCACCCTGCTGAATCCCGAGTTCCAAATTTCACCGGCTGACCTGGCCGCGCTGCGCCGCGCCCATACTGAAGGAGTGGAAATAATCCTGGTGACGGGGCGGCGGCACACTTTTGCGTTGCCAATTGCGCAACAGCTTGATTTCGATCTCTGGCTAATCAGCTCCAATGGGGCGATCACGCGCTCCCTCACCGGCGAGACTTTCCACCGCGACCTTCTGCCGGCTGAAACCTGCCGCAAGCTTTGCGAAGCGATGCGGGAGTTTCGCGGCAATACCGTCATCACTTTTGATAGCGAATCTCACGGCGCCATCGTGCTCGAGCACATGAACGAGCTAAATGTCAGCATCAAACGTTGGCTGGAGAAAAACATGCAATACATTGATTTCGTCATTCCGATTGAGCGGTCCCTCACGACCGACCCGGTGCAGGCCATGTTTTGTGGTTCGATCGAGCGTATGCACCGCGCCCTGGCAACGCTGGCGGCAAGTGGTTTCGACGAAGTCATCACGGTCCTGCGAACTGAGTATCCCGTCCGCGATCTTTGTATGATCGATGTCCTCAATCAAGGATGTTCGAAAGGTCATGCAGTCGAGCGCTGGGCCCAGCATCGCCGAGTCCCTCGCGAAGAGGTCATGGCCATTGGTGACAATTACAACGACATTGAAATGCTTGCCTTCGCCGGGATGCCGTTTATCATGGGAAATGCATCAGAGGAGTTACGTCACAATGGCTGGGCGGTGACTCTGCCCAATGATCAGAACGGCGTGGCAGCGGCCATCGAGCAGGTGTTAGGGCGATCTCGCATCGGTGCCTGATTTAGTGCAAGAAGAGCCGGTAAGGATGGTCGGCGAAATCAAAGTATGTTGAAGTCGCGAAAACTCGTGGCCTTAGCCTGGTTAATTCTCGCGATTCCCGCGTCCGCGGCCGACCTGGCAATCTTGCATAATGGTTTTTCCATCCGCCACGAGCGACGGGAGATCGTGGGCTCGGTCACCCGCTTATATCTGACGGCCGACCCTGGCGGATATGTTGACATCCCCACCGCGCAAATCGAACGGTTCGAGATCGATCTTTCTCCTCCTGCAGCTCCGACGCCTACCGCTCCGACTCCTGCTGCTCCGGCTCTTCCAGTCGCCACTGCCCCGACACCGAAGAGTCCGGTCCGACTGGATGATGTAATCCATGACATCAGCGACCGTCACCACCTCGATCCGGACCTGGTGAACAGCGTGATCCACGCGGAAAGCGGATTCAACCCGCACGCCGTGTCACCCAAGGGCGCCCGGGGCCTGATGCAGCTCATGCCTCAAACGGCCTCCAACATGGGCGTTTCCAATGCCTTCGATCCGAGTGCCAACGTGGAAGGAGGCACACGCTATTTGCGTGAACTTCTGGAACGCTACAACTTTGACTTGGTCAAAGCTCTTGCTGCCTACAACGCCGGTCCGGAGAGGGTGGAACAGTATCATGGCGTTCCCCCTTATCGCGAGACCCGGTCGTACGTGGCCCGCATTGTTCGCGACTTCAATCGCAAGAAGCTGGATGAAGGCAAAGCGGCAAAAGCGAAAGCAGCGAAGACGCATCCTGCGCCAAAGGCAACACATGCTCCCTCGACCGCAAAAGCCAAGCTTCCCGAAGTTGCGGCCCAGGCATCCCACTGAAGAAAACCGCTTCGTAATCCAAGCATTTAGTCCACCCAGGACTGTATGCCATCGTACCAAGCTGATCGCTGCAGTATGGTTACCTCCCGCAAAACCCGCAATTTGCATCTTCTTTTTCGCAACTTTTCAGGGCTCGCGGGGTTTTTGCCAGCCGGAGGGAGCCATCATGAAGCCATTTGGAATGGTAGTACTTCTTGTGCTGGGATTAGTCCTTGGCGGGTGCGGTGGTTCTAATAATCCGGGCACGATCAATGGAAACTGGTCGGCGTCCCTGACGGGAAGTCAAACGTTCGCGTTCACGCTGTCCCTGACCCAAACCGGCAGCAATGGGCTGAGCGTTACTAACTTTCAATTTAATTCAAATTCGCCTTGCTTCGCGACGCCCACAACGGAGACCGGCTCGTTCGGGGTAGGCGGGAACTTCAATGGAAATGTCACTGGCTCATTCGGCTTGAACATTTCGACTGAGTCCCCGGCCGACGTAAATGCGCTTACTCTACAAGGCAACGTTAACGGCAACACCATAACTGGAACCTGGAGTCTCACCGGCGCGACCGCAGGATGCACCGGTTCTGGTAGCTTCACCATCACAAAAATGTAGTCAGAAATATTTTGGGTCGCCGAGGGGTGCGGGGCAAGTACTGTGGGGACGCCCATCCTACGCGCTGGCTTTGTCGATGAGCGGCATGGCTGCTTCCTCTGCCTTCGTGTTGGTATCGAGCTCCAATTGCTCCTGACCACTGAGAACGGTGACGCGACCGCGATAAGTTTTCAGATGCTTTTGGGCAGTCTCGAACGCTTCTTGAGCTTTGTTCAGATTCTTGCCCACATTTTCAAATTGGGTTTGGAAGTAGTCAAATGATTTTTGTGCTTTCGCCAGCTCGAGGCGACTCTTCTCGAAGCGGCTGGCGACTTCATACCACTTGTGCACCAGGGCAATCGTCTGCAGTGTCATGAGCAGGGTGTTGGGCGAGACCGGAAATACGTGCTGCTGGTTGAGCCAGTCAGCAAGTTCGCGGTTGCGGACCGCTTCCATGTAGAGGGTTTCGCTGGGCAAATACATCAGGGCGATGTCGGTGGTCCCGTGTTCCGGCTGAATGTAGGCCTTGATGCGCTTGGCTTCCACTCTCATCACCCGTACAAATTCATGACGCGCCTCTTCGATCTCAGCTGCAACGTTGCTTTCAAAGAGCGCGAGCACTTGTTCCCGAGGAAATTTCGCATCGATGGGCAGACGGCGATCGGGAAACTGGATCATAGCGTCGGGACGGCCGCCATCGGGAAGCGCAGACTGCATCTCGAACATATTGGCGGGAAGAAAATCCGCCAGCAAACGCTCCAGGCTGGCTTCGCCAAACTGACCGCGCAAATGCGGCAGCTTCAATAAATTGTTCAAGTCGTTGATGGAATTTCCCAACGCCCCGACCTCGCGTAACTGTTCTTCCGCCGCTTTCAGGTGCTGCTGCACCTTTTCGAAGTGGGCAAAACCCTCCTTGATATTTTGGTCAAGCTTTTGCTGCACCTGATCGGTGATGGCGAGCAACTTGGCATCGACACGATCACGGATCGCCTCCAGGCTTTGGGCTGTCTTTTGGTTTAGACCGTCGAACTCGGCTTTGAGTTGGGAAGTGGTCAGCGCCAGCGATGAAGTGAGCTCAGTGCGGGCCCCGGCTAGCCCTTCAGATTGCTCTTGACGGCCCGCTTTCATCTGGTCTTCGACCGCATTTCGCATTAAGGAGAAGCCGTCGCCCAGCCGATCTGTGACCTGCTGGCGGAGATCGCCTTTAGTTTGCTCCAGGCGGCTGGCCATATCGGCGGTGGCGGAGGCAAACTGCTGCGAAAGAGTCTTATGCAAGGCCTCAAACTGGCTCGTAAGTTGTTTAAATACTTCCGCTTGCGATCCATTGCCAGATCCTCGCTGCAAGAGCAATAGGACGAGTATCAGAAGTACTAGGTTCAAGACGAGAACAAGGCCAAGCAGCAATGAGAGGGCGGCCAATTCGCTATGTCTCCGGGTAATGGTGCTTAAGGTGATTCTAGAGCGTATCGTCCAGTAAACAAAGCAGGAAGTTTCGTTCCCAGGTCCTGAAGCGCGGGTCAAACATTTATGCTTCGGGCCTTTTTTGCTTCATTGGCGATTCTAGTAGCGAGCGGTGCTGGCCTAGCCACGGTGCCAAAGCCGAGACCGGCCAGTTACCGGCCTGTCGCGCCACCTCAACTTCCGTCTTCAGTGTCTTACGACGCTGAGGCTGAGCGACAACTGCTTGCCCTGGCGAACCAGGTGCGGGCGCAGGCCGGCGTTCCTCCGCTGCTGACAGACGATGGACTGACGCAAGCGGCCCGGCAGCATGCCGCCGCCATGGCAGCACAGCAGCAACTTTCGCATCAATTTCCCGGTGAGCCCTCCCTTGCACAGCGACTCGCGGCCAGCACTAACCTGCATCTCAATCAGGCAGGAGAAAATGTGGCTTCCGCTGCTAGCGTCGAACTGGCGCAGGAAGGCCTGATGCTTTCACCTCCGCACCGCCAAAACCTGTTGAATCCAGCGTATAACGTCGCCGGATTCGCGGTCGTTCGCAGTGGGGACACACTCTACATCACGCAGGATTTTAGCCAGGCTTTGGCCACCTATACCACACAGGAGTCGGACGATCGCGTGGCTGCCGGCCTCATCCTGATGCGGAGTGAGGCCAAGCTTCCGCAGTTGCAGCGGGAAGATGCAGGAGCGGCGCGAGCCTGCGCGTGCTCGATGGCCCAAGCCGATTCGCTGAATACTACCGCGCCCCAAGCCCACTATGTGGTCCGCTATACCAGCGTGCAACTGGATGCGCTTCCCAAGGATGTGGCAAAGATCATCCGGGATCGTAGCGTGCACGCATTTGCGGTGGGGACCTGTTACGCGCACGGGCTGAAATATCCCAACGGTGTCTACTGGGTGGCGCTGCTTTTCTACTGACAATCGGTCAACAATCAGCACCCCGGAAATCACCGGATTTCCATTCCGGCGACCCTGCAATTCCCTGTGCTAACCTGCAAACTGCGCACTTCCCCGCCCTCATGGAAGGAACACCTGAAATCCGCGTCGGCACCGCCGGCTGGTCCTACAAAGACTGGGAAGGAATTTTCTATCCTCCCGGAATGCAGCATCGCAAACAGCATCCGCTGGAGTTCCTGGCGCGCTGCTTTGATATGGTCGAGATCAACACTTCGTTCTATGGACACATCAAGCCGCACCTGGCCAAGCTGTGGACGCGCAAGGCAACGGAGGTTAATCCCAGGTTTGTATTCACAGCCAAACTTCATCGCTCCTTCACCCACTCTCCACTCGCAGTGATGGAGCCGACTTCTGCGGCCACCATCCAGCCCAATGATGAAGACGAGGCGCTGGCACGCGAAGGGCTCGAAGCGCTCGCAGCCGAAGGAAAGCTCGGCGCCCTGCTGATGCAATTTCCGGTTTCGTACAAGAACACATCCCTGAACCGCGAATATCTGGATGGATTGCTGCGGCAGTTCATTGAATATCCACGCGTTGTGGAAGTGCGGCACGCAAGTTGGGACAATCCAGAAACGCTAAGCTACTTCGCTCAGAAAAATGTCGCTTTCTGCAACATCGACCAGCCGTTGATGGGGCGCTCGCTCCAACCCACTGAGCATGTGACGTCGCCGGCCGCGTATGTCCGGCTGCATGGACGAAATTATGATCAGTGGTTTGAAGCCGAGAAGAGCGAAGACCGGTACAACTATTTCTATCGCGACTCGGAGCTAGCCGCGTGGAAAGACAAAATCGAACGCATCGCCCGCAAGGCCGCGATCACCTACGTGGTGGCCAACAATCATTTTCAAGCTAAAGCCGGGGTCAACGCGCTGCAACTCAAACACATGATCACGGGACAACGTGTAAAAGCTACGGAAGTCTTATTACAAAACTATCCCGAGTTGAAGAAGATTGCTGATCCAATCGTCGACGACGAGACAGGAGAGGATTTGTTTCGGTTAGCGTGAGGCAAGAGCGCGGGGACGGCCCGCTCCTACATTGTTCTTAAGGTTTCTTCTTTCGCGGCGTAGTGGGACTCCACGTACTCATCCAGAATCTGAATGAACTCAGCGACTATTCTGTCGCCCTTCAGCGTGGTGAACAAGCGGCCGTCCACGTAAACCGGTGCTTTCGGTTCTTCGAAGGTTCCAGGAAGAGAGATGCCGAGACTGGCATGCTTAGATTCGCCGGGGCCATTGACCACGCATCCCATAACTGCAACTTTCATTTCCTCAACGCCGGTGTAACGTCCCTTCCAAACCGGCATCTGCTCGCGCAGGTAAGACTGGATCTGCTCTGCCATTTCCTGGAAGAAGGTGCTGGTGGTGCGTCCGCATCCTGGGCAGGCCGTAACCTGCGGGGTGAAGCTCCGAATTCCAAGCGACTGCAGAATCTGTTGCGCTACTCGAACTTCTTCCGTGCGATCGCCACGGGGCGCGGGCGTAAGCGAAACCCGAATGGTGTCGCCGATACCTTCCTGCAACAGGACGCCGAGGGCCGCACTGGAGGCAACGACACCCTTGGCCCCCATGCCAGCTTCAGTCAATCCGAGATGCAGCGGATAATTGCAGCGAGCGGCGAGCGACCGATAGACGTCGATCAGGTCCTGCACGCCGCTGACCTTCGCACTCAAAATGATCTGATCGGGTCGCAACCCGTATTTCTCCGCCAACGCCCCAGAGTTCAAAGCGCTCACAACCATGGCTTCCATGGTTACTTCGCGCGCGTCCTTCGGTTCCGGTAGGCGGGAATTTTCGTCCATCATGCGAGTGAGCAAGGCTTGATCTAGCGATCCCCAGTTCACTCCTATGCGAACCGGCTTCTGGTTTTCGACCGCCACCTCGACCATGGTGCGAAAATTGCTATCGTCCTTGCGGCCGATGCCGACATTGCCTGGATTGATACGGTATTTAGCCAGCGCACGCGCACACTCGGGATATTTTTTGAGCAGAATATGTCCGTTGTAATGGAAATCGCCGACGATGGGCACCCGCACATCTTGCTTGTCGAGTTGCTCGACAATAGGCGCAACGGCTGCAGCTGCTTCTTCGTTGTTGACCGTGACCCGAACCAGTTCAGACCCCGCCCGAGCCAGGGCCGCGACCTGCTGGACCGTGGAGGCGACGTCCGCGGTGTCGGTATTGGTCATCGATTGCACCACAACCGGTGCATCGCTGCCAACGCGCACGCCGTCAATCGAAGCGGTAACAGATTTCCTACGTTGAATATTAGCCATCGGGAACTTCTAGTTTAGCATGTGCTTTATTGGGAATCATGCGGCAGTCAGAAGGGGAAACCGTCACTTCGTCAGCGGAGCGATGGCCCTGGCGCCCACTACGGCCCCATGAGAGCTCCCGGGCCGGCGCCCGCCATACTCCTAAACTACGGCAATCTCTGCATGATGGCGGGCCAGGTCTTGACTAGATCGTTGTAGATCACCATGACCGCGAACAGCACCAGGAATACGAACGCCGCCTGGTAGATTCGCTCTTTGATCGGTAGACTGATATCGCGACGCATCAACCCTTCCACAAACAACAGCATGATCACTCCCCCGTCGAGGATGGGAATGGGCAACAAGTTAAAGATGCCGAGGTTTAAGCTGATCATCGAGGTCAATTCCAACAGCGGCGTCCAACCCTTTCTCTTGGCAGCTTGTCCGGTCGCACGTCCGATACCGATTGGCCCCTCGATGGAACGGATTGAAATCTTGCGCTCGATCATCTTTCGGACGAGTTCCAGGATCAGGAGCGAACCCTCTTTGTTTTGTTGGACGGAACGTCGCAATGCCGCTGTAAATGGGAGGGTCGTGACCTTCGTCATCTCGCTTGCAATTCCAACCCGATAGCGCTTTTCGCTAAGCCCATTTCCCTCGGACAAAACGGGTTGCAGGGTGAAAGTCTTGAGCTGACCTTGCCGGCGCACCACAATCTCAATCGGCTTGTTCTTGGTACGCTTCAGCGTCTCGACCATCGCTTCCAGCCCGGCCATCGGTTGACCGTCGACAGAGACGATTTCATCGCCGACCTTTAATCCGGCTTTCGCAGCCGGCATGCCCGGTTCGAGTTCGGTGATAGCGAAGTTTGGCTCTTTAGGG
>Ga0307477_10001570_pt1 | contig 18907 bp, 12 predicted proteins | sample atmos_gasesECM2C_FD_203316 | JGI IMG/M metagenome (GOLD analysis project Ga0307477, IMG submission 203316) | Hardwood forest soil microbial communities from Morgan-Monroe State Forest, Indiana, United States - atmos_gasesECM2C_515 | ecosystem: Environmental > Terrestrial > Soil > Temperate...
GATGGATCCGAGCCTGCAGAAGCGGATTAAATTCGCCAAGCGGCTCAAAGTCCTGGAAGCTTTCCGTAAGAGCGGCAACAAGCCGGAGTGGATGATTCTGGATGTGATCCCGGTTCTTCCGCCGGAGTTGCGTCCGCTGGTGCCTCTCGACGGCGGACGTTTCGCAACCTCCGATTTGAACGATTTGTACCGCCGCGTGATCAACCGGAACAACCGGTTGAAAAAACTGATGGAGTTGCACGCTCCGGACGTGATCGTTCGCAACGAAAAGCGCATGTTGCAGGAAGCAGTCGACGCGCTGTTCGACAACGGACGCCGCGGCCGCGTGTTGCGTGGCACAAACAATCGTCCGCTCAAATCGCTGTCCGATACGCTCAAGGGCAAGCAGGGCCGCTTCCGCCAGAACCTGCTCGGCAAGCGCGTGGACTACTCCGGCCGTTCCGTTATCGTAGTCGGCCCGGAACTGAAGCTGCATCAGTGCGGTTTGCCGAAGAAGATGGCGCTGGAGCTTTTCAAGCCATTCATCTATCACAAGCTCGAAGCCGCCGGACACTGCACCACCATTAAGCAAGCGAAAGAATTGGTGGAGGCCCAGGAAGCCATTGTTTGGGACATTCTCGAAGACGTGATTCGCGAACATCCCGTCATGCTCAACCGCGCTCCCACGCTTCACCGCTTGGGCATTCAGGCCTTCGAACCTGTGCTGGTGGAGGGAAAGGCAATCCGCATCCATCCCCTGGTTTGCACGGCGTTCAACGCGGACTTCGACGGCGACCAGATGGCGGTTCACATTCCACTGTCCCCGGAAGCGCAAGTGGAAGCGTCGGTGTTAATGCTCAGCTCGCACAACATTCTGTCGCCGGCCAATGGCTATCCTCTCGCCGTTCCGACCCAGGATATGGTCTTGGGCATTTATTACATGACCAAGCACAAGCCCAAGGCTAAGGGCGAAGGCCGCGCGTTCGGTTCTCCGGAAGAAGTTGTGATGGCGCTTGAAGCCAATGAAGTGGAATTGCTCACTCCGATTCGCATGCGCTACACCGGTGAAGTGATTGACCTGACCAATGCTTACGACGATCAGGACGTATCGCACACCGAGCCGGTAAACCTGAATCGCCAATTCCTGCACACCACCGTCGGCCGCGTGATCTTCAACGATCACCTGCCGCACGACATGCCTTTCATCAATGGCTTGCTGAAGAAAAAGGGCGTGCAGGCGCTGGTGCAATATTGTTACCTCCGCTTTGGCCTCGAGAAAACCGTGATCGCGCTCGACAAGCTGAAGGAACTGGGCTTCCTGTACGCCACGAAATCCGGCGTCTCCATCGGCATCAGCGACATGGTCATCCCCAGCGTCAAATTCAAGCTGGTGGACGCGGCGGAACACGAGGTGGTGAAAGTTCAGCAGCAATATCTGGATGGCGCCATCACCAATGGAGAACGCTACAACAAGGTGATTGCCATCTGGTCGGACGTCACTGAAAAAGTGGCGGACGAAATGTTCAAAGCCCTTGAAGAGCAGGACAAGCAGGGCGTGATCAATCCGGTGTACGTCATGGCCGATTCCGGCGCTCGCGGTTCCAAACAGCAGATCCGCCAGCTTTCCGGTATGCGCGGTTTGATGGCTAAGCCCTCGGGCGAAGTTATCGAGACCCCCATCACTTCGAACTTCCGCGAAGGGCTCACCGTGCTGCAGTACTTCATCTCCACGCACGGCGCTCGAAAGGGTTTGGCCGATACCGCGCTCAAGACTGCCGATTCCGGCTACCTCACCCGGCGTCTGGTTGACGTGGCGCAGGACGTAATCATTAATGAATTCGATTGCGGCACGGCCGATGGAATTTACGTTGAGCCGATTTTGGAAGCCGGAGTCGAAGTCGAGCCGTTGCGCGACCGCGTTGTGGGCCGCGTTTCGCTCGAGAAAATTAAGGATTACGAAGGAAACGTCATCGTCGAGATCAACCAGGAAATCACCGAAGAACTGGCTAACGCGATTCAGGCCGCCGGCATTGAGCGCGTCAACATCCGCTCCGTGCTCACCTGCGAGTCGCGCCGCGGTGTTTGCGGCCGTTGCTACGGCAGAAACCTGGCCACCGGACGTTTCGTCGAAATGGGCGAGGCGGTCGGCGTGATCGCGGCGCAGTCCATCGGCGAGCCTGGCACACAGTTGACCATGCGCACGTTCCACATCGGCGGCACGGCTACTCGCGTCACCGAACAGTCGAAAGTCGAAGCGCGTAACAACGGCTTCGTGAAGTTCATCGACTTGAACGTGGTCGAGGGCCGCAACAAGACCATTGTGGCCATGAACCGCTCCGGATTGATCGCCGTGGTCGACGAAAAAGGCCGCGAAAAAGAACGCCACCACGTCGTCTATGGCGCGCGCTTCAAGGTCGAAGACGGACAGCCGGTCACTCTGGGCCAGACGATGGTCGAGTGGGACCCGTACACCTTCTCGATCCTTACGGAAACGGGCGGCTCGATCCAGTTCAAGGACTTGCAGCCCGGCATCACGATTGAAGAGCAGGTGGACGAAGTCACCGGTCTGTCACAGCTTGTCGTCACGCTTCCCCCGGGTGACGAAAAGCATCAGCCGACGATTCTGGTTCGCGATCCGCAGGGACGCGTCCGCAAAAAGTACCTCATGCCTTCACGCGCTCACTTGATGGTCGCCGATGGGGACGAGGTGCAACCGGGCGACGTGCTCGCGAAGATCCCGCGCGAAACCACCAAGACCAAGGACATCACCGGCGGTCTCCCGCGCGTTGTGGAACTTTTCGAAACGCGCAAGCCCAAGGATCCCGCGGTCATTAGCGAAATCGACGGCATCGTGAAGTACGGCGACATCGTTAAGGGCCAGCGCAAGATCTTCGTCGAGAGCGAAGACGGACGTACGGTGAAAGAATATTCCGTCTCGCGCGGCGTGCACATCAACGTACAGGAAGGCGAACACGTCCGGGCCGGCGAGCCTTTGATCGACGGGCCGCTGAACCCCCACGATATTCTCGCCGTCCTCGGGGAAAAGTACACGCAAGCTTACCTGGTGAACTCGATCCAGGAAGTCTACCGTTTGCAGGGCGTCAACATTAACGACAAGCACATCGAAACGATCGTTCGTCAAATGATGCGTTGGGTGAAAGTCGAAGATGTGGGCGACACCAGCTTCCTTCTGGAAGAGCAGGTGGACAAGTTCCGTTTCCGGGAGGAGAACGACCGCATCATTCACGATGGCGGACGTCCGGCAACCGGCCGTCCTTTGCTGCTCGGAATCACCAAAGCGTCGCTCTCCACCGATTCCTTTATTTCCGCGGCGAGCTTTCAGGAGACTACCCGCGTTCTTACCGAAGCGGCAATCTCCGGAAAGGTCGATTATCTGCGCGGCTTGAAGGAAAACGTGATCATGGGCCGGTTGATTCCCGCCGGCACGGGTCTCGACCGCTACCGGAATATCCAATTGCTGACGGAAATTCCGAAGGAAGAGATTCAACAGATGGAGCCGGAACTCACCCCGGAAGAAGCCGCGGCGCTCGATTTCCTGCGCAAGGATACCGACGCGGTCGCCGAAAGCTAGATCGCAGAAAAAGTTATCAGCCTGGGGCGCGCCGTTTTCAGCGCGTCTCAGGCTCTTTTTCTAGCTTTGCCTAGTTTAAGTTCAGGCAGTCGACCTCCGATGATTTAACCACCTTGCCGAAACGCATAGAAGGTCCCGTCCAGGCCCCCGAAGAACACAAGCCCATGATCGGCCGCCGGCGAGGACGCCACTCCGTATGTGCGACTGTTGGAGAGCTCGCTCATGGGATAGCGCCACACAATTTTCCCCGTGGCGCGGTCCACCGCGAAAAACGCGCCGTGGTGATCGATATATTCCAAGTGAGGAATCCCGACTGCCCCGATGTACACCAGTTTTTCGGCGACCGCAGGAGTGGACCACGCCGAACCACCTGTGTCAAAGTTCCAGATTTTCTTGCCGGTGGCTGCATCAATTGCGAGCAACTGTTGGTAATCGGAAGATCCGATGTACAAAATGCCGTCGTGAATCGTAGCCGACGATTCTACCCAGGAACTCCAGTAGAAAAACTTCCAGCGAACCTTTCCCGTGGGCGCTTCGAACGCGAAAAGATCCGAACATCGGCTTCCTATGTACACGATGTCACCCACCACCAAAGGCGAAGATGTGATTTCGCGCAGCGTATCGTATTTCCATTTCAACGCGCCCGTTCCGGCATCGACGGCATAGAAATTGTGGTCTCTGCTGCCGAAGAATACGATTCCCGCCGCAACAGCAGGCGTTGATCGGACAATATCGTTGGTCGCGAAGTGCCACTTCTCTTGCCCGGATTTCGCGTCCACAGCGTAGAGATTCTTGTCGGCACTGCCGACGTAAACGGTATCCTCAGCTACGGCTGCGCCGGAAGTGAAGTAGTCGTAATCCAAATTATCTGGCGGATTTGGCATCTGCCGTTTCACGCCACCGCCGTGAGTATCGAACTTCCAACGCGTCTTGCCCGTTTCTTTCTGAAGTTTGTAGAGAAAACCGTCATCGGATAGCGCGTACAAATATTCCCCGCTCAGCGTGGGGCGGCCCATGACCCACCCGCCTGTCTTGGTCTGCCAAAGAAGTTTTCCGTCGCTCGCCTTCAGGGCGAAGATATTCCCATCATTGCTGCCGAAGTAGATCGTCCCCTGATCGACCGCCGGCGACGACCAAATTGCGCCTCCCGTTTTAAAGGTCCAGAGAGGTTGTGCCACGCGGCCTGTTATCGCCATTGCTGCCGGCGGCGCGGTAGCAGTTGCGGGCCGGAGATCAAAGGTAAGCTCATTGCCGTCGAACGACATCGTGCCCGATATTTTCTTCTTATCCGGCGCTAGCCGGAATGTTAACGGTGGCGCACTGTACTCGTCGCCTTTCTTCTCCACCGGACCTGGCCCCAGGTTGTAAAACTTCATCTCTGGCTGAGAGAAGAAGACCATCAGCGTTTTCTTTTCGTCTAGCTCAAACCGCAAAGTCATCTTCTGAGTTTCGCCTCCGTACTTCAGTTCTCCCGACCAGGTTCCTAAGATCGGGTCGGAAGATGAAGGCGCGGATGCGCGTACGCTGAATCGGATGGCTACCAAAATCAGTAAAGCCGAAAGCAGCAGCAGCAAAAATCGGGCTTTGTTCATGAATCTCCGTCACTTCGCAGATTGTAGTGGTTTAGACGAAATACGAATTGATCGGTTATCCAAAATGGGGAGCGGAGCAGCTCAGTTCAGGTTCGCACCTGTCTTTCGGCCTGTTGAGCACTTGGCATAGGCCTTCCTTTTCTTTCCCCTCTCGGGCGCATCGCGCCGTTAAACTGAAGAGACCCTAGGAATGTCCCGTAGCCGCCGGATTAATGCGGCAAAAGTACATTTATGCCACCACGGTCGGCCGACAACCAATCTGATCAATCCGCTTTCGCGTCCGCTAGCGAAGTCCAACACAACAAGCTCGTCGAAGTCCTCTCACGTTCGCAGCACAACTATCGCGACCTGATCGATAATCTCGACCACGCCGTCTTCACTCTGGCGATGGATGGGGAAATTCGTGTGGCCAACCGCCGCTTGTCCGAGCTAGTGGATGTTCCCTTTCCGCAACTCATCGGCTGCCGCTTAACGGATTTCATCGAGACGCCCACGCCGGTTCAGTTCCAGCAATGGCTCCCTCAACTTCTGAAGAGCGGATCTTGGAGTGGAATCATTCCTGTCAAATTGAAAAAGGATCGGGAATCCCGCCAATTTCAGTGCTGGGTGCAAGCGGTCAGCGAGGACGCTGGCTTCACCGCCATCATTGGCTGGTCCCGCGACGTAACCTCCGAGCGTCAGTCCGAGATTCGCTTCACCGAGCTGTTCGCCGCTCTTCGCGAGGGAATTTTTTTGAGCTCGCCGGATGGAGAGCTCCTCGACGTAAATCCTGCCTTGGTTCGCATGCTCGGCTACGAATCGAAACAGGATCTGCAATCGATGAATCTTCGGGATGTTTATCTCGATCCGGAACAACGCGATTCACTTGTCCGCGAAGTCCTGGATAAAAACGCGATCGAAGACCGCGCCATTATTCTTCGGCGCAAGGATGGCAGGGCGATCCACTGCCTGATCTCCTCTGCCGCTACGCGCGACACAGCCGGAGACGTCTTACGCATTCAAGGAACTATTGTTGACGTCAGCGAGCGGCGCCAGATGGAAGTGCATCTGCGTAAGGAGCAGGAATTCGTCCGCAGTTTGGTCGCCAGTTTTCCGGACGTGATTGCGGTGCTCGATCTCACGGGCGTTTACACTTTTATGAGTCCACTGGTGCAGGATGTTCTCGGACGCCCGGCCACCGATTTCCTAGGAAAGTCGCTGGGCGAGAGCGTACACCCGGATGACGCTGCAAAACTTCGGTCCACGTTTCAGAAAGTGGCGCTTGGCCAGGGAACCGATAGCCAATTCGAGTACCGCACGAAACATGCGAACGGAACTTGGCGCGTGCTGCGCGCAAGCGCTAGCCCGCTTTATGATGCCGGCGGGAAAATAAGCGGAGTGGTAGCCTCGGCGCGCGACGTCACCGAATCCAAGCGCACCGAACAGCAGGCATCGCAAAAGGAAAAGCTCGCGGCCATGGGCGAAATGATGGCGGGCGTAGCCCATGAATTGAACAATCCGCTGACCGCGATACTCGGCATCAGCGACCTGATTCGTGAACGCGCTGTTGACGAATCCATGCGCCACCAGATCGACACCGTATTGAAACAAGCGCGGCGCGCGGCAACCATCGTCCAAAATCTGTTGGTTTTCTCGCGCCCTTCCATTTTGAAACAAACGAAAGTTCAGATCGATCTGATTGTCAGACAAGCGCTCGAAGCTCAGCGTCCGTCGCTACAGCAGAAGAAAATCAAAGTTGAGTTCCATGCTGCTCCCGGTCTCCCGCCCATCGAAGGTGACCCCAAGCTTCTAGTGCAGGGATTTTCAAATTTGATTTCAAACGCTGAGCAGGCAATTGGAGTTGCTCGTGACAACGGCTCCCTTCGAATTTCGGCTGCGTTAAAGGACGGCAAAATTGCTCTCGATTTTTCCGACGATGGTCCCGGTATCGCACCGGAAAATATCGGAAAGATATTTGATCCTTTTTTTACCACACGCCGGCCATCGGGAGGCACCGGCCTGGGTCTCACCATTTCCCAGGCCATCGTCAAAGAGCATGGGGGAAAAATCGAAGTGGAATCAACGCCCGGTGCAGGCGCTACCTTTCGCGTTCTGCTTCCGATCGCGGTTGAAGAACCTTCTCCAGCGGCAATCGGCGCCCGCGGCCTTGTCCCCGCGCTCTCCGGTTCAGCCGAACTGCGCGGCCACTCCGTTTTTGTCGTGGACGACGAAGAGAGTATTCGCGAGATCGTGCAGGAAGGCCTGGCTGCGCGCGGAATGATTGTGGAAGGCGCGGCCAGCTCCGAAGAAGCACTGGTGCACCTTACCACCCATCAGTACGAATTCGTTCTTTGCGATTTTAATTTGCCGGGACTGGACGGAGAGCAGCTTTTCGATCGTGTACGCTCGCACGCGCAAGGAGCGGGGCCACGATTCGTGTTTATGACCGGGGCCCTGTTCGATCCCGCGCAAATCGCGAAGTTCGAGAAAAGAGGCGCGTCCGTAGTGCAGAAACCATTTCACGTCGCGGCGCTGGCGACCTTGCTGACTCAGCTGTTGCAGAGGCCCCTAGCGGGCAAGAATTAGGGATACTCTACTTGCTGCCCTTTGCCGGCGCTTCCGCGGGCGCGGCATCCAGTCCAAAATCCCAAAAGTACAGATTGGTCCCGCCCCCCTTCACGATTTCTGCGAGTGCATATTCTCCCGGATCCAGATGTTGCTCGACAGTAAATCTATAAACTCCGGGGGCGATGAGCCAACGCTGCATCAGCACCGTGGTCTGTCCCGTCGTTCCCTGTTCCTTGAAAAGTTCATCGAGATTCTCAAGATACCGCTCGTCCCCTTTCACTTTCGCCCGCAGCAGCTCAATCTCCGGCTCGCGTCCATCCGCCGTGCGCATATAAAATTCCGTTATTCCGGATTTGAGACGAAGTTTTGCTCGTGGTCCGATCAGCGACACCGTATGTCGCGTCGGAATAATGGGAACTGGAATTAGCACCTGCTTCAGCATCTGTTTTTTGCTGGACTTGATATCCGCGGGAGCCTGGCCAATCTTGGCAATCCCTTTGCCATCGAAGGCAAAAAGTCCCTCTCCGGGAGGAAGGAAAACCCCGGGTGCAACTTCCAGACTGGCGTCGATATCGAGAGCCTGGGCCGTTCGTCCCGATTCGCGCGCATGTACCTTGGCCACCACTTCGGCATCGCGCTTCGCTTCTGCCCCTTCCACGGAATTCGTTGCATCCCAGTCAACCAGAGACTCCGGCATCTCGTCCCACTGCGATTGTTCAATGCTGTAGTAGCGCACCCGGTCGCCTTCGACGTGATATTCGCGAACCAGCTGGAAAGTTCCATCCTTCAACATCAGTTTTTTCCCCCGCGGTAACGGCGCCGCCTTGCTAGCGGAGGCAGAAGAAGACTGCTCGGGCGACGACGGAGTTCCTGATGGGATTCCCGAAGAGGATTGCGACGCAGAAGCAGTGAACGTAGTTGCGGTGGTCGCTAATGCAACGGTCGTTAGCAACAGCCGCAATTGTTTGCCCCGGTGAGTTCTCTTTTGCGATTGATTCGACATCGTTCCGGTGAATCCCGCCTTTTGTAGCTCTTCGCTCTCAAATACGATGCGTCTGGCGCTCCTTGAGGTGAGTGCCGCACAGAATAATCCGGTTTGAGGTAGTCTGCAACTGCAGCGAAAAGGAAGCGAAGAATGAGGTGGAAAAGGCAGGCGGTCGGCGGTGCTCGTCCCGATCCCAAGCGTAGCTTTTCAAGACGGATGGTGCTCTGAGTAGGAACCCAAGTGTCGGCAGAGCGCAGAAATCAGTGATCGCAGCGCGGTTGTAGAACCGTAACGATCATGAGCTCGGAGTTGGTAAACAACCACTTTTCGGCCTCCGCACCGGCCGCTTCGGCCGCCCGAGCCATAGTCCCCAAGTGCTTGTTTCGCGCCAGGCCTCGGAGGTGGTCCAAGCAGATGCCGGTCAGGCTGGAAACCTCGTCCTCGGTGAAAATCTTCTGGCTGGATTTGATGCGCACCATGCTCATCCTCCGAATCTTTGATGCCTACAGCAGGTTAAATGTGACCAATTCCTCCTGCAATAGTCCTTCCGTTCTATTCCGTTGGGACTCGCGGCCAGCGAAACCCATCGAAACGCTTGTGGGGGTAAGGATTTGCACAAAATCGCGGGAAACCGTGGAGAATAAGCACGATGCAATTCCTTGCTCCAAAACGGAAATTAAAGTCTAACGTTGAATTGTTTCTACAACTTCACGGATTTGTTGCGCGTGGCGTAATTCGTGGTAGGCGATGGTGCGGATCCAATCGTAGACATTCAGGCTGCCCAGAAATGGATGCGGGAGCCGGTAGGCACTCAAATCCTGGCCCCGCGTGGATTCGATAAAGGCCAACGTCCCTTCCCGCGCTGTAGCCAAGCGATTGAGGGCTTCCGGCCGGTCGGCAACTGACGACCGATCCATCGGAATGGGCGTTTTTCGCTTTCGTACTCGCCACCGAACGAGAAGCAGAGGCCAATGGAACTTCTTGAGTAACGGCAACTGCTTCGGCGGCCCCTGCAAAACCGTCTTCGAGCGGGCGATGATGAATTGCTCGGCGATGGTCACGTGCGCAACAACTTCCGCGGGCGACCATCTATCCGTTTCGGGTGACTTGCGCCAGAGATTTTCCGGCACGCTTTCCGCCATTGCGGAGAAGCGGTTCCGCGACATTTGCAGGAGTTCAAGAATAGGGGCTAAGCCTCTCATACGCTACGCGGTCAAATTACGAATCCACCCGCCTTTTCAAACGCCCGGGCTAGTTGCAAAACTCGCGCTTCACTGAAGTGCGGGCCCAGAATCTGCAGGCCGACGGGAAGCTTCTCTTTTGTCGTTCCGCACGGAACTGAGATGCCCGGTATCCCCGCCAGCGATCCAGTAACTGTATATATATCAGCGAGATACATTTGCAATGGATCGGATGTCTTCTCCCCGAGCTGGAACGCCGGAGTGGGTGCCGTCGGCGTCACAATCGCATCTACCTTCTGAAACGCCTCGCTAAAATCTCGAGCGATCAAAGCCCGCACCTTTTGTGCGCGGAGGTAGTAAGCGTCGTAATAGCCCGACGAGAGCGCGTAGGTACCAAGCATCAGCCGCCGCTTTACCTCCGCACCAAAGCCGCGTTCGCGGGTGTTCCGATACATATCAATCAATGTCGCTCCCGGGACGCGTAGCCCGTAGCGCACTCCGTCGTAGCGCGCCAAATTGGAACTGGCCTCGGCTGTTGCGATTATGTAGTAGGTGGCGATCGCATATTCCGTATGCGGCATTTTTAGCGAGACCCGCCGGCAGCCCAGCTTTTCCAGCAGAGCGATGCCAGCCAGCACTTTTTCCTTTACTTGGCTATCGATCCCGTCCCCAAAGTACTCCTCCGGGACCCCAACTCGCAGCCCCTGAATGGACTGCTCAATTTCCATGGTGTAATCTGGCGAAGGAACTGCGGCCGAAGTAGCGTCATTTTCATCGTGCCCAGCAATCACCGACATGATGGCTGCGGTGTCGGCCACGTTCGCGGCAAGGGGCCCTATTCGGTCAAGTGAAGATGCAAAGGCAATTAGCCCATAGCGCGATACGCGACCGTATGTTGGCATCATGGCCGGTACTCCGCAGCAGGCGCCCGGCTGGCGAATCGAACCCCCCGTATCAGTACCCAACGCCGCCACCGCCAATCCGGCCGCCACAGCCGCAGCGGAGCCACCACTGGAGCCTCCGGGAACTCGATCCATCGCTACCGGGTTCCGTACTGGTCCGTATGCTGAGTTCTCGTTGGAGCTGCCCATGGCAAACTCGTCGCAATTTGTCTTTCCCAGGATGACTGCTCCGGCCTTCTCCAGGCGTGCCACTGCCGTTGCGGTGTAGGGTGGCACGTAGGTCTCAAGAATTTTCGATCCGCACGTCGTTCGAACGCCTGCGGTGCTGATTACGTCCTTCACGGCAATAGGCACACCCGCCAGGGGGCCCAACTTTTCACCGCACGCTGTGGCTACGTCCACCCGGTCGGCTTGAGCGAACGCGCGTTCCCGCGAGAGCGTCAAATAGGCATTGATGCCTGGATTTCGCCGCTCGATCTTGGCGTAGAACTCTGTCGCAATCTCACGAGCCGAGACCTTTTTCGCGCGCAAAGCGGCTTGTGTGCTGGCCACCGTCCACCCCGTTGCAGCGCTCATCGTTCGATCACTTTGGGTACGCGGAAGAAGGGCTTCGCAGCGTCGGGAGCTTGTTCCAGTACGGCGTCGGCAATATTGCAGGGGCGAAGCGTATCCTCTCGCAGGTCTGTTTCCGCTTCGTGCGGTGATGCGCTCGAAGAAGCGGCCGGTTCGGCACTACCGAACGACATTTGCGTCATCGGCTCGACGTGGGTGACATCTAGTTGCTGGAGTTTGCTGATGTAGTCCAGGATTTCGTCCAGTTGGCCGCGATACAACTCGATTTCTTCCGCAGTCAACTCAAGGTGAGCGAGCTCGGCCACGCGCAAAACGTCTTCGCGACTTATCGTCATCGACCTCTCAAAACTCCGACCTGGCTGGGATTAACTAATCTTATGGAGAGAAGTTCTTAAACGCAAGTACGGCCCGTCGGTCGGATCGCGAGTGCGAATGAATTTCTGTGGCGCTGGAGTCCGGCTCTTTACGGTGTAGCGTCTTTCAGTGCCGGGGATCCGTACGGGGAAGACTAGCTGCCTTTGCGGCTGCGAATAAATGGAGTGTGCTCGTTGTCCAGTTCGCGGGAGCGTTTGGGGCCGGGCTTGGAAATAAACTTAACCTCGTGTACAAGATTGCCACCCCAGGCTTGATTCACTCGCTCGCAAAACTCCTTCTTCATGGATTCCAGCTGCTTTTGCCAGGCTTTCCCATCGGCAACGATTTCCAACCGCCCCGCCTCGCAGCGAACGGGCTTGGTGTGCGCGGCGAGAATTTTTCCCACCACGCGCGGCCATGCGCTATCCAGCCACGCAAGAGCAACTTCGGGTTTGTCGAGTCCGCGCAGCGCACGCCCTAGGAATTTTCCAGCTCGCTCCATGGATGGCGGATTCTAACACCAAATTGGCCGAGCGTCGCCAGTACTCCAATCTCTTTCGTGGTGAAAAAAGCTCGCGCTTTGTTTGAAAAAAGTTTGCGCGCGAGAAGCGGATAGTTTCATTTTGCAAAACCTCGGAAACTAATGAAGGCGCTTGAAGAGGACTTTCTTGTAAAGGAGAAGAAGATGATTCCCACACGCGTAACGGCTATTTCAACCGAGGTTGCCGAGTCCGTCCGGCAGAGACAGAAAGATCCGCACTACAACTTTCCCGCTTACACCGACATGGCCAACGGAGATGCGCCCTGCCGCCACTGCTTAAAAATAATTCCGGCCGGCGAACAGGCCATGCTGTTTACCTACGACGCATTCGAAGGCATCGAGAAGCTCCCGCTTCCCGGACCAGTTTACATACACGCGAAATCCTGCGAACGCTATCCCGAGGACGCAGGTTTTCCCGCCGAGCTGAAGAATAGTCCGCGAACGCTGAACGCGTACGCCCAAGGCCGTCGCCTTCTGGCGCAGGAATATGTGGAAAATGGGACCGTCGATTCGGCGGTCGAAAAGCTTTTCACACGCGCGGAGGTCGAGTACATCCACGTACGCAGCACCACGGCTGGATGCTACACGTTCCGAATTGAACGACAGGATCACTCGCAAAAACCAGCTGTCACAGAAACAAAATAATGCGTCTTGCCTCATGGTCGGGCGTACAATGTCGCTGAAATTATCTAGCGGAGGACGCCATGACTGCGGACCGTGTGGAAGTCTCCTGGGATGCCGAAAAATCAAAGTGGCTCATTCGCATCGCCGAGGGCGAAGAGGTCATTCGACGCCAATGCGATCTGCCGCGGAATGCCGACGAGGGGTCCTTGCGTACCGCGGCGCAGAAGACCGTTCAGGACGAAGGCTACGAATTTGATTCCTCCAAACTAACCATCAAGCGTTAGCACAAAACAGTTATTTGGCTTCGGCGGCCATTATTCGGTCTCTATTGGCTCGAATTTGGGATTCGAGACCCCCAGAATTGCCCAAGCCTCCTTCTGTGTGCGAACGACATGTAGGTTTGGACGCGTATGTTGCCCCTGCAACTCAAACATGCGCGCCATGCCGAAGATCTTGGGAGACGAGGCAATAATGCACCGTGGCCGGGACGAATCCGAAATCGCCGGAGGCAAGTTTGCCAGCTCGCGGATCGTCTCCGGGGACACTTCGAAGAAACTCACTGCTGACATATCCAAAACGCCCGCGCGAGCATTTGTCAGCGTCACGTGCTTCTCAACGGATCGATAATATTCCCTCAAATCCGCATCAGTAATTCTTCCCTCGAACCGGCATCGAAGAATCCGGTCCGCCGAATCGAACTCGAAGTGATAAGGCATACGACTCATCCACGGCTGTGGCGCCTGTCTCAAAGGCTGTTTGCGATCGTCTATGGTTTCTTCTTTCCGAACAATCCGCCCAGAGTTTTGGTCGCCGCGCCCGCTGGGTTCGCCTGCCCTCCCGGGACCATGCCCTTGGCGGCGTTCCCCACCATTCCTCCCAGGTCGGGAAGCACCTGTGGATTTGACGTCGTGCCGCGAATGGCAAACGGAATACCGCCGCCGGATGATTTGCTGCCAGCTAGACCGCCGGCTCCTCCAAACGACGACAGTGCACCCCCCATCCCTCCGGCCGCTCCTCCGGCCACCGTGGCGACACCTTGCATACCTTTGGCAAGTCCACCGGCCAGCTTCGCAACCATCTTAAAATCCAATTGGCCCGTCGCGCTCACGGTGCCGTTTCCAGTGACGGTTCCAATCGAAGGAATTACGAGATTCAGGGAATCGATCTTCGTTCCGGACGCGTCGTTACGCACGGTGGCGCTCAGTGTCTGAATCTCAGTATCGTTGCCGCCTCCCCCGCCACCTAGTCCGGCGAACGAACCGAGAGCGCCGAGCTTCGATGCCATACTAAATCCCGCCAGCTTTGTATTCGAAATATCTACCGGACCCGCGATCGTCGGTTTGTCCGCCGGACCAACAATCGTAAGATTCACGCTTAGTGTGCCGCCTTTCAACTTTGATCCGGACGGAAGCACCACGCCGACGGCGGGCAAAAACCCTTCCAGGTCGTCGAGAGGCATGCCCGGCGCATTCACCTTTATGTTAATTTTCGCCGGCTCGGCGGCTGTGTTGTAGCTGCCGGTTATGCGCTGAATCGCCTTTCCCACTTTGACATCGCATTGATTCAGAACGCCGGCTCGTGTTTCAAAGGTATAGACGGTTGCGTATTCAACGTCCACCGGCACTGTTGAGGGGCTGCCGGCCGCCGAGGCTTTCAGCTTGGTCGCTTTGATGTTGCCCTTGGAGCTTATTTGCTTGCCGTCGGAATTCAGATCCGCCTTGAAGTCCATCACGCCTGCAATACCCAACGAAGGTTCAATGAATCCTGTGGTCGAAAGATCCAGGTGTTCCACATCGATCGTCGCGCTAAACGGCGTCAGCGAAGAGTCGGTCGGATTGATCGGGCCCGCCTTGCCTTCAATTCTAAACTCCGCGTTGCCAGGGCCCTTGGCGGAAAGTTTGAACGGAAATTGCGATGTGTAGGAAAGATCGGAAGCTTCCAGCTTCACGTCTTCATAAATACTCGGTCTTTGGCTCGATCCTGCCGTGCTAACGATAATTTTGCCATTCGTAATCGCGATCTCTTGGACACTTAGCGCGCCCGGACCGCCCCCGGAAGTCCCGCTGCTTGCCGAAGGTCCGCCGCTTCCGAGAGTGGAATAATTCCACTTACCCCCCGCCCCATGAATCAAATTTACCTCCGGACTTTCGATGTTGATGGAACGCACGTTGATTTGTTTGGAGAAAATTAGCGGCATCAGCTCTACACCGACACTCAGCGATTTGGCAGTAAGAAAAGGGGATTTGCTGAAATTGGAGTCATCCGCAATGGAGGCGTCGGAAACACTCACACCGCCCGAGAAAATAGCCAGTTTGATATCGCCAATTGTTAGCTTGCGACCCAACGCCGCAGTGAGCTTGGTCTCTAGCGTTGGCTTGAATTGGTTCGCATTGATAAACAGCGGCAAGCACAACACTACTAGCAGCAGAACAGCGGCGATGGCTCCGGCAATCACGAGGGGTCTCTTCACTTTCATGGTAGGCCTCCGGGAGAAAGACGTGCGCGGGAGCGCTAACTGATTCTTTCGGGCATCATACGCCCGCGATGGCTAATTCTGCAATCAGGCTCGCCATGGCAGCAAGATTCCGGTCTACAGTTAGCCGCGCGAAAGCCGTGAAATAGATGTTTTCATCACAAACCAGAGAACGGAAAAAACGCCGGCGGTTCTTCGCAACGACAAAAATTAAATGGTGGGCCTGGGGATATTCCTATTTTCCGAGCCCGATGAGGGCTAGCCTTCGCTTGATGGAAGCGCTGCTGCGCGTCTTTTTCCATGCAGTGGTGCACGATGTGCTCACTAAAGAGTGCGGATAGAAGGATGGTGACAGGGGCGGCAAATCAGACATCTGAACCACAGCTACGCAACAACACAGTACTACATTTTTACTACAATCGATTGCCCACTGGAACCTGAGTGGCTTACATCTGTTCACCTAACATCTTCAATTTAAAAGAGAAAAATGGTGGGCCTGGGGAGAGTCGAACTCCCGACACACGGTTTAGGAAACCGTTGCTCTATCCATCTGAGCTACAGGCCCGCAGCCATTGCAAAGATTCTAACCGGATTGTCCTTGTCAGCCCAAACCGAAGATTGCTCCTCAGTTCTACCCGCCTCTAATTCCAGCTAACGTCCGCGATGTCATGGACTACGCGTGCCCGAGCGCCAATTGCGCATCGGCCAACTTAGCATCCCCAGGCTCAATCTTCTCCGTGCGGAATTGCTGAAGCTCGGCGACCGCGGATGCGTCGCGTTTGCGAACGCCCACGAGCAGTCTTTCGCTTGGTGCCTTAGTTGTTCGAGATTCGGCCGGACGGGAAGATGGCGCAGATAGCAGTCTCCGGAATTGAGGATTGGAGATCTCCGTAATTTAAGAAAAAATCGGCGTCGTAAATTGAATGATCCATTCTCGATTTTTTTTCTGGTTCTTCGGCTAACGAACCAGGCTGTCGCGCGTCTGTTCCCCTCAAAGGGAGTGTGTCGAAAATGAACCTACGCCATTGCACTATCAGTGTGTTTGTAAGTGTGGGCTCTCTATTACTCGTAGTACTGCCGATCGCCAGAGCGCAACAGTTCCAATCCTCCACTTCGAGATCTCAACAATCTTCTGCGACTGATCAAGCGGCCACGACTCCTCCTACGCCCCGTATTACGCAAGCAATTGACGACAACGCTGTAATTCGAGTTCCACACTCCACTCATCCGCTAGCCACGCCAGCCAATGATCGTGGCCGAACCGACGCCAGCCTCTCCATGGACCGGATCGTACTCCTGCTTAAGCCAAGCGATCAGCAACAAGCGACTTTGAAGCGACTGATGGATCGCCAACAAGATTCGGAATCCCCAAACTATCACCAATGGTTGGAACCGGAGCAATACGCGGCGCAATTCGGATCGAGCCAGATAGACATCGATAAAATTACGTCCTGGCTTAGCCAGCACGGTTTTACCGTCAATTCCGTCGCCCGAGGCCGGCAGTGGATCGAATTCTCGGGCACTGCTGGACAAGTCGAAACGACATTCCACACGGAAATTCACAACTACGTGGTGAACGGCAAGTCGCACATTGCAAATGCGATGGACATTTCGCTTCCCCAGGCTTTGACGTCGGTAGTCGGCGGCGTTCTTTCGCTTCACGATTTCAAGCCGAAACATTTGTACGACAGGATATTTCAGGTTCACAGGGATCCGGCCACTGGCAAATTAGTTCCGGTGAAGTCCGGGATCAGCACAGAATTCACACCACCGGGCGTGCCGGATCCGGGCCATTTCTTGGCTCCCGGCGATTGGTCGAGGATTTACAACACGAAACCATTGCTCGACCAAGACATAACCGGTGCGGGCATTTCAATCGCGATTGTAGGGTCGGATTCGGATATAGAGCTATCCGATGTTCGAACATTCCGGCAAATATTCCAGTTGCCCGTGAAAGATCCGATTTTTGACATTAATGGGGTAGACCCAGGTCTCCTATACTTTAGCCCGCCAGAGGTCGAAGCCGAGTTGGACGTCGAATGGTCAGGAGCAGTAGCGCCAGGCGCTACGGTGCGACTTGTCACTTCGGCTTCAACAGCGTCGACATTTGGTGGTCTTCTTTCGATCTCATATATTGTCGACAACCGCTTGGCGCCGATCATGAGCGCAAGCATAGGTCAATGCGAAGCCTTCCTTGGCCCCGGAGGCAACGCATTTTTGAATTCTTCATTCCAACAAGCCGCCGCGGAGGGCATTACGGTATTTGTCAGTTCTGGCGATAACGGCCCGGCCGGCTGCGATCCTCAGGTTGGCAGTATTGCGATCAATGGGCAGAACGTGAGTGGGTTCGCCTCGACGCCTTACAACGTGGCGGTGGGGGGAACGATGTTTGCAGAAAACGGTTTGGATGCTAACTATTGGGAAGCCAACAACCGTCCGGATTTCTCTTCGGCAAATGGCTACATTCCGGAAGCAGTATGGAATGAATCGTGCGATCCCACGGTGGATCCGAATGGGTGTGGCGATGGCAATTACCACTTGTCTTCCAGCAGCGGTGGTCCCAGCAACTGCACCCAATCGATCATACAGGGCGGATTTATTATCTGCCAAAGTGGATATCCAAAGCCGTCTTGGCAGGCAGGAAAAGGTGTTCCCGCCGACAACGCGCGCGATATCCCAGATATCGCACTCGCCTCTGCCGGTGGACATGATGGTTATTTGATGTGCGTCGAGGGTGTTTGTCAGACAGCTACTTCAAATGGCCAGACGGTGCTAGAAAACGCTTTTGTTGTGGGCGGCACTTCCGCTGCCTCGCCGGCCATGGCTGGCGTGATGGCTCTGATCGAGCAGAAAATCGGAGCCTATCAAGGCTTAATCAACTACAATTTGTACAAGCTTGCGGCGGTGGAAAAACTCTCCGCTTGCAATTCAAGCCACCTGCTAAATCCCAAAAATCCAAATAGCTGCAATTTCTACGACACGACGGCCGGAAACAATAATGTTCCGGGCCAAACCGGCTTCAACGCCGGAGTGGGGTTTGACTTGGCGACGGGTCTTGGTTCGACAAATGCCGAAAACCTGCTGAATGCCTGGGGCACCGTCTCCAAGTTGCATACAGCTGCAAAGCTTTCTGCAAACCCAACTCCAGTCGTTGCCCAACACGGCCAACCGATTCCGATGAACGTGGTAGTGAAGCCGGCTTCGGGGGCAGGCGCTCCATCTGGGGATTTCGCTCTAATCTCAAATCTCGGCTCGCTCCTCGGAGGAACACTCACCAATGGCAGCTTTACAGGCAACATCACCGGCCTGCCGGGGGGAAATTACTTTGTTCAAGCACGCTATGCCGGCGATGCAATGTTCGCCTCCAGCAGTTCTAACTTTCTCGGCGTCAATATTTCTGCGGAAGAATCAATCATCGGTGTTCAGCCGGTTATTCTGAGCCAGATATTCAGCCAAGCTCGGACGAATACCACTGCGATGGCCTATGGGGACGGGTTTTTTTTGCAGGTTGATGTGCAAGGGAAATCCGGGGTCGGTTCAGCAACGGGAGACTTGACGATTCAA
>Ga0307477_10001571_pt1 | contig 18906 bp, 15 predicted proteins | sample atmos_gasesECM2C_FD_203316 | JGI IMG/M metagenome (GOLD analysis project Ga0307477, IMG submission 203316) | Hardwood forest soil microbial communities from Morgan-Monroe State Forest, Indiana, United States - atmos_gasesECM2C_515 | ecosystem: Environmental > Terrestrial > Soil > Temperate...
CGGCGCCGACGGAGACCCCCACCGCGGTGCCGAGCGCGAGTGCAGCGGCGACGCCGACGGGCTCCGCGACGTTCGTCCCGCCGCCCGCGACACCGCCCAGCTTCACGATCCCGACGCAGTCGCAGACGGCGACGCCGAGCCCGAGCGCGACCCCGAGCCCGAGCCACGGCGCGACGCCCTCACCTCGACCGACGCCGCACCCGACGCCCACGGCCGGATAGCACCGATTCGATCGCAACACAACAAACGCGGCGAATTGACTCGCCCCACGGGCTCGACTATCCTGGCGCGAGTGCCCCGAGAGCGGGGTTCTCTCAACGCCCGATCGCCTCGGGCGTTTTTTCTTTTCAGAGCGTCATGACGCCCAGCGCGTAGGTCTGGTCGACGTAGTCGCGCAGCATGCGTGCCGCCGAGAACCGAGGTCCGATGGTGCGAAGTGACGCCTTGACCCGGGCCATCCAGCGCACCGGGACGCCCCGCTCGTCGCGTTCGTAGAAAGCCGGGAGCACCTCGTGCTCCATGAGGTCGAAGAGGGCTGCGGCGTCGCGGCTGTCCTGGACCCCGTGGTCGAACACGATGTCGCCCGCCAGCGCCCAGCCGTTGGTCCCGTCGTACGCCTCGGCCCACCAGCCGTCGAGCACCGAGAGGTTCAGGCCCCCGTTGAGCGCGGCCTTCATGCCGCTGGTCCCGCTCGCCTCGAGCGGGGGCCGGGGGAGGTTCACCCACAGGTCGCAACCAGCCACCATCTGCGCCGCGATGCCGAGGCCGTAGTTGTCGAGGAACGTGACGCGCTCCGCAGCGTGGGCAACGTTGCGCAGGTTGAACAGCCCCTGCGCCGAGTGCTTTCCCTCCTCGTCCTGGGGGTGCGCCTTGCCGGCGAGCACGAGCTGGACGGGCCGCTGCTCGTCGGCCAGCAGTGCGGCGGCGCGCTGGGGCTCGAGCGTCAGGAGGTAGATGCGCTTGTAACCCGCTAGGCGGCGGGCGAATCCGATCGTCAGCGTGTTGGGATCGAGCCCGCGCTCTGCGGCCTCGACGTACTCACGCGGCTCACCGCGGGCCAGGCGGTTGGCGACCGTCCGGTCGCGCGCGAACTCGATGAACTGGCTCCGCATCGAGTTGCGCGCGGCCCAGAGCTCGTGATCGGGTATCCGTTCGACCGTCTCCCAGGTGGCCGGATCGGCCGCGTGGTCCATCCAGCCCGCCGGCAGGTACCCGTCGAGGAGGTCACGCATCCCGCCGGCGATCCACGTCGGCACATGAACGCCGTTGGTGACGTGCCCGATCGGGACCGTGTCGACAGGCCGCTCGGGGAAGAGCGGCTGCCACATCTGCCGGGCCACCTCGCCGTGCCGCCTGCTCACGCCGCCGGAGCTGCGGCTCATCTTGATCCCGAGCGGCGTCATGACGAACGGCTCGTGCGGGTTCTCCGGGTGCGTTCGCCCCAGCTGCAGAAAGCTGTCGAAGTCCAGTCCAACCTGCTGCGGAAAGTCGCTCAGCACCTCGGCGATCTCACCAGTCTCGTAGCCCTCGTTCCCGGCGCCGACCGGCGTGTGGGTGGTGAACACGGTGCGCTCGCGCGCCGCGGCGAAGGCCTGGTGGCGCTCGGCGCCCGCTGCGATGTCGCGGCGGGCCAGCTCCAGCGGCGCGAGGGCGGCGTGCCCCTCGTTCAAATGCACCACGCAGGGGTCCATGCCCATCGCCTGCAGCGCGCGCATCGACCCGATGCCCAGGAGCGCGTACTGCGCGAGCCGGATGGCGCGGTCGCTCACGTAGAGGCGCGTCGTGATCCAGCGGTCGACGCGCGAGTTCTCGGGTCGCTGCGCGTCGAGCAGATACAGCGGCACCCGTCCGACGTCAACGCGCCACACCTGCACCACCACGTCGCGGCCGCGCAGCGGAACGCTCACCGTGAGCGGATCGCCGCTCTCGGTGGTGACGAGCGTGGCGGGGACGCGGTCGGGGTCCACGGGGAACCAGTACTCGTGCTGGTAGCCCGAGTTGTCGGTGCGCTGCTGGAAGTAGCCCTGCCGGTACAGGAGGCCCACGCCCACCATCGGGAGGCGCATGTCCGACGCCTGCTTGACGATGTCGCCGGCGAGGACACCGAGCCCGCCCGCGTAGATGGGCAGCGACCTGTGCACCGCGAACTCGGCGCAGAGGAACGCCACGGGCGTGCGCGGCGTCGCGCGACCTTCAAGATCCGGGGCCGAGAGCTCGGCGTCGAGCCGGGCGTTGAGCTGCTCCGCCCTCTCGACGAGCGGACCGTCCGCCCTCTGCAGCGCGACGGACGGGGTCTCCTGCAGGAGCCGGACCGGGTTCTCGTTGAGGTAGTCCCAGCGCACAGGATCGACCGAGCCGAACAGCTCGCCGCCACCACGCGCCCAGGACCACCAGTAGTTGTAGGCGAGGCGCGCGAGCGGAGCGAGCCGCGCCGGCATCCGCTCGGCCAGCTCTCCGACGACTCGCTGCAGATCGGCCCTGCCGTCGCGGGGCACGGGCGGCGCGGCGAGACCTGTCATGCGGGTGTCGATGGTAGGGCCCTGGTCGAAGGCCAGGTGAGCTGCGCCCGCCCGCTCGACGGAATCGACGCCGGCTTTCGGAGCGTCGTCGCCAGGGCGGCCACCACGCCCAGCAGGACGAGGGTCTCGACGTGCGGCCCGGTTATGGGGCCGATCGCCACGTCCACGCCCCAGGCCGCGCTCAGGGCCACCAGGGCTGCGAGCGCCGCGCGGGGCTGCGTTCGCGCCCACCATGCGGCGGGCAGAGCGAGCAGGATCAGATCGTCCGACCACAGATGCGGGGCCGCCAGCAGCGAGGCGCCGATGCCGAGTGCGAGGGCGCCGGCGGGGCTGCCGCTCAGGATTCGCCGCAGGCGAATAGCGAGCCCGGCGCATGCGACCGCGGCCGCGACAAATGTCAGCTCCGACGCGCGTGTCGATCCGGTCAGCATCCCTGCCAGGCCGGGGAGCCCCAGGGTGTGGACGGTCGTCGCGGAGTCGTTGTCGATGACAAGGCGTGGCCAGTCGGCGAGGTGGCCGCCCAGGATGGCGAAGCTGGCCAGCAGCCACCCCGCGCCGCCGGCCGCGAACCCGCCCAGCGCCCGCCACTGCCCCGAGGCGATGAGAAATACCGGGATCAGGACCCCTAGCTGCGGCTTCAGGATGACCATCGACAGCGCGAGACCGGCGGCGAACGGGTGGCGCCCGCGGCTCATCCACACTAGCGCCAGGGTCTCGGCGATGAGGATGAAGGGGTCCCACTGACCGAGCGCCAGCGTCATCCCGGCGGGGAGCGAGCAGACGGCGGCGACGGCCACCGCCGCGCGCAGCCGTCGCGGCTCGACCGGCGCGAGGACGTCGCGCAGGACGAGAACCAGCGCCCCTACGACGCACGCGCAGGCCGCGGCCAGGAACACGGCCAGCCCGGCGCTTCGCGACATGCCGGTGAGCGGCACCAGGGCGAACGCCGCCGGCGCGGGATTCAGGAACGCGTTGGCGACGCTCGGCGGCGGTGTGAAGCCGAGGTAGGCGGATTCGGCCGCGTGCTGCGCAGCCAGCGAGTAGAGGTTGCGCGACCCCGATGCGAGGATGCGCGCCGCCGACACGAAGGACGCGTAATCGGTGTCGCGCGCATCGCGCAGCGCGCGCAGCGGCTCCGCGACCATGTTGCCGAGACCGAAGACGACCACGAAGAGGCTGCCTGCTCTTCGCCAGCGCATGCCGGCGAGTGTGTCATCGGCACGGTCGCGGCCCGGGGAGCGTCACCGCTCGCTTGCAGGCTCGTCACACCTCGATCGTGCGCAGCAGGTCGCGGACTCCGGTCGCCGGGCCGCCCTCGTGGCGGAACACCGCCGCCCCTGCCACCAGGACGTCGGCGCCCGCGTCGACGCAGGACTTCGCGTTGCCCACGTCGACACCGCCGTCCACCTCGACCTCCGTCTCGAGCCCCAGGCGCGACACCGCCGCCCGCACCCGCTCCACCTTGACGAGCGACCGGCCGATGAAGCGCTGGCCGGTGAACCCCGGATCGACCGTCATCACCAGCGCGAGGTCGCAGGCCTCGAGCACGTCGTCGAGGGTCTCCACGGGTGTGCCCGGGTTGATCGCTGCGCCCGCTCTGCAGTCGAGCGCGCGAATCCGGACGAGCGTGCGGTGCAGCTGCGCGCACGCCTCGACGTGCACCGTGATCCCGTCAGCGCCCGCCTGCGCGAACGTCTCCAGGTGCCGGTCCGGATCAACGATCATCAGGTGCAGCTCGAGCGGAAGTGTGCACTCGCGCCGCAGCATGCGAACGGTGTCGGTGCCGAAGGTGAAGTTGGGCACGAACACGCCGTCCATCACGTCCACGTGCAGCCGCTCGGCCCCGCTCTGCTCGACGGCGGCCGCAGCCTCCGCGAGCCTGCCGAAGTCCGCCGCCAGCAGGCTGGGCGCGATCTTCACGGCGTCCTTGCAGGCGGGCCAGGTGGAGCGGGGCACGGGCCGCATCATGCCAGACGTCCCGCGACCGCTCCCCCAGCTCAGGCGATCCCGCGCGCTGCCTCGCGGTCGAGGAACCAGATCAGCGACCCGCTCTCCGGGCTCACCAGCGACGCCGGCACGGTCCCGGCGGCCGTCGCCCGCAGCGCCGCCGCCTTGCTCGCGCCGGTGACCACGAGGGCGACGGTGCGCGCCGCGTTGATCGCGGGGAAGGTGAGCGTGATCCGTTCGAACGGTGCGTAGTCCGCGAGCCCGCGCGTCGCCCAGCGGTCGTGCACGGCGAGCGTCGCCGTGCCGGGAAACAGCGACGCGACGTGCCCGTTCTCGCCGAGTCCGAGCAGCACGACGTCGAGCGACGGCGCACCGCCGGCGGCGCGCGGGAGCGTCGCCTCGAGGAGCGTCGAGTACGTGGCGGCGGCGATGTCGAGATCGGGCGATTCGCCCTGCATGCGGTGCACGTGCGCAGCGGGTATCGGGACACGGTCGAGCAGCGTCTCCTTCACGAACGCGTAGTTGCTCTGCGGGTCGTCGGGCGCCACGGCGCGCTCGTCGCCGAAGTACACGCGCCAGGCGTCCCAGGCCATGCGCGACGCGGCCGGCTCGCGGGAGAGACGCTCGTAGAGCGGGCGCGGCGTGGTGCCTCCCGTCAGCGCGATCGTGAACACGCCCGTGCTGCGGATCGCGTCAGCGGACAGGGCCTCGATCGTCTCCGCTGCGGAGGCTGAGACCTCCTCGGGACCCTCCTCGACGACGACCCGTCCCGGGAGAGAGAGCTCGCGCGCGGCGTTGCTCATCGGGCCAGGGCCGCGGCTCGCGTCACGGCCTCGGGATACAGAGGGTCGTCGCGCGCCTCGTCCATGAGGCGCGCCATGACGGTGACGAGGTCGGGCACGCGGTACGGCATCGTGCGCCTGACGTGTCCGCCGGTGACGTCGCTGACGATCGACAGCGCTCCCTCGAGCGTCTCCACCTCGAGCATGCGGATGTCGTCCTCGGCGGCCAGCGACATGCTCACCAGGCAGACGGGCCCGCTGCTCTCCAGCGGTTCGGGGACGGCGCCCATGACGATCGGCTCCGCGCCCCGCGCCCAGCCCATGCGCGCCGCGATCCAGCCGGCGAGCAGCCACGCCTGCGCCGACGGCCGGTCTCCGAGGCTGTCGATCCGCAGGCTGCGAACGCGCTGCAGCCACGCGCGCGCCGCAGGCGGATCGAAGGCCTGCGCGATGAGCTCCCGCCACGGCCGCGTGCGCTCCCAGGCGATGTCACCGATCGTGAGGCGTCCGCGACGGTGCTCGTACTCCGTCGCGATTCGCCGCAGCGTCACGGCGGGGCTCTGGAACGCGCCGCTGTCGAGGATGATCCGATCGCACAGCGAGACGGCGTCGTCGCTGAACGCCTGGACGAGGCGCGGCGACCCGACCACCCACAGGTCGGTCGGGATGTCCGGTATCAGGAGCGGCTGCACGATGCTCGTGAGGTGGTAGGCGGGCTCGCCGTGAACCTCGAGCCGCATCACCTCGGTGTACACGTCGTGTTTTCCCAACGAGGTGCGCTGCAGGCTCACGTCCGCCTCGATCGACTCCTCGTCGTCGTTTGGGTGGGCGTGGATGACGATCACCCGCGCGGGGTGCCGCGCGCCGATCGACGTGAGCACGTTGGTCGCCAGCTCAGCGTCGTGGTCGTCGATGCACGCGGCCACGACGTTGAGCACGGTGAGGCGGACGTACGGGAGGCCGTCGGCGCTGTGCACCATCTCCTGGTGCAGCGCGTCGAGCGAGCGACCGACGTCGCGCGGTCCGCTCGCGTGCATCGTGCGCACGACGAAGGCCGCGTGGCTCACGGGCGGTGCCAGACTCGTCCGTCGCGCCTGATGAACTCGTCGGCCTCCGGGGGACCCCAGGTGCCCGCTTCGTAGTTGGGAAAGTCCGCGGGGTCGGGAGGGTGCGCACGCCACCCGTCGAGGATCGCCGTGCAGATGCGCCACGCCTCCTCCACCTCGTCGACCCGGGCGAACAGCGTGGGATCACCGAGCATGCAGTCCAGCAGCAGTCGCTCGTACGCGTCGGGAGACTCCTTGAGGAAGGCGCTGCCGTACATGAAGTCCATGTTCACCGTGCGGATGCGCAACGCCTGGCCGGGTACCTTTGCGCTGAAACGAAGCGTGATGCCCTCGTCGGGTTGGATGCGCACCACGAGCAGGTTGGGGTCGATCGCGTCGCGCGGCACCAGCCCTGCCGGCAGCGCAGCGTGACCCACGAACGGGGAATGCGGAACGCGACGGAACTGGATGACGATCTCGGTGGCGCGCTTGGGCAGGGCCTTGCCGGTACGCAGGTAGAAGGGCGTGCCGGCCCAACGCCAGTTGTCGATGTCGATCTTCATCGCGACGAAGGTCTCGCGCACGGACCCGGTGGCGACGCCCGGCTCCCCGCGGTAGCCGGGCACCTGCTCGCCGTCCACCCAACCCGGGCCGTACTGGCCGCGGACGGTCAGCGACAGCGCGTCGTCGGGGTGGATGGGGCGGATCGCGCGCAACAGCTTCACCTTCTCGTCACGAACGGTTTCGGCGCGGAAGTTGGAGAGCGGCTCCATGCCCACCAGCGCAGCCAGTTGCATGATGTGGTTCTGCACGATGTCGCGCAGCGCGCCCGCCTCTTCGTAGTACGCGCCGCGACCCTCGACGCCGATGGACTCCGCGACGGTGATCTGGACGTGGTCGACGTACTGGCGGTTCCAGAGCGGCTCGAAGATCCCGTTGCCGAAGCGGAAGACCAGGAGGTTCTGCACGCTCTCCTTGCCGAGGTAGTGGTCGATTCGGTAGATCTGGTCCTCGCCGAACACGTCGTGCAGGCGCCGGTTCAGCTCTCGCGCGGTGGCCAGGTCGCGCCCGAACGGCTTTTCGACGATGACTCGGACGAACGAGCCGTCGGGTTCGTGGTTGAGGCCGGCGGCGGCGAGCCCGTCCGCGAGCGGCAGCACGGCGCTGGGCGGAACGCTGAAGTAGTACACCCGGTTGCCCGCGGTTCCGCGTGTCTCGTCGGCCTCTCTGAGCGCACGGGCGACGGGCTCCAGCCCGTCGTGATCGTGGCCGAACGTGACGTAGCGAAGCCCCTCCGCGAAGCCGTCCCAGACGTCGGCGCGCAGCTCGACGCGACCGTACCTCGCGACGTCGGCGCGCATCGCCGTCCGAAACTCGTCGTCGGAGATGTGGGTTCGCCCCGCAGCGATCACGGTGAAACCCGGCGGCAGCAGTCCGTCGCTGGCGAGCGCGTACAGCGCCGGGATCAACTTTCGCTTGGCGAGGTCACCGCTGCCGCCGAAGATGACGATCGCGCAGGGCTGCGGAATGCGTGCCTCGCGGAGTCCTTCGAGGAGCGGGTTCACGTCGCGCTCGGGTGGGCGCGACACCGGGAGCGCGGTGTCGATCACGAAACGATCCTCCCTCGCGTCGCTACCTCGACGCGACTGCCTCTTCAGCCTTGACGGCGTGACCGCCGAACTCGTTGCGAAGCGCCGCGACCACCTTGTTGCCGAAGCCGTCCGGAAGCCGTGACTGGAAGCGCGTCATGAGCGAGAGCGCGAGCACGGGGCCCGGCACTCCCAACTCGATCGCTTCCTCGACCGTCCAGCGCCCCTCCCCGGAGTCCTCCACCCAGCCGCGGATCCGCTCCAGGCGTCCGTCTTTCTCGAACGCGCTCTCGGCGAGCTCGAGCAGCCATGAGCGGATGACGCTGCCCTGGTTCCAGAGGTGCGCGATGCCGTGCAGGTGCAGCTCTCCGAAGTCCTGCTTGGCCTGCAGGATGGCGAACCCTTCCGCGTACGACTGGAGCATTCCGTACTCGATGCCGTTGTGCACCATCTTCACGAAGTGTCCGGCGCCGACCGGCCCGACGTGGAGATACCCGTCCGGGGGGGCGAGCGTCTCGAAGATCGGCTCGTAGCGCTGCACGGCCTCGGGTTGGCCGCCGACCATGAGGCAGTACCCGACGCTCAGCCCCCAGATCCCGCCACTGGTCCCGGCGTCGATGTAGCTGACCTTCCGCTCGGCGCTGCGCGCGCCGCGCCGCATCGTGTCGTGGTAGTTGCTGTTGCCGCCGTCGATGATCGCGTCGCCGGGGTCGAGCAGCGACAGCAGCTGGTCGACGGTGTCCTCGGTGATCCTGCCCGACGGGACCATGATCCAGACGCCGCGCGGGCGGTCCAGCTTGGGGATGAGGTCCGCGAGGGACTGGACGGTGGCGGCCCCGAACGCTTCCACGCCGCTGCGCGCTTCGGGGTTGGGGTCGAACGCGACCACCGCATGGTCACCGTCTCGACGCAGCCGGTGCACCATGTTGAAGCCCATCTTGCCGAGCCCGACGAAACCGATCTGCATGAGGGATCTCCTTCAGCTGGTCAGCGAGGGGCGGCCGCAGCCAGCACGGCGTCGCTCAGGCGCGCGACGCCGGCGGTGAGGTCGCCGGCGATATGGACGCGGATCACCCGCCGTCCGTGGTCGCGGAGCGACTGCAGGTCGCCCGCGGCCTGGGCGCGCTTGAGCACCGAGAAGCTGAACTGCTGCGCCGGGATCTCCACGTCCTCGGTGTCGTCGGAGGTGAGCTGGATGAACACGCCGGAGTTCGGGCCGCCCTTGTGCAGCTGGCCCGTGCTGTGCAGGAACCGTGGACCGAAGCCGAGCGTGGTCGCCAGCCGGCGTGAGTCGCGGATCGCCACGCGCAGGCGCTGCAGCGCTTCCTCGTTGGTTGCGTCGGGCGTGACGTACGCCATCAGCGCCACGTAGTCGCCGGCCCGAGCGCCGTCGAGATGCGCGCGGAGCGCTTCCGCTGCGGAGCTGGACGCGGCGCCGCCGTAGACACGCACGTCCCCGTCGGTCGTCGACGGATCCTCAGCCGGCAGCTGGCCGCTCTGCTCGAAGCGGGCGAGCACGGCGTTGGTGTTGTCCTTCGACTCCTGCACGTTCGGCTCGTCGAACGGATCGATGCGCAACGCTGCGCCCGCGCAGGCGGTGGCGAACTCCCAGCGGTAGAACTCGGCGGCCAGCTCGTGCAGGTCGCGGAGCTCGAAGGTCACGACCGGCTGGCCGGACGCGCGCAGCGCTCCGACCGAGGCGTCGAACGCGTCGTCGGCGCCGTACCGGAGCGCGATGAAGAGACGATCGCCGCCGTACACCGACGGTTGCCCGATCGGTTCGGCACCGATCGGGATGATCCCCTTCCCCTCCTTGCCGGTGCTCTCGGCGATGAGCTGCTCCGCCCAGAGCGAGTAGGAGCTGATCGCGTGTGGCGCCAGGATCGTGACCTTGTCGCGCCCCGCGTCGTGGAGCAGGCCCATGACCGTCCCCAGCGCGAGCCCGCAGTTGAGCTCGCCCGGGACGCCCGCGCCGCATTGGCCGCGCATCTCTGCCGCGCGGTCGAGCAGGCGCTCGACGTCGATGCCCGCGATCGCGGCCGGAACCAACCCGAAGAAGCTGAGCGCCGAGTAGCGACCCCCGATGTCCGCGGGGTTCTCGAAGAGCTCAACGAAGCTGCGTTCCCGCGCCACGTCGGCGAGATGGCTGCCCGCGTCGGTGATCGCGATGAAGTGGCGCCCTGCGTCGGGGACCGCGGCGCGCGTCAGCTCCCAGAAGTGCGCCATGTGCGAGAGCGTCTCCAGCGTCTTGCCCGACTTGCTCGCCACGATGAAGCCGGCGTGCCGCACGTCGATGGCCCTGGTGAGTGCCGCGATCGCGGCGGGGTCTGTGGTGTCGAGCACGTGCAGCGCCGGCTGGCCGGCGGCGCTGCCGAACGACGAGCGCAGCACCTCCGGGCACAGGCTCGAACCGCCCATTCCGAGGAGCACGCAGTCCTTCCAACCGTGCTCGACCACATCGGACTTGAGGCGGAGCAGGCGGGGAAGCTCTGCTCGCATGCCGCCGATCACGTCCAGCCACCCGAGCCGGTTTCGGATCACCGCCGCGTGCCCGGCGTCGCCCGGTTTCCAGAGGTCGGGGTCGCGCCGCCAGATGCGACTGGCGACGCCGGCGGCGGACGGCGCGTTCACCGCCTCCATCGCCGCAGCGGTCGTGCCGCCCAGGTCGAAGTGCTGTCGCTTCGTGTACCCGCCGCGCATGCCGTCGATCTTCACCGCGATCTCGTGGATGAGGTCGTCGTAGGAGTCGCCGAACGACTTCACGCCGGCGGCGAGCAGGTCTGCGGTCACGCGGTCCATGTCGACGCCCACCGCGGCGAGCTCGTCCATCACCCGGTGCGCGCTGGAGTAGTCGCTCCTCGCGGTGTCGCCGTCCACGACGCCGTGGTCGAGGAACGCCTCGATGGTCTGCGGCGGCATCGTGTCGACGGTGTCCGGGGCGATGAGCGCCTCGGCGTACACCACGTCGCGGTAGTTGGGGTTCTTGGCGCTGGTGCTCGCCCAGAGCGGGCGCTGCACGTGCGCGCCCGCCGCCCGGAGTGGCGCGAAGCGCGGGTCGCCGAAGCGACGCTCGAACAGCTCGTACGCGAGCACGGCGTTGGCGATCGCCGCCTTGCCGAGCAGCGACTCGAGCTGGACGTTGCCGGGGTCGGCGGCGAGCTTCTCCTGGAGCAGCTTGTCGACCGCGGTGTCGACACGACTGACGAAGAACGACGCCACGGAGTGGATGTCGACCGTGAGGCCGCGCTGCAGACGGTCCTCGAGGGCCTGGAAGTACGCCGCGACGACCTGCTCGTGCATCGCGAGCGCGAAGATCAGCGTGATGTTGATGTTGCGCCCGTCGGCGAGGCTGCGCTCGATGGCCGGGATGCCCTCCTGCGTGGCGGGGATCTTGATCATGACGTTGGGGCGGTCGATGCGCTCCCAGAACGCGCGGGCCATGTCGATCGTCGCCTCGGTGTCGTGGGCAACCGCCGGCAGCACCTCGAAGCTGGCGAAGCCGTCCGCGCCACCGGTGCGCTCGTAGACGGGGCGCAGAATGTCGCACGCGCGGCGGATGTCACTGACGGCGATAGCCAGGAACACCTCGGTGGGATCGTCCACGCCGTCGGCGATGAGCGCGCGGATGTCGTCGTCGTAGTCGCTGCCCTCGGCGACCGCCTTCTGAAAGATCGTGGGGTTGCTGGTCAGCCCCGTGACGTTGTCGTCGCGGATCAGCCTCTCCAGCTCGCCACTGGTGACGAGCTCCCGGCTGATGTAGTCCAACCAGACGCTCTGGCCATGCTCGGCGAGACGTGCCAGCGGCGACGTCACCGCGCCTGCCCCCTGCGTGGGCCCACCGCGCGCCTGGCGGCGCCGACGATGGCCGGAGCGTCGATACCCTCGGCGTGCATCAGCTGCTCGGTCGTGCCGGACGTGGGGAGCGCCCGCACCGCGAGGTGCTCGACGGCCCCGAGCGGTTCGGACGCGAAGGCCTCCAGGACCGCGCCGCCCACCCCGCCCTGCGGGTAGTGGTCTTCGACGATCACGAAGCGTCCCTCGGTTGCGCGCGCAGCGGCGCGCAGGGTCTCGACGTCGATTGGTTTGAGCGAGTAGAGGTCGATGACGCGCGCGTGGATGCCCTCTCGGGCCAGCGCGTCGGCAGACTCGAGACACGCGTGGACGGTCACGCCGGCACCGATGAGCGTCACGGCGTCGTCGTCGCTGCTGCGCAGCACCTTCGAGCCGCCGATCGGGAAGCGCTCGTCGTTGTCGTAGATGGTCGGGTACGCCCCGCGGGTGGTGCGGATGTAGCTGATGCCCGGCGTGTCCGCCATCTCGCGCACCAGCTTGGCGGTCGAGACTGCGTCGCACGGGTACAGCACGGTCGACGTGTTCACCGCGCGCATCGCGGCCAGGTCCTCGAGCGCCATCTGCGACGGTCCGTCCGCGCCGATCTCGCTGCCCGCGTGCGAGCCGGACAGCCGGATGCTCACCTCCGACACGCCGGCCATGCGAATGAAGTCGTACGCGCGACTGAAGAAGGCCGCGAACGTTGCGGCGAAGGCGGTGTAGCCGCGGACCGCGAAGCCGACCGCGGCGGCGATGAGCTGCTGCTCCGCGATGTACATCTCGAAGAATCGATCCGGGTACGCGGCGTTGAACTCCTCCGCGAATGTCGAGTTGCTCACCTCGCCGTCGAGGGCGACGATGTCCTGGCGCACGCCGATGGCCTTGAGCGCATCGCCGTAGGCCTTGCGCGTCGCCACCTTCTCGCCCAGCTTGTAGGCGGGCAGCGCGATCGTCGACGACGACCCTCGCTCGGGTGCGCGCGGCGGAGGTTCGGGGCGCTGCACCTCGATACGCAGGTCGTGCTCGCCTCCCAGCTCGGCGATCGCGCGCTCGGCGAGGTCCGGAGGCAGCGGCTTGCCGTGCCAGTCCTCCTTGTCCTCCACCTCTGCGACGCCCTTGCCCTTGAGCGTCCTGGCGATCACCACGACCGGCTGCTTCGTCTCGCCCAAGGCGCTCGAGAGCGCGGAATCGATCTCGCTCAGATCGTGTCCGTCGATGACGATCGCCCGGCACCCGAATGCTTCGACGCGGCGCCGGTACACGTCGAGGTCCCACTCGTACTCGGTGGGTCCGCGCTGGCCCAGGCGGTTGATGTCGAAGAGTGCGGTGAGGTTGTTCAGCCCATAGAAGGACGCCTTGTCGAGCGCTTCCCAGATGGAGCCCTCGGCGAGCTCGCTGTCACCGCAGAGCACCCACACGTGGTACGGCAGGTGATCGAGCCTCTTGCCGGCCAGCGCCACACCCACTCCGATCGGCAGGCCCTGGCCCAGCGAGCCGGTTGCCACGTCCACCCAGGGGATGGCCGGCGTGGGGTGCCCCTCGAGGCGCGAGCCGTAGGTGCGATACGTCATGAGCTCCGCGTCGGTGATCGCGCCGCAGGCCTTGTAGAGCGCGTAGAGGAGGGGGGACGCGTGACCCTTGGAGAAGATGAGGTGGTCGTTGTTGGGGTTGCGTGGCTCGTCGAAGTCGTACCTGAGGTGGCGCGCGGCCAGGACAGCGATGAGATCCGCGGCAGACATGCTCGAGGTGGGATGGCCGGATCCGGCCTTGGTGCTCGCCCGAATCCCGTCGATGCGGAGCTGTTGGGCGATTCTCCCCACGAAGTCCAGATCTGGGATCGCGCCGACCTGAACGCTCCCTGTCGCCATGCCTCGGCCTCCGTGAACTTTCCCGGCCTCGCCCATGATGCCGCGCAGGGTCGCCGAAGTGCTGCCGTCGACAACATTGCGTCAGCCGGGGATCCGCTCTCCAGCTGTCAGGGCGCTGGACGAGACACCGGCCGGCGCGGCCGCCGGTCGGCTTTGAATCGCTCGTAGGCGATCCGGAAGATCTCCGTCAGGGCCTCGGCATCGGCGGGTACGAGATCGCGGTCGAAGCGGACGTGCAGCTCCACCGCTTCAAGGGTGGTCAGCTCGGGTGCAGCCGAGGCGCGGCGGCGTCCCGCTCGCGGCGGCTCCGAGAGGTCGAGCCGCACACCGAGCCAGTGAGCGATGCGCAGCAGGGCGTCGCGACCCGGGAGGCGGCCACCGCTCTCCACCCGTGAGAGCGTCGCCGCGGAGACACCGATGGCGTCCGACGCGTCGCGGAGGCTGAGGCCCAAGCTCCGTCGCCTGGCCTTCAGGCGCGCAACCAAGTGCTCGGCATCGAGAAGCGGCGTGCCGGCGAGGATCGGTCCTCGGCTCCTGCTCACCCGTGTCAGCATACCCTCGGCGTTGCCTATGTAGAACGCTGTTGCAATTCTGCAACGCAGCGAGTATCGTGCGTTGCACGGTGGCGTGAGTCCTCTGGTCCGTCCGGCGGCCGGCGTCGGAGCCCTCGCTCTTGCGTTGGATGGCCGTCAGCGACCGAGCCCCGGCAGGGGCAGCATGGAGGACTGAGTCAATGTCCGAGCGCGACGAGCAGATGGCGCATCGATTCCACAACGATCTCTTCAGGGACGGAAACCTCGGGACGGCGGACGAGATCCTGCAGCCCGACTTCGTGCTCCACGGGCCCGGCGTGGGACCGGAGTTCGCCGAAGGCCCCGGAGGCTCGAAGCGGTACGCCCAGGCGATCCGCGAGGGGTTTGGAAACAAGGTCGAGATCAGGCATCACGACACTTTCTCCTGCGGCGATCGCGTGACGATCCGCTGGAGCGCACGCGGTGTTCATGCCGGCAGCCTGCTGGGTGTCCCCGCCACCGGACGGCGAGTGGACATCTCGGGTATCGACATCTTCCGCGTGAAGGACGGCAAGCTTGCCGAGATGTGGCAGAACTGGGACCAACTGGGGCTGCTGCAGCAGGTCGGCGCCGTACCCGAGGCGCAACCAGCGGCCGCCCGCTGATCACCCGGTCAACCCACATCGCGTGGGTTGACCGCGACGCGGAAGTACGCCCAGGAGGACTCGAACCCCCAACCTCGACATCCGTAGTGTCGCGCTCTATCCAATTGAGCTATGGGCGCACGTCGGCCGCTCGCGAGGCCGCCCGCAACGCGGGCGCCACGGCGGCTGTCGCCAGCATACGAGCTAGGCGTCCAGGTACGAGACACGATAGCTGGCCTGGTCGCGCTGGTCGACGCGCTCGGAGCGTTGACGCGAACCTCAACTGCTGGAGGTGCCCGTTGGGCCCCAGTTCTCGCCGGACCAGGCCGTAACCACCCGGTCGGGCCGGCGTTTTGCCCTGCAGCACCGATCCACGGAGGTAGCGACCGTGTCCCGAGTCCTGAAGCTTGTTGGCAACGCGAACTGGGGAAGGCGAGCGGGCGACCTGCTCGTCGCGCGCGTCCGCGCGGCTCTCGACCTGACCTACGGCGACTCTGCGTCCGCCATCGTCGTGCGCGCGCACGACGGTGTGGTCAGCCTGCGGGGCGAGGTCGAGGACATTCAGGACATCAGCCGCTTCGACGCGGCCGTGCGCGCGGTCCAGGGGGTTCAGGACGTCGACAACATCCTCCGACTTCGCCTGAGCGGCCGTGGCGTGCGGCCGACCGTCCTCTCCGCGTAGCCCGCAGCCCCGGCAGACTGCGCCGTCCGGCATCCTTTGCGGATGACGCTGCCCATCAGCGCACCGCTCGCGCCGATGCTCGCGAAGGCACAACCCGAGGTGCCACGGGACGCACGGTGGGTGTACGAGCCCAAATGGGACGGCTTTCGCGCGGTCATCTTTCGGGACGGCGATGCGGTGCACATCAGCAGCCGCAACGCACTGCCGCTCGAGCGCTACTTCCCGGAGCTGGTCGCGCCCCTTCGCGACGCGCTGCCGGCGCGCGCCGTGGTGGACGGCGAGGTGGTCATCGCCGGGCCGCGAGGCCTCGACTTCGACGCGCTGCAGACGCGCATCCACCCCGCGGAGTCGAGGGTGCGGATGCTGGCCGAGAAGACACCTGCCCGCGTCGTCCTCTTCGACATGCTCGCCACGGGCGACGACGACCTGCGCGACACGCCCCTGGCCGAGCGGCGCAACGCACTGCTCCGCGGCGTCACGACCAACGCAACGGTCGGCATCACGCCGCAGACCGCCGACTCCGGCGAAGCGATCTCCTGGTTCGAGCGTTACGAGGGCGCGGGCCTCGACGGCGTGGTCGCGAAGGACGCGCGGAGCACCTACCAGCCGGGTGTCCGCGGCTGGGTGAAGGTCAAGCACCTGCGGACGGTCGACTGCGTTGTCGGCGGATATCGCGAGGCAAAAGGCGGCGGCGGCATCGGTTCGCTGCTGCTCGGCCTGTACAAGCCGGACGGCGTCCTGCAGCACGTCGGGCACACGTCGTCGTTCAACGCCGCTGAGCGGCGCGAGATCTTCCAGCGTCTCCAGCCGCTGGTCGGTGGCGGCAGCTTCGGCTACGGCCGCACCCCGGGTGGCCCGAGCCGCTGGGCGCGCAGCGCCGACGCTGCGTGGACGCCGGTACAACCGTCTCTGGTGTGCGAGGTGTCGTTCGATCACCTGCAGGGCGATCGCTTCCGCCACGCCGCGCGCTTCCTGCGCTGGCGCGTCGACAAGGAGCCGCGCGACTGCACATTCGACCAGCTCACCCCGCCCGACGAGTTCTCCCTCGACGAGATCGTCGTCAGCGGCACATAGCGATGCGGCTGTTTGCAGCGACAGGATTGCGCGACCGGGCCGTCTTCGGAAGCGAGCCGGACCGACCGCGTCAGCGCGGGGCTCGCTGAGAAGCGAGCGGCGGGGTGGCTCGGCGAACTGGGGCCCCCCGAAGCCGCGACGCGCCCTTCGTGGGGACGTGAGCGCCGCCCCGACCGCGTGCCCGGAGCGCGGTCCTGATCGCTACAGCAAACAGCCGAGCAGTCGCTGGGGGCTTGACGACGGAGCTCGTCGCGGCCTCCTCGTGCAGTCGGTAGAGTGGCTGTCGAATTGAGTGGCACGGACTACGGCGCCTATCTGCGCATCCACGACCTGCTGGATCTGCAGCAGCCGCTGAGCGAAGGCGCGCACGACGAGATGCTGTTCATCGTCATCCACCAGGTGTACGAGCTGTGGTTCAAGCTGCTGCTCCACGAGCTCGACCGCGCCAGCGCCGAGCTGCTCGACGGGCGTCCGCAGGGCGCGGTGGCGCCGCTGACGCGCGCGAGTCGCGTCGACGAGCTGCTCATCGCGCAGCTGCGCGTGCTGGAGACGCTGACGCCCGACGGATTCATGGCGTTTCGCGACCCGCTCAAGCCCGCCTCCGGCCTGCAGTCGGGCCAGTTCCGTGCCATCGAGTACCTCGGCGGGCTTCGCGACCTCGAGCAGATGGAGAACCTCGAGCTCTCCGAGCACGATCGGGCGGAGCTGCGCCGGCGCAGGGATCAGCCCACGCTGTACGAAGCACTGTGCGCGTGCCTGCGCCTGCAGGGCATGGACGCGCCGCGCGGCGGCGGAGATGCCGAGCGTGGGCGGCGCATCGTGGTGCTCGCGGGGCTGTACCGCGACCACGCGTCGCCGGACCGTGCCGCGTCTCACCAGGTGTGCGAACTGCTGTTGGACCACGACGAGGCGATCGCCAGATGGCGGTTCCATCACACGCTGATGGCGGCGCGCGAGATCGGCTCGCGGCCCGGCACGGGAGGAAGTCTCGGCGTCGCCTATCTGCGCGCCACGATCGATCAGCGCTTCTTTCCCGAGCTCTGGGAGGTGCGCAACGCGCTGTGACCACGGTGATCTCCGACGTCGTCGATCGACACGGCTGCGAGCTCCTCGACGCGGATGACCCGCTGGCGAGTCTGCGCGAGCGGTTCGTGCTGGACGAGTCGGTCATCTACATGGACGGCAACTCGTTGGGAGCGCTGCCGCGCGCCACGCCGCCCCGCCTCCTGCACCTGATCTCCGAGGAGTGGGGCAGGGGCCTCATCCGCAGCTGGACCGACGCGGGGTGGATGGAGGCGTCCGAGCGGGTCGGAGGCAAGATCGCGCGCCTGATCGGCGCCGAGCCCGACGAGGTGCTGGTCGCCGACACGACGTCGGTGAACCTGTTCAAGCTCGTGACCGCCGTGCTGAGGGCGCGCCCGGATCGCCGTGTGCTGCTCACCGAACGCGACAACTTTCCGACAGACCTGTACGTCTCCGCGGGCGTCGCGTCGAGTTTCGCGGACCACGAATTTCGCACCGTGGCGAGGGAGTCGCTGGAGGCGGCGATCGACGATGAGGTCGCGCTGCTCACGCTCACGCACGTCGACTACCGGACCGGCGAGGTGCACGACATGGCCGCGCTGACCGAGGCGGCGCACCGGGCCGGCGCGTTGGTGCTCTGGGACCTCTCGCACTCCGCGGGCGCCCTGCCGCTCGACGTCAACGCGTGCAGCGCCGACCTGGCCGTGGGCTGCGGATACAAGTACCTCAACGGCGGCCCCGGCGCCCCCGCGTATCTCTTCGTCGCCCGGCGCTTGCAGGAGGCGCTGCGAAACCCCATCCAAGGCTGGCTCGGTCACGAGAGCCCATTCGCGCTCGAGAACGAGTTCCGGCCGGCGGCCGGGATGCGGGGGTGGCTCGTGAGCTCGCCGTCGATCCTGGCGATCACCGCGCTCGAGGTGGCGGTCGACCTCGCGCTCGAGGTGGACATGCAGCGCGTCGGCGAGAAGGCGCGCCGGCTCTCCGAGCTGTTCATCCGCCTCGCCGACTCACGTCTCGCCTCACATGGCTTCAGCGTGGCCAGCCCGAGCGACGGCGCGCGTCGCGGAGCGCAGGCGTCGCTGCGACACGCGAGTGGCTACGGGGTGGTGCGCGCGCTGATCGACCGCGGGGTCATCCCCGACTTTCGCGATCCCGACGTCTGCCGCTTCGGCCTGGCCCCGCTCTACACGCGCTACGTCGACGTTTGGGACACGATCGACCACATCGTCGCGGTGATGGAGTCCGGTGCGTACCAGGACCCCGGGTACGCGGTGCGCGCGTTCGTCACCTGAGCTCTCGGTCCGCGCGTTCGCGGTCAGCGTGCTCCGATGTCCACCTCGAGCGACCGGGCCAGGTTGGGACACACTGAGGGGTGGCAGCGCGGGCCGT
>Ga0307477_10001572_pt1 | contig 18898 bp, 8 predicted proteins | sample atmos_gasesECM2C_FD_203316 | JGI IMG/M metagenome (GOLD analysis project Ga0307477, IMG submission 203316) | Hardwood forest soil microbial communities from Morgan-Monroe State Forest, Indiana, United States - atmos_gasesECM2C_515 | ecosystem: Environmental > Terrestrial > Soil > Temperate...
AGGTCGGGATTTAACCGTACCGGATCTACAGGAGGGCGGTTCAAGATGGCTTCAAAAATCGTCGCCGAACTCTCCCCTCGGAAGGGTAACTGTCCTGTTGCCATTTCGTACAAGACTGCTCCGAAGGAAAACAGGTCAGTACGGGCGTCCAGCTCTTTGGCCCGGGCCTGCTCGGGAGACATATACGCAACAGTTCCAAGCGCGCTCCCCGGGCTTGTCAGGTGTTCTGAGTCTACTTCCTGTGTGGCCACTGTCTCCGCGTCGGCAGCAGCGCTTCTTGCTGAACTCACCTTGGCCAATCCAAAGTCCAGAATCTTGGCGTGACTACGCTCAGTCAGAAAAATGTTGGAAGGCTTGATGTCTCTGTGGACGATGCCTTTAGAGTGGGCCGCATCCAATGCCTCGGCAACCTCGATGCCTAGCTCCATCAGTTGTTCCAATTCCATCGGTCGCCCATGGATGGTGTCCTTCAGGGTCTTGCCTTCCAGATACTCCATGACGATGAAGGCCGTGTCGTTCTCCTCGTCAATCTCGTAGATGGTGCAAATGTTGGGGTGGTTCAGGGCAGAAGCAGCCTGCGCCTCTCGCTGGAAGCGAACCAGAGAATGGGCGTCTTTGGCCAGCTTGTCGGGAAGGAATTTCAGAGTTACGAAGCGGTGGAGCTTGGTGTCCTTGGCCTTGTAGACCACACCCATGCCTCCACGGCCCAGCTTTTCGATGATGTGGTAGTGGGAGACAGTTTGCCCGAGGAGTGACTCGGACTCGGCCATAGTCCGCTCATCTTAGGTTGCGCTCTGAGGTAAGTCAACGAATCTTCTTGACACTGTCAAGCCTCGGATCCATCGTTCCGTCTCTAGTCGAAAAACCTCTCGCAACCTCGCCGCACTGGGCCCCCGCACGTGGTAGTCCTCGGGTCGCGCCGCTTCCCGTGCAAATCGTCGGTTGTGCTCCGGAAGATATTCCGCTTCCAAATACGCATTCGCAGCTTCGTAATCCTGGATCCCCTTGCGCCGCAGCTTCTTTACCAGGCGATCTTGATGTACCCCGTTGTTTCGCTCCACGCGACCTTTCGCTTGCGGTGAATTGGCCGCGATGATGCGGATCTCCAGCCGCTCGCACATGCCTCCGAACTGCGTCGTGGGCGCCTTTCCTTGCAGTCGCTCTCTTTCTGTGGGCTCCCGCTTATAGACGTTCTTCCAATCCGTGTACAACGCCCGGGGAATTCCATACTTTTCAATCCACGATCGCAGTACTCCCGCCGCTGCCCAGATCGTCTCTTGTTCACCCATCCGGCAGTTGGTATCTCCCGTGGCGTCATCCACCATGTTCATCAGGCAATCTCGAGGCCCGCGTTCTTCAAACCAAGCATGGGAACTTCCATCCAACTGCACCAGGTCGCCAAAGTGCTCCCGCCGCGCTCTCCGCTTCCGGTGTGCTTTCCGTAAAAGCCATGGTAATCCGTGGGTAAATACCAGCCCCCTGTATCCCCAGGGCCTTACGCTCTTGAGACCAATCGACCATCGCAATTCGTGGCTGAAGTATTCCTTAAGGGAGTCTTTCAGAAGGACCATCGAGACTTGGCGTGGTCATCAAAGCCACACGATGGCCGGATTCTGCTATACGATTGCCCAGCTCAAAATCATCCGAGTGATGGTTTGCCATTGTTTCCCAACTGCCGATTTTCACGAGGTGTTTCTTGGATGTCGCCATGGTCGACCCGAAGGCGAACGCCAAGCGGCCCTCGATTTTCCTTGCCACCTGGGCGGCCGGAGCGGAGTTAGTTGCCGGTAAAGGGTGCACTCTTCTGAGTCGCGGCTCCGCCACCAGTCGCAACTCCCGTGTCCGTGATCGAGACAAGAGCGCTCGACGTCGTGGTGACGCCGCCTGGATTGTATTGAACGATGATCGTGCACGTTGCGCTTCCAGAAGCGATGGCGAAACCCGACACGCAAGTTCCACCAGCAACTATCGTGAAGGTGCCCGGGCCGGCGGTCTTCGTGACTGTAGGTGCGGCAGTCAAGGTAACCGGCCCTGAGCCAGTATTGGTGACAGTGATTGTTCCATTGTGGGCCGTGCTCGTTCCCGTCACCAGCGATGGACTCGGCCCCGAGAAGCTAACCGCTCCCTGGACACCTGTCCCGGTCATCGGCAAAGTCGCTGGCGAAGTGGCCGGAGCAGCAAGCGTGAACGTCAAGTTGGTGCTCTTCGCACCGGTCGAGGTCGGGCTGAACGCTACGGACACCGTGCAAGAGCCTCCTGGCGGCAAGGTTGCCGGCAGGGTGGCGCAACCAGTTACGAAGGTTGGAGCCGTCCATTGCCCGGGACTCGTGCCATTCTTGCCGACCGCGTTGACAACAAGCAAGACGCCGTTGGTGCTGGTGTTGGTTACGGTCGCCGTTTGAGTGGCGCTTCGGGTGCCAACTAGCTGATTGCCGAACGCCCCAGTGCCTGGCGCATTCCAGGCTACTGAGTAGCTGGGTGCAAGGACGTTGCCGGTCAGCGCTACCGATGCCGAAGTAGCGGGAGCTGCTGCGTTCACATTCAGGCTCGCGGTCTTCGGATTCGGACTTGCCGTGGTCGGCAAGAACCTCGCGTTGATCGTGCAACTCGCCCCTATGGCTAGGGTCGCAGGAAGCGTTCCGCAGGTGTTCGTTTGACTAAATTGGCCGGGGTTTGTGCCGCCGATGGCGATTTTGTTAAGGGTCAGCGGGGCTGTGCCGTTGTTGGTTACTGTTACCGACTGTGATGCGCTGGGAATATTCAGTGGTGTGTTGAACGTCAGTGAAGCGGGCAAGACTGAGTTGACCGGGGACGTGCCCAGGCCACTCAACGTCACAGTCAGTGTCGGATTTGCCGGATCGCCGCTCGTGGCTATGACCAGCGTCCCGGTTTGTGCGCCCGCCGCCGTAGGAGCAAACCTGACGTTAATGGTGCAGAACGTGCCCGCAGCGAGAGCACCAGCGCAAGTGGAGCCCGGTCCCGCGTTGAATGCACCGGTGAAGGTCATGGAGTTGAGCGCCAACGATAAAGTGCCATCGTTAGACACCGTCACGATCTGAGCCGCACTAGTTGTAGCAACCAGCTGGCTACTGAACGTAAGCGATGTCGGGGACACTCTTGCCAACGCGGTCGTGGTAGGACTCGTAGCCTGGAGCTCAACGGCTCCGATGTCAAAGGCATCCGGATTGGCCGGATCGGGCCTCGGGTTGCCAAAGAAGTCTGTCGCCGGATGCCCGACAGAGATCGGGACGACATTGATGATCGGCGAACCCGCGTTCGGGGAGTAATTACCGAGCGGTACACCGTAGCCTGTGCCGCCCGATAAGATCGTTGGATTCGTCAACGACAAGGGACCGTAGAACATGTTGATCCAGTTGTTGCCTTCATCCACCGTGGCAGCCGGGGTCAGTGTGAACACCGGTAGGGGGGGCGGAACGGAATCCGGAACTCCCGAAGGCACAGTGATTCCTACTCCTAATGTTCCTGGCTGTATGCATCCAGGAGCATTTGCGAAACTGCCGGTCCCGGTGCAAAGTTGCGTCGCAATTTCCGGAGGCACACGCGAACCATTGCAGAACTGGCCTACGACGTTCGGGTTGAAGCCGATGTTATGTCCGTTCGGATAGTCGCCCGCATCCGTCAAAACGGACCAGTTCGGCTGGAGTGTCAAACCCGAGCCGTGGTTGTTCGGCGCCGTATCGGTATAGACGCCGATATCCCAGTAATACGCTCCGCTGGGGCAAGCGCCCGTTGCGGTTTGACTCAGCGCCGGATTCAGTTGGACTGCCCCTCCTGTCGGCGCGGTGATATTGAAGGCACGGTTCTGCCAGAACAGATTGTTAAGCAGCATGGGTTTCGAGAACGTCGTGCACTGCTCATGGCCTGCGGGGCAGGCCACGTTGGGGTTGCTGAAAGCCGTGAGAAAGTTTGCGCTGTGACGCTCTGTCGACAATCCAGCCGGCTGGGGCGTCGAGGTAGTGACTTGGTTGCCGGTGCAATTTGGATTGTGCACCGGGTCGCAGCCGTAGGGGGGTTGACTGGCATTCGGGGCTCCCAGCGAGTCAAAGAGTACGCCCGCGGAAGCGGTCGTATCGTTGGATACCACGGTGTTATTCCTGAAGTTAATCTTCACGGCATCGTGGAGCGAGACTCCCCCTCCGGTCCAGCCCGCGACGTTATTCGCGAAAATGTTGTTTTCGACCGTAACTTCGTACCACGCACTCGGATTGTTGGGGAAGCGTTGCACGTCGGTTCCGTTAATGTGCTCGAACTCAATACCGCCGCCGCTGCCGCTTTCGGCGGTGTTACCCTGGAACAGGTTGGCGTTAATCACAAGGCCGGGACCTGTCCCATCGCTCAGCCCAGGAGCGCAATCAGCGTCGCTCGTGCTGCCGCATTCGGTGCCCGCGGCAGCGTTTGCTGGAGTTCCATCGGGGGCCGCACCCAGGATGATTACACCACCGCCGTGAGTAGGCAGCGTCGGGTTGAAGCTCTGGTTGAAGAGGAACGAGTTGTGCTCGATGTCACCATTGTAGCTGAACCCTAGGTGAGCCAAGCCGCCGCCGTCGCCCGTGCTCAGATTGCCGCACACCCAGTTGTAGTCAAAATCGTAGTAATCGGAACCCGTGCAGAAGGCGATCCCACCGCCCGCACCCGGCGTGGCCGAAAATAGTTCGTCTCCGTAGGAAGCGTTGTTGGTGACCGAGTTGTGGTGTACGTTCAAATTCAAGTTATAGCAGTACGGCAACTGCTGACCCGCGTAGGTTCCCGGGGGCGAGACCACCTGGTCGTAGCCATAGGGAGTGGCGGCAGGGGCAACGGCCCCTGGTAAGCAAGTCCACGGCTGCTGGTCGAACCCTGCGAGCGTTCCCCCGTTGTATCCGACTGGATCGCCATTGTTACCAGAGATAAGCGCATCGCCAGACTCACCTTGGCCGACGGTGATTCCGCCGGCGAGCGTTCCGCCATTGTTGGAGATCCGGTTGTTCGCGATTTGCAGGTTATGCCCCCAGGCGTGCACGAAGATGCCGCCGCCGCCCTGGGAACTGTTAGTGATGCCCAAGCCATCGATGCTTGAGGGGTTACATTGGAAATTACTCGGATAGTCATTACAATCCGCGGTACTGTTCGACAGCTCAATCGTCGGCACGGGCATCTGGCTTTCGTGGGCGATAAAGGACCCTGCAACGGTATCGGGCCCGCTTCCAAAAACGTCAACTCCAGCGGGAAAACGCACTCCTTTCCCGAGGACCGTGATTGCAGCTCCTTCGTACGCTCCCATCAGCGATGGCTCCTGCAACATCTCCGCCAGGTTGCCGTTGACCGTGGTGTCCCAGCCGACTATGCCCTCCAGCGGCAAGCGATCCACCTGCGGGTTGTTGGGGCCGCCGGCAAAGGAGTTCCAACCTGTTCCAGGGCAACTAGACGCCCCTGTTGGATCATAAGCATTGAGAGGTTCAAAGCCTCCGCCGCCAGGGAGGGGAACGAGATGGCCTGCTGTGCTATAAGGCTGGCCATTGGTCGCCAGGCCAAAGAGGCAGTTTACTTGTTTGCGCCAGGGGTCGAGTAGCTTGCCAGACGGGTGGGTGTTCCCGTTAAGGATAGAGGAGGCCGCGGCGACGCCCTGTAAGCGGACGGGCTTCCACATCAGCAACAGTTCGTTGTGAGCAGAGGGGCTGTGGGTAGCGCCGGAGGTGGTACAGGAAACTGCAGAAGTAAGCGCGGTGCAAGTGGGATCAACGATGATCAGGTCGCCCGGAGCGGCCGCGTCAATCGCACTTTGGATGGTACCAGAGGCCAGGACGTGGGTCGGAGCCTTTCCCCCGATCGTGACGGTTACAGTATCGATGGACTGCTGGCCGTTGGGGAAGGCCGGAGATGGTGCCGTAGTGATGACCAGTTCACCGCAGCTCGCAGCGGTCGTCCCTGCAAGCGTATTGCGTTGCTGGATCTTGCAGGTGGAGTTCGCCGCCGGGATGACGGGCACCTGAACAGTGAGGGTCGTGGGACTCCAAGCGCCCACGACAGTCGCCGGGACGCCACCTATGGTTACCGTACCTGGCGCTGTCCCGAAATTGTAGTTGCGTGTGATGAATTTCAAGTTGTACGGAGAACTGGTCGCCGCTGGTCCGGAGTAGGCGTTGTTAGGCACAAGCTGAGGGCCCAACGCCGTGATGACCAAGTTGTGACCTGCGGCGCTCACCCAAGGTCCAACTCCGTCGCCATCGACTTCGCTGATGGCCGGCGTACCATCCGCGTAGGCACAATCGGGCGGGTTGTAGCCTTCGGCAAACGCCGAAGTCGGAATCACCGGCGTGTCCAGGTAAGTGGTATCGCCAGGCATGAATGGGTTTTCATAACAGAAGTTGCTATACGCCGGATTATAGTAAGGATCTGTGATCAACTGGCCAAGAGTGGCAGAACCCGCCCGTGTATCGATGATGGGTCCCGGATCATTCATGCACGTAATCATCATGTTGGGCGAGTACCCGGTAATATTGGGCACGTCGACTTCCCAGCTCCCATAGGTCAGTCCGTTATACGTGCCCCACTGGTCCGAATAGACGCGGGAAACCTCGATTCCGTTGAAGTCCTTGAACGATACCGGCACGTTGGGGATGGCGAACTTCTCGCCGAAAGCTGGCGCGGCGGGATCAAATTCGGAAGAGAAGTCGTCCGAGATGAACCCGGTAAAGGCCACGGCTTTGGGCACTTTGGTCCAGATGAAGAAATCCGCATCGGCCTGCATCTGATCGTCGAGGGTGATCTCTTTGCGGTCGCACAAGTTCTTCGTATAACCTGCGAAAGGTGCCACCTGGCCGGATTCCGGAGAGATGCTCAAATAATCCGGAACGACACGCAGTAGACCGACGCACGGCGCGCTCTGTTGGATGACTCCGCCAGGCCCGAAACTCGCATAGGAGGTGCGGCCATAGTCCCCTGCCTGTTTGCCGTTATTGGTCGTATTCGGGGTGAACGCGCAGGTACTTGCATTTCCCGCGACCGCGCCAGGGCCCGTGCAGTTAAACGGCTGATTGTACGGACTACCTGGGGTGTACGGACCTGTATAGGAGGGGTTCGCTGCATCGATGGAGGCCTGGTCCGGGGTGATGAAAATGTTGCCTAAGCCGGCGCTGCCGAACTCAGCTACTGCAGGCGCGATGTACTGGTCACCGATCAGGAGGTTCAGGTCTTCCTCCTTATTCAATTCCCAGTTTGGAGGCAGCATTATCTCAGTCACGTACTTGCCGTTGCAGCCCAAACCGAGCGCCAAGCAGTTAAGGGCCGAAGGCAGGATTTTCGGCGCCGCGCCGACCTGACCTGCGGCAGGGTTGGTGACCGTGGCGCAATTGTAAGTTTGCGTAGTCGCCGGTGTGGTCGCAGTGGCAGCCACAGGGAGCGTAAAAGTTGTCCCGGTTAGGCACGCCTGGCTGGGGAACTGATACAGACCATCGTAAGTCGCAGGCTGCAACTGGTTAAGGTTGTGATAGCCGTCATAGCACTTGTACTGCGAGTTATGCGGCAGCTGGGTGTTGGGACTCAGGTAGTTCCTCGTGCCAGCCATGGTATAGCTGAAGAATGGATCAGCGGGATCCTGGCCAGTGCAGCTCAGGTTGGGTATGGGGACACCGCTGCTGTCGGTTACGATGGTCCCATTTGCATTCATACGGACACCCTGGGCATAAGCATCCCAACTGCTAGTCTGCGTGGTGTCCACAAGCGTGAGACTGGTCGTGCCATCCGGGGCGGTACCTTCCTGATAGAGGTTGATGGTGACATTCGGAACCAGCGGATCCCAGAGGTTCTGGAAATTCATCCTGGGATCGTCGAAGGGCCGCGTGGAGGCGTACACGACATGGCCTTTGATGCCGCCGTTTTCACCTGAAATGTACGGCGTCTTGCCCCAGTCGATTACCTCGAATTCGCTGACGCCCCCCTGCCACGCTTCTATGGTGACGTTACCGGGATCGATTCGTCCGGTCGAAGTACCGGTCGAGGTCGCGAACCCGCCGGGACAAGCCGCGCTAGCGCAGTACACCGAGCCCGGATATTGCAGATCGGCAGGAAGAGGGAAACTTTCTTGCGAGTTCAGTATTCCCTGATACGGGCCGACGTTGCCGTTGCCCCCGCCGGCTGTGGGACCGTCCACGGCTCCGCCGGCATCGTTGACGACGTGCACGCCGGTTGAGCGGAAACGCGTGGTGTCCGATTCCACGGTGTAGAAGGCAAATAGCGGAAAGGTTTCATTGAATCTGACATTGCCAGCGATGTCGCTAAACAAGGTGTTGACAAATTTGCCGTTGCGTTGGCGGATTTTAACCGGCACCTGAATCAGTCCTGGGCTAAGAACCGGATCCAGGCTTCCATCGGGACGCAGCACTGGGGCGCCTAGGCCTTGCGTATCCATGTAGACTGTGTTCCAGAGGTGCGCCTGCCAAGTGAATGTCGGGAATGTCAAAGTCTGAGTTGTGCCACCGCTTATGTTTACCGGTCGGCTTGATCCATCCACGATAAAGTCGTCCCACTGGTCGAAGATCACGATTCCATAATTACCGTCGGGAAGATTGGTGAACGAGAAGTTCCCATTTTGATCGCACTTGGCCAGGGCGATCGTGGCACCGTCAGAGTCACCTATGGCGGCGTAACAATTGGTATAGGTGAACGGCGCATAATTCTTTGCGTCGCCCTGGGCAAAGACAGCGCCACTGGAAAGGTTCTCGTTCGGCGAACGCCCCTGGTGCAGGTTCGCGACCTGGCCATTAAGATTGTTACGGCATGGTGGGGCAAAGGGCGTGCCGAGGGTTGACGTTCCGGCGCATATCGCTGCCAATCGTGCGTTGATAATCTTGGGGTTGGCCATCCCGAAAAATACGTGGTATCCCCCCGGTCCATATTCCTGGAAGTAGGCAGGCTCCCCTACCCTGATAAAGGAGTCCAGGAAGTGGCCGCCGTCCAGCGAGTTTGTCTGCAGCCATTCTTCTCCATTGGCTTCTCTGACTGCTCCAGGATGGGCGATCAGTGAATACTTCCCCTGCATGAGGTTCTTGACAACCGCCTGGCCCGTGAGGGGTGACAATGTTTTGCCGTCCGACTCGAATTTCGGACACACGACGATCACGCCAACGCCCACGCCCGCGGCCGTCTTGGAAATCGGGCAGGCATCAAACCCCGTACTCGGGTCCATAGTCCCGTTCAGCGCGTTGGTGAGTGGCACGTTGAACGTGTCATAGGTCATCTGCCCGGTAAAGTCTCCGATGCCCCCCGCATCGTCCCAGATTTCGATCTGGAAATCTCCCAGGCCAGGTTCATTGGACGCTATGACATCGATCCCCCCTCCGGCATCGGGTTCACCGTTAAGCGGGTAGTCATCCTCGAAAACATACGCGGTGACCGTGGCGGTCTTGAGTGGTGCCAGTTCCAGGTTCACGATAACGGGTGTCGCACCAGCGGATGCTATTTGCGCTGGCGAGATCGGAGATCCGCCCATGGTGTGCCCGCAACTGGTAGAAATTGCTATTCCCGTCGGTTCTGTCCCAGCAGCGCAATTGCCTGCGATAGATGGGTCTTTTACATTGGCGGTATTGAATGCATTCGCGGCGTCCCCCGACAGGATCGAGATGAAATAGGAAGCCGGAGTCCCGTCCGGATTAGTGGCGCTTAGGTTGGCGTCTGAGGGCATGGACATGGGAAGTGTGTTTGCGCCGATAGTGCAAATGCCGTATCCATCACAGGCCGCCTTGACGTGCTGCCCTGCGGTCAAGCTGCATCCGGGTGGCGTGTTCGCTACACTTCCCGTGCAGGGCGTACCCGCGTCGTAGACGGTCTGCCCCTGCCCGCAACTCTGCGGGCCGGTGCAGCCTGTCGCTATGACCGGATAGTAGCTGGTATGGAATTGGGTGGCGGGGGTGGGAGGCGCTGTCGAGCCAGCGGGCAGAGCAGGGCAGGGAAGCCCGTTGGAGCCTGTCGGCCTGATGGTGGCGGAGCCGGTATTCACTTGGCATGCAGGGTCGATGTGCAATGTGAGGTCTTGCTCAATGATCCACTTGTAGTCGGAGATCGCTGCTTTGGTCTGGGCATCCTGCACCAACACGTTCAGGTTGCTGGGGGGCAAGAAATTCAACGTCACCGTGGCGATATTACTGAGTGAATTCTGCGAGTTTTTCGCCTGATACGTGAATGTGCAAGGATTGCAAGCGGTCGTTGCAGGCTTTGTTGCGGTGAAGGAGCCGTCCGCGCCCATCTGCACAGCGACGCCAGCGGGCTGAGTGAGAAGGACTGCGGTCATCGGATAGCCGTTGGGATCAACGTCGTTGAGCAATACGCCCGGCGCGGCGACCCTCACAATCGACGCGATCGGGCTAGTGTAGCTATCGGGATTGGCCGTGGGGCCCGTCCCCACTGTGGAGGACATGTTCAACCTCACGGTCGCGGTTATGCCGGAAGAGCACACCAACGCAGTGACAGTACCGTTCGCGCAGTAGGTAAAACTATCGGCACCACTTCCAGTCGGCGTGTAAGTGAATGTTCCGTTGGAGTACAGTGTCACCGTTCCGGCGCCGGGCGCCGCCAAAAGTTGCACGCCATAAACGTTAACGTCGTTCGCAATTACGCCCTTGCCTGGGTCGGAGACATTAAAGGCGACGCCTGGCGCATAAGCGTACTGGTCATCGACAGCCTTAGCTACGTAACTCGGCTGGATTGCGCTCAACTTGGCCGCACTCGCGTCATTGACATCCAGAATGGCTTGCATGCCACCGCCGCCGTTGATCGCCAAACCGTTGGTCGCCAAAGCCAAAGAGCGATCCCAAGTCGTGTAGGTGGCAGCGGCGAAGGTCGGCGGAGTAATCGCTGTGGTCTGAGGTGGGCTTAGGATTACGTCGAAGACCTTACCTGCGGCTTGGAATACCTCGTTTTGGATCCTCAAGCCCAGGGCCTGATTACCCACTGGAGGGTTATTCGCCGTTAGAGTTTTGCCCGTCGTGAGAGCCAGCGCGATGTCCGGAAGAACATAGCCGTCTTCCGCGACCAGCAACATATTCAGACCGTTCACGGTCGGAACGTGCATGTGGGATCCGGCGTTCACGTAACGAACCAGAACGTTTCCTGTGGAAGCAGCTGCAGGAACCGAGAGAGCTGAGGCTAGCAAATTGTCCTTACTGAATGCCACGCCGTTCATAAGGAAGTACTTCGGAGTGTAGTCCACCGCCGGCGGGTAACAGGTGGGTGGTTGTCCGGCGCTATTTAGGCCGTTCGGCCCTGCGCCGCAGTTCGGTGACCACTTCCTGGTCTCGCTGAACCCCGTGTTTTGCGATGGACCGCCAAGATTTTTCGGGAACAGAGCATCGACCATTCCGTTCTGCCGGGGGTCAATTTCGCTTTCCAGCGCGACTACATCGGCATCATAAGTGACGCCAGTCGTGAGCTGCCCTGCTGGCACGGGATAGGCCAGTCCCGGGGCGGTCCCTGTGGGAGCTTGCGTCACAACCAGGACGCCGTAAAGGCCCATAGGCCCCTGTATCGACGGGTACGTGCCGGTGCGAATGAGGTAAGTTCCCGGTTGCAAGTTTGTCCAACTGTAAACGCCTGGCGCTGCTGGCGTCGCGCCAACCGTGGCGACCCCAGGAACTTCAATGGAAGTAAAGGTGCGGGCCCGTTCTCCTTGCGTGGGGGGCGTGAACGAGCCGGGAACAACCGTCGTCCAAGTGGTTCCAGTTTGACCTGGCAGTGGACCCCCATAGTTCGTGTTGCACCCGACCGGCGTGTTCGGGTTTAGTGACGCGCACTGGACTCCTGAATGGTCAATCCCTGGGCTATGATCTCCATCCGCTCGCGGCCCAGCTTCGCGGACCGGAGCCCCAAGGCCGCCGCCCGCTTGACCGATGATCACAAGTGATGTCTCTACCGGCAGGGTGTTCGTCAGATTGATAGTCAGACTAGTTCCAACGCCCACGTACGGAACGACAATCAACGGCGGCTGCCATACGGTGCCGCCAATCTGAGGTTGTGGAACAGCGGCAACAGCACCGGCAGCAGTGTAAGTCAGCGCCGTGCAGTTCGCGGTGCCCGCGAGGGTGGCCGATGCCAAGGCTCCGGCTCCCGTACCTGCCGAGTCCGAGATTGTCACCGACGGCACAGTAATGTAGCCCGAGCCGGGATTAGTGATGGTGATAGACATAACCCCGGTGGTCGACACTACGACGGTGGCCGTCGCCTGCGTTCCTCCGGGCACTTGGGGGGCCCCAATGTTGACCACTGGAGTCGTGTACGCGCTCGTGGGTTGAGTAGTTACAGTAATTGAACTGAGCTGCGCGCCGAAGTTACTGGAAGCACTCGTGCCCGTACCGCACGTCCACCCCCACATCGGGACGGTGTTGCCGTCAGGAAGAACCGTGGTCTGCGGGGAGGCCGTGAGAACGACGGTCTGCGCGGAAACTCCCGCCGTCAAGAGAAGAACGGTCACAGCGAATATTGCTGCTTTCAGCGTTGTTTTGAGATAGTCGGATCGCATGGCCCTTCTTCTCCTCGTGCTCTAGAGCGTTTCGTCAATGTGCCAAACGTAGGGGTCAACCAGCATCATCTGCAGCATGCCGCCCGGGAAAACGTCGTTGGTCGTAATCTCGCGCTCATTGTGGGAATGCCACATGAACGCAATACCAGATTCCGCCATGGGGTTCTGGAGGGGGCTGCCCGGAGGCAAGGGTGACGGTCCGCGGGACCTGAGGACTGCGTCGGGGCCCAAGTAGGGCGTGCCGTTGTACCACATACCGTTGGTTACAATGAGCGGATCGGGAAGGGTCATGGGGCCGCCGCCACCGACCTGGCCGACCGGATTCGCTTCTAGGGGGTGGTTATGGTCGGCGCACCATTCGTAATAGTTCCTGGAGCCAGCAGCGTAATTCCCTGAACTGTCGTAGCTTACAGGCGTAGCGGGAGGGATGCTGGCGGCTGTGTAGTAGCCGTTGGCGTCCGGAGTGCACGCGGGGTCTCCTGCGTTCGTAGCCGTGTGCGCGTAAATATCCCAGCCCAGGCCTTTGCCCGACCAGTAAAAGATTCCTTCATCCGCCTGGCCCGGCGTTGTATCGGTGTTGAACTCCATGCGTCCAGCTAACTGAGTCGCATCCGTCTGGCTGAGAAGCAAATTGCCATCGCGCCCCAGGATCCGCACGTGGTTCCCATGCTCGTGAAATGGATGCTGCCAATGTCCTTGGCCCATATAGCGCACCAGCACTAGCTCGCCTGGATGCATGTGGGGATTGGCGTTGTATGGCTGATTCGGATAATTCGGCGCATAGTTCGGATCCATGTTGTCCGGCATGGAGCGCCCGTTAATCATGAAATAATTCGGGTGGTAAGGCTCGATGACGACATTCAGCGAGGTCGGGCAGGTAAACTGTCCGCCGGAAGCGCACGTCGCAATCAACTTCAATTGATCTTCGACTTGCCTGTGAATCTTCGGATCCATCTCGGACCACTGGGTAAGGTATTCCCGGTCGTAACAAGTCTTGGCGTTGTCGTACGCGTTTGGCGCCAGCCGGTAGTCGATGCGACCGGTGGGATAAGTTGCCGTACAATTGCTGTAGTTAGTGGTCGTGGGCAGAACGACCACTGCGCCAAAAAGACCCATCTCGATTTGCAGGTCCGGTTGCGAACCACTGTAGTACTGAAACGTTCCAGGATGAGAATAGGTGACGGTATAGGTCACCGACCCTCCTGGAATAGCCTCCGCCGTTAGCAGCCCCAGCACACCGGTTCCGCCGGTCGTCACCGAGGCAGCACCGGGGAACACGATCGAAGTATTGCCAGCGGCTTTCGGCAAGCTGTTGGTGAGCGTCACCGTAAACGTTCCGGCTGTCCCCTCGGTGACGATCAGCGTGGGACCGGGAAATTGCACGGTCGGACAAAAGGGTAAAGCGACGGTCGCCGGGGCAAACGTGGCGCCCGAACCTGGCGTCCCGCCGGTACACCCGTAACCCCAAGAGTAGACCGCTACCCCGTCCGGCTGGATGCTCCAGGCCTCGCCGGCGTTTAGGTTGAAACTCGTGCCCTTGATGCCGGGAGCGGCAGCATGCGTCGAAGCCGCGAGCAGCAAAGCCACCGCAACGCCCGACAGGAATCGAGATACCGAACACCAGCTTTTTGTATTCGAAAGGTTCATGGCTGCTCTCCCTACGGAGTTACTACAACTTCGGTCATCAGTCCGCCAAAGTTCTCGGCGTCGTTCGACAGATGGTCAAGCTGTGGGGTGTAAAGGAAGTACGTACCAGGGGCAATCCCAGTGCTATCGAGAATCACATCTAACGACTCGCCGCCGCCAAGAGTGATGGAGTTCGTTTTGATGTACAGGTTATTGCCCGCTTGGTCGCGCAGGATTTTCGCGTTAAAGCCCACCAGCAGCATGGGGATGCCGACGGAGGAAAGCGTCTGGTATTCCTGAACGTCGAGGTCGGCAATGCGCAGCGCCGCCCTTTGCCCGCAAGGGCTTACAGTTGGTGCACAAGCGAGGCCTTTGCTAGCGCTCAGCGTGATGAGGGAGGGAAGCGGCTGCGAAGCACGGCTAATGGAGTCCGTGTCGGTCGTCGAGATCGCATGCGAGACCGGATCGGGGTTTGAAGCGCTGGCCAGCTGGCCTAGAACGTCCGCCGGTCCGCCGGCAACGCCTACCGTGTCGGGATAGCTGCGGCCATTCAGTAGGAAGTACTTGTCCTTCATGTCAGAGAACCCTTCGGGGTTGAAGGTCATGCCGACAAAGTGGAAGTTGGGATCGAAACCGTGAATCTGGAGGGGCACGTCGATGTCATATGCCGTGCTGCCATCGCCATCGTTGTAGACATACTTCGCGACTCCCGTGGCTGGGTATTTTGCACCCGTGTCTGCAGCCGGTATGGGAACCGAGCAGAGAATGTCGGTCGCGGGATTGCACGAAGTGCGTAGATCGCTCTGTTGCCCAACGACCGAAGTGACGCTGCGCGTTGAACAATTGTTGCTCCCCGCGGGCGCCCCGGTAGGCAGCATGCACCCTGCCAACGATTGGAAGAGGTTGGTGTTATTCAGCAGGCGGTTCTGCCGCGGCCGGACGTAGAGTTGTCCGACCATGCCCATCTGCAAGTGCTCCGGAGGGGTAATGTGGCAGTGCCAGAAATAGGTGCCCGCGTCTGGCGCAACGTAATAATAAGTAAAGGTGCCGCCGATGTTGATGGCGATGGTGGCATCCGGAACGCCGTCATAGAAGGACGACGCGTTGGGATAACCATGGAAGTGCACGGTGTGCTGCTCGAAAAGGTCCGGCCGCATGATCATGCCGACGTTGCTGAGGTTCAGCAGAAACTCGTCGTCTTCATCAAAGGCAATCAATGGGGCAGGAATGTTTCCGTTCAGTACGCCGGTGTTCATAATTCCTGCGGGATCGCTGAGCGCGCCGTTAGGGTCGGTGGTCGAAGGGCAGGGCGAACCAGTCGCAAACGGATTTGGTTGCCCGTTGAGGTAATTTGCACCGTAAAATGGGTCGCAGTACGGCTTATTGAAGACGGATGGAAACTGTGTGCCGGCCTGCCCGTTCCGGATCGCCTGCAACCCGGAGAGCGGACCGAAGGAGAACATGAAAGTCTGGTTCCCATCCGCCTCCGTCATCATGCCGTCACCACCCGAAATCTCCTGGCACTTGATCGCACCGCCGTGGTCGACGAACGCCAATGGGGTGCCGAACTTGTACGCCCCGCTCGGATCTTGTCCTACAGTCCTATAGAACGGGCCGTTGTAGGCAGCCTCCGACTGGTCAGGCGAAGGGTTTCCAACGGTGCCGCTACCACCCGTAGCGGTGCTGCCGGGATGCAAGAGTGTGGCTGTTGGGCATTGAACGCGAAACGACCCGCCACCCTGTCCGGGAGCCTGAGCCCTCGCGGGGAGAGTTGCGAGACACAAAAGAAGCGTAGGTAAGTAGAACCGGTAAAACGTCTTTCCTGCGACCATGCCGCCTCCTAACCTGACCTATCGACTCTAGAAACTTTCCGTTTCGCAACGGAACGTTACGCGCCACCGCTCAGACGAGAAAGCTTGGGTTAAGCGCTCTCTGCCCAAGGCGCACTACTTGTGGTTCGAGGTCATTCACACCAAGTAAATATTTGAGCCACGCAAGCGATCATGGAGAATCTGCCGGCACCCCAGTACGGCGTTCCTCAAACTACTTGGGGAGAATCTGATTCCAGAACCGCGGGGGTCGGTTCTTCGACAGTAGTGCTAAGCCACCACGTTAGCGCTTTCTATCCCTAGATTTGAGGGCTGACGTTGCGCAAGGGCAAACTCAGGTGGAAAGACCGTAGAAAAGTCAGGGACGGTAGGAAGGTGGTAGTAATGTCCTTGCCATTACGTATTTGAATTGACCATTGTCCGTGTTCGGAAAGAAGTCCTGACCGGGCCACAGCAACGAGGACAAACGCGGCAACGCAACGAACGCCGTGCTGAATGGCCGGCCAATTCGGAGCTGCACCTTCGTCAAGAAAACGCGCACTCCCGGCGGAAGGGCGCACCAGGTTGGCCGCGATTCGCCGCAGCTTCGTTTTTCCGGATCCGTTGCGCTGGGCCAGCGCAACGCATTCGCCTCCGGCAATGTCCAGCGACGTTGCAATGCGTAAAGCCCGCCGTACCGCTTTTCGATTTTTTCGAACCGGATTCCTCTGAGGGAAAAATCGGCGGCGTCACCGGGCGGCCTCGCTGATGGGCAAATCGCGCCTCGCCTTCAACACTCAACCTTGGACCAGATCGCGCAGTACCTTCTCCGCTCGCGCACGTTCTTGGGCGTATTCTGTCTCGGTGATGGTGCCTACTTGATGGCGCAACTCCAACCGGAACAGTCGCTCCTTCAGGGCATCCAGGCTTATGCCGACAACGGCATCCACTTCCGCAAGACTCGCCGATGCGTTCGAGGACGCCTCCGCCGCAGGCGGCGATGGGGCCGCAGCAACCGGTGCGGAAACAACGGGAGAAGCGGCTGGAAACGCCGGCTTCACTCTTTTGGAATTCGGAGCAAGAGTCTCTTCATCCACTTCCACGAGCACGGCCACCGGCTTCCGTTTCAACAGAACGGCTCCCACTGCAAACAGGCACACAAAACCAATGATGAGCGGCCACTTCAAAACGTCGAGCCGCCTAGGAACTTGCTGAATGGTTACGCCACCCGTTTCTCCGCGCGGCTGAGCGTCCCGGCCCTGCTGTCTCTGGTCCGCGCCCCCGCCTGTGCCCGGCCGTGGCGCCGTGCCAGAAATGTTTACGCTCGCGAGCGTCCCCGCAACAACATCCTCGCGCCCATACAGATTCATTCCCTGCGCTTGTCCTCTGGGAGCCAAGCCGTCGCCGGTGATTTGGACCTTGGGCGGCGCAACCACGAGAAATCTTCCTGCAGGATAGATTGTGGGGAGCTTCAATGAAGCGGCACTGCCAGCGTAAGGAAGCTCGTACGACACGCGAACCCGGCTGGCACCTGGACGGAACGCGAACGCAATCGAATACTTGCTGTTTTTCTTATCGATGGGCAACTTTTCGACCAGCGTGCCCGAGGATCCGGAGGCAGCCACCCCCTGCAGTGCTCCCTTCTCTGGCAGCGTGAAGTCAAAATTGCCATCCGCACGGTAGTACGCCACCGGCGGCTGCGACTTGTTCTCGATCTCATATTCCTCGGCGACAATCAGCTTGGCGCCGTTCGGCTGAATGACCACCATGTGCAAAAGCACATTAATCGTTTTCGAGTCCTCGGAGGGCTCGTAAATGTCGACATCAGCAGTGCTTCTTCCCGGCGGCACGGTGTAATTGAAATTGATGCCGTAATAGATCGCCCGCACGATCATGGGCTGAGCTCCCAACGCGGGGTGGTCAAATGTGAATTCGCCCTGGCCGTCGCTCTTGGAATGCGCAACTTCTTGCATACCTCCCTGGAGCTGGATTAGGACTAGATCAATCCCCGGCGCAAGTTTTCCCGTGGTGCCGTTCTTTACCGTGCCATGAACCGTGCCAGCTCGCGCAGTCGCGAGAGACGCGAGGAGCAGGATGCCGAGCAAAGAAAGCCGCCGGACAACCCGCGTCATGGCGGCGAGCACCAGGGCCGCTTCATTCTCAAGCGCTGTCTTCATCGGTTCAAAGTCACCCTCAGAATACTTTTCGGAGCGTTATGCAAATCGCAAGTGTCGCAAGTTGTCCTAGATCGTGTCGCGGCGTTCGGAGAAGTTGGTCGAACTATGTCCCGTGAGATGCGAGATCCGGCGCATCCGGCTGAATGTAGAAGATGAGCACGCACGCCCACAGCAAAAGCCAGGGCCACGGAAGCTCTCAACACGGCCCAATCCGTGGAGGTAATCCTAAATGTTGCAAACGAAGACAACAGGGCCACGATTCAATCCTCCGTCTGGGTGATGACGTCCTCGCTCTTGCCACGGCTGACTGCTTGGCTCAATTCCTTCGGGATGGCCGCAGCTGTCATGCAGCCTAAATGGTTGCACTGCGTCACCGCTTGGCTGCAATTGCACATACACATGAACTTCCCGCCTATCTTCTTCGCGGTCGGAAAGTTGTTGCGCGCGGCTGGCGCCAGCAATAGTGGCAGGCTCGCCATCATCGAGCGCCCTAGATCGGCTGTGGCGACGTTCAGCCCCCTCCTTTCGGGTCGCGGGTGTCTCGCCCGGACATTTTGTCTGCGGGGGTTCCGGCGTTCAGCGCAAATAGCGGGTGGGGAGTGAAAGACTTGGGAAGCTCTTGTTCGTATCTCAGCACTTCTGAGGGTTTATATTGGTACTCCTTGCGGCAGTCATCGCACCGGACGGAGAAGCTACTTTTGAGAGTAGGCAGAGTCCCATATACATCTGTCTCGCCAAGGGGAATTTTGTGCCCATAGAAAAGATTCTGTCGAAGATGA
>Ga0307477_10001573_pt1 | contig 18897 bp, 21 predicted proteins | sample atmos_gasesECM2C_FD_203316 | JGI IMG/M metagenome (GOLD analysis project Ga0307477, IMG submission 203316) | Hardwood forest soil microbial communities from Morgan-Monroe State Forest, Indiana, United States - atmos_gasesECM2C_515 | ecosystem: Environmental > Terrestrial > Soil > Temperate...
CCGAGGGCATCGTCCTCGATTTGTTGGTGAAGCCCCGGCCCGGCGAACTGAAGACCCGCGTCGAGCGAGGCTGAGCCGCCGGTCAAGCCGCTCGCGGACGGGCCGGCCGCTGGGGTCGAGGTGTGCGCTGAAGGTCGACGCGTGACCCTTCCCGTCCTACTCGGACAGCCAGCATGCCGAACCCGGTACGCCTCGCGGCTCGACGTACGTCGAGCCGCGAGGGTCCGCGTGACCTACCGGGCTCGCGCCGGTGGGGCTAGGACCAGAACTCGTCCCAGGCGTAGAGGTCCTCAAAGTGCTCCCGACCGTCAGCAATCCGGCCGTCCTTGAGCTGGAAGACGATGCAGTCGCGAACATCCAGGTGCTTTCCGTCTCGCTCCGCAGTACTGTGCTGGATGCCGACCACGTGGTCGTCACCATCTGCAGTCAAGTCGCGCAACTCGGCCCGGAAGGTCCCTCCCGTCCTCTGCCCTAGCAGGCCGAAGTACCCGAAGGTGGCGTCGCGGCCCTTGTAGTCGTCGGCCATTGAGCTTCGGCCCGGCAAGTGCCACTCAGCGCCCTCGTCGAAGAGCTCGGTGAGCGTGTTGATGTCGCCTGTGTTGAAGGCCTCGTAAGCGCGCCGCATGATCGCTACGTTTTCGGCTGGTCCCATGGTGTCTCTCCTAATAGCTGTTGTCAGTACAGGTACTGCGGTTACTTAGCCGGTGGGCTCAGCGCGGACGATCACCGCGCCCTCGGCCGCGTTCGGCGAGTTCGAGCGGATCGCTCCCGCGCGCGCCGCTGTCGGCCGAGTAACGGATCGTCGCCACACGTTCTGTGTCGCCGACCTCCACTCCTAGCCAACTCCTTCCGTAGAGCCCGCGGGCGTACCCCGGGGCGTTGGAGTCGCATGGGACACCGCCGTACGGCCGAGTCGACTCGGCACGTTCTCAGCAACCATCACCACGCTACACCCCTTTCCACCGGGCGCGTATTAACGCGGGGCCCGGAACCGGCGGACGCGCGAACCCGGGCTAGAACACCACCGGACCAGGCACCGGGCGCTCCTCCTGCGTTCTGTCCACGGCTTTCAGTCAAAAGCGGCCAGAGACGGCCGTTTGCCTGCTCCATGGCGAGTGTGCTTGGAAGCGGTGGCGCACACGTCCGGCGGCATGATCCCAATGTTCTTTCGCGACGCGGCTACCGTGAGCCGACGGCCGGCGACCAGATCTCGTCGAACCGGTACTGGTCATAGGGAAGCACCCAACACTCGGCAATCTTGCCGTCAGCGATGCGAAAGACCCCAACCGTCTCCCAGGTGGCGGTCTCACCATCGCGCTGCACCTGGCCTCCGGCGAAGATCACCCCGCGCTCGCCGTCGGCGAGCACGCCGCGTACGACGATGCGAAACGTCGCGTGCGCGAGGTTGCGTCGGACGACGAAATAGCGCAGGACCTCATCCCGGCCCCGGTAGTGGCCGGCTAGCGCGTTGCGTCCCGGTACATGCCACACGACATCCTCGGCCAGCATCGCGCGTACGTGCTCTTGGTCGCCTCCGGCATAGAACCGATTCTGGGCGTCGTGGAAATCGCGGATCAACCGCGCATTCAGATTCGCCTCAGACATGCCACGCAGTATCCCGACTGCCGCCGGTGCACGGCCCAGACGGGCGAGCCATCGGTGGCTTGGAGCAGGAGGCGCGTCGCGTTGTCCCACGATGCTCGATCAACTGGTTCATGGAGCGCGTCCTTCGCCGAACAGCCGACGGCAGAGCCTCGTCCTTTCGTGTAGGGCCGCTACGATCTCGCTCGATTTCCTCCAGAGCGACCCGAGGGACCTGGCCCGATGACGGTCCGGCATCCGGCTTCGGCGCGGTGCCGTGCCAGGATCGATGAAGGAGGATTCCATGGCACAGCACAGTCGCTGCGGTGCGTTCATTTGGAGTACGGTCGCTGATGCGTGCGCGTACTGATTCCCCTCCCTGACCGGGACTTCGATGTCACCGAGGTCGCCGTGCCGTGGCGGGTGCTGACCGATGCCGGTCATGACACGGTGTTCGCGACCGAGGGGGGAGGCGAAGCGCCGATGGCTGACCCACGCCTCCTCGACGGAGTGATCTTCGGCAAGCTGGGTGCCTACGAGGAGCCGAAGAAGTTCTACCGGGAGCTCACCGGGACGGAGCGTTTCCGCGCTCCGGTGGCCTGGACAGATCTGCAACCGTCCGACTACGACGCTCTGCTGCTGCCGGGCGGCCACTCCCCAGGCATGGTGCAGTACCTCTCGTCGGCTTCGTTGCAAGGCAAGGTGGCGGAGTTCTGGAGGCTGGATCGGCCCGTGGGCGCGATCTGCCACGGCGTCCTTGTCTTGGCGCGCGCCAAGGACCCGGTGACGGGTCGCAGCGTGATCGCGGACCGGCAAACGACCTGCCTGCCGAAGTACATGGAGCGGGGTGCGTACTACCTGACCGCCTGGCGTCTAGGCCGCTATTACCGAACCTACCGCGCTTACGTGCAGCACGAGGTGACGGCCGCGCTCGCGTCGCCTGCCCAGTTCGTTCGCGGCCCCCGCACCAACCGTCGAGGCACCGCTACCGACCATGCGCACGCCTTCGTGGTGCAGGACGGCCGCTACCTCTCAGCCCGCTGGCCCGGGGACGCCTACCTTTTCGCGGAGCGATTCCGCACTCTGATCGAGGATCCAGAAGCGATTGGCCGCAGCTCTGACGCGCAGCGGGTGAGCCCCGAGCGCCGCAGCTCAGCTCGCTAGCGCGGCGCTTGGTTGCAGCTGTCGCGTGTCGAGCGCACCCGAGGTTGCCCGGGTCGCCGTGGAAGTTCGGCGGCGATCCGCACGGTTAGACGGTCACACGCGACCTCGTGGGAGATCCTCGTGGCCCGACCGTATCGTCGGAGGCGGCGCGCCGCTTCGCGAGCAGGTCGTCCGCCCACAGTGGACGACCTGGGAAAGGACGCTACCGGCTCCTCTCCGCTTCCAATTTATACCGCAACCGGGGCCTTCATGAAGCCCTGGGTCGTGCCGCATAATCGCCGGTCGCAAGCCAGAGCCTACGGAAATGGGAGTAGCGAAATGCGGGTGTCGTTGACGACGTACGGGCCGCGCGGGGACGCGACGAAAGACCGCGGGGAGAGGGGCCGGTGATGGACGCCGACGTGATCATCGCGGGCGCCGGCCCGACCGGCCTGATGCTCGCTTCGGAGCTGAGCCTGGCCGGAGTGCGACCGCTGGTACTCGAGCGGCAGGCGCAGCTCCGAGACACTCCGAAGGCCGGCGGTCTGAGCGGGCAGATCATTGAGCTGTTGCGCTACCGAGGCCTGCTGGAACGATTCGAAGCAGCCAGCACCGGCCCCAGCCCGGCTCTCCGGCTGCCGTTCGGCGGGCTGCATGTGGACTTCACACCCCTGGCCGATCCCCCGATGCAGCTGCTGCTGCTCCCACAGCCACGACTCGAGCGCCTGCTCCATGAACGCGTCGGCGAGCTCGGCGCCGAGGTCCGCCGGGGACAGGAGGTGGTCGGGCTGAGCCAGGATGACGCCACGGTGACCGCGGACGTGCGAGGGTCGGACGGGCAGTATCGGGTGACCGCCCGATACCTCATTGGTTGCGACGGGGCGAACAGCCGGGTGCGCGACATGGCCGATATCCCGTTCCCCGGCACCACGTACCCAGAGGTCCAGCGGCTCGCCGAGGTCACCGTGCCCGAGTCGGTGACCGTGCTCGAGAATGGCGACCTCGAGGTCGCGGGGGTGGGCAGGATCGGCTTCGGTTTCACACCAACGGAACGGGGAGTGTTCGCCCAAGGGTCGACCAACCCTGCCCGCCTGGGGCTCTTCACTAGCGAGGACGAGTCCGCCGACTACGACGACGACGAGCCGATGACCTTGACCGAGCTCCGGGCCAGCATCCGCCGTGTGCTCGGCGTGGATCTGCCCTTGGGAGAACCGACGCGGCTGACGCGGTTCACCTTTCACGCTCGACAGGTCGAGCGATACCGCGACGGGCGGATCCTGCTGGCCGGCGACGCCGCCCACCTGTTCCCCGCCCCGGGCGTGGCCCTCAACGCCGGCATGCTCGACAGCGTCAACCTTGGCTGGAAGCTGGCCGCCGCCATCCACGGGTGGGCGCCGGCCGGCCTGCTGGACACGTACCACGACGAACGCCATCTCGCCGGCGAACGCACACTGCTCCACACCCGAGCCCAGGTGGCACTGCGGCGCGGACACGACCCAGCCGCCGAAGCACTCCGGGAGCTCTTTCTGGAACTGATGGGCGATGAGCAGCCCCTGCGCCGCATCGGCGCTCTAATCGCCGGAACCGACATCCGATACCCGCTACCCGACCCCGGCCAACATGCCTTGACCGGTACCTTCGCCCCCGACCTCACCCTGCACAGCGACCAGGGCACAACCAGCGTCGCGGAACTCATGCACACCGCGCGGCCCATCCTCCTCGACCTCGCCGACCGCCCGGACCTCCGCGAGACCGCCCAGGACTGCGAGCATCGCGTCGAGATCCACACCGCCAAAACCGACCATCGACCTGCCGATGCCCTCCTGATCCGCCCGGACGCGCACATCGCCTGGGCCGCGACCATCGACGAACCCACCGACTCCGCCGCGCTCGCGCTGCGAGAAGCACTCTCCCGCTGGTTCGGCACTCCCCTGAACACGACCGACTCGACCACGAGCTCCTCCTCGGCGTAGGTCAGCTCCCCGGCGAGCTCGTCATCGCCCACCAGCGGGCGCTGTCGAGGTCACGCGACGGGACAAGCGGCGTCGAACACTCGCCTATGGGGTCGCTGCTCACGAGGCGCTGGCGGCGCCTGACCCGGCTCGCGTTCGGGCCCGCGCGGGAAGAAGCCGGTCGCCGGCGGCGTCTTGGGCGATAGGGATTCACAACGACGAACAGCTGCCAGACAGGAGCGTCATAGTGCGTACCTCCCAGAAGTTCCTCATCCCCACCCTCGCGGCCTCGGTACTCCTGAGCGCCTGTGGAGGCAGCTCCCACAGTTCCAACGGCACGTCCACGCCTTCGACCCCGCCGGCTCCGGCGCCGAGCGGCAATGGTTCGGCGAGCGCAGTTGTGAAGACTGCGTCGAATCCGAGTCTGGGCCGAACGATCCTGGTCAACGCCCAGGGGCTGACCCTGTATCGCCTGAGCGGCGAGCATGCGGGGAAGTTCATCTGCACCAGCTCGCCGTGCCTGCAGACGTGGCACCCGCTCACGGTCCAGTCGGGGAGCAAGCCCTCGGGCAGCGTTCGGTCGCTCGGCGTGGTCAAGCGCCCGGACGGCACTCGCCAGCTCACCTACAAGGGCATGCCGCTCTACACGTTCGCTCAGGACACGGCGCCCGGCCAGACGGGCGGCCAGGGGATCAAGGATGTCGGCACCTGGAGCGCGGTGACCGCGAGCGCGGCGAGGACCGGCACCAAACCATCGTCGAGCACCCCGGCCCCCTCGAGCACCCCGGCCCCCTCGAGCACCCCAGCCCCCTCGAGCACCCCAGCCCCCTCGAGCACCCCGGCGCCTTCGAGCGGCGGCCGCTACGGATACTGATTCACCGCCGTTTCGGCCGGTGGGCCGGCTTCCCGAGCGTGATGGTGCCGGCGGCGACCGCGATCCGGCGGGCGAGATTCGCGGCATTACTGGGCAGCGTCGCCCTCGTGGCGTGCGGGGGCGCGTGCGGGGGCGCGCCCGCGCGCAGCGATCGGACCCGAGCGGCCCTGGAGAGGTATTTGGCGCAGGTGGAGCCGATCAGGCTCGGGGTCAACCGGCTCCTGGAGGGCGCCGATCCGATCCTCTCAGCGTTACGGCTGCACCGGAGCACGCCGGACCAGGCCGCCGGCAGGATGGGCCAGCTCGAGCGCCGGTTTGCCGCCTACACGGTCGCCGTGCGGGCGATCAAGCCGGGCTTGCCGGCGCTCGGCACGCTGCACGCCCGGTACGCCCACACCTACCTCCAGGAGGACGCTTATCTCAAGGCCCTGACCGCCGGCGTCGCCAGGCGCAACTTCGACGCGCTGCCTCATACCGAGGCCGTCCAGCGGGCGGCGATCATCGGGTGGCGGGACGGTCTTACCGTGCTCGCACGCGGGGCGAATGCCGCGCTCCCGCGGGACCTGCAGCAGGCCGGCCGCGGAGAGATCGCTCCCTCGCCCGGCGGAAGCTGAGCGCTCCCAAGGGCCGCCGATCACTCCGGACGGCGCTAGCCTGGGTTCGTGGGCCCGCTGCTCGTGGCCTTTGCCGGCGGCGAGGCCGGATCGTGGGCGGTCGAGCGCCTCGATACGGTGACCGGCGCGCCGCTCGAATCCGTGTCGCGGGTGGAGATGATCGAGGGCGGGGCGACGCCGGGCCCAGACCGGAACCCGGCCTGGGTGTTGCGCGGGGTCACGAGCCACGAGCGCTATGCGTCGCAAGAGGACCACCGGGCATTGGGAGCTAGGCAGGAGTCGCTGGGCCGCGAGGCGTCCACGCGAGCGGCTCTTATCCCGATCACGAAGTCCGGGGCTTGGTGGGATCTGTCCCAGGACGAACGCCGGTGGATCTTCGAGGAGCGCTCGCACCACATTGCCACCGGCCTCGAATACGTGCCCGCGGTCGCGCGCCGGCTGCACCACGGCCGGGACCTGGGCGAGCCGTTTGACTTCGTGACATGGTTCGAATTCGCCCCCGAACACGCGGACGCCTTTGAGGAGCTTGTTGATCGGCTACGCCAGACCCCCGAGTGGGCATACGTCGAGCGCGAGATCGACATTCGGCTCTTGCGCGAGCCGGAGCCGACGGTTGTGAGCCGCTGAGCCTTGTGGTCTGACGCGGACGACGCGATCATCGGCGGGGACCTCACTGCCGCCCTCGGCTATGTGACACCGGCGGGAGGTGCGGTGGTGAGCGTGGTCGCTCCGATCGGGCTGCGGGACCGCGACGCTGGGACGGTCGGCTTCACCACCTCGCTGGGACTGAGCCGGAAGCTCGACCGTATCGACGAGAACCCGCGCGTGGCGCTGGCCTACCACGCGCGGGAGCACGGCTTCGCCTCCGAGGCGCGGTTCGTGCTCGTGCAGGGCCGGGCGGAGTACGACGCGCATCCCGACGCCGTCCTACTGGCCGAGCGCATCAAGCCGGCGTCGGAGCGCTTCCTGGGCCCGCCGCGCACTGGCTTGTTCTGGGATCGGTGGCTGCGCGCCTACTACGCCGACCGCGTGCTGGTCACGGTGCAGGTCGAGCGCGTCATCTCGTGGCCCGACCTGGCGTGCTCGGGCGAACCCGAGATTGCCGGGGCACCTCTCTCCCCGCACGCGCCCGACTCGCAAGCAGCACCGAAGAAGGGCAGCGGGCCGCGCGTCGACGTCGCTCGCGCCGCTCGGCGTCTGCGCCGCCTCCCGCATGTGCTGGCGGCCTATCCCGGCGTCGATGGCCTCCCGGTCATCGTGCCCGTCACCCCAGGCGCAGACACGCCCGGGGGAATCGCCTTGGATGGCCCACTCGCTCGGGGTGGTCGCCGCGCCGGGGTGCTCGGCCATCGCTACGAGCCCAGGCTGATCGGGCTCGAGACTCGGGCCCATACGGGCTGGCTTGAAGATGGGGTCTACGCCCCTCACACCGAGAGCGGCTTCCGGGCGCCGGCGAACAAGACGCTGCTGCTGCTGGCCAATGGCTTGGTCGCGCGGCGCGGCCTCAAACGGGCACGCGCCGCGGGTCGCACCTAGCCTGGTTGTCGATGCCCTGCGCCCGCCCAACGATCCGCTTCGCTTCGTCAACACGTCCGAGGTGAGGCAGCGGAAAAGCGAGGTTCACCGCTGGCTGGAAAGCTCTCGAGCGCCCAACGTCAGTGGTGGAGCCGGGCCATGAGGACGACACGACCAGCGCCCCGCCGTCGGCGGGGCGCCGAAGGACATTGCCCGAGTGGGAGCTAGCCCGGTGTCACCCCGAGCTGGTCAAGCAGGCTCACCATGTCGAAGTAGTGGTGGTCCTCCGTGATCTTGTCTTCTTCGACCTTGACGACCTGGCATGCCCTGACCTCGAAATGCTTGCCCGAGGGGGGGATGACGCCCTGCGGGCTCTCCAGCGGGCCGGTGTGCGTTCCCTCCCAGGTGATCTCCAGCATCACGTCACCGTTGTCGGCAAACGCGCTGGTGATAAGGCCCTTCGAGTCCGGGAAGGCCTGACTCCATCCCTGGTTGGCGATCAAGATCTCGTCCGGGCCTTGCAGGCGGCGCCGGGTGCCCACCTCGTCGTAGACGGCGTCCGCTGTGAATGATGCCTTCAGCCGGTCCCAGTCACGGCTGTTATAGGCCTCGACAAACTGGCTCGCGCATTCGATCGAATCCATGTTGTCGTTGCTCCTCTCTCGATCGTTTTGAGCGAGCCTAGCTCTCCGGGATGGCCCAGAGGGAAAGAACCTGGTCAGGGATGGCGGTTGAACGCCGTCATCCCCCCACGCCTCCTTGCGCCCCCGTGCGATCCCCCCCGTCCCGGTCCGGGCGCGCCTCGGAGGAATGGCGAGCATGCGGCCACGCCCACCCTCCCAGCTAGCATCGGCGCGCCATGCCCGAACCCCTCCCCGACTGGCTGACGCCGCTGCCCGATGCCGAACGGATGCGGGCGATCGACCGGTGGGCCATCGACGAGCAGGGGGTCCCGTCGCTCGATCTGATGGAGCGGGCGGGGGCGGGGCTGGCCGAGGCGGTGGTGCGGCACGCGGGGCCAGGGCGATTGGTTGTGGTGTGCGGGAAGGGAAACAACGGGGGCGACGGACTGGTGGCCGCCCGCCTGCTGCGCGAGTCCGGGCGTGAGGTCACCGTCCTCGGGATCGCCGGGCTGGAGGGCCTCAAGGGGGACGCGGCCGAGAACCTTCGCCGCCTGCCCGGGCCCGCGCCCGAGCCGTTCGACCCGGGCCGGCTCGAGGGCTGCTCCGGGACGGTCGACGCTCTGCTGGGCACCGGTTCCTCGGGCGAGCCGCGCGGCGAGGTGGCGGAGGCGATCGTGGCCATCGCGGCCTGCCCGGCGCCGGTGATCGCCGCCGACATGCCCAGCGGTGTGGACGCCTCCACCGGGGAGGTGGCCGGAGTGGCCGTGCGGGCCACGGCCACGGCCACGTTCCACGCGGCCAAGCCCGGCCTGTGGATCAACCCGGGCAAGCGCCACGCCGGGGAGGTGACGGTCATCGACATCGGCATCCCCCCCGGGGCACCGATGACCGCCGACGTGGGCCTGATCGGCCCGGCGGTGCGGGCCCTCATCCCCCGGCGGGAGCCCGGCTCGACCAAGTTCACCAGCGGGCACGTGTTGGTGGCCGGCGGGTCGCGGGGCCTGACCGGGGCCCCCTCGCTGGCCTCCGAGGCGGCCATGCGCGCGGGCGCCGGCTACGTCACCGCCTGCGTCCCCGCGTCCTTGAACCTCGTTTTCGAGACCCGCCTGCTCGAGGTGATGACCCGGCCCCTGCCCGACCGCGAGGGCGGGCTGCTCGAGGAGGCGGCCGGGGAGGTCGTGGCCCAGGCCGAGCGGCGGGGCGGAGCGCTGGCCGTGGGGCCCGGCCTGGGCCGGGAGGAGGGAGCGGTGGCCTTCGCCCGCCACGTGGCCGGCCAATCTCCGGTCCCGCTGGTGCTCGACGCCGACGGGCTCAACGCCCACGCGGGCCGGCTCGAGGCGCTGGCCGGCCGCTCCGCCCCCGGGGTGCTCACCCCGCACGCGGGCGAGCTCGGACGGCTGCTCGAGCGCGAGAGCGCGGACATCGAGGCCCACCGCCTGGTCAGTGCCCGCGAGGCTGCATCCCGGGCCCGGGCGGTGATCGTGCTCAAGGGCGACGACACCATCGTGGCCGCTCCCGACGGCCGGGCCGGAGTGAGCCCGGGCGGGAGCCGGGCCTTGGCCACGGCCGGGACCGGCGACGTGCTCACCGGGGTGGTGGCGGCCATGCTCGCCAAGCGCCTCGATGCCTTCGACGCCGCGTGCGCCGCGGTGTGGGTTCACTCCCGGGCCGGGGCCCTGGCCGCCGACCGCCGGGGCGCGGAGGGCGTGATCGCCTCCGACGTGATCGCCGAGCTCCCGCGCGCCCTGGTGGAGTAGCCCATGCCGGTTCGAGCGCAGGCCCGGGTCAACCTCGCGGCCATCGAGCGCAACTGCGCCCGCCTGCGCTCCGCCCTGGCACCGCGCGTCGAGGACGGTCGAGTCCCGGAGCTGTGCGCCGTGGTGAAAGCGGACGGCTACGGGCACGGGGCGGCCCCCAGCGCACGGGCGGCCCTGGCTGGAGGAGCCACGTGGCTGGCGGTGGCCACCGCGCATGAGGCGGCCGACCTACGGGACGCTGGCGTCCGGGCCAGGGTGCTCGTCATGGGGGCCCTGACCCCGGAGGAGCTCGAGCTGGCGGTCCGTTGCGACGCCGACGTGGTGGCGTGGCGAGAGGGGTTCGTGGGGCGGATCAGAGCCGACGGGACCGAACCGGTCCGGGTGCACGTCAAGCTCGACAGCGGCATGGGGCGGCTGGGCACGCGCGACCCGGCCGAGGCCCTGCGAGTGGCCGAGGCCGTGGCGGCCGCCCCCGGACTCGAGCTGTCCGGGCTGATGACCCATCTCGCCACCGCCGACGAGCGCGACGACGAGTTCTTCGGGGAGCAGCTCGAGCGCTTCGGTGCGTGGGTGGGGGAGATGAGAGGGCGCTATCCGGGCTTGGTTGTGCATGCGGCCAACAGCGCGGCAACTCTGCGCGACCCCTCATCGCACTTCGACCTGGTCCGGTGCGGAGTGGGGATCTACGGACTCGACCCCTTCGGGGAGGACCCGGCGGAGCGCGAGCTCGAGCCGGCGCTCGAGCTGCGCTCCTGGGCGGCGGACGTCAAGCGATTCGGGCCCGGGGACAGCGCCGGCTACGGGCGCCGGTTCCTGGCCGCGCGGGAGACCCACCTAGCCGTGCTTCCGATCGGCTACGGCGACGGCTGGCGGCGGGCCCTGACCAACAACGCCGACGTGCTCATCCGCGGCCGGCGTCATCCTCTGGTCGGGACGGTCAGTATGGACAACGTCACGGTCGACGTGGGATCGCCCCCCGGCGCTCACTGGGGCGACGACGCGATCCTGATCGGAGCCGACGGGGCCGAGCGCATCACCGCCGAGGAGATCGCGCGCCGCCTGAACACCATCAACTACGAGGTCACGTGCGCGCTGCTGCCCCGGGTTCCCCGCGCCTACCACCGGGACGGACTGCCCGCGAACCCATGACGGCCGGAGACGAGGTCCTGCGGCTGGCCCGCGAGGCGCTGGGCCGCGAGCGGGCCTGGCTGGTGGGCGGGAGCCTGCGCGACCGGCTCCTCGGGCGCCCCACCCAGGACCTGGACATCCTGCTCGACGGGGACGTCGGATCCGCGGCCCGAGCGCTGTCCCAGCGGGCCCGGGCCGCCTCCTTCGAGCTGTCAGACACCCACGGGGGGTGGCGGGTGGCTCCGCGCGGGGCCGGTTGGCAGATCGACCTCGTGCCGCTGCGAGCGCGGTCCCTGGAGGAGGACCTGAGGGAGCGCGACTTCACCGTCAACGCGATCGCCGAGCCGCTGTCGGGCGGGGACCCGGTCGACCCGGCCGGTGGCCTGACCGATCTCCGCGCCCGCGTGCTGCGCATGGTGGCCCCCGGGGCCTTTCGGGCCGATGCCCTGCGGGTCCTGCGCCTGGCCCGGCTGGCATGCGAGCTCGAGTTCGAAGCCGAGCCGGCCACGGTGGCCGCGGCCAGGGACGCGGCCCCGGCCCTGACCGAGGTGGCGGCCGAGCGGGTGTTCGCCGAGCTCAAGCGCCTGGTGGGCGCGGCCGCGGTCCTTCAGGGGCTGGCCCTGATGGACGAGACCCACGCCACCCGCGTCGTGCTGCCGGAGCTGCACGCCCTGCACGGAGTGGAGCAGAACCGGTTTCACCATCGCGACGTGTACGGGCACACGCTCGAGGTGGTCGCGGCGGTTCAGGAGCTCGAGCGCGAGCCGGCCGCACTGGTGGGCGAGGAGCACGCGGCTGCGGTATCCGATCTCCTGCGCGAGCCCCTGGCCGACGGCCTGGACCGGGCTTCGGGGCTGCGCTGGGGTGCGCTGCTGCACGACGCGGCCAAGCCCGTCACCCGGGACGTGACGGGCGAAGGGCGCGTGATCTTCCCCGGTCACGACGCCGAGGGGGCCCGCATGGCCGCTGCCGCCCTGGGGCGGCTGCGGGCCAGCGAGCGCCTGCGCAGCCACGTGGCGGCGCTGACCCGCCACCACCTGCGGCTGGGGTTCCTGGTCCACGAGCGCCCGCTCTCGCGCCGCACCGTCTACCGCTACCTGGACGCCTGCGATCCGGTGACCGCGGACGTCACCCTCCTGTCCATGGCCGACCGCGTGGCCACTCGGGGAGACAACGCGGAGGCCGCGATCGCCGCGCACCTCGAACTGGGACGCTCGCTGCTCGGCGAGGCCCTGCACTGGCGGGCGAGCGGCCGGCCCGTCCCGCTGCTGCGGGGCGACGCCCTGGCCCGGGGCCTGGGCGTGCCAGCCGGACCCGACCTCGGCCGGCTCCTGGCCGAGCTGGCCGAGGCGCAGTTCGCCGGCGAGATCACCACCTCCGACGAGGCCCTGGAGCTCGCGCGGACGCTGACCGGGGACGGCCACTAGGGTTCCGCTCCCGTGGCCGGCGAGGACTGCACCTTCTGCCGCATCGTGGCGGGCGAGCTCCCCGCCCAGATCGTGGCCGAGGACGAGCGCACGGTGACCTTCATGGACATAAGTCCGGCCACCCGCGGCCACGCCCTGGTCGTGCCTCGCGCCCACTCGGAGGACCTTTACTCGGTGCCGGCCGAGGATCTGAGCGCGTGTGCGCTGGCGGCCCAGCGCCTGGCCCTACGTGCGCGCGACCAGCTCGGGGCCGACGGGGTGAACCTGCTCAACTCGACCGGCAGGGCCGCGTGGCAGACCGTGTTCCACTTTCACGTCCACGTCATCCCGCGCTACCGCGACGACCCTCTGCGCCTGCCCTGGACCCCGGCGTCCGGGGATTCGGATGAGATCGCCGCCGCCGCCGAGCAGTTGCGCGAGTGACAACGGGTGCCGTTGCGCGCGCAACTTGCGCGCGCTCCGACGGCCGCCGCTTGTTGTTGAATGGAAGAGATGAAGCCACACGTTTTGGGCCCCACCGGCCTGGTGGCCGCGGCCTTGATTGGGGTGGTGGCGCCCGCCACGGCGGTGGCCACCATCACCGAGATCGGCCACACCGACCCGGCCCCGCAACCCACGTGCCCCAGCACTCCGTGCCTCGCGGTGTCGCGAACCACCGGGTTTCAGACCAAGGCGGGCACGACCAAGGACCCGTTGTTGGTCCCGCACGATGGGCGCATCGTGGCCTGGACCATCACCCTGGGCAAGCCCAGCGACAAGCAGGTCAGCTTCTTCAATATGAACGAGGGTGGACCGGCGTCGGCCGAAATCGCCGTGCTGCGTCCCGGCAAGCGGCTGTTCTTCAGGCTGGTGGCCGTGAGCCCGCCCGTGCAGCTGCAGCCCTACTTCGGCATGACGGCCCAGTTCCCGCTGGCTCAGACCATCGCGGTCAAAAAGGGCGAGATGATCGGGCTGACCGTCCCCACCTGGGCCCCGGCTCTGGCCGTCGGCTTCGATAACAACACGTCCTGGCGGGCCAGCCGGCCCAAGAAGACCTGCTCCAACACGACCACCCAGACCGCCCAGCAGCGGGCGGGGCAGGACACCCAGTACGCGTGCCTGTACAAGACGGCGCGCCTCACCTACAGCGCGACCCTGATCTCGACGCCCTAAAGGGGTTGGGCCCCGAGGGCCCGACCGACGGAGCTACGGGGCCGACGCGCCCCCGGCCGAGCTCCCGCCGTTGCCGCCGCCGCCGTTGCCGGAGGGGGTGGACCCTCCGCCTCCGCCGGCCCCGGTGCCGCCGCCCACCGACGTTCCGCCGGTGGTGCGGTGCCCGGTTCCCCCGCCCGATCCGGTCCCGGTCCCGGTGCCGGTGCCGGTGCCCGCTCCCCCGGTCCCGGAGCTGGCGCTGCCCGACCCGCTCCCCGCTCCCGACGAGGTCCCGCCCGAGCTGGCGGAGCCGGACCCGCTGCCGGATCCCGCCCCGGCCCCCGAGCCGGAGGCTCCGGTCGTCCCCGTGGTGCCGCTGGCCGGGGAGCTCGACGAGGCCGAGGAGGCCGAAGCGTTGCCCGGGGGGGTGACATCCGGGATGGTGCGCGGAACGTTGTCGGTCGCGCTCGATCCTCCGCCACACCCGGCCGCGCCCAGGCCCAGGGCGGCCACGGCCAGGGTGGCGATGGCGAGGCGAAGGGGAGGGTGGCCAGTCACGGCGACGTCGGGTCGGCGGGCGTCAGGCGCCGAGCGGAGCCATGCGCCGCCCGCAGTGAGGGCAGTCGTTGAGGTCCTTCTGGGCCAGCTGGCCGCACCACGTGCACACCCTCAGGTTCTCCACGGCCCAGGGCAGGTTCGAGGGCGACGGGGGCAGGGGCAGGAGCTTCCCGGTCACCTCCAGCGGCTCGCCCGTATCCCGGTCCACGTAAATCCGGTCGGGCTCGGCCTCGATCACCGTCTCACGCCCGGTCGAGGGCGCGCGCAGCCGGTAGCGCGTTCGAATCGGCACGCGGAGACTGTAGCGAAGGGCCCTCGCGCCCCCAGCCGCCCCCGGACTCCCCCGGCCGCGGGTCCGCAACCCCCCGGGCCGCACCCGCACTCCCGACGGGCCGCGTAGGCTCCGGGCCGGGTGCGGGTCCTGATCTTCCACGGCTACCTGCTTTCCGGCACGGGCTCGAACGTCTACAACGCCAAGCTGGCCGAGGCGCTGACCCGGGCGGGCCACGAGGTGCACCTGGTGTGCCAGGAGCGCCACCCGGAGCGCCTGCCGTTCGTCGACGCGGTCGGCCAGTGGGAGGAGGCCGGGCTGCGAGTCCACACCCTGCGCGAACCCGTTCGCTGCACGGTTTACCGGCCGGACGTGGGACCGATCCTGCCCGTGTACGTGCCCGACCGCTACGAGGGCATCGAGGCCCGTCCGTTTCCGGACTGCAGTGAGGGGGAGCTTGCCCTCTATCGCGAGCGCAACGTGGCCGCCGTGCGCGAGGTGCTCCGACGCGCCGCCCCCGAGGCGGGGTTGGCCAACCACCTGATCATGGGCCCCCAGATCCTGGCCCGGGCCCTCGACGGTGCCGGCGTGCCCTACGCGGTCAAGGTGCACGGCAGCGCGCTCGAGTACACGGTCAAGCCCCATCCGGAGCGCTTCCTGCCGGTGGCCCGCGAGGGGCTGGCCCCCGCGCGCGCGGTGCTGGTCGGGTCGCGGCACACGGCCGAGAGCCTGTGGGCGGTGATGGACGACCCGGCCCTGGCCGAGCGGACCCGGCTGGGCCCTCCCGGAGTCGACGTGGCGGAGTTCGTGCCCCGCGACCCCGAGCAGGCGGCCGCCGGCCTGCGCGCCCTGGCCCGGCGCCTGATCCGGTCCGGGGGTCCGCGAACGGGGTCGCCGCCCCCCCCCCGGCCGCCCGGGGCGCCTTCGCCGGCCGAGGCCGGGGAAGGCGCAAGCGCCTTCGCCCGCGACGTGGGGGAAGTGGCCACGGCGCTCGAGCGGCTGGACCCCGAGCGCGACCGCCTGGTCGCCTTCGTGGGCAAGACCATCGTGTCCAAGGGCGTGGACCTGCTGGTGGGGGCGTGGCCCCTGGTCCTCGCCCGCGTCCCCGCGGCGCGGCTGGTGGTGGTGGGGTTCGGGGCCTACCGGGAGACCCTCAACGCACTGCGCGACGCCCTCGCCAGCGGCGATCTGGAGGCCGTGCGGGCCATCGCCGAGCGGGGGCGCGCCCTCGAGGGTGGCCCGCCCGGGGCCCTGCATTACCTGCTCGGCTTCCTGGACGGCCTCAACGGCGCGGACCGCGACCGTTACCTGGAGGCCGCCCGGGCCCTGGGCGAGCAGGTGGTGCTCGTGGGCCGGCTCGAGCACGACGAGCTGGCCGAGCTGCTGCCCGCCTGCGAGGCCGAGGTGGTGCCGAGCACCTTCCCGGAGGCGTTCGGCATGGTTGCCGTGGAGGCCGCCGCGTGCGGGGTGCTTCCCATCAGTGCCGATCACTCCGGGCTGGCCGAGGTCACGCGGGTGCTCGCCGACTCGGTCCCCCCGGAGGCCGCGCCCTGGCTGTCGTTCCCCCTCGGCGACCGGGCCGTCGGGGCCATCGCCGACCGGGTCGTGGCCTGGCTCGAGGCCCCGGCCGGACTGCGCCAGGCCACCCGCCAGGTCCTGGTCGAAACCGCCCGCCGGCGCTTCTCCTGGGAGGGGGTGGCGCAGGGGGTGCTGGCCGCCGCGCAGGGACGCCTGGATGAGCTCGCCCGGCCCCTGCCCGGATAGAGTTCCGCGCCTCATGCCCGGCCTCCTGCGCCTCACGAGCATCCGCGCCGCGGTCCTGATCATCGCCACGGCGGTCGCCCTCACCGCCCTGGCCGGCTGCCGGATCAAGAACAACACGGTCAACGACAGCCTGGTCACCGGCAAGAAGCTGTTCGTGGCCAAGTGCGGCGTGTGCCACACCCTGAGCCGGGCCGCAACCAAGGGCACCGTGGGCCCCAACCTCGATTCCGCCTTCGCCCAGTCGCTGCTCGACGGAGAGGGTCGAACCGTGATCCGGGGCATCGTCCGGGGCCAGATCGCCAATCCGAACTCCCAAGGGGCCATGCCCGCCAACCTGGTACGGGGCACGCAGGCCGAGGACGTGGCCGCCTACGTCGGCTACGCGGCCGACAATCCCGGCCAGGACACCGGCCTGCTGGCCAGCGCGGTACCCGTTCCCGGGGCGGGCAAGCCGGCGGTGGAGACAAACGGCCAGCTCGAGATCGACGCCGATCCCACCGGGCAGCTGGCCTACGTGACCAAGCAGGCCACCGGCAAGCCTGGGGCGGTCACCATCAAGATGAAGAACATGTCGGGCACCGCCCACAACATCGCCCTGCAGTCCGGGACCAGCGGCCCGGTGCTGGGGGCGAGCCCGATCGTCTCGACCGGGGTGGGGCAGTTGCACGCCACCCTCAAGCCGGGGACCTACACCTACTTCTGCCAGGTGGACGGCCACCGGGCCGCGGGCATGCTGGGCACCCTGGTGGTCAAGTAGCGCCGCGGTCGGTGGTCAGTAGCGAGACGACCGGCGCTCAGGTGACCGCGCGCACGATCAGGACCAGCACGATGATCACCGCGGCCACCACCGCCACGTAGAGCACGAACCGAAACGCCTCGCCCTCCGAGCGCAGCGGATTGAGCATGGCGCCTGCGGGACCTACCTAGAGGATGTACACCGTCGTGTAGACGATGAACCACATGGCGTCGACGAAGTGCCAGTAGATGCCCGGCACCTCGACCCCGCGATGCTCCTCGGGGCTGTAGTGGCCACGGAAGGCCCGCACGGTGACCATCGTGAGCAGCGTCAGGCCGATGAACACGTGGGCCCCGTGCAGCCCCGTGAGCCCGTAGAAGATCGTCCCCTGGGCGTGGTCCTTGGGGGCGAAGCCGATGTGGACGTACTCGTTGATCTGCACGAACAGGAAGGTGGCCCCCAGCAGCAGGGTGCTGAGGATCCCGGCCTTGAGCCCGAACCGGTTCCCGTTCTTGATCGAGGTCTGGGCCCAGTGCATGGTCAGCGAGGACGAGAACAGGATCGCCGCGTTGACCCCGGCCACCGCCACCGGCAGCTTGTCCCCGTTGGCCAGCGGGAACCAGTGGTCGCCCCGCACCACCCGGATGAAGAAGTAGGCGGTGAAGAAGGCCCCGAAGACCATGACCTCCGAGACGATGAACAGCAGCATCCCCAGGAGCTGGGGCTCGACTCGCGAGCTGCGGTTGGCAGGCGGGGGTCCGTGATGCTCGTGGTCCTCGTGGGTGGCGGCGACGCTGGCGGCTTCCATCGCTCTCCTAACCCGCCGCCGCCGCCTCGGGTTCGGCCACCACGTGCTCGACCGGGACGGGCGAGGCCCGCTTGACCCGCTCGATGAGGTCCGCCCGGAGCCAGCCCGAGCGGGTGGGACCGAAGGTGGAGATCACGATCTCGTCCACCCGGAAGAAGTGGAGCGAGTTCAGGATGGCCGTGTACGGGTCGGGGTCCCCCACCATGCCCGCGGCCAGTAGCCCGGCCCGGCGCAGGAGGGCGAGGACCTGCCCCAGCCGTCCCCGGGCCGCCGCGGCCGACTCCCAGGTCCCGCCCTCCTGGGGGACCACCACGATGAACAGGTGCTCGCTCTCGCCCGCCTTGGCCCCCAAGCGCTCGATCAGCGCCTCGTTGCTGGCCGTGCGGTTGGCCACCACGAGGGTGACCTTGAACGGGAGACCCTCCTTGTCCAGGTCGACGACCACGTGCTCGACGGGCAGGCCGGTGGCCTCCCACAGGCGGTCGGGCAGTGAGCGGCGCAGCCACCCCGAGCGGGTCTCCGGATGGGTGGAGACGATGATCTCGTCGGGCCCGTACTCGCGCACGGCATCCATGGCCGCGGTGTAGGGGTCGGGATCGCCCACCTCCCCGATGGCTTCTATCCCGTGGTCGCGCAGCCAGGCGCGGGCCAGGTCGACCCGGACCTGGGCGGCCTCGTACACCGCCTCGTCGTAGATGAGGGCTCCGTGAGGGGGCCGCCCGCGGGGCACGCAGATGTCGAAGGTCGCACCCTCGCGGGCCCGGGCGAGGACGATGTCGCGCAGCTGCGCTCCACCGATGGTCTCGTTGGCGACGATCAGGACGCGGGACACGCGGAGCTCACTCGCGGCTGGGCAGGGCCACGGTTCCGGCCGGCGTGGGGACCTCGGCGCCGCCCTTGAACACGCCATGAACCGCTCCGGGGACTCCGTACTCGTAGGGGCCTCCCACCACCGTGGGCACGGTGTCGAAGTTGAAGATCGGGGGCGGCGAGGACACCTGCCACTCGAGGGTCA